>ERZ1739051.16-NODE-16-length-18967-cov-6.561442_pt1 | contig 18967 bp, 16 predicted proteins | sample MGYA00581757_ERZ1739051 | MGnify/ENA primary metagenome ERZ1739051 (study PRJEB42929, sample SAMN08275523) | rhizosphere metagenome | isolation source: Rhizospheric soil replicate 3 | host: Colobanthus quitensis | place: Antarctica: Devils point, Livingston Island...
AATGAAATTACGAACTAATTCAGACAAAACAAACATGTGAAACCAGTATAGATAATGCCGGACCAAATTTAAACTACATTCCTGATTACTACTCAGAAGTCTTAACTGCTGACGGATATACCATGTATTTTGCATCGAGAAGGGAGCTTCCGAAATCAGGTAAACGTTATTCCGATACAAAATTCGACGAAAACATTTTTGTCTCCAATCAGAAAAATGATTCATGGGATATAGCAACAAATGCCGGGAAAAACATCACAACAAAGTTCTGTGAAACACCTCTTTATATTAATCATGCCAACGACAGTTTGTATATTTATGCAGGCTATGAAAATGGCGGTGATATAAAAATGGCATTAAAAAAGAATGGTAAATGGAAAACTCCGGTGAAGATCCCATTCTCAATTAATAGCAATAGATCAGAAACCTCTTTCTGTTTCAGCCCTTCAGGCAACGAGATATATTTTGTAACTGACAAAGGGAAAAATAATATCGGTGGAAAGGACATTTATTTCATCAGGAGGTTGTCAGGGCGCAAGTGGTCAAAACCGCAGAATGCCGGAAGTTTGATCAATACTATTTTTGATGAAGAATCTGTAAAATTCTCCAAAACTGGAGATACGCTATGGTTCAGCTCAAAAGGTCACAACTCAATCGGAGGCTTTGATATTTTCTATAGTGTTAAAAATAAAGTTGGAGAGTGGGACACTGTTAAAAATTGCGGATACCCGGTCAATACACCATGGGATGATATGTTTTATTATCCTTCTCCTGTTGACGACAGCGCTTTCTATTTTGTTTCAAACCGCAGCGGTGGTTTTGGCGGACTTGACATTTATCGCGGCCACATACTTCCATCTGAACCTGTGGCTGTGATAATTCCCCCGGCGCCACCTATTCGCGATACCGTTGTTTCTGTTATTCAGCCTGAACCGGTTAAGGAATTGGTTTTGTTTTTGATAGGGAAAATAAAAGACTCTGAGACAGGTGAACCTGTAATGGCTAAGCTTGACGTAATTGATAAAAGCGCTGATGCGGTTATTGCAACCACTGCAAGCTCCGATGTTGATGGGAGTTTCAAAGTAAGACTGCCGGCAAAAAAAACGTATATGATAGATGTGCGCGCAACCGGTTTTCTATCTGATATTCTACGGATTGATGTTCCTGATAACTGGCCAAAAGATGTTTATAATCTTAATATTGAACTGATAAAGGTGAAGGTTGGAAAGAAAGTTGTGCTTAATAACATCCTGTTCGAATCCGGTAAATCAATACTTACTTCCGGATCATTTGCAGAACTGGATCGTCTGCTTAATATTATGCAGGTTAACCCACAGATGAAAATCGAGATTTCAGGACATACCGATAAAACCGGAAGCGAGCTGATTAATTCTAAATTATCTCAAGACAGGGCAAAAGCTGTTGTTGAGTATCTCGTTCAGAAGGGCGTAACCCGCACACGTTTGGAATTCAGAGGGTATGGTTCCATGCAGCCTGTTTCGGATAATGCAACACCCAAGGGAAGGGCTAAAAACAGAAGAGTTGAGTTTAAAATCCTTGAATTCTGATAATCGTCAGTTTTTTTGAGGAATCTCTTTACTTTCTTTGTGGAAAATTTATGGCTGTCAACTCTGACTTTTTACAATCTTTAAAATAGGATATTAATGAAAAACACTGCATTTACAAGATTTCACCAGGAAGCAGGCGCCAAAATGGTTCCTTTTGCCGGTTATAACATGCCTGTTGAATATTCCGGGATCAATGAAGAGCATATCACGGTAAGAGAAAAAGTCGGAGTTTTCGATGTTTCACATATGGGTGAATTCTGGGTTACTGGTACTGCTTCACTTAAATTCCTTCAATATATAACATCAAATGATGTGTCAGTACTTTTTGACGGGAAGGTGCAGTACTCATGTTTCCCGAATGGAAAAGGAGGAATAGTTGACGACCTTCTTGTTTACAGATATAATCCTGAGAAATATCTCCTGGTTGTAAATGCATCAAATATTGAAAAGGACTGGAAATGGTGTGTTAAGAATGCTGCAAAATTTGGTCTTACAGTTGGTAGGGATCTTATCAATGCTTCAGATGATATTGCACAACTTGCCGTGCAGGGACCGTTTGCTCTGAAAGCTATGCAGAAACTCACAAACACCCCGGTTGAAGATATGGAATATTATACATTCAAGGTTTTGGAATTTGCCGGTATAAGCAATGTAATCTTCTCAACAACCGGTTATACAGGCGCAGGGGGTTGTGAGATCTATGTTAAAAATGAAGACGGACCAAAACTCTGGAAAGCTGTTTTTGAAGCAGGTAAAGAGTTTGGCATAAGGCCTATTGGTCTTGGTGCAAGAGATACATTACGTCTTGAAATGGGATTCTGCCTTTACGGGAATGATATTAATGATCAGACATCACCTATTGAAGCCGGATTAGGTTGGATCACCAAATTTACCAGTGAGAAGGATTTTATAAATAAAGACCTGTTTCTCAAGCAGAAAGAAGAGGGCATTGACAAAAAACTTAAAGGTTTTGTAATGATCGATCGTGGAATACCAAGGCAGCATTATGAAGTTGTTAATGGCAGTGGCGAAGTTATTGGTGAAGTTACCTCCGGAACAATGTCGCCTATGATGAAGCAGGGAATAGGTATGGCCTATCTGAATAAAGGGTACTGGAAGACCGGCGCTGAAATATTCATTCGTATAAGGAATAAAGATATCAAGGCAAAAATTGTGGATATGCCTATCTGGCAAAAAGAATAACCACTTAGAAACACAAAGAAAAACATAAAATAATTCCTGAAATGGGAAAGAGAAGGCTTGAAACATGTTTTTCACCTGCATTGTTTTTCCCGGGTGAAAACCATGATTCAATAGTTGTGGTTATAGATATTTTACGGGCTTCATCCGCGATATGTACAGCCTTTGCCAATGGGGCAACTGAAATAATTCCTGTTGCTGATGTTTCGGAAGCAAAGGAATATAAGTCCAAAGGCTACCTCGTTGCTGCTGAACGTGACGGATTTGTGCTTGATTTTGCTGATTTTGGCAACTCACCATTTAATTTCACTAAAGAGAAGGTTGAAGGAAGAACCATTGTATATAGCACTACAAATGGTACCGGCATTATAAATCTCGCTTCATCTGCCTATATGACTGTGATCGGATCATTTCTGAATTTAGGGGCGCTTTCAAAATGGCTTCTTAAACAAGATCGGGATGTTATGCTTTTTTGTGCAGGGTGGAAAAACAGGTTTAATCTCGAAGATACAATATGCGCGGGAGCCATAGGAGAGAAACTAATGCACAGCGGTTTATACTCAACTATTTGTGATTCAACCCTTGCCGCTATGGATCTGTGGTCGCTGGCAAAAAAAGATCTGTCAGGCTATATTGAAAAAGTTGCTCAGAGAACACGCCTGAAGGATAAGGGTCTCGATGATTGTATTGAGTTCTGTTTAACGCCTGATTTTACAGAAAAGATACCCTCACTAAAAAATGGTGTTCTTGTTGATAATATTTGTATATTTTTGTAATAACTCAAATTCGGAATTATCTATTATTTATTCACAATAAAAAGTCATATGAAAAAACATAACTTTTATGCGGGTCCTTCGATTCTTCCACAGTATACTATTGATAAGACTATAGAAGGAATAAAAGATTTTGCAGGGTCAGGGTTATCTATTCTTGAGATATCTCATCGAAGCAAAGAGTTTGTTTCTTGTATAAACGATACTATTGCTCTTTTTAAGGAATTACTCGAGATCCCTGCCGGTTATCATGTTTTATTTTTGGGTGGGGGAGCCAGTTTGCAGTTTGCCATGGTACCGATGAACCTGCTGAACAAAAAAGCAGCTTACCTGAATACCGGCGAATGGGCCGGTAAAGCCCTTAAAGAAGCGAAACTCTTTGGTGAAGTCGTGGAGGTAGCTTCCTCAAAAGAAAAGTTATTTAATTATATACCAAAGAATTACACCATACCGGCCGATGCAGATTATTTCCATATAACAACAAATAACACCATTTATGGAACTGAGTTGAAAAAGGATCTGGATGTAAAGATACCTCTCGTCGCAGATATGTCATCTGATATCTTCAGTCGTCCGGTTGATGTTTCAAAATATTCTATTATTTATGGCGGTGCCCAAAAAAACCTGGCGCCTGCAGGCATGGCGTTCGTTATTGTGAAAGAGGATATACTCGGGAAAGTAACCCGACCAATTCCTTCTATGCTCGACTACAGAGTACATATAAAAGGTGAGTCGATGTTCAACACTCCGCCGGTATTTGCAATCTTTGCAGCACAACAGACACTTACATGGCTGAAAAATATTGGTGGAGTGAAAGCCATTCAGAAGCAGAATATTGAAAAAGCAAAGATCCTTTATGATGAAATTGACAGGAATAAATTATTTGTACCTACAATTTCCGACCCGGAAGACAGATCGTTAATGAATATATGTTTTATTATGACTAAGGAGTACAAAGAACTTGAAAAGCCGTTTGCCGATTTCGCTAAATCAAAGGGAATGTTGGGTATTGAAGGTCACCGCTCCGTTGGAGGTTTCCGTGCTTCAACCTATAACGCGCTTCCAAAGGAAAGTGTTGAGGCTCTGGTAAGTACTATGAAAGATTTTGAATCAAAGAATTAAATATTCATAAACATGAGTATGAAAATCCTTGTTGCCACAGAAAAAACGTTTGCTCCAATTGCTATCAGACAAATTCGTGAAGTGACTGAAGCTGCAGGTTTTAAACTTGCAGTACTTGAAGATTATAAGAATATCTCAGAACTTTTGATTGCAGTATCAGACGCTGATGCCTTGATTGTGAGAAGTGATATGGTTACATCTGAAGTCCTCAATGCTGCAAAGAAATTAAAAATTGTTGTCCGGGCCGGCTCTGGTTATGATAACCTTGACCTTAAATCATGTACAGCACATAAAGTTGTGGCTATGAATACTCCGGGACAAAACTCCAATGCAGTTGCCGAGCTTGTATTCGAACTGTTGTTATACCAGATACGAGGTGGGTTCAGTGGTAAGTCAGGAAGCGAACTCAGAGGTAAAACTTTAGGACTTCACGCTTTTGGAAATGTTGGAAAATACGTTGCAGATATTGCGCGGGGATTTGGAATGGATATATTCGCCTACGATCCGTTCGTTAGTGAAAGAGTCATGAAAAACAATGGCGCTAAACAATGTATTAACATTGAAGAGTTGTATTTAAAATGCCAGTACATCTCAATTCACATACCAAGTAACGATATAACAAAAAAATCAATCGGGTATGATCTCCTGAAAAAGATGCCTCATAATGCAGTGCTGGTTAATACTGCAAGAAAAGAAGTAATTGATGAGGATGGTCTCTTAAAGTTATTTGAGGAACGTCTTGATATTAGCTATCTATCTGATATTGAACCTGATTGTAAGGCTATTTTTGATGAAAAGTATAAAGGGAGATTCATCTTTACTGCTAAGAAAATGGGTGCACAGACCGAAGAATCAAATATCAATGCAAGTGTAGCTGCTTCAAGACAAATAGTTGACTATTTCAAGACCGGGAAAGAAAAATACAGGGTAAACAACTAACATTTATTTTATTAAAGTAAGATGGCAATTGTAAAACCTTTCAGGGGGTTAAGGCCTCCACATGATTTAGCCAAAGACCTGGCTTGCCTGCCATATGATGTGATGAATACAGAGGAGGCCAGAAAAATGGCTAAAGGGAAGGAGTGTTCTTTACTTCATATAACAAGGTCGGAGATTGATCTGCCGGCAAATACCGATACTCATTCACCGGAAGTCTATAATAAATCGGTTGAGAACTTCAGGAAGTGGCAGAAAAATGGGTGGCTCGTGCAGGATGATCAGCCCCATTTCTACATTTATGCCCAGACTATGAAGGAACGCACTCAGTATGGTATTGCAGGATGCGCTTCAATTGATGATTATCTTAATGGAATAATTAAGAAACATGAACTTACGCGACTCGATAAAGAGCAGGATCGGATGGTGCATGTTCGTGTAAATAATGCAAATATTGAACCTGTATTTTTTACCTATCCAGCTGTAAAAGAGCTTGATGATATCGTAAATCAGATTGTAACGAAAGAGAAACCTGAATATGATTTTGTTGCTGCAGATGGGTTCGGTCATCATTTCTGGGTAGTAAAGAAACCTGAGACTAACAAACTGATTGAAAGCCTGTTTGCAAAAAAGGTCCCGTTTACTTATGTTGCTGATGGTCATCACAGGACTGCTGCAGCAGCTCTTGTAGGAAAGGAAAAACGGGAGAATAATCCTTCTCATAACGGTACAGAAGAATATAATTTTTTTTTGGCGGTTCATTTTCCTGATAATCAGCTAAGGATAATTGATTATAACAGAACAATAAAGGATCTTAATGGTCTTCTTCCGCAGGATCTTATCAAAAAGCTTGAAAGCGGATTTATAATTGTTGAAAAAGGAACCAGGACATATAAGCCGGATAAACTCCATAATTTTTCAATGTATCTCGCGGGCAGGTGGTATAGTCTGACAGCGAAAGAGAGTACGTATAATGACAAAGATCCGATAGGCGTTCTTGATGTAACTATTCTTACTAATCAGATACTTAGTCCGATACTAGATATCCAGGATCTTAGAAGATCAAAGCGCATCGACTTTATCGGGGGAATCCGCGGTCTCAGAGAACTGAAGAAGAGGGTTGACAGCGGTGAGATGAAAATAGCCTTCGCACTCTATCCTGTATCCATGAATCAGTTAATTACAATTGCTGATTCAGGTAATATAATGCCGCCTAAATCAACATGGTTTGAACCAAAATTGCGAAGCGGTCTGGTTATTCACCTGTTAAGCTGAAGATATTGAATTATTTTTATGCATTAATAATTGTCAGCAAATGACCGATATTGCAGGAAACTTAAGATATTTAAAATCACGGATCCCGACATCAGTGAAGCTTGTTGCCGTATCGAAAACGAAGCCGGTAATGGATATTCTTGCAGCTTACAATACAGGGCAGAGATGTTTTGGAGAAAACAGGGTACAGGAGATACTCAACAAGAAAGATCTACTCCCAAATGATATTGAATGGCACCTGATAGGCCATCTCCAGGGTAATAAAGTAAAAGAAATCGTACCAGTTATAAGCATGATACAGTCAGTTGATTCTTTCAAAGTATTGTCAACTATAAATTCAGAAGCTTTAAAAAGTAAGAGAGTAACCGATTGCCTTTTACAGATTCATATTGCAAATGAAGAGACAAAATCCGGGTTCAATTTGAAAGAATTGTCTGAGGTAGTTGAATCACCCGGATTCAACAGTCTGAAAAATGTAAGGGTTTGTGGCGTTATGGGAATGGCAACTTATACTTCGGATTTGGAGCAGATTAGGAAGGAATTTGCTTACCTGTCAGAATGTTACAAAGTTCTTAAAAATAACTATTTTACCGGAAGTCATCATTTTAAAGAGATCTCAATGGGAATGTCGGGCGATTATGAAATTGCCATTAAAGAGGGAAGCACTATGATAAGGGTTGGAAGCCTTATCTTCGGAGAACGAAATAAAACTTAACCACAATGTATCCGGGACTTATTTTAAATTGTCCGGTTTTCGTAAGTTCATAAGGTTGTTCGTCCCTAAGTAATTCAATCGTGTTTGTTATTATGCTGGAAATACCATCAATTACTTAAAGTTGTTTTTGAAAAATAAAAATATTATATTAATTTAGTCGGGAATTAAGTTTGACACTTAAATATTTTAATCATGAGTAAGAAATATGGAATCAGTTTAGGGATCTTGATGGTAGTTCTACTTTTTACCAGTCTGCTTATCGGCTGTAAATCGGGAGGCGCTAAGCCAACCAAGCAAGAAATACCGATGGAAGCTCCGAAGGAAACCAAGGCTGTATATGATGAAATAAAACAAGCCGAGAAAATATTTAACGCACTGCCTTCACCTCTTGAATCAGCCATGCTTATTAAATCGGCTGGCGCCAGGTTTAATGAAACCCTGCTCAATCCAATAGGTAATGTCAATAATTATGTAACTAATAAAAGCATGGCTTTGAATCTTGGTATTTATACCTGCGATTTAAGTTTTGCAAGCCTTTACGAGCAGACTCAGCTTATTATTGATTATATGAATGCAGCCAAGAAGATGGCAGACGGACTAGGCATTCTTAAAGCTATTGATCAGTCAACTATCGATAAGCTCGAGGAGAATATCAACAATAGTGAAGTTATAATGGAGATTGTAAGCGAGACTTTCATGAACTCAAATTCATATCTTGAAGATAACGGTCAGCCGGCTGTGGCAGCTATGGTACTTGTAGGAGGATGGTTTGAAGGATTATATATATCTACTCAGCTGGTTGATATGCATGACTTTAATGGTAATAAACTGGTTGGGAGAATTATTGACCAGAAGCTTTCAATAGGTATTCTGCTTAATCTCTTGCAGAGCAGCAAAGGGAACCCTGCCGTTGACGAACTTGTGATACAGGTTAATAAACTGAAAATAGTCTTTGACAAAATTTCAATCACAACCTCAAAGATAAGGCCGGTATTTGATAAGACATCCAATACTACGATGCTTAAGTCAGATGTTAAGACTGATATGACACCCGAAGTATTCAAAGAACTTGCCACGACAGTTGCAGAGATAAGAAGTACATTCGTAAAATAACTAAAGCTATGAGAATATTTAGAATAATCCCGATTCTGGCATTGATTATACTTGGCACAACTTTAAATGCAAATGCACAGTGCAAGGCATTCGCCAAGAAGATTTGTCTCCCTGAATTGGGAGCATATACACATGATGGAAATTATCACGCTGCAATACTTGTTGAAGGTGAAGAAGCAGAACTATATAAAACATTTTATTCCGACATGGAATACAGGGTTGCAATTTGCGGAGAGGATAAACTTCCTAAAGTAGAATTTAAGGTACTCGATTCTGATAAAAATATACTTTATTCAAATAAGGATGCAAACTTCGCCAAAACATGGGACTTCAAACTCCAGTCAAGCCAGCAGCTTAAACTGGTTGTTAAGGTTTCATCATTTAATAAGCCGGGCGATACGCCTGCCAGTGGTTGTGTTGCAATAATGTTCGGATTTAAAGTGAAAAAATAAAACGTCAAAATTTAATGTGTGTATCATGTAGAGACGTGTTACAACACGTTTCTATATGTTTATAACAGTTTCGATGACAGATATTTACCGGTGTAAGATTTTTTGCATTTTGCCAGATCTTCGGGCTTACCCTCAAAAACAATCTTACCTCCCTCTTCACCACCTTCCGGTCCAAGATCTATAACCCAGTCGGAACACTTTATAACCTCCTGATTGTGCTCAATAAGAATTACAGAATGACCATGATCGACAAGTGCATTAATTGATTTAAGCAGCTTATTGATATCATGAAAATGCAACCCCGTGGTGGGTTCGTCAAATATGAACAATATATGCCCATTGCCACGTTCCTGACTAAGGAAATAGGCAAGTTTTACCCTCTGGCTCTCTCCGCCTGAAAGAGTACTTGACGATTGTCCCATTTTTATATAACCCAGTCCTACATCAGACAGAGGTTTCAGCTTTTCGATAATTCTCTTTTCATTCTTCCCGGGATGTGAACTGAAAAAGTCAATTGCTTCATCAATAGTCATATCGAGCATATCATAAATATTTTTCCCATGATATTTTACCTCCAGAACTTCTTTCCTGAATCTCATCCCTTTACAATTTTCGCAGGTCAGCTCCACATCAGCCATAAATTGCATTTCAACTCTGATTATACCCTCCCCCTGACACTCTTCACATCGCCCTCCTTCTATATTAAAGGAAAAATGTGACGCTTTAAAATTATTCTGTACTGAAGCCTGTAACTCGGAGTAAAGTTTGCGTATCTCATCATATGCTTTAAGGTAGGTAACCGGGTTTGATCTGCTCGACCTGCCTATCGGATTCTGATCAACAAGTTCAATACCTGTTAATCCTGAGATGTCACCGGTAATATCTTTGAATTGACCCGGTTTTAAATTGTTTCCATTAATTCTGTTCGAAAGCGCCTTATATAATATATCCGAAACCAGACTTGACTTACCAGATCCGCTTACACCTGTAACAGCAGTGATTGTATGAAGTGGGAATTTTACGTCAATATCCTTTAAATTATTTTCCCTGGCTCCTTTAATCTCAATATAGCTGTTCCATTTTCTTCTTGTCTTTGGAACTGGTACTGTCAACCGGCCACTCAGGTAATCTGCTGTAAGTGATTTATTGGCAGTTGTCAGATCAAGGCCCCCCTGGTAAACAATCTCTCCTCCAAGCCTGCCCGCCTCCGGACCCAGATCAATTATTTCATCGGCAGCCCTGATTATCTCTTCTTCATGTTCTACAACAATGACCGAATTGCCCATATCGCGGAGCTCCTTAAGTATTTTTATTAAAAGGTTTGTATCGCGGGGATGAAGACCAATACTCGGTTCATCGAGAATATACATTGAACCGACAAGATTACTCCCCAGTGATGTTGAAAGATTGATCCTCTGCGATTCTCCACCTGATAAAGTTGAAGAGACACGGTCGAGTGTAAGATATGGAAGCCCTACGTCTATCAGAAATCTCAACCTGACAGTTATTTCTTTTAATAGTCTTTCAGCAACTTTTGCATCTGTTTCATTCAGCTCTATTATGGAAATAATCTCATATAACTTCACGACAGGGAGGGAAACAAAATCCTGGATTGATTTCCCGGCTATCTTAACATATCCTGCCTCTTTCCTTAATCTCGATCCTTTACATTCGGGGCATATTGTTTTGCCACGGTAACGGCTTAACAGAACACGGTATTGGATCTTATATTTTTTCTCCTCCAGATGATCAAAAAAACGATCAATTCCGTAGAAATATTTATTCCCTTTCCAGAGTAGCGCCTTCTGTTCATCTGTCAGCTGATAAATAGGTTTATGTATCGGGAAGTCAAATAGCTCTGCATTCTCAATAAGTCTCTCCTTCCATTTCTTCATCGTTTCACCTTTCCAGCAGACTATCGCATCCTCAAAAACAGACAGATTTTGATCAGGTATGACAAGATTTTCATCAATTCCGATAATCTTACTATATCCCTCGCAAACCGGGCATGCACCTAAAGGATTATTGAAGCTGAATAAATATTCGGTAGGTTCTTCAAACAAGATACCATCTTCTTCAAATTTATTTGAAAAGCTCATTCTTTTAACACCCTCATCATCAAGTATAACTACCTGACAATAACCTTTTCCCGTCTGAAATGCCGTTTGGGCGGAGTCTGCGGCCCTGCTGAAGTTATCAGAAGAATGACTTATAACAAGCCTGTCGATCACTATATTAACCTGCTGCCCGGGCCTAAATCCTTCAAATGACTTTAAATCATCAATTTTAATTAACTCACCTTCAGACTCTATACGGTTGAATCCCTGCTTATTCAGAAATGAAAAGTATTCTGATGCTTTGATATTTTCAGGTATTTCACCTGAAGAGGTAATAATAACCTTTGTTCCTTCAGGCAGAGACGCCAGGAAATCAACAATATCGTCAACACTGTGCTTTTTAACCTCTTTTCCCGACACAGGGGAATAGGTTCGGCCGATCCTGGCAAACAGAAGCCTCATATAATCATATATTTCAGTTGAAGTGCCGACAGTTGACCGTGGGTTGCGGGAGTTTACTTTCTGTTCAATGGCAATAGCAGGAGGGATGCCGTTTATGAAATCAACCTCCGGCTTGTTCATCCTTCCCAAAAACTGACGTGCATAAGCCGACAAGCTTTCCACATACCTTCTCTGTCCCTCCGCATAAATTGTGTCGAATGCAAGCGATGATTTTCCCGAACCTGAAACTCCGGTAATTACTACAAGTTTGTTTCTTGGAATATTCAGACTTACATTTTTCAGATTATGTACCCTTGCCCCCTTGATTTCAATGCTCCCTTGCATGCCAGATTCTTTAAATTATAATGTTAAAATTCAGTTAAAATGTAAAAGTAATACTTTTAAAAGAAAAATTTTCCTTTCTTTGTATTATGAACCAATTCAAACCAAAGGAGGACTGCCTATAGATTATCTCTACTCTAGTTAATTAAAAGAGTGAGCTATGAATAAAATGATTTCCGATTATGAACTGATAATGAGATTCATAAAAGGTGAGCAGTCGTGCTTTGAGAAGCTAATCCACCGTCATAAGAACAAAGTTTTTGCTTATATAAGTCTTTATATTCGCGATCAGGCCCTGGCAGAAGATATCTTTCAGGATACCTTTCTAAAGGTTATTCAATCTGTTAAGGCAGGTAAATACTCCGATAACGGGAAATTTCTTTCCTGGGTAATGCGAATTGCTCATAATCTGATTATTGACCATTTCCGCAGACTCAAACAGATGAATACAATCTCAAACGATAACTATGAATCTGATCTTTTTAATTCGAAACGTTTTGCTGAAGATAACGTTGAGGATGACATGATAAAGAAGCAGATTCATCAGGATGTCAGGAAAATGATCAGCCACCTTCCCGATGATCAGCGGGAAGTTGTTATTCTAAGGCATTATGCCGGCCTGAGTTTCAGAGAGATTGCAGACATCACCGATGTTAGTATAAATACTGCTCTCGGCCGTATGAGATATGCCCTCATTAATATGAGGAAGCTGATTGAGGAGAAAAATATCAGCCTGACTCTGAATTGAATACGACAATATATTGCCCCCATCCCCGCGGTGTGAACAATAAAATATATCCCAGGGCCGTTTTCAAAGAAATTGAAAACATGAAGCCTATGGCATTTAATTCTACTCCTTTTATCTTATATCAGGATATCAAAGTTGAAGACATAGACATTTTTGAAGATGCCTGGGGTTTTAACTCCGAATTCAATGATGTGATAGACTTTCTAGGGAAGGTAAAAGTTGTCCCGGGGCAAAGTTTGACAAAGACCCTGATAGAAAAAATCAGAAAGCAAGTTTAAAATTCTGAAAAAGAAATTACCCGATTTCTTTACAAGTACAGAATTTAATTCATTGATTGATAAAGTAAACTGAATGGCAGGCAGCAATGCCTGCCGTTTCTGTTCTCAGCCTGCTGGTGCCAAGATGAACGGAATGAAAATTCTTTTCAAGGGCTGTCTTAATTTCGGCTTTATCGAAATCCCCTTCGGGTCCGATAAGAATTGTTGAATTTTCATTTTTTGAATATACTTCAGATATCGTATTTCTTTTGAATGATTCATTACAATGTGCAATCATACGAATACCTTTAATATCCATATTTACAAAATCGGTGAACATGCATGGGTTGTTCAACAAGGTTTTGGTTGTTTTGAGTGATTGTTTCATTGCAGAGATTATCAGGTTATTGACCCGTTCAGTCTTGATCCCCGGCTTTTCTGTGTTCCTGCAGATAAGCGGTGTAATCTCATCTACTCCAATCTCAACACTCTTCTCGATGAACCATTCAAACCGTTCGGGATTCTTTAAAGGAGAGATCGCGATATGAAGATGGTAATTTCGTTTCTCGAAATCCCTTGTTATTGCAGTTATTTTTATAACGCATTTTTTCTGATCCGGGATATCAATTATACCGTCATACAAACTACCTCTTCCGTCAATTAGTCTGACATCGGATCCTTTTTTCATCCTTAGTACCCTGATAATATGTTTCGACTCGTTTTCGTCCAGGGTGTAAAGATCTCCAGTAATTTCAGGTGCATAAAATATCTGCATGATGATCAATTTGTGCAAAAATAGATAATTTGAGTTAACCTTTGAGCGCCTTTCCGGATTAATCGGGACAAGTTGTGAAAACATTTACATTACTTTGTGGTTAATATGAAGATAGGCTTACTCTCCGATACACATGGATGGATACATCCCCGGCTATTTGACCATTTTGCAGGATGCGATGAAATATGGCATGCAGGTGATATTGGAAATATTGAAACAGCTGATATGCTTTCAACTTTCAAACCATTAAAGGCTGTATATGGAAACATTGATGATGCTGTTGTAAGAATGGTTTATAAAGAACACCTGATGTTTAAGGCAGAGGAAATAAAGGTTTGGCTCACTCATATCGGAGGCGCTCCGGGCCATTATGACCAAAGAGTAAAACCCACCATATATGAAGATCCTCCTGATATTTTTATCTGCGGACATTCGCATATTGCAAAAGTCATGCACGACAACAAAGCAGGATTCTTATATATAAATCCGGGTGCAGCCGGATATTATGGTTTTCATAAATATATGACTGTAATCAGGTTTCAGATTGATGGTAAGAATATACACGATATGGAACTGATTGAACTAGGTGAAAGAGGCAAAGCAGTTATCGTGTAACAGGCTCTTCCTCAGCGTTGTTACTCGCCATCCTCCTCAGGAAACGGGCCAGCCTGTCTTCAACTGCTATCATATAGGTATAAGGTACTCTGACTGATGATTCAGGATGTTTTCTGAGGTTCAGTTTGGTATTTGAAATAATTGTATTAAAATTGTTGTTACCCGCCTGGGTCATCATTACCCCTCTGAAATAAGAAAAATAATACCAGGTAGATTCATCTGCTTTCAGATACACATCAATCATGTCGCCTGATCTTCTTCGCTGAATTTCTATGTACCCGTCAACATAAACATTTATAGGTTGGGGTCCTACGAATCCGATACCAATTTTTCCGCTCGATCGAAACGATGATGTTGCTTCATTCCAATGTAGATTCACATCGTTAAGAAGCAGTTCGTAAGTGAACTCTTTCGGAAGATTTCTTGATGTTCCAAACAGGTCCATTTCCTCTTTCACCTGTGTCGCGGCAGTAATTCCCAACAGATTTTTCATTCCCTTATTATTAAGGTCTGTATTCAGGTTGACCGGCTTAAGAGAAGGCATCATCCTGATTTCATCCGCCATTACCTTAAGTGCCTCCGGGGAGAAGTGGAAGTCGAGGGCCAGGATTGTCTGAATATTTACTTTTCCTGAATCAACGACATGTATTACCTTGCCCGCGCTGGTAAGTTTAAGAAGGTCATATTTAGCTCCGAAATTTATATTTCCTTCACCTGAGAGAATGCAATAATTCCTGTCGAAGGTTAACATATTACCAGGAAGTGTCTGATCAGCCAGTTTCTCAAGCGATGTGATTATATACCTGCTTTTTGCTTTTTCATAATATAGATATCCATTTGAATTTACAAGTGCCACATCAGTCCACTATTTTTGCGCCGACAGGAATGCCGGATATATTTGGATAGAATCTATGTTGATATATGATCCGGAAAATACAAGATTATCATTCATATCCCTCGGTTTATCACTTACAGGTATCATAACGTTTTCAGGATCGATTTTCGATTTAAACCTGATATTAAAGCTCTTGATTGAACTGCAGGTATTTAAAATGCCTGCTGCACCTGTAAATGTCAACAGATCATCCTTGGCAAATAGCTTTACATCCCCTGCAAATGAAAATGCAGGACTCAACATAAAATTTTGAGTGACAGGTATATACCCTCTGGCGCTGGTTGTCATTGTATCAACTGCGAGTTCAGGGAAATTGATCTGCTGTATCTCTTTATTATCATTAACATAATCGTAAACAGCGCTGCCGATGTAACGTTTGGTCGACTCAATATCAATCTTTGCATCATGTAGGATATACTTGTTATTGAGTGCAATAATAGCATTCTGCATCTGCTGGATCTTTGCCCTTCTGTTAATGGTTATTTTCCCGTTTTCAGGTTGTATCAGGGCATCTGCAACGTGGATGTAATTTATATTCTCTGCTTCAATATATTCCTGATCAAGGTGATAGCTTCCTTTCCATGATGAAAAAGCAATAGTATCAGATATGTTATTTGTGGCCAGGAAAGTTGGCTTATCAAGCTTTTTAAAATCTAACCGGAGCAAATTATCAGGTGTTAATAGCGGAGAATTTGATTTTCCCTTTTGCTCCATATCGAGGACCCTTGTATCCATATTATAAGCAAAATCTGTCATGGTGCATATATACTGGATTTCAGGGAATTTCACTACCGAAGAGTCAGTATTAAGGTGAAAAAGCGACATCTTCTGCTCAAAATTGATATCTGTATTCGCGTTTTCAGCTATAAATGAATATCCGCTGGTGGTAGATGATTTAAGATTATAATCAGCAGTATCCGCCTGGATTGCATTTGTTGCAAAACTGAATAGTTTTGAGGTAACCATTGAATTGGTCATATTGATTATTCCTGAACCATTTAGCCTGGCAGGCATCAGTTTTAATGTACCATCAAGAGTTGTTCCGTTCCCGAACATATCAAAATATTTCCCTGTAGCATTTGTTGCCAGCCATTCATCTTTTTGAGTAAGCCATTTTATTGCAACATCCTGACTGCTAAGAGCAGGAAATATCCCGGAAGTATCTTTATCGATCCTGAAGGTTGTTGCAAAACAAATCATTGAATCGGGGAAGAATTTGTATTCCTGTGACTTTGTAGTAGAGGACAGATGCTTTAATGTACCGCTTCCGATTAACCCTTTGTTACTCATATTCAGAGCGTCATACAGTCTGCCTTTATTTCCATAGACGTCAACCCCTTCTTCCGGTACAACCATATTGAAACCAAGGGAATTATTTTCCTGTATCGTAAGGTATTGCCGCATCGGTTTAAGAATATTTCCACCGACAAATTCCCCTGAAAGCTTCATATCTTCATTGGTATAATGATCAATATTCTCATATGTGAAAGGATCAACTTTGAAATAGAAATCTTTCTGTGGATAGACACCTTCTAACCCCGGGATTTTATCATAGAAAATATATGAGTAGGTTATTGCATTTATTATAGGATATTGCTTCAGACTTTTTAATCCCGATTTATTATCGGGACTATCGACATAAAGTTCTGCTGTTCCTAATTGAATGAGGTTATCAACATTTTTTATTAGTGGATTTCCATAAACATCTTTCTTATCTGTTTCAACAGCAATTTTAATAGAATCTATTTTCTGAAGTCTGATCTTAAAAGTATCATAGCTGAAAGAGAAATTATGACCAAATACAGTAAACAGACCAGCTTCAACAACACCATCAAATTCAATATTTCTGTTTTTTCCGATAACAAGCTGTCGTTTATAAGGGTAAATTGTTACTCTTTGTGAATCACTGAGAAAAACCCTGCTAACTCCATTGACCGTAAGTTTGAAGTTTTTAAGATTAAGCGTAGCATTATCTTCAGGAGCTTTTGTTTCACTGACTATGTTAAGTATATCATAGTCCTTTTTTTTGGAATATGAATCGAGAAAATCTCTGGTTTTTTTCTTAATTGTAACCTCATTATTTACCCGATCGTAGTACACGAAACCTTTGTTGGCCATATCGATACATATTCCGATAACTCCTTCTACCGGTTTATTCAGCCATTTAGCAAATTCCGGTACAGGGAAAGTATCGGAATAAAACCATTCTGCAAACTTAACAAGCCTGTTTAATGGGTGGTATTCATCCATACCCATTAACTGCAAAAAATAGCCGGAGTTAAAAAATGATGATGATTCAAATTGTGCTTGTCCGAGTGAGGCTCCTCTTGCCCTGGAAAGAATAATTTTTGATTCGTTCATATTCCATGACAGATATTCAAAATACATGTCAATACTGTGAAAGGAATCGAAATAAGGACTTTTTGAAACTGGATTATTGGTGCGGAAAAGGTTTACTTGTCTTGTATTGGCAAAATATAAAAACCCCAGGTTAGAATGGTAAATTGAATCTTTATCAAGATATAGAGATATTGATGTCTCCTGGCTGTTTAGCCCTGTTTTAGAAAATAGGAATTCTTTTGACTTGATTTTAAGATACAATGTATCATTTCTGAACAGTAAAATTTTCGCAGGTGAAAAGTTTTCGCCGGTCCCTTTTACATTTGCCCCTTCAAAGGTGAGACCTCCTTCGTAATTAACCCCTTCATACATGTTCTTTATCCGGAATGACCTGGTATATGTTGCAAACCTGGGATAATTCGCTTTATCCTTACTGCTGAAACTAACAGCCTGATCAGAAAGGGTGCCTGATACCGGTTCTTTAAAATAGGTTTTATGAGTCAGTTTCACTGAATCGATAGTGAAACTGCTCTTATAAGTATTAATTGTATAATCAGTAAGCTCAGCAAATACTTCATTTCTGGCATAGCCGGCTTTTTCCCAGGTAACTATACCTTTCGTTCCCCTGAATTGTTGAAGTTCAGGATAATATGCCCCTGTGACATTATAAAGTTCAGTGCTGTCATTTTGGGAATAACAGGTAAGGGTCGCATCTGAAATGGCGATATAAAAAATAGTGTCATGCAAAAATTTGAAAGTATTATTTTTTACTTTCCATTTAACACTTCCTGATTCAAAGAGTACATTATTTTTTATCATCGACCCAGTATTCTTAAAATACGTGTCAATCTTATCATTTGTAAACTTGCGACTGAAAGCTAATTCACTTAGTCCGGTCATCCAGTTTTTAAAAAAAGAGTCATCATGCTTATAATCAATGAAATAATTAAGAGTCTGGATAAAATCATTAAAATGCGGAACTGGTCTCATTAACCTGGAGGAGAGCTGATTCGAAATATTAATTATTTTAGCCATATTCTCTTTGCTGTATGCAGAACTGTCCCATCTGAAAAAGAAGGTATTCAGATTGGCAAGCTGATCAGAATTAAGATTAGGGCCCATAAAAGCCTTAAGCTCTTCCCTGAACTTTTCCGGATCCCCTGAAAATGCTGATCTGGTCTGGGAATGCAGAATTACAGGTATAAATAGTTGTAATATAAGACTCAGTATTACCAGCTTTTTTGACATTATTTCAATCTCTTCAATTAACTAACACTCCCCCAAACCTGTGACTCGTCCTGATTTTTGTTTACAGTAATTTTTTCTCTTAGTCCCTTAGTCCC
>ERZ1739051.17-NODE-17-length-18713-cov-14.856844_pt1 | contig 18713 bp, 20 predicted proteins | sample MGYA00581757_ERZ1739051 | MGnify/ENA primary metagenome ERZ1739051 (study PRJEB42929, sample SAMN08275523) | rhizosphere metagenome | isolation source: Rhizospheric soil replicate 3 | host: Colobanthus quitensis | place: Antarctica: Devils point, Livingston Island...
GCCGGGCGCCACATGGCCGGGAGTGGACCCGCGGCGTCCGATGGATGCGTAGGACTCCGAGGTGCGGTCCGCCGTGCAGTGCGCGATGAACTGTCGCAGGGTGTTCATCGGCCCTGTCCTAACGGCAGTTCGTAGCTTCGGGCGATGCCCTCCAGGTATTCGATACTCGCCGGGTTGGAGGTCTGAGACTCAATCGCTGCAACCAGGCTGGGGAAGCCCAGAGCTAGACGAGAGCTAGACGGGCACGGTCCATGACGTCGCTGGCAGCCGATTCTGCCGAGCACGCCGTGCCCCGTTCGGCCCGGCCTCGCCTGGGCGGGTGGACGGCCCGACACACATTCGGGCGACCGTAGACAATCTCCGTGCCCAGTTTCCGCGACGTGAAGGTGAAGATCGAAACCATGGTGGCCGACAAGAGCGAGATGCGCTCGCACTCGGCTGGCTCATTCTCGGTTCGGCGGCTGGACGTCGTGACCGAGGGCGGCCCGCGATCGCTCGTCATCATGCGGTTCATCGACCGCGGAACACGGGGTGACAGTGACCCTGCCGGTGATCGCACCGACCACCAAGAACACCAGAAATGCGATCGCTATCACGCCCAGGATCACCGCCATGAATTCCACGGTAGCCCTGCTGTCGACCGATTGGCGAGGCCTCGGGCTGACTCACCAGAGATGCCCGCTACGAAGGGGAGAGGCTGCCGCGTTCGCGCGTAGTCGGCCCAAGGTGATCGCTGGGTGGGCTTGGGCAGCAGGCTGGACATGAACCTACGAACGCGGCGTCATGAGCGACCGGACTCACGTCCCCCGGACGACTCACGGCCGCTCCTCTGGCGCAGCGTCTCGCCACCAGCGGGGCGAACATTCCCTCAAAGAGGGGCATCAACAAGGGTGGCGGCTGGCTGGGCAACGCCGTCCAGCTCGGCCTGGGAGATTGCCCACGCCGCGTTGACCAGGCCGATGTGACTGAAGGCCTGTGGCACGTTTCCGAGCTGCTCGCCTGCCTCGCTGTCGAACTCCTCGGAGAGGAGGCCGAGGTCGTTCCCGCAGTGCAGCGCCCGCTGGAAGGTCTCGCGGGCCCGGTCCAGTTCCCCGGCCAGGGCTTGCGCGTGTGCCAGCCAGAACGTACAGAAGACGAACGCCCCTTCGGTGCCTGCGAGTCCGTCGTCGTCGCGGTAGCGGCGCAGCAGCCCGTGGTCGTCGCAGAGCTCGCGCTCCAGAACCTCGATGGTAGAGATCACGCGGGGATCCGTTCCAGGGAGCAGCCCGACGATGGGAATCATGAGGGCGCTGGCATCGAGCCCTTCGCCGTCGAGGGTCTGGGTGAATGCTCCGAGGTTCTCGTTGTACCCCCGGGTGCAGATCGCTTCGGCTATCTCGTCCCGCGTCGTCGTCCAGGACTTCACCCGGTCGGCAGCATCGAGTGTCCCGGCGAGCTGGACCGCACGATCCAGGGCGACCCAACACATCAGGGCGGAGTACAGGAAGTGCTGCGGTTCACCGCGCATCTCCCAGATCCCGTGGTCGGGTTCGGTCCATCGGGTCGCGGCGGTGTCGGCGACCTCGATCAGGAACCGCCGGGTCGGCAGGTCAAGCTCGCCCAGCTGATCCCGGAGCCGGTGGACCGCCGCCAGCAGCTCGCCGTAGACGTCGAGCTGGGTCTGGTTCCAGGCGCCGTTGCCAACCCGGACCGGACGGGCCCCGGACCAACCGTCCAGGTGTGGCAGCTCGCGTTCGGTGAGGTCATGCTCCCCGCCAACCCCGTACATGATCTGCAGCGAGCCCCCGTCAAGGAGCCCACCCGTCGCGGCCCCGACGAGCCAAGCCAAGAACTCGTGGGCTTCGTCCGGGCAGGCCGCGACCCACAACGCGTCCAGGGTCATGGACGCATCACGGATCCACGTGTAGCGGTAGTCCCAGTTGCGTTCGCCGCCGCGAGCCTCAGGCAAAGAGGTCGTTGCGGCTGCGACGATGGCGGCCGACGGCTTGAATGTCAGACCCTGCAGCACGACGCCGGCGAAGCGCACCTCTTTGGCCCATGGCCCGTCATACCGCTGGTGCTGCTGCGCCCACGAGTCCCACGCGGCGACCGTGTCCTCCAAACGGGCCGCGGGAGCGAAACCGGCGTCGAGCACGGGGGATGTCTCCCACGAACGAGACCAACCAAGGGCGAAGTCGAGCGTCTCCCCTGCCTTCATGGAGACCGCCGCTACCGCCTCCGACTCCATGACGTCGAGCTGTTGGCTGCTCCACAGCGTCAGCCGGTCGGGTCCACCGTGCGACACGATCACCCCGTCGCCGTCTGTACGCAGCAACGGCGCGACCAGACCGTATTCCGGCCGCGGCCGGTACTGCACGCGGACCGTCACCGTCCCCTCGAGACACGCGACGTGCCGGACGAGCAGGTGGGGGGATGCGGTCCCGAGATCATGGTGACGCTCGCCGTCGCCGACGACCAACCCGTCGGTCAGCTGCACCCGGCCGTGCGCGGTGGTGAACACGGTCCGAAGGACCAGGCTGCTCCCCAGGTAGGACCGAGTCACGTCCTGCACGTCGTCGGGAGTGACGAGCCAGTGCCCGGCATTCTCGTCCAGGAGTCTGGCGAATATGGCCGGTGAGTCGAACCGGGGGAAGCAGAGCCAGTCGATCGAACCCGCCCGGGTGACCATCGCCGCGCTGTGACAGTCGGACAGCAAGGCGTGGTCGGCGATGGGCACGTTGCTCATTGACGCCACCCGCCAGCTTCGGTTGTGTCCGCCATGTCCTGCTCCTCGGCTCGTGCCTGCAACGGTAGGGCGATCATCGTGCTGACGACCAGTGAACTCAGTCGGTGTGGACCACGCGCACGTCTCCCCAGAACGCGACGTGGTTCTTGATACGGCGGGCCAGCGGTGACGGATGCCGGTAGGTCCAGGCAGCATTGGTGTCCCGGACACCGTCAACCTCGACGGTGTAGTAGCTGGCGACGCCCTTCCAAGGGCACACAGACTTCATTCGGCTGCGGGTCAGAAACTCGTCCTGGACCGCCTCCGCAGGAAAGTAGTGGTTGCCTTCCACGACGACCGTAGCGTCGCTGCGGGCTATCACCTGCCCGTTGAAAACTGCCTCGTACATGCTCATCTCCGTTCGACTCGACAACCGGCCAGAAAGCCAATGCTGGCCACGACGTAAGGGGTCAGATAGTTCACCCCGACCCTTGTCCACGTCAGCCAGCTCGCGTCGCCGCCGAGAATGACATCGCCCTGATTCACCACCGACAGGATGGTCCCGACCACCAGGGCGACTCCCCCAGCGACGCGCACCGTGACGCCGCGGGCGAACAAGCCCAACGCCTGCCGGCGGGTGGACCACGCCGGTGATCGTGGCGGCCCTGGACGCCTCACCACTTGCTCGCTATCCATCAATCTCCCTTCCCTACGCGTGGTCAGGAAGCGTTGACGTGGACCCCGCGCCAGAAGGCAACGTGCCCGGTGATCTGACGTGCCGCGGCCGAGGGATCGGGGTAGGACCAGGCGACATCCTCACCGGTGGGCCCGGTGGCGTCGAGGGACCAGTAATGCGCCTGGCCTTTCCAGGGGCAGACGGTGGTCTTGTTGGATTCTTTCAGCAGCGCCCAGTTGACCGACTCCGCAGGGAAGTAGTGGTTGCCTTCCACCACCACGGTCTGGTCGCTCTCGGCGATGACGGTCCCGTTCCACGATGCTCTCATGGCCGTGCTCCCTTGTGTCTCGGCGATAATTCCGCACAGGAAACCCGCGAGGCCATCAGAGAAATTCCCCAGGGGAACCGTCAGCTGCCGATTCAGGTCTGGGGCTCGGCGAGGTCCTCAGCGAAACGGCGCAACCGCTCAACGGCCTCGGCGTCCACTGGCGCCACGTCTGGTCCCGCCTCCGTGATCGCCGATTTGATGGCCCGGTAGGTGCTCGCCTCCAGGCCGCAGCGCCGGCACTCCTCGAGGTGCTTGGCGACTATGCCCGACGTGACCTCGTCGACCTCACCGTCCAGATAGCTCTGCAGGACGCGCGTCACCCGCAGACAGCCGGAACGCGACAGCATGGACTGGATCATCACAACATCCTTCTTCGGGGAGCTAAACCGGCCGCGGTCAGCCGGGTCCGGATGCGAGCCCTGGCACGGTGCAACCTGCTCATGACCGTGCCGCGCGGGACGCCCAGCACATCGGCGGCCTCCTGATAGGACAAGCCATTGATGTCGACCAGGGTCACTACCTCCCGATGCGTGTTGGGCAGTGCTGCCAAGGCCTCGGCGACCACGGACTCGAACAGGTCGCTGACGACGACCTCTTCGGCGGAGGGCTCGGGTTTGCCCACCCGCTCGAGGGTCAGCTCAACCGACTGACCATCTCGCAGCAGGACCGGCTTTCGCCCACGGACCCGGTTGAGGTGGGTATGTCGAAGAATGGTCAGCAGCCAGGCCCTGGGATGGGCGCCGTCGAACCGGTCCACGGCGCCGAATGCCCGGATCAGGGTGTCCTGCACCAGATCCTCGGCATCTGCCGGCTGGCCCGTCAGCGACAACGCGACCCGGTAGAGGACTGGAATCTCCGGAACGACATAGTGGTCGAACGCCAGGCGCTGCTTCTGGTCCCGAGCCGCCTCAGTCATGCAACCGGAACCCGGTTGCCGCACCCGTGCATTCCATTTAGCCATTCTATGTGGCGCCTTTAGTCATTCTGTCTGGCGCCGGAATCACCAGCGCCGGTCAGCGGGTTCCTTGACCATGAGTCATCTCCGGCACCTACGACTGCGTTCCCAGGTCCAGGCCTATGTCGACGGCGAGCTCGACGCTCCCGCCGCCCGGCAGGTCCAGGCCCACCTGAGGGAATGCTGGTGGTGCAGTGGGGACGCGCAGACCCACCGCCTGGTCCGGGCCGCGCTGCGCCGGCGGCGCGATCACGTGACATCGCTGCCCCTCACGCGGCTTCGCCGGTTCGTTCGAGGTATCGACCCCAGCCGACCCGATCCTGGATCTTCCCCAGGGGTAGCGCCCAGGCCCGAGACAGGCAGATCCTGGGTGCCCGGCTCCGTGTACCGCGCTAGGGTCGCGATGGCTGATGCATCCGCCATCGCCAGGGAGGTGTAGGTGATGACCCGAGCGGACGCGCTTGTGTTGTTCGGGGCGACCGGAGACCTCGCGCGCAAGAAGCTGTTCTCCGCCCTGTACCAGCTCGAAGCACAAGACCGCCTGAACCTGCCCGTGATCGGCGTCGCGCTCTCTGAGTGGGACGACGAACAGTTCCGCGACCACGCACGCTCAGCGATCGAGGCCACGGTGAAGGGCGCCGATCCGGTGGTCGTCCAGCGGTTGTGCCAGCGACTGACTTTGGTGGGTGGTGACTACGGGCAGGAAGAGACGTTCCAGTCGCTGGCCAGCCGTCTACGTGCGCTCGGGTCCCAACGCGGCGTGTTCTATCTGGCGATCCCGCCTTCGATGTTCCCGACGGTGGCGCAGGGCCTGGCGTCCGTCGGGCTCACCGACACCGCCAGGGTCGTCGTCGAGAAGCCTTTCGGGCGGGACCTTGCCTCGGCCCAACAGCTCAACCGCGTCCTGCATGAGCACCTCGAGGAGCGGGCGATCTACCGGATCGACCACTACCTCGGCAAGGAGTCGGTCGAGGATCTGCTGGTCTTCAGATTCGCCAACAGCTTCCTGGAGCCGATCTGGAACCGGAACTACGTGGCCAGTGTGCAGGTAACCATGGCTGAGGAATTCGGTGTCGAGGGCCGCGGGGCCTTCTACGACGGTGTCGGAGCCATCCGTGATGTCCTGCAGAACCATCTGCTTCAGGTCGTCGCGCTGCTTGCTATGGAGCCGCCGGTCAGCCCGGACGCCGACGCTCTTCGCGATGAGAAGGTGAAGGTCTTGCGGGCGATGCGCCCACTGGACTGCACCACCATGGTGCGAGGGCAGTACGAGGGGTACCTGGATGAGCCCGGGGTGGGCGCCGACTCCACGGTCGAGACCTTTGTGGCCTGCCGCCTGGACATCGAGTCGTGGCGATGGGCCGGGGTGCCGTTCTTCATCCGGGCTGGGAAGGGTCTGGCTGCCACGGCGCTGGAGGCGGTCGTCGAGCTGCGGGAGCCGCCGAGGATGCTGTTCACCGACAAGGACCTGCCGAGCCCGCACGCCAACCTGTTCCGGTTCCGGCTTGGGCACCAGGACGGGGTCACGCTCACCGTGCAGGCTAAACGCCCGGGGCAAGAGCTCGCGACCGAGCCGGTCGATCTGCAGGTCGACTTCAGCGATGCCCTCGGTGCGCGACAGGAGGCCTATGAGCGGCTCTTGGACGACGCCCTTGACGGAAACCCCCGTCGTTTCGCCCGCGAGGACGGCGTCGAGAGCGCTTGGCGCGTGGTCCAGCCCGCCCTGGACGACTTAGGACAGGTCCAGCCCTATCAGCGGGGAACGTGGGGTCCGGTCGAGGCCGATGAGCTGCTCCAGGGCGGCCACTGGCACGCCCCGCAGGCTGCGTCCCCTCAGCAGGTTTCTGACCAGCACACCCACGCGTAAACGATCAGAAGGAGAACTCATGGAGTCTTATGACGTAGCAGTCATCGGCATGGGACCCGGCGGTGAACACGTCGCCGGGACCCTGGCCGAGCGCGGCCTGAGAGTCCTCGGTATCGACAACGGTCTGGTCGGCGGCGAGTGTCCCTACTGGGGGTGCATCCCGTCGAAGATGATGATCCGCGCCGCTAACGCCCTCGCCGAGGCCCGCCGGGTGGCGCAGCTCGCTGGCAGTATCGCCGATGTACAACCGGACTGGGCGCCGGTGGCACGCCGGATACGCGAGGAGGCCACCGACAACTGGGACGACCGGGTCGCGGTCGAGCGCTTCGTCGGCAAGGGCGGCACATTCGTCCGCGGTAAGGGCCGGCTCACCGGCCCGGGGCGGGTCGACGTGGACGGGGTCAGCTACGCACTCACCCGCGGTGTCGTGGTGGCGACCGGCAGCAAACCTGCGATACCACCGATCGCCGGGCTGGACCAGGTGCCCTTCTGGACCAACCACGAGGCGGTCGAGACCAAGGAGCTGCCCGCTTCGATGATCGTCCTGGGCGGCGGAGCCATCGGGTGCGAGCTGGCTCAGGTGTTCGCCCGATTCGGTGTGCAGGTGAGCGTCGTGGAGGCCGCCGGCCACCTGCTGCCGATGGAGGAACCCGAGGCTGGCGAGCTGCTCCTGGGCGTGTTCGAGTCCGAAGGCATGCACGTCCACGTCGGTATGACGGCGCGCCGCGTCGACAGCGACGGGGCTGGCGTCGCGGTGGAGCTAGACAGCGGGCTGGTCCTGCATGCCGAACGCCTTCTGGTGGCAACCGGCCGCCGGGCCGACCCCGCCGCGGCAGGTCTGGACACGGTGGGCGTGGACCCTTCGAGCAGGGTCGCACCGATCGACGAGCGCTGCCGGGTCGCCGACGGAGTCTGGGCGGTCGGTGACATCACCGGACAAGGCGCCTTCACCCACGTCGCCATGTACCAGGCAGACATCGTGATCCGCGACATCCTCGGCGAGGGCGGCCCCGCAGCCGACTACCGAGCCCTGCCCCGGGTGACCTTCACCGACCCAGAAGTGGGCTCGGTCGGCCTGACCGAGCAGCAGGCCCGCGAACGGCTCACCTCGGTCTCGGTCGGGAGCACCAACGTCCCGGACACCGCCCGCGGGTGGATCCACAAGGTGGGCAACGAAGGCCTGATCAAGCTCATCGCTGACGCCGATCGCGGGGTACTGGTCGGGGCCACCGCGATGGGACCGACCGGTGGCGAGGTCCTCGGAGCGCTCACCGTCGCCGTGCATGCCCAGGTCCCGTTGGACACCCTGCGGTCCATGATCTACGCCTACCCGACCTTCCACCGCGGCATCGAAGACGCCCTGCGCGGACTGTCATGACCACCCAGGATCGGACCCGTCGGCCCGCTCCTGCTGACATCACCGAGAACTCGTTCGTCATCGAACCCGGCACTGTTGGCCGCAGCAACAAGCGAGTTCGCGCCTTCAGCTCCGGCGAGCTCGTGGTGGATTCTCGATCGCCACTGCAGGCATGGGAGCACCCGCACTACCCCGAGTACTTCTTCGCCGCCGCGGATCTGAGGGTCACGCTCCGGCCCAACGGGCACGGGCCCCGTTCAAAGGTCCTCGGGGTCAGCGAGGTCTTCGACGTTCTCGTCGGCGACCGGGTTGTGCCGCGTGCAGCCCGCCGATTTCCAGAGGCCAAGGCCGAGATCCTCCGGGATGCGTATGCGCTGACCTGGTCGGCGTTCGACACCTGGATGGAAGAGGACGAAGTCGTCTACACCCACCCCCGCAGCCCGTTCGTCCGCGTCGACGCCCTCGCCAGCAGCCGGCACGTCACGGTCCGGCTCAATGGCGCCATCGTCGCCGAATCTCATCGACCGGTGGTCCTGTTCGAGACCGGCGTTGTTCCGCGCTACTACCTTCCACGCGTTGACGTACGGATGGACTGGCTGACCCCCACATCCACGACCAGTCACTGCCCCTACAAGGGCACCGCAACGTACTGGAACCTTACGGTCAACGGTGCCGAGCTCATCGACGTCGCCTGGAGCTACCCCACGCCGCTTCCTGAGTCCATCAGGGTCGCCGGACTGGTCGCCTTCTGGCCGGAGAAGAGCGCCGAGCTGGAGGTCGACGTCGACGGTCAGCGGATCGGCGGGCCCTAGTACTCACCTCGTGTGCCTGCTCCGAGGGAAGCATCGCAGCAGCCCGGAGGGTTCCGTGAACATGAGCACCACACCCGAAGTGTGCACCACCCCCGATGTCGTCCGTCGCGTTGCTGACGTGTACTGGCGCCCGGGCTGCCCCTATTGCTCCGCCCTTCGAAGTGACCTGTCACGCCTCGGCGTGCCCGCGCGGTGGCACAACATCTGGGAGGACCCCGACGCCGCGCAGTTCGTTCGCAGCGTCAACGCCGGGAATGAGACCGTCCCAACAGTCAGGGTCGGATCGGCCACCCTGACCAATCCGCGAGCTGTCCAGGTCGCGTCCCTGGTCGGCGTCACGGTCGAGGAGTCCCCGCCATCGACGCCGGGGCCCCGATGGGTTCTGTCGTGGTTGCCGACGGCGGCTCTAGTCATCGCCGGCGGGACGGTGGCTCAGGGCGGTCATGCCGGGCTGAGCTGGACCCTGGATGGGCTCGCCGTTGCCGCGTGGTGGGTCACCCGACGCCTTCGCAGATGAATGCGAGTGGTGCAGCCCGCGGGAACCACGCGCGACCCCCGACACTGACCCAGGGTGAATCCCGACTCACCCGGTCTCCGACGGCGCCCAAAGTGTGGCCCGCAATCGGGACAGCCGGCGCGGTGCTGGCAGCGGATGTCGGCAGCAAGGCGTGGGCGACGCGGCAGGTGTCCTCAGAATCAGCAGCCTCCGCGGCGATCGTGCAGCTGCGTCACGTAGCCAACTCTGGTGCCTCGTTCGGCCTGGGAGCCCAGCACCCCCTTGTTGTGCTGGTCGTTGCTGCCGTCGCCACCTTGGCCGTCCTCTGGTGGCTGATGAAGGCGGAGAGCGCTGGTGAGCGCCTCGCCCTGGCCGTGGTCCTCGGTGGCGCGTTGGGCAACCTGATCGATCGGCTGGCGAACGGCGCGGTCACAGACTGGGTGGGGATCAGCTGGTACCCGGCGACGTTCAACCTGGCCGATGTGGCCATCAGGGGCGGGGTGGTGGTCGCCCTCGTGGTTCGGCAGGTGCAACACCGTCGGACACGGCCAGCAGGGGCAGCACTGACCTGACCGTCGGGTGGCCGCGGCGCGAAGCCTGCACTGTGTGCTCCCGGCGCGACTTGTTGGGGAAATCTCGCTGGAAGGGAAGCAACTGGTCACCCGCCTGGGTTTCCGCATTGCGCCGCGATCGCCGCGCATGATCCACCGAACTAGGAGGACACGATGACTACCAACGCTTCATCCCAGACCATCCCTGCCACCACGACAAAGGGCAACCTGACGCAGGCCGCGAAGCTGGGGGCACTGCTCGGCGCGGCCGCTTCCCTGGTGATGGCCGCCTTCGCGATGATGGCCGCGGCGACCTACCAGAACTCCGGCTTCTTCACCCCGCTCTATCACATCGCTTCGACATTCATCTCTCCCAGCACCCTGATGACCTCGATGCAGCACGCCACGACTGGCAACACGTTCTTCTTCTCGTTCGGCCCGGCGGTGCTTGGCGCGATGATCCACATGATGATCGGCGCCATGTACGGCGCCATGTTCGCGATCGCAGCGGTGCTCTTGCGGCTGCGCGGACCGGTCCTGATCACGGCCGGCGCTGCGTGGGGTGCCATGGTATTCGTCATCAGCTCCTTCATCGCGCTTCCCCTCGCGGCTGCGCTGTTCAGCAGCGGCGACCAGATCTCACAGATGGCTTCGAAGGTCGGCTACGGCACATTCTTCACCGAGCACGTGCTCTTCGGGCTCGCGCTCGGGGTGCTGCTTGCCTCACGGCGGCTGTTCGCCCGTCCATCCTGACGATCCGATCACGGACCCGCCTTCGGTGGTGAAGCCGGCGCCGGGGCTGGCAGGCTGGACTGGTTTGGCTTATCGGCCCGGTCCAGCCCGTTCTGACAGGGTGAGGGTTACGGGGGCAGAAAACGAAGGGAGGTCAACACGTGCCAGTGATCACCTTCGGGACGCAGGTATGCGCGGACCTCGATTCGGGCAGTCGGCGGGAGTGGTTGCTCGCCGACGGCGTCGGCGGCTACGCAATGGGGACGGTGAGCGGGTTACGCACCCGGCGCTACCACGGGCTGCTCACCATCGCCGAGACGCCCTCGCGACGCTTCCTGGCCGTGGCAGCCCTGGACCCGACCCTCGTGCTGGACTCCGGTGCCCGAGTCTCCCTGGGCGTGCATGAGTGGGCCGACCGGACCGTCGCCCCGCAAGGTCATCTCCTCCTCGAGCGGTTCGACCTCATCGACGGCATCCCGCGGTGGCGCTGGCGGGTGGGGGACATCGTCCTTGAGCGCGAGATCGCCATGACGCACGGCACGCATGGCGTGGCTGTGTCCTTACCGTCTGGTCAGCGGTCCTGAGTGTGACCTCGAGGTTCAGGCGCTGGTGACCTGGCGAGGCAGCCACGATCAGCAGCTCGGGTCCGGGAGCCTCGAGGTGGTGCACGACTCCACCGGCGCGGTGGTCGAGGGCCAGTACCGACTCGAGGGCCCCCAGTGGGAGCCGGACGGCCGCTGGTACCGCGACGTCTTCATGCGCGAGGAGTCGGCAAGGGGACTGACCGACACCGAGGACCTGTGGTCAGCGGGACACTTTCGCGCTCGACTCGCCGGGGCCGGGGACCGGATGGCTCTCAGCGCGTGGGCACTCGACTCTCCGTCGCCACCTGTGCGGGCCGTCATCGCCGACTCCCATGCCAGGGCAAGGGAGTTGATTTCCCGGGCCAGCGCGCAGTCACCTGTGGAGGAGCATCTCGCCCTGGCTGCGGACACCTTCGTGATTGCCGGACCCGACGTGGTCGCGGGCTACCCGTGGTTCGGTTCGTGGTCCCGGGACACGATGATCTCGTTCGAGGGGCTGTTCCTGGAGACGGGCCGGGCCGACGAGGGTCGCGAGCTTCTGCTGGCTTACGGCCAGCGGATTTCTCAAGGCATGCTGTCCAACACTGCGGACACCGGCAGCCTGGAGTTCAACACGGTCGACGCGACCCTCTGGTTCGTTCACGCGATCGACCGCTACCTGCATCGCAGCGATGACACGGATCTGATGGCCACGGCGATCCCCTGGCTCGAGGAGATCCTCGACTGGCACATCCGCGGAACCCGCTACGGGATTCACGTTGACGGCGATGGCCTGCTCGCTGCGGGGCAGGAGCATCTTGCGCTGACCTGGATGGACGCTCGCATCGGGGATTTCGCGGTCACTCCCAGGATCGGCAAGCCGGTCGAGGTGAACGCGCTGTGGATCAACGCGTTGGCCGTGTCGAACGAGATCTTCGGTCGTCTCGGCCGCAGCCACCCGGAGTTCGAGGCCCTGGAGGTTGCGGCGCGCCGCTCGTTCGCGCGACGGTTCCTTGCATCGGCAAGCGGGGGGCTGCCGGACGTGGTCGACGGGCCGAGCGGGGATGACGTGTCCATACGACCGAACCAGGTCCTGGCCATGTCACTGCCCCATGGGCCGGGCGTGGACCCCGTGCAGCTGCGGTCGCTGGGCGAGCTGGTCACCGGGCTCGGGCTCCGCTCTCTGCACCCGGGCGACCCGGCATACCGGGGCCGGCACGCAGGTGGTCCTCGCGAGCGGGACCTGGCGTATCACCAGGGGACCGTATGGCCCTGCTTGGGTTCTTTCGGCCCGTACGTCGATGCGGCGCTGCGCGCAGGCAGCGTGCCCGGTGAGACTCTCGACGCCCTGACGGCCCATTTGGGAGACTGGGGTCTGGGGTCGGTCTCGGAAACAGCCAGCGGTGAGCCGCCGCACAACGCGACCGGCGCCCCGTTCCAGGCATGGTCGGTCGCAGAGGTCTTTCGCGCCTGGCGCCTGCTCCACCCCCTCGGACCCGAAGGAGACGGCCACCGATGACCGACAAGAATGGTGCAGCGGCGGAGGGCGAGCGACTGCGCTCGGTCCCCCGAGCGGGCGTTCGGACGGGTCAGCCGGATGCCGCGACCAAGCCGAGCTGGGGCACCTGGGGACCCTACGTGGCCGAACGAGCCTGGGGCACGGTCCGCGAGGACTACTCTGCCGGCGGCACTGCCTGGGAGGCCTTCCCACACGACCACGCACGCTCTCGGGCGTACCGGTGGAACGAGGACGGCATGGCCGCGGTCTGCGACGACCGCCAGCTGCTCTGCCTGGGCCTTGCGGTCTGGAACGGCCGTGACCCGATCATCAAGGAGCGGATGTTCGGACTCACCGGCAACGAGGGGAACCACGGAGAGGACGCCAAGGAGTACTGGTGGTACCTGGACTCCACTCCCACCCATTCATGGATGCGCTGGCGCTACCACTACCCGCAGGTCGAGTTCCCCTACGGCACCCTGGTCAACGAGAATCGTTCGAGAGGTCGTGACTCAGCGGAGTACGAGCTCCTGGACAGTGACGCCTTCGACGATGACCGCTATTGCCGTGTCGAGGTCACCTACGCCAAGCAGGCGCCCGACGACATCCTCATGCTGATCTCGGTGGAGAACATGGGTCCCGAGCCTGCCGTAATCTCGGTTCTGCCGACCCTGTGGTTCCGCAACACCTGGGCCTGGGGTCGTAGCCAGGCGCCGGCCCCGACCATAGAGCTCCTCGAACCGGGTCTGGTACGCGCCAACCACCCGGACCTCGCACAGATGTATCTCGCGTTCGACGACGCGGCCACCGCGCTGTTCCGCGACAACGAGACGAACAGCGAGCGACTGTTCGGTGTCCCGGGCACGTCGGCGTTTCCCAAGGACGGGATCAACGACTTCCTGATCCACGGCAGCCCGACGGTGAACCCCGATCGGGTCGGGACAAAATGCGCGATCCGACACGAGCTCAGCGTCGGCCCAGGAGAGCGCCAAGAGGTCCGCGTGCGACTGACCGGCGGGGCCCGTGGCGGGCTCGGCGATGACTTCACTGCCACGATGACCGCGCGGGAGCGCGAGGCCGACGACTTCTACGTGGGGCTGACCGGCCCCGCGTACTCACCCGACGAGGCGCTCGTCGTCCGGCAGGCCTATGCGGGCCTGCTGTGGGGCAAGCAGTTCTACCACTACGACGTCAACGAATGGCTCGACGGTGACCCGGTCGGTCCGCCACCGCCCGCCTCCCGACGCTTCGGACGTAACTCGTCCTGGCGTCACCTCTCGGCCCACGAGGTCTTCTCGATGCCGGACGCCTGGGAGTACCCGTGGTTCGCAGCCTGGGACCTCGCCTTCCACGCTGTCCCCCTCGCGCACGTCGACCCGGCGTTCGCCAAGTCGCAGATCCTCATTCTCCTGCAGGACCGGTACATGCACCCGAGCGGACAGCTCCCGGCGTACGAGTGGGCGTTCGGTGACGTGAACCCTCCGGTCCACGCATGGGCCGCCCTGCGGGTGTTCCACTGTGCCGGTGACCAGGACTTCGAGTTTCTTGAGCACGTCATTCATCGCCTGCTCATCAACTTCACGTGGTGGGTGAATCGGAAGGACTCCCGCGGCGACAACGTCTTCGAGGGCGGGTTCCTCGGCTTGGACAACATCGGCCCGATCGACCGCTCTGCCCCGTTGCCGGTCGACGGTCGGCTTGAGCAGAGCGACGGAACCGCCTGGATGGCCATGTACTGCCTGGACATGCTTGAGATCGCCCTGGTGCTCGCCGAGCATGACAGCAGCTACGAGTCGATGGCAACGAAGTTCCTCGAGCACTTCGCGTACATCGCGACCGCTGCCAAGGAACAGGGGCTGTGGGACGAGTCGGACGGCTTCTTCTACGACGTGATCTCCACCCCGGACGGCCAGCGGACGCCGATACGGGTGCGCTCCCTGGTCGGGCTGCTCCCGATGATCGCCACCACGACGTTGGGCACCGGCACGCTGCGGCGTCTGCCCTCGTTCGCCGCGGGCCTGGACTGGTTCTTGGCGCACCGGCCCGAGTACGCCGAGGCGTTGAGCTTCACGCACGTGCGTGATGGAGCGACCGGACAGCTGCTGTCGATGGTCCCCCCTGACGACCTTCGCCGGCTCCTGGCCGTGCTGTTCGACGAGGGTGAGTTCCTGTCCCCTTTCGGAATCCGTTCTCTGTCGAAGGCTCACGAACACCACTCATACGCACTCGAGCTACCGGGATTCCGTGCCGAAGTGAGGTACGAGCCGGGCGAGTCACAAACCGGGGTGTTCGGCGGGAACTCGAACTGGCGTGGGCCGGTCTGGCTGCCCGCGAACGTCATGCTCATCCAAGGGCTACGCCGATTCGCGCGCCTGTTTGGCGATGAGTTCAGCCTCGAGTTCCCCACCGGATCGGGCCGGCTGCTGACCCTTGCCGAGGTTGCCGGGGAACTCACGCAGCGCCTGAGTGCCCTCTTCTTGCCCGACGGCGAGGGTCGACGACCCTCCCTCGGCGACGCGAAGGTGTTTGGCGACGACCCCGCATGGCGCCAGGACCTGCTGTTCCATGAGTACTTCCACGCAGACACCGGAAAGGGCCTGGGCGCCTCCCACCAGACCGGATGGACCGCGCTCATCGCCGACCTCCTGCTCCATCGTGATGCCTCCATCGACGAGCCATGAGGACTCATTCAGCGTCTTCATTGCCTTCACGGGGGTTCACCGACGCCGCGGGACTCACCGCGGGACATCAGCGCGGGACATCAGCGCGGGACATCAGCGCGGGACATCAGCGCGGGGCTCACCGGGGCGCGACGTCACCGTCACCCAAACCATCCTCGGGTCTGACCTCGGCTAGCAGACGTCGTTGTCCGGGGCGCAGCGCATACCAAAATGGCAGGGCGACGAGAAACGCTCCGCCCGCCATGTTGCCGATGCCGGCCGGGATGATGTTCCAAACCAGGGCGGCTCCCCACCCCGGGCCCCGGCCCGTCGGCATGATCAAGGAGAAGAACCCCATGTTGGCCGGGCTGTGCTGGAAGTTCGCCGCAACGAACAGCGTCACCGCCAGGAACACGGGCACGTACTTCCCGATGATCGAGCGCGCCATGACCGAGAAGAAAGCAGCCATACCTACCAGCCAGTTGGCCAGGGCGCCGGAGAGCACGATCTGCCACCACGCCTCAAACCCGCCCGCTCGCTGGTATGCCATCTTGCGGGCAATCACCTCCTGGAGCTGCACGGTGACGTCCGCCGGGTAGTGCTGGGCAAGGTGAATGGCATAGCCGACCACGAGGGCGCCGATCAGGTTGCCGACCCAGGCCAGCGCCCAGAAGCGCGCGATTGTCGCCAGCCGAAAAGCAGCCGAGCCACGGCAACGCAGGATCGTCGCCGGCAGCACGACGTTGGCTTCGGTGAACAACACCGCATCGGAGAGGATGACGAAGAAGAACCCGGCCGAGAACGCGAGCCCCTCGACCAGACGTTGGACGCCTGGGGAATCGATGCCGACCGCGAGGAGCACGGAAAACAGCGCGCCAACAGTGACAAAGGCGCCGGCCATCATGGCCAGAATCAGGATCTGCAGGGCGGATAGCACCTGCAGGCGGCGCGCGCCCTGGTCGGCCATGTCGGCGACGACATGCTCGGCCGCCTGGTACTGGGCCGGGGGACGATCATCGCCCGGCTGACGCTCGGTGACTATGGACACAGCGAGTCGGCGTCGCGCGGTCAGAAGGTGAGGATCTGGTATCCCTCGACGACCAGGCGCCGCATGCTCGCATGGCCCTTGTAGTCCCCGAGCAGCGGCCAACCGCCGGCGGTGATGGGCTCGACCACACCATGCGCCTTTGCGCAGAACCCGCATGCGCCCAGTGTCACGCTGCGCAGCTTCTCCACCAACGGGTGCAGTTGGTGGTCGCTCGCGCTCGCCGCCGCGAGGGTGTCGACGCCCGAGCCGTCGTAGACGACGGTGATGTCGTCGCCGGCCTCGAGGAACTCAACTGCCGTCATCAATCCGCGGTAGGCGCGTGCCAGGTCCCTGCTGGCGTCTTCGAAGATGACGACGGCCACTTTCTGGCGAATGGCTGTTGTGCTGTTCATGAGCTGCCTCCAACTGTCGGGTCGCCCGTGCGGCGTCCCAGAACAAGGGGAACCCTGTTCAGGTGACCCGCCATTCCATGCACGTGAGGCGACTCTCGTCGGGGACCACCGCTGGCACATCTCGGGTGACCGACGCAGCGGCACCTTTCCAGTCTTCTCGCACTTCGATGTGCCTTTGGAATCAACCGGGCAGTCCACAGGGTTCCTGCTATATGTCCCTGATCAGGGACATATAGCAGGAGTGAGCGCGCGGCGTCGGGTCCTTGGTGGAGACGGCGCGTCGCGGGCAGCCGGCGGGACACGTACGCGAGGGAGCCCACAATGCTTGTCGGTGGAGAGAAGAACGAAAGCAGGACCGCCCCAGGCGACCGTGCCGTCAGACAAAAAACTGACTCCCGGATCCGAGTAAGGGCGGCCGCTCGGGTTGCCGGGCTTGTTGCGGCCTCGACGTTGGTGCTCGCCGCCTGCTCGGCCGGCGGCACCGAACCTTCCGGCGGGTCGTCGGACCCATCCGCCAAGACCCCTGCAGTCGCTTCCGAAGTGAGGTCGGCGGCGTTGTCGTTCACGGCGTCCACATTGGCAGGCAAGAAGATGGACGTGTCGTCTCTGGCAGGCAAGCCAGTCGTGCTGTGGTTCTGGGCACCTTGGTGCACCATCTGCCGCGCCGAGGCACCGGATGTTGCGAAGGTCGCCGCTGAGCTGGATGGGCGGGTCAGATTCCTCGGGGTTCCCGGGCTCGGACAGGAGAACGACATGCGCGCGTTTGTGGAGGACACCGGTACCGGCGGCTTCGATCACCTGGTCGACTCCGACGGAAGCCTGTGGCTGCGCTTCGGGGTAGTCGCCCAACCTGCTTTTGCGTTCGTGGCACCGGACGGGTCGGTCCAGGTCTTCGCCGGCGCTCTCGGCGGCGACGCGCTTCGCGAACGCGCCCAGTCGCTGGTCGTCAAGGGCTAGAGGGCGCGGTCGTGGAGCCCGCAGCCCTTGCCCTGGCCCTGGTCGCCGGTGCGGTCGCAGTGTTCAACCCATGCGGTTTCGCCGTACTTCCGGCCTACCTGACCATGCTCGTGGCCGCACCAGCTGGACCGCCCGGCCACCGGGCCGCCGCAACCCGAGCAGTCCGGTTCACCACCGGGATGACGGTCGGTTTCGTGGCCGTGTTCGGGTCCTTTGCGTTGGTCGTGGCACCCCTGGCGCTCTCCATCGAGCGCTGGCTGCCGGTCCTCACCGTGGTGATCGGTGTGCTCCTGATCGCCTTGGCCGGCTGGCTGCTGGCCGGCGGTACTTTGGCGGGGCCGCGCCTGAACCGGAAAGGTCAGGCCCCCAGCCTGACCTGGGTCTCCCAGATCGGGTACGGGGTGACCTTCGCCCTGACATCGCTGTCGTGCACCGTCGCCCCGTTCCTCGCCGCCACGACCAGTGCGCTTCGCGGCGGCAGCCTCATCGGGGTCGTGGCGGTCTTTCTCGCCTACGCGCTCGGCATGGGCGCTGTCGTCGGTGTCCTTTCCCTTCTTGCGGTTACCGCCGGGAGCACCGTGACGACCAGACTGCGCCGCGCAGCCCCTCTCATCTCCCGGCTCAGCGGCGTCCTACTGCTCGTGGCCGGGGCCTACGTGGCGTGGTATGGCTGGTTCGAGCTGCGCGTGCTCGCGGGGACCACGGTCGAGGACCCTGTCGTCTTGACGGCGATCGGAGTGCAGGGCGCGCTCAGCAGATCAGTGGCCGGTCTCGGCGTTGTCGGGATCGGCGGGATGGCACTCGCGGTCGTGGCGGTCACCGTCGCCTTGGCCGTGCGCACCTCGCGTCGACGCCGCGACCTCAAGCGCAGAGAGCCGCAGGACGCGTTGCCGTGACCAGGTCACGGCGCCATTCCGCACGGCGAATCGTCGCTGTCGGCGCGGCGGTGGTCCTCCTGGCATCGGCGTGCGCCGGACCTGACGGACCTGACGCACCTGCTTACCCGGCCGCGCCCCCGCCGTCCCCCCCCGCGGTCGCACGCCCCGCGAAACGACACCGCCCCCCCCCCCCCCGGCACCCACCCCCTGCGACCCCGCGCCCCCCCCCCCCCCCCCCC
>ERZ1739051.18-NODE-18-length-18406-cov-14.246581_pt1 | contig 18406 bp, 15 predicted proteins | sample MGYA00581757_ERZ1739051 | MGnify/ENA primary metagenome ERZ1739051 (study PRJEB42929, sample SAMN08275523) | rhizosphere metagenome | isolation source: Rhizospheric soil replicate 3 | host: Colobanthus quitensis | place: Antarctica: Devils point, Livingston Island...
CCGTCTCGAGCACCTCACCACCCTCGGTGGTTCGCACGATCACCGTCCGGCGACGATGCAGATCTATTCCTACAAACTGTTTCCCGGCATACCCTTCCATCAGGGGCCTCCTTCAACGTGAGCCGTGAACACTCCCAGCATCCCGCTGGGAGGCCACGAGGAGCGGAGGCCCCGCTCCTACATCGCATCACAGGCTTGTGTGATCAAGCTGACTTGAGGTTCGGGTCGGTTTTGCGAACAATTCTTGTTAGCAAGACCGGCCTTCGATCTCTCGATCAGGCGGCGCGCTGGTCCTGCCCGGACGCCGGTGGACGGACCGGGATTCGTCGACTTTCTACTGGCCGACAGGTGGCCAGGAGTCCGACGAGGGCGGTCCACGCGCCACCATCGCCAATGACCTGCGCGCCCTGAAGGCGCAGAGAACGCTTCAAGATCTCACGCGCAGCAACCTTCTTTGCGTTTTCACGGATCCGGTTCGTTCCGATGCGTTCGCAGCAGAGAGCTATCCGGCCTCGGCGTGCTTGAGGTATTCAGCGAGAGCTGCGCGCATGATTTCGCTAGGTCGGCGGTTCTGTGCGGCGGCGACTTCGTCGAGCTTGGTGTTGATGTCGTTGGGTAGGCGGACCTGGCGCGTGCGGGAGTGCTGTCCAGGCATTGCGCTTGGGTCAATGGAGGGTCGGCCGCCAAGCGCTCGTTCCAACGCAGCTTTGCCATGCTCAGCTGCCGCTTCGCCGCGGAGCGCGGTCGTCGAGTTGGGCTTGAGCGACATGTCGTGTTCGGCCCAGTCGGCCGCGGCCTGGTAGTCCTTCGGCTTCGTCATCGTGGGTCCTTTCCCATTCGGTCGAGGTGCTTTTGACGGGCTAGCATGACGTGGAAGATGTGCATGCTACGGGGCGGACTCATCTCCACCATGACCTCCAGCAGCTGGCCGCCCAGTTGACGCGGCGGCCCGATGTAGAGCGTCGGCCGGACCCTGCCCTCCAGCCTTGGTTCGTCGAACTCGCTCTCGACGTGTACGCGTTTGCGATGGCGTGGATTGCGTCCTCGCGCGGAATTCCGTGCTTGACGGCGCTCGCTGCCCACGTGACCGTCACGAACCAAACGTACTACACAACACCTATGTTATGCAATACATAACATAGGTGTTGTTCCTCTTCCTCATCTGCCCGCCCTAGAACGCGCGTCCATCAAGTGTGAGGGCGCCGCCTGTTCGTCGAGCAGGATCGTAGCGTTGTCGGCGGAGGCGATGATCTCGTTGATGACTTCACGCCGGCGATGGCTACACGTATCTCACGCGTCAGGTCGCCGCCGGGGTTCACCAGCGCCGACGTGGAGAGGCCCTCACCGACTACTACACGGCGGCCGGCAACCCAACCGGGCCGCTGGGTCGGGACCGGCCTGGCGGCCATGGGTGTCGATGGTGCGGTCAGCGAAGCTCAGATAGGGGCTCTCTTCGGCGGTATGGCGAGACCGCCTCAATGCGGCGTACGGCGAATTGCGGCCGAACACGGTCACAGACCGGGGCGAGGTCCTGCGCGTGATCTGGCGCGAGGAAAGTCGCGCACACTTTGCAGGACGAATCCAGATACCCACGACCGGAGATGCCGCAATAGGGATCTTTGGGAAGTCACGGTTTGACGTGAATTGTGACGCAAAAACACCGTATGGCGTACAAAGCGCGTGCGTTCGCGGGATGCTGTGGACAGGTCGCAACACGGCCCACACAGGCACCACAAGACGATCAGGAGAAAAAGACATGCTCGCAAGAATTCGGGCCGCCAGAGAGAACGAATCGGGCTTCACCCTGATCGAGCTCCTCATCGTCATCGTCATCCTCGGCGTGCTCTCCGGGATCGTGGTCTTCTCCGTCGCCGGCATCACAAACAACAGCGCTAAGGTCGCCTGCAAGACGGACGTCAATATTGTCGAGGTCGCTTCCGAGGCCTACTACGCGCAGAACGGCAGCTACGCCACCGCCATCGACGATGTCACCCACACAGCCACCACGCTCGTGGGCGCGAAGCTCCTCAAGGCACCTCCCGCCGCCAGTGAAGGTATTGCCTTGACCTCTGGCACCGGCGTGGTCACGCACACCTGCTCCTCCTAGTGAGGGATGCGGGAGGGTCTCTTGGCGGACCCTCCCGTTCAACACTGGAAAACGCTCCATGCCCAGGAGGGTCTAGTGCACACTCACGCGATCGGTGTCGGCATCGACGCGCTGCTCGGTGTGCTCTGGGAAGCACGTGGCACCGACCTCCTGCTCACCGCCGGGATGGCGCCCCAGCTTCGCGTTCAGGGTGAGCTGAGCGGGGTTCCTGCCCATTCGGTGCTCACGCCCGATGACGTGGACGCGTTGCTCGCCGAGCTTCTCAACGAGGAGCAGGCGGCGACCTGGCGCACGCGACACGAGTACGACTTCGCCTTCAGCTGGCAGGACACCGCCCGCGTTCGGGTCAACGCCTACTCCCAACGAGGGTCCACCGCGTTGGCGCTACGCATCATTCCCTTTCAGGTCCCGACCATGATCGAGCTCGGCCTGCCTCCGGTGATGGATGAGTTCGTCCGTCGGCACCAGGGACTCATCCTCGTGACCGGGCCCACCGGGTCGGGCAAGTCAACGACTCTCGCGGCGATGATCCACCAGATCAGCATCGATCGGGCCTGCCACATCATCACGATCGAGGACCCGATCGAGTATGTGCACCCCCACAGCCGCTCAGCCGTGGACCAGCGGGAAGTGGGCTCGGATACGGCATCCTTCACCGACGCGTTGCGAGCGGTGCTGCGCGAGGACCCCGACGTGCTGCTCGTCGGCGAGATGCGCGACCTCGACTCGATCCGCTTCGCCCTCACCATCGCCGAGACCGGCCACCTCGTGTTCGCGTCGCTTCACACCAACGACACGGCGCAGGCCATCGCCCGGATCATCGACGTCTTCCCCGCCGAGCAGCAGGCTCAGGTACGTGTGCAGCTGGCGGCTGCGCTCAGCGGGATCATCTACCAGCGGTTGATTCCGCGTATTGGCGGCGGCTTGGTCGCCGCTTACGAGGTGCTCGTCGCGACCGCTCCAGTCCGCAACCTGATCAAGGAAGGGAAGACGAATCAGCTGCGCAACTCGCTGTTGACCGGCCACAAGGATGGCATGGTCACCTTCGAGCGATCCCTTTCGCAGCTCGTATCCTCCGGGCAGGTCACCTACCAGGACGCCTTGACCCCCAGCCTTTATCCCAAGGACGTGGAGTCGCGTCCGCGCCAGCGATCGAGCGTGACAGCATGAGGCGAACTCGAAGGCCGGACGTCCCGCCCGCAACCGCGCCCAAGCCGCTGGGAGTGGCTGTCGCCCGACAGGTGGTCAAGCCGCTGGACCTCCACGTGAAGCCGGGTGGGGCTCGCTTGGGTGAGCTGCTCGTCGAGGCGAATCTGGCCACCCGCGACCAGGTCGTGGCAGCCCTCGAGGAGGCCATGCGCGGCTCCGGAAAGAGCCTGGGCAGCCAGCTGATCGCCGACGGTTCGATCGACGAGCGCGACCTCGCACACATGCTGGCGCGTCAGCAGTCCCTGGAGGTCGTCGACCTCCGCCAGATCATCCCTGACCCGGCAGCAACCGCGCTGATGACCGAGTCGATGGCGCGCGCGTTGTCGGCGATACCCCTCTCGGCCGATCAGGACGCTGTCGTGGTCGCCGTCGCCGATCCCACGCCGAACATCGTGCAGAGCCTGCGGGAGGTCATCGGCGGGCCGGTGACGGTGAAGGTCGCGACGCAGTCGGACATCACCATGGCGATCGGCAAGAGCTTCCGCGCGCTGTCCGGCGTCGGTCCCCAGGTCAAGGCATTCCAGGTTCGCGACTTGCAGTACAAGGACGAGAGCCGCGCCGAGCCCGCCGCTGTGAGCGAGGACGCGCCCGTCGTACAGGTGGTGCGGCTCATGATCACCCAGGGTCTGCGAGACCGCGCCTCCGATATCCACATCGAACCGCAAGCAGACCAGGTTCGCGTGCGCTATCGCGTCGATGGCGCACTGCACGACGTCCTCGACCTGCCCGGGTCCATGGGGCCTGCCATCGTTAGCCGGGTCAAGATCATGGCCGGCATGAACATCGTCGAACGAAGGCGGCCCCAAGACGGTCAGATCAGCATGGAGATCGAGGGTCGCGAGGTCGACATCCGGGTCTCCACCACGTCCGTCGTGGGCGGCGAGAAGGTCGTGATGCGGCTCCTTGACAAGAGCCGGCCGATCTTTCATCTGGGAGAGCTCGGGATGCCTGCAGACATGGCTGAGCGGTACTCCGCGCTCCTGCGCTCACCATATGGAATGGTGATCTGCTCCGGCCCGACCGGAAGCGGGAAGACGACAACGCTGTACGGGTCGCTCGGCGAGATCAACACCCCTGAGCGAAACATCATGACGATCGAGGACCCGGTCGAGTACATGATCCCGTCGATAAACCAGATCCAGATCAACGAGCCGGCGGGCGTCACGTTCGCCGGCGGCTTGAAGTCGATCTTGCGGCAGGACCCCGACGTGATCCTTGTTGGCGAGATCCGTGACGTCGAGACGGCCCGCATCGCCGTCCAGTCGGCACTGACCGGTCACTTCGTCCTGTCCTCGCTGCACGCGACCGACGCCGTCTCCGCGTTGCACCGACTTCTCGACATGGGGATCGAGAGCTTCCTGGTGGCTTCGTCGATCAGCGCAGTGCTCTCCCAGCGCCTGCTGCGCCGGGTCTGTGGAAACTGCCAGGAGACCTACAACCCGCCGCCGCAGGAGCTGGCCTTTCTCCAGGCGATGGGCGGGCACTTCCCGGAGAACGGGTTCGTGCGCGGAACCGGCTGCAACTTCTGCACCCAAACCGGGTACCTGGAACGGATCGGAGTCTACGAGATGATGCCGGTCACCGATGCGATCCGAGAGCTGATCCTCGACCGCGCCTCACACGACGACCTCCGCAAGCTTGCTCGATCCGAAGGCATGCGTACGTTGCAGGAAGAGTCGATGCGCCTGGTTGAGACTGGCGTGACGAACCTCGCCGAAGTCCTGCGATCCATCTACGTCCCAGGGGCGTGACGTGACCACATACGCCTACGTGGCAACGGAAGCCGACGGTGGGGTCGCCACCGGCAGCACGAAGGCCGTTGATCGCGAGGCAGCGGTGTCCATCCTCCACAGCCGCGGCATGCTCGACGTCGAGCTCACCGAGAAGAGGGGACTCCTGAAGGCGGAGATATTTCCGAAGCGGGTCAAGCGAGAAGAGGTCATGCACCTGTCCCGCCAGCTCGGTGCGTTCGTGCATGCCGGCTTGCCGTTGGTCGACGCGGTGCACACCCTGGGGACGGAGTCACAGAACCCCTCGGTGCGCCGCATGATGGCCGACGTCGAGGATCGGTTGCTCGGAGGGGACACGCTGTCCGGCAGCCTTGACACACACCCGAAGATCTTCCCCGAGTTCTATCGAGGGATCTTGCGTTCGGCCGAGCTGACCGGCGAGCTCGACACAACACTTGAGCAGCTCGCGAAGTACCTGGAACGCGACCTGGAGGCTCGGCGCAAGGTCACGTCGGCGATGATCTACCCCTCAATCATCATGGGTATGTCGCTGGTCACGGTCGTCGTGCTGTCCACCTTCGTGCTGCCCAAGTTCAAGGTCTTCTTCGCCGGACTGAATGCCGAACTTCCATTGCCCACGCGCATGCTGCTCGCGACCACCGACTTCCTGGGCCAATGGTGGTGGGCGCTCCTTGCTGGAGTGCTCACCCTGGCAGTGATGTTCTTGATTGCCGTGCGCACCCCGCCCGGCAGGTACGTCCGGGACCGGATGGTGCTCGCTCTGCCGGTCATCGGCGAGACGGTCCAGTACGCGCTGGTCGAGCGCTTCTGCCGGATCCTCTCATCGATGGTCAGCGCGGGGGTCTCACTGCCGCAGGCGCTGCAGGTTGCCACCGACTCGCTTCGCAACCTGGTCTTCTCACGTGCGCTCACCGGGGTCTCGGATTCGATGCTCGAAGGAGAAGGGCTGGCGTCGCCACTGGTCCGGACCGGGCTCTTCCCGGCGACCGCGGCCCAGATGATGCGGGTCGGCGAGGAGACAGGCACGCTGGACACCCAGCTCGCGGTCACCGCCCACTACTACGAGGGCGAGCTCGACTACAAGATCAAGAAGCTCACCTCGCTGATCGAGCCGATCGTCATTGCCGCCATGGGCCTCATCGTCGGTTTCGTGGCGGTGGCGCTGGTGTCCGCGATGTACGGCGTGTTCGGTCAGATCAAGGTCTGATCGACGATGCACACCCAAGCGCGTCCCGGCCCCAACGACGAGGGTGAGACCCTGCTCGAGCTGTTGATCGCCGTGGCAATCATGGGTATCGCGGTCGTCGCCATCGTGGGTGGGATCGCGACCAGCATTCTGATGTCCGATATCCATCGCAAACAGGCCACTGCCGGTGCCTATGTGCGCAACTACGCCGAGGCGGTAGTGGCCTACGTGGCGGCTGGCGGCTTTGACCCCAGCGCCCCCTTTGACTACAGCCGCGCGGCCGTCACCTTTCCGAATCTCCCCGGTGGATTCAATGACCCGACTGCGTCCGTGCTCTGCTGGGACGGCATACAGTTCAGCAATTGTCCGACCTCCGTTGCCGCAGACAAGTCGGTACAGCAGGTCTCCCTGACCATCGCGAGCTCGGACAAGCGGGCGTCCGAGACCCTCATCGTGATCGTCCGCAAGCCGTGAGGGCTGGGTCACCATGCGGCTGAGGAGGGGATCGGATGGGTTCACGCTGGTCGAACTGCTGGTGGCGATCGTCATCCTCGGCATCATCACCGTCCCGCTCACCAGCGTGGTCATCGGATTCTTTCGCAGTGCCGATACAACCACCGCGCGACTGATCGAGTCGCACGACGTCCAGATCGCCTCTGCCTACTGGGCACAAGACGTCGCCAGCATCGGCATGCGGATAGGACCGGGTGAATCCGGATTCGAAGCGACCCCGTATGCGCTCAAGCCGAGCGTGGCCGTCGGGACCGACTCCAGCCTCTCCGGCCTCACCCCATGCCCCGCCACGGGGACGCCGATCGTGCGACTCGCGTGGGACGACTTCAGCCTGTCTGGGGTGAAAACGATCGTCCAGGTCGCCTACGTGTTGAATCCGCAGACCGAGTTGCATCGAATCCGCTGCGACGGATCGGTCGTGTCCAGCGACGTCACTCTCACGCATGATCTGTCGACGCCACCCGTAGTCGCATGCTCGACGGCCACGTGCACCCTCCCCCTGAAGATCAAGGATCCGGACTCTGACTCGGCATACGACGTCACACTCACGGGACAGCGGAGACAATCATGAAGCGACGGAAGCAGCTCTTCGGTGGTCCGGAGGACGACCGTGGAGCCGCGTTGCTGATGGTGCTGGTCGTCGTGACGGTGATCGCACTGGCAGGTGCCGCGATGCTGTCGTTCTCCGACACGAGCATCCGGACAACGGTTGCCCTCCGCGATCAGGGGGCCATGGCCTATGCGGCCGATGGGGCCGGCCAGGTAGCGGTCGCAGAGCTGACCGGGGGGACCTATCCGAACAAATGCGCCACGGTGGCGGGGGATCCACTTCCTCTGGGCAACGGCACCGCCGCGTTCTACGCGTCGCCACAGAGCGGCGCCACCGCGCTGAATGCCTATGTCTCCTGCGCGCCGGACACGACAACCAGTACCGGCCCCGTGGTCAGCTCGGCCAACAAGCCGGACAACGCTATTCTGACCGTGGGAGACGACACCGGCCTCGGGACACCTCTCGCGGGCCAGAGCTACAGCGGCAAGCCAGTCATCATCGGCAATGGCAACGTGATCTCCAACTCCTCGATCAACGCATCGGGAACGCTGGCGGTCACGGGCACAGGAGCCACGGTGAAGGCCGCCTTGCCCGCCCCCAAGGGGTGCATCGGAACATTCTCGTCGGCGGCGTGTCTGCCGGGCGCAGGTACGGTGTCCACCCCGCCCTACCCGGCGCCGACCACTCCCGTGAACCTTGCGCTCGCGCCCGTGTGCCCGTCAACGTATGCGGCCTTCCGGCCCGGCCTGTACAACACCGCCTCCCTGACGAGTTACCTCAACGGCACTTGCGGCAAGAAGAAAGTCGTGTGGTTCAGCCCGGGCACCTACTACTTCGACTTCACCGGAACCTGGACCGCGCCGGCTCGGCTCGTCGGCGGCACGCCCACCGACTCGAACAACAAACTGATCACAGGTCTCGACCCCGCAGTCGGCTCGACCCTGACCCAGCTCAGCCTGCTCAACCCAGCCTCAGCGGGTGCCTGCGCCAACCCGAGAGACGACGTGGCTGCGGGCGTGATGTTCGTGTTCGGCGGGAGCAGCAAGATCAGCATGGGGACCAGCACCGTCGAAATCTGCGCCACCTACTCCGCGACGAACGTGCCGATCGCGATCTACGGCCCGACGGCGGCCTTCCCCGTGAGCGGTGTCACTGACCAGACAGTCTGCAAGGCGGACTCCTGCGCGCTGTTCGGGACCCCGGCCGCCAGCGGCAAGGCCGATTTCCACATCCAGGGACTCACCTACGCGCCGAACGCACGGATCAGGCTGACTCTGAAGAACTCCCCCGGGCAGGTCTTCAACTGGGGGCTGGTGCTGCGCAGTTTCTCGCTTACCACCAGCGGGTCGTCTCCGGGAGGCTCGGTCGTCCAGCTGCCTGCGAACAGCACGGGCGGAACCACCCCGTACTCGATCATGTATCTGAACGTGTGGGTGTGCCCGAAATCGGGGGTGGCGTGCGACCACTCGGGCAGCCCGCAGCTGCTGGCCAAGGTCCAGGTCACCGGGTCCCCGGCGACCGCCACGGTGCTCAGCTGGAGTGCCCAGCGTTGACGGCAGGGTGGTGCCCTTGACTCCCGATCTTGTGTTGGCCCTCCTCGCTGGAGTATTCGGCCTGGCGGTGGGGTCGTTCCTCAACGTGGTCATCTACCGCGTTCCCGCCGGTGGGTCGGTGGTCAGCCCGCCGTCGAAGTGCCCGTCCTGCGGCGGCTCAATCCGCAATCGGCACAACGTCCCGGTGTTCGGCTGGCTGCTTCTTCGCGGCAGCTGCTATGACTGCAAGGCGCCGATCAGCGCGCGGTATCCGCTGGTCGAGGCGGCCACCGGGGTGCTGTTCGCCGCGGTCACCTGGCGGCTGCTGGTCATCGACATGCCCTGGGCCCTGGCTGCCTACCTGTACCTCGCCGCCGCAGGCGTCGCGCTGGCCATGATCGACTTCGACGTGAAGCGACTCCCGGACGCGATCGTGCTGCCGTCATACGTCGTCGTCGCCGTGCTGCTGACCGTCGCCGCCATCGGTGAGCATGACTGGTGGCCGCTGGCCCGGGCCGCCATCGGCGCAGCCGCATTGTTCGCCTTCTACTTCGCGCTCGTCCTGGCCTACCCCGCGGGGATGGGCTTCGGTGACGTCAAGCTGGCCGGTGTGCTGGGTGCGCTGATGGGCTACCTGTCCTGGTCGGCGCTGATCGTCGCCACCTTCGGTGCCTTCCTGCTCGGTGCGATCGTCGGCGTCGCCCTGATCGTGACGAACCGCGGCGGGCGCAAGACCGCGATCCCGTTCGGGCCGTTCATGATCGCCTGCGCCTTGGTCACCGTCTTCGCCGGCGGCTGGCTCGCCGACGCGTATCTGCGACTCATGGGTGCCGGGTGACCGTCGGGTCCGTCGACAAACCGGGCCGTGGCGTCGATGTCGACGCGACGGCCTGCGACATCATTGCGCCCCGGATCCCCCGTCTCGGTTCACCGGATCCCGGTGTCGAGCTGCAGCGACACCGTCGTGGTGGTGCCGGGGGCTAGTCGCACGGGGTGCGATGCGGTCGAGCGGTAGGCGCCCACGTTCGTGGCGCGCACCACGAACTGCCCGGCGGGCGCCTGCAACCGGAAGCGACCGTGCTGATCGGTGAGGTCGTCGGCCAGGATGCGGGTGCCGTCGAGGAGCTGTACCAAGGCGCCGGGAACCTCCCGCGGCGGGCACGGTCGTTCCGCCCGGGCGACCGGACACCGTGGACCGGCCGTGACGGTCCCCTCCACATACGAAGTCGGTCGTGTCGTGCGGGGTTGGCCACCGGAAGGGGACGGTCCCCTCGAGGCAGCGCAAGAGACCAGCAGCGTGAAGAGGACGGCGCTCAAGCCGATCACGACGGCGAGCCGCCCCGGGTGTCTGGGCATATCTGTATGACGTGGCTGGACGGACTGCGGTTCCATCTCATGCCAGGCGACGTGGTCCGGGGGAGAGCCGAGGCGCACCTCCGGACCACCACCGGGTCAGTCCGCGATCTTCGTGATGCGGGTAGACCAGTTGCCCAGCGACGTTCGCGTTCCTCCACAGCTGCCGATCGCTCCCGTGGTCAGGTACTGGCTGAGCGTGCAGGTCTGCGCGATGTACTCCGACGCGATCCAGATCGATCGGCCGTCGGTGACTGCGGCGCCGTAGTCGCCCCACCGGGTGCGCGGCGGGTTGCCCACGAACGCCTTGTAGCTGGTGAAGCCGTCCGCCGGTCCGGCGCCCTCGGCGACGATGTGGATCGGGCCGGTCCCGCGTGCGTCCAGACTGACGTAGCCTGCGCTCGGGAAGTGGTTACGACCTACGACCGTGAAAGCCATGACGCCGCTGCCGCCGGGCCGCACGGCGAGCGCGGGGTAGGTAAGGTTGTTGCCCGCGAGCGCGAGGTAACCCTGCCGGACCACGTCTCCGCCGACCTGGCCGCTCGTGCTCACGTTCGGCCGAACCGCGAACCACAGGATGCCGGCCTGGACGCCGTTGCCGACCCGGACCCCCGTGCCGAGCGCACCATACAACGTGCCGTCGACGTACCAGGTCTGCTGCATGCGGGTGTCGGCGCTGTCAGGGCGGGACTCCACCTCGGTGAAGGCCGGCTTCGGCGCCTTGAAGAACAACTGCCAACAGCCAGGGCCGAACGGGGTGACGAAGGTGGTGTCGTTGAGGCACTCACCGAGCGGGATGTTGCCGACCTTCTGCTGCGACGTGGGCGGGAAGACGTAGGTGTTGCTCTTGGTGGTGCGGCTGGAGACCGCGAGGGCGGGTGCAGTGGAGTCGAGAGACCGTGTGTTCGTCAGAGCCCACACACCGATCCGGTTGGCCGTCCCCGTCGGGTTGCCGGTCTCCGACCCGTCGCCGGCGATCGAGCTGAGGAAGAACTCGGTGCCGTTCGCCGCTTTGGAGGTCTGTCCGACCGGCGACTGCGCCGGCCATACGGTGAAGCCGGGCGTTCCCTCAAGGTGCAGGTTCTCGACCAGCGTCATCGGGATTGCCGGCGGGTGCTTCGCCAGCTGCCGCTTGGAGAACGAGAAGATCTGCGCGGCGTTGTAGCTCGGGCCGAACAGGTCGTACTCGTTGGTGGTCACGTAGATACCGTTGGAGTCCGCACCGATGTGCGGGTAGTCCTGGAAGCATGGACCCGGCGTCTTGCCGTCCGTGGTGCAGCCGTGGTTGGGCGTGCCGTCGGCGCCGTCATTCTGCGCCGGAACGTGGTAGATGGTCCACGTGCCAGTCGGGTTGGCGGTGTCGGAGACGGCGACGTCGATCGTGTTCTTGCCGTTGAAGTCCCCGGCGGCGTCGACAAAGAGTGTGGTGATCGCCACCACGAAGCGCTTGACGTCGGGGTCGTAGAGGCAGACGGGGTCGATGACGTTGGGACCGATGGTCGCGGGGGTCTTGGCCCGGTCGATGGCGGCGGGGTAGCGGAAGAACGTGTTGAGGTCCTGCACGCCGGTCAGCGGCCTGGCGTTTCTGTCGTAGACGCGAAGCACGCTGTTGGTGGACTCGACGGTGAAACCGTTGCCCACGCACAGCGCCTGATCGGGCGGCTCCTCCGAGAACTGGTTGCCTCCGTTGGCCAGCCGTTGGTCGCGGTGGTTGAGGCCCTGGATGCTGGCCTGCACGGCCGGGTTGGCCGCGGCCAGGGCAGTGGAAGCGACTCGAGGCGTCGGCAATGGATTGCGCGGGAAGATGCCGCCGGGGCCACCATGCCCGTTCGGCGCGGTGCCGCCGTCAGCCTCAATGCTGTTGGGCCGTATCTCGGGCTGCTGAGGCCCGTTCACGCCAAGCGCGCTACTGCGGATGCTGGTCGTGCCACCGCTGGGTATAAGTCGCGTGCCGCCTCCGGCCCCAACGGCACTTTGGGCCCCCGGAAGGGCCACGATCGTGACGCCGAGCGCCACGGCACCGCATGCCGCAATAAACTTTCTCATCCCAGCCTCCATACCGCAGGTCCGCGGGACCTGCCAAGATGTGGCGGCCGATCCGGTTGGTCCGGCCACGGTGCGCCTGCGTCTCAGCAGTCTGGCGCGCGAGCAGGCGAGGCTGGGAGGCGACGGCAAGCCTTCTGATTGAACACCAGCGAAGCTCAGCAAGACAAGACCCCGAGTTGATGAGGATCTCGTCTCCAGGTCGGACGCTCGTCCAGTTCTGCGTGCTCGAGGAGTCAGCCGCTTCAACGGCCGGCAATCACTCGCGGAGGCTAGGCTGACGCCACCATGACCAGCGCGACCCGAGCTCTGCAGGCAGCCGGCGAAGGCCGTCTCGAGCTCCAGGCGCTGGTGGCCGCTCTCTCCAGGCGGTACACCGTGGTCTCCGGGCCGAGGCTCTTGGTCGGCCGTGTCCAGCTCGATACTTTCGACCGGCGGCTGCGTGCTGAGGGTCTGGCGCTGGAACACCAAAGGCTGGCTACCGGGGAGCTGCTCGTCCTTCGCAGACCCGGCGCAGCGTCGGCAGTGGCGGTTCCCGTGACGGGCCTGCGGTGGCCGGCGCTGGTCGAGGTTCTGCCAACTGGTCCTATCCGGGAGGCGATCGCTCCTGTGATCGGCGTCCGCGCATTGATGGTGACCTCCGACGAAAAGCGGCGGATGCGGCGGTTGGAGCTTCACAACGAGGACGGAAAGATCGTGGCTCGCGTCGAGCTGGACGAACCGGCTTCCGGAGCCGGTGCGCCGGCCCAGGTCACCGTTCGCTCACTACGCGGTTACGACGAAGAGGCTCGACGAGCCGATCGTCTGCTGGTCGGTCTCGGTCTGCAGGCGCTTGACCGCCCTGAAGATCGCGAGCCCAGCTCTGCACCGCCGAAGTCCGGCCCAAGCCGTGCGGTGCCCGCAAGACTGGTCTTGACAAAGGCACTGATCGACTATCTGATGACGATCCGGGAGAACCTCCCGGGCCTGCTCGATGACGTGGATACCGAGTTCCTGCATGACTTCCGGGTGGCAGTGCGACGGACCCGGGCGACGCTCAAGCTGGGGCGACCCGCCCTGCCCGACGCGATGCGACTCGAGTGGGAGCCGGCTTTCAGGTGGCTGGGTGACCTGACGACACCGGTCCGGGACCTGGACGTCTACGAGCTGGACCTGCCGGTGATGAGCCAATGGCTGGTGACGGCGGACCCCGCAGACCTGGAACCTCTCGCGACGCATCTGCGTGGTCGGCGGACGTCGGAACGCCGCGTGCTGGTCCGCTCGCTGAGGTCTGCCAGGTTCCGGAGGCTGATCATGGAATGGGGCGAGGAGCTGGCCCGGCTCCTGGACGGGTCGGGCGATGCGGACTGTGAACCCCTGTCGGCTGGTCATCTGGCCGATCGCAGCATCACCCGGGCGTATCGGCGGGTGGCCCGTGGCGGTGCTCTCATCGGGGCTGACTCGCCGGCCGAGGACCTGCACGAGCTGCGCAAGCGGTGCAAGGAGCTGCGCTACGCGTTGGAGGTGTTCGACGCCTTGATAGACGATGCTGCCCGGAAGCGTGCGGTTGACGACCTCAAGGAGGTGCAGGACGTTCTGGGTCGTTTCCAGGACACGGAGGTGCAGCGTCGAGCGCTGCGCGAGTTCGCCGGGGAGATGATGGCCGATGGGACGACGGCGGGGGCGATGCTGGCCATGGGCGAGCTGATTGGCCACCTCGACGTCGAGCAGAACCGGGCCCGCCGGGAGTTTGACGTTCCCTTCGCGCGCCTCGTGCGGCCGTCCAATCGCCATTTGATGCACCAGGTGGGAGGAGCGACGTGAAGGTCCTCGCGACGTACAACATCAAGGGTGGCGTCGGCAAGACGTCGACCGCGGTGAACCTCGCCTACCTCGCGGCACGTGAGGGCCGTCGTACCCTGTTGTGGGACCTCGATCCCCAGTCGGCCGCCACGTACATGTTCCGGGTGCGGCCACGGGTCAAGGGCGGCAGCCACGCACTGGTGACCGGAGGGCGGCCGATCGAGGCGGCGCTGAAGGCAACCGACTTCGACAACCTGGACCTGCTGCCGGCCGACTTCAGCTACCGCAACATGGACCTCGAGCTCGATGACACGAAGAAGCGGACCCGGCGCCTTGGCCAGCTGCTGAAGAGCGTCGAGGACGACTATGACATCGTCTTCCTGGACTGCCCGCCCAGCGTCTCACTGGTGTCGGAAAACGTTCTGCACGCCTCCGACACGCTTCTGGTGCCGCTGATCCCGGCGACCTTGTCACTGCGCACCCTTGACCAGCTGACCCGCTTCGTCGCCGACTCGGAGGGCAGCCGACCCGAGGTGGTCGCCTTCTTCTCCATGGCCGACCGTCGCAAGCGCCTGCACAGGGACGTGATTGAGGCGATCCCGAGAGACCGCACCCGGATCGCCGACACCGTGATCCCGGCGCTCTCGATCATCGAGCAGATGGCCGAGCGCCGGGCGCCCGTTCCCGCCTTCGCGCCGACCAGTCGGGCCGCGCTGTGCTACGAGGAGCTGTGGGCCGAGGTCAGACCCTTCTGACGTTTGACCTGGAACCTCAGAATGCTTGAGTCAGACCCGGGGATTCGTCAACGCAGCGTGATCGACGGCATCCGAAGGACGTCCGCGGCGGCCAGGCCCAGCGCGGCGATGATGTCGGATAGTCCAGGCAGCGTCACTGACATCACCGCTCGAGGGTCCTCGGTGTTCTTTGCGTGTCCCAGCCGGGCCAGTGGGGTGACGTGAATGGCGTGGCGCACAGGGGCATCGGCCGACAGGCCCCCGCGCGAGCGGGCGATGCGTATGGCGTCGCGCAGCCCGCCGAGCTCGTCGACCAAGCCGTTGCCGAGCGCGTCGCTGCCTGTCCACACCCGACCACGAGCGATGCTCTCGATCTCGGCCACCGGGCGGCCTCGGCCCTGAGCCACCTTGGCCACGAAGTCGTGATAGATCGCGTCGATGGTGGCGGCCAGCCGTTCGCGCTCATCGTCGCTGAAGCCGCGACGCGGCGAGAACATCAGCGACCGGGCCCCGTGCGACACCGTCCCAGTGGTCAGCCCGATGCGATCCATCAGCTCGCGCACCACCATCTTGCCGCCGAATACGCCGATGGATCCGGTGAGCGTCGAGGGCAGCGCCACGATCACGTCGGCCGGGCAGGCGATGTAGTAGCCGCCGGATGCCGCCGCCTCGCCCATCGACACGACCACCGGCTTGCCGGCGTCGCGAACCCGACATACCTCGCGCCAGATCGTGTCGGACGCGACGGCCGAACCTCCAGGGGAGTCGACACGCAGGACGACCGCGGATACGTGTTCGTCGCTGGTCGCGGAGCGCAGGGCTGCCCCGACCGAGTCGCTGCCGACCTGGCGTCCCATCGGGCCGCGGCGTGTACGCCCGGACACGATCACGCCACGAACCTCGACAAGAGCGACGTAGCCCTTGCGGCGCGCCGGCAGATGCGGACGGCGGGGTGGACGCCACCGATCGGCGAACAGAAGCTCGGCTTCGCTGCCGACCCGCGAGCGCATCGCGGCGTACACCTCGTCGCGGTAGCCGAGCCTGTCTACTAACCCGGCGTCGCGCGCCTCAGGTGCAGTCCTCGGCCCGGTGTCGGCGAGCTCGCGCACCCGTGCTGACTCCATCTTTCGCCCATCAGCGATCGCGGCAACCGCTTCGGTGAAGACCGACTCGGCGAGGCGGTCGAGCGCAATGCGATGGGCGTCGCTGAGCTCGGTGCGCAGGAAGCGGTCGGCGGCGTTCTTGAACTCATGCCGTTGCTCGAGCTGCGGCTCGATGCCCAGATGGTCGAGCGCGCCGCGGACGAAGGTCGTCTCCACCCCGACGCCGAGCAGGCCGAGACCCCCGCCGGGTTGCAGCCAGATCTCGTCGAACCCTGTGGCCAGCACGTATGCAGCCATGTCGCCGGTGCCCTCGCCGAAGCTCTCCGCCCAGGCGAACGTCGGCTTGCCACTTGCGGCGAAGGCGCGCACACCCAGGCGCAGCTCCTGTATGGCCGCCCACGGCAGCGCTCCGCCGACCTTGGCGATCAGCCCGACGACGTGACGGTCAGCGGCGGCGTCGTGCAAGGCACGCAGGATCGGACGGAGCTGATGGCGGCCACGGGCGCGCAGCCGGGCCAGCGGGTCGTCCGCGTCCACCACGGCGGGAAGCTCGGTGAGGTCCACCTCGAGCAGTAGGGACGGTCGGTGGCCAGGCAGCGCGGGCATCCACTCACCCTAGGACGAGGCCAAGCCCCCAGACATCCCTGGAACCTGGGACGTTTGGGGCTCGATCCCTGGTCCGGGCGCAGAGTCGGGTGGATCAGCGTGAGAGGCGGTCGGTCACCAAAAAGGATGGGCTGAGAGCCGGTCGTCGGCTCTCGCAGGCTGGCAGCCGATACGTGGTGACTAGCCGAGGTAGTAGAACCATGGTCTGATGGCACTAGTACCCCCCTCTCAGGCACGCTGGGACTCGTCCGAAGTTCATGCGCTCAACCGAGTCCCAGCGCCCCGCGCGGTCGAGAAGAGGAACCCGCATGCGTAGTCCCCGACATATCGTGCCCGACCAGCGGGGCCTCGCCAGGCCTGATCGCTTCACGATCGAGCCGCTGGACCACCACCGCCTCGAATCGGCGAAATCGGCCTACACCACTCGCTTCGTGTCCCGGCTGATCGCCGGTGACCCACGCGGTTACGGGCTCGTGAGCGGCGAGCAGGTCGTTCCGCGCGCCGGTGACGTCGTCCTTGCCCGCGTGCACGAGCTGGGACAGCATCTCCGGATCGAGCGTCCTGACAGTCGCAAGGCAAGCCTTTTCGAGGGCGATGAGATCTTGGTCGCCTACGGCGACCGATACGCACCGGACCAGTTCGAGGCTGAGGTGCCCACGCACCTTGGCCTGACGCATCTCGTGGCGGCGGGCGGCCTGGCAGGGACAGTGATCTCGGCACACTCCTGGATGAAAACGCCTACCCAGATCGAGCCGCTGGGTCTCCTCACCGACGCCCGGGGCACGATGACGCTGCAGCGCTGTGCACCGTTCAAGCCGATCGCGCCGGAGGACGTTCAGACGCTTCGTCGCGTAGGGAAGCCGCTGGTTATCGGCGTGCTGGGCACCTCGATGAACGCTGGGAAGACGACCACGGTTGCGTCCATCGTGCGGGGCCTGACCAGGGCGGGTCTTGAGGTTGCAGCCGGCAAGGTGACCGGGACCGGGGCCGGCGGCGATCCGATGCTCTTTCACGACTCCGGGGCATCCCGGGTCCTGGACTTCACCGACTTCGGATACGGCTCGACATACCGGCTGGGGCACCAGGAGGTCCGCAGTCTGCTGGTCTCCCTGACGTGCGAGCTGGCAGCCAACAGCCCCGACGTCATCGTCGTGGAGGTGGCTGATGGGCTCTTCCAGGAGGAGACCGCACGGCTGGTGAAGGACCCCCTCTTCAAGCAGCATGTTGACAAGGTGGTGTTTGCGGCGGGCGAGGCGCTCGGAGCACTGGCGGGTCAGATGCTCCTTGCCCGGGAGGGTCTGGCGCCGGTGGCGATAAGTGGCATGCTTACTGCATCTCCTCTGGCGAAGCGTGAGGCGGCGAGGGCGATGACCGTTCCGGTCCTGGACAAGGATGAGCTGGCGAGGGCCGAGGTGGCCGACCTGCTGATGCCCGGATACGCGAAGCCCGCTAGGTCGAGGTCTGAGACCAGTGACCGCGCCACTGGGTGACGAGGCCGCAGCGCCTCCCAAGATCGCGGAGCTTCCCTCAAAGGAACGCATCGCGAGTTCGGGCCTGCCCCCGGTGTGGGCAGGCAGACGCCGCCGGCATCTGACGCTGCTGATCCTCGCCGGGTTGGGTCAGGCGACCGCGGCCGGCGTCAGCGCCCGGTTCTTCAGCCACGCGCTCACGAGGTCCGGTGGAGGCACGCGGGGACTGCTGTTCGGCGTCCTCGTGGCTGCGGCGATTGCGGTGGGCCTTTTGCGGATGGCCGAAAGGGTGTTGTCCGAGCGGTTGAGCCAGGACTACGTGCACGAGATCCGACTGGGGCTCATCCGGCGCAACCTGCTCGATGGGAGGGTCAAGTCCTTGGGCGTCGCGGTGGCCCGAACCACCAACGACCTCACCTCGGTGAAGAACTGGATCAGCCAGGGCGTGGCACCGCTGGCTGTGGGCAT
>ERZ1739051.19-NODE-19-length-17715-cov-6.141336_pt1 | contig 17715 bp, 19 predicted proteins | sample MGYA00581757_ERZ1739051 | MGnify/ENA primary metagenome ERZ1739051 (study PRJEB42929, sample SAMN08275523) | rhizosphere metagenome | isolation source: Rhizospheric soil replicate 3 | host: Colobanthus quitensis | place: Antarctica: Devils point, Livingston Island...
GGCATCGGGGGATGAGACAACTGAGCGCGGCGCGGGGGGTACGGATAGGGATAACCAGGGTACCATGTGTAAAACATTGTGATAGGCCATTCTTGTTGGAAACGCCGTACCTAGGGGCCTGCTCGACACACTCATGGTTCACAAAACGCTCAGACTTGCCTCAATCGACGGCCATGAGAGTTCTGTCAGCTGAATCTTCCGCCAGCTTGCCCCAGCTGACTTCGGAGAGGGCTTCAAGAAAACGGTATTCCGGCGCCACGCCTTCAGTTCCCGACAGGTACATGACGCTGTCGGCGCCGTTATGGCTGAGGGCCCTGTGCATGGCGACCATGCTACCGAGGGCATCGGCATCGGGATTGATATGAGCGGTGATGAGGACCTTTTTTTCCTGTTGGAGCGCTTCCGCGATCTCGTCGAATGCATGTTCTGTGGAGATGGAATTCAATACCCTGCAACACCTTTTTTCGACTCTGATGGACGTTTAGCATCCTATTGGATGGAGAGTTGGGAGGCAAGCGTTTAGAGACAGCCGTCTTTGCTATCCACATTGACTGCGTCAGTGATGATCGCCGGGGAAGAAGTCGTGAAATCACCAATTGAAAAATTTCCCTGGCAGGCCGACTTCGGGGGACCATGTGCGATCTCTACCGTACAGATAATTTACTCTGGCATATGCAACCGCGCCGTACTCGGGGCAAAAAAAGGGCAATCTATTCAGGTTGTTTGTCGCGCAGCCAGTATGCGCCAGCGCCGGCTACTAAGGCTAAAATCATCAGAATCAATAACATCTTTTTCATGTTGCCTCCAGGATTTGATTCTACAGCTTACAATAGTGTTATAAGTTATGCCCGCGGATTGCAGGAATCAAGCCCCACTGGTTTCACGTACAATCAGTTCGCTTTGTTCCCGCTGGATGATAAAGCGGATCGCCAGCAACAACAGCAGGTAGAAAACGAATCCCGGTATGGCCGCGAACTCATCCTTTTCAAAGAGGAACATCTGGCCCAAAAATATTTGAATCAGCACTGAGCGCTCGAACATTCTAAAGGCGGCAAGCCGGGAACGGCGCAGTAGCAGGACGCCCAGGGTGATGAACAGAGCGGAAAAAGTGTCTGATGCCAGTATGGCCCAGTCTGTGAAGCCAAAAGTATCCAGCTGCGAAATAATATCTCCGGAGTTGAACATAAGAGTAATAATAAAACCTACCGAACCCATAAACTGCAGCAGAAAAAAAATAATGATCGCGGGTTTGAACCAGCGATTCCCCGTGATTTTCCGATATTTACCGATGAGCCTGTTTCTCAAGCCCACATATATACCTTGTCTGCCGGCTTTGTCCGCCTTCAGGCCATGTATGATTCTTTCAAGTTCCATTACTAGGGGATCGCCGGCGTCACATCTTCTTAGCTCGTACAGGATGAGTTTCTTTTCCTCCTCGGTAGATTTCCCGATAGCAAGCTCCCGCATTTCATTGATCGAATTGACGAGGTACTCGGTCTCAGAGTAGTGGGAGGTAATCAGCACCCAGCGTGCCGTCATGTAGAGAACAATAAAGACCGTATACATGATGGCCACCGAGGGTTGAAAAAAATAATCGTTATCCTGGGTGACAAACTTGCCTACCTCGTCCATGAATAATCCGAAGCCGATGCCACCGACAAGCGTTCCTATCGCCTCGAGTTTCTTGCCAAGGAAGGTGAACAACATGATGATGCCAACACCCATAAGCAGGCCTCCCCAGAGCACGTGGGCGATATGGAGGCTGCTGCCCCCCATCTGGGGATAACCGGTTATCTCGAGGAACAGCCGCAGGGCAAGAATCGTCACAATCGCCGACAGCAGCCAAAGCTCCAGTCGGTCCATGCCGCGGATGTTACGTATGAACGGGTTTTTCAAATTTCCGGCCTTTCTGCCGTAACAGGGACCCCGGCGCGTATTGAAGTTGAGCCGGTTCTAGGGTTTGAATGTGATTGACAATTTAATTTTCTTCAGTGATGCCGTGAATCCTGTCATCGGGATATTCCCAGGACGGCGGTAAATCAATGAATGCCCTGTTTGATTATATGGAAGAGCTTGTCACCAGAGAATCACATTTCCGCGGCACCGGATTGATATCGTCATGACAGTCGTCATACCGGGATAAAATAAAGCCGGGATTAATGCAGCAGGCCCTCCAGTTTCTGCTGCAAGGAACCTTTGTCAACCAGAGTCTCCGTTTTTTCCCTGACCGATCCGTTTACATCAATAAACAGCATGGCGGGAAGATGGGTTAGTCCCCGCCGGTCGTACTCGCAATTGCCTTCAGGCGAGTTCAGGTCGAACCTGATGAATTCTATCCTCTCCCCGTATTGTTCCTGGAGCTCATTCACGATGGGCTTTTGTTGCTGGCAGTAAGGTCATGTGTCTCGATAAAAATAGATGAGCTGAGGCTTGCCGGAAGGCTTGGGTATCAGGCTTGGTCCCATCTTGTTGCAGACAAATCCGGTGCTCGATGAAGTGGCTGGCCCGGTGGAAGCCGTAGTGGTTCCAGTATTATCCGAGCCGTCGCAAGCACTCATCAGTAAGAGGGCGGCAAACACGAACACGGTAAATATCCACGTCTTTTTCATTGAAACCTCCAGACAGACCCCGGTCTGATATATCCAGGCCGAATGTTCACGATCGCCTGGGTCTGAAGCGGAGCACCACATGATTCACAAAAAATGTACTCATCTTCCGCTGAAGCCCCGCAATTTGGACAGAAACCGCCCAATATGCCTCCTCCCGATCCAAACAACAATGGATGACGTCATTTTAAATGGCGCCCCGAGTAGGATTCGAACCTACGACCTACCGCTTAGGAGGCGGTCGCTCTAATCCCCTGAGCTATCGGGGCGGGCAGATGATCACGTGAAATAGTTGAATAAAGTTCTGTTGTCTCTATGACTCCATGGCGCACAGCAGTATTTCTTCTACCAGCTCGTTGAAACCGATGCCCGTGGCCTGCGCCGCCATGGGCAAAAGGCTGGTCTCGGTAAAGCCCGGTATGGTGTTGATCTCCAGCACCTGCAGGCCGTCGCTTTCGTCCATCAGGATATCGACCCGTCCGAAACCCGAGCAGCCCAATGATTCGAACACCTTCAGCGACAGGTCTTCGATTGCGGCCGCCATATCTGAGGATACCTCGGCCGGCACTATATAGTCTGCCTTGCCCAACGTATAACGCGACTCGAAATCGAAGAAATCCGTTTTGGACCTGACTTCGACGATCGGCAGCGCCCGGGGTTCCTTCCCGAGTATGCTGACGGCAAGCTCTTTGCCCTTTATGTATTTCTCCAGCAGAACCTTATTGTCAAAACTAAATGCGGATATCAACGCCGCCGGCAGTTCGCTCTCCGTGTGAGCAAAGCGGATACCCAGCGCCGAACCCTGGGCGGCGGGTTTTACCACAATAGGAAAACCGAGCTCCCTGCTGATGATCGGCAGGGTATCAGTGGCCCCCAGCTCCTGAAAGGCGTCGCGGTTAAAAGCGTAAAAACGGGGCGTGGGGATGCCGTCCGCCACAAAAATGTGTTTGGACAGAACCTTGTCCATGCAGCGGATCGATGGCAGCACATCCGAGCCGGTGTAGGGGATGCCGAGTATGTCCAGCAGTTCCTGGACGGTGCCGTCCTCGCCGCTGCGGCCGTGCATAGCGATAAACGCGGCGTCGGGCTTCATCTCCTTGAGTTTTTTCACCATGCGGGCATCGACGTCAATGCCCTCCACGGAATAGCCCAGTTCCTTGAGCGCCTTCTCGACGCGGGCACCGGATTTAAGCGATATTTCGCGTTCAAGCGAGCGCCCGCCCTTGAGGACTGCTATTTTCTTTTTGCTCATTGTCTATCCCCCATCACGTCGAATGCTGGACACAGCCGCGACGCTCCGCGGCCATTACTCTCCCCGCAAAGCCCTGTACAGCGCCATCTGCTCCCTGATGACCTTGCCAAGGCGCTTGATACCCTCTTCGATCTTATCTTCCGGCACACCACAAAACGCCAGCCGCATGTGATTGGCGCCGCTGCCGTCGACCCAGGCGCCGGCTCCCGGGACGAACGCGACCTTTTCTTCCTCCACGGCCATCGCCAGAAGATCGGTCGTGTTGATATATTCCGGCAAAGTTGCCCAGATATAGAAGCCGCCCTGTGGCCGTGTCCAGGTCGCCTCTTGGGGAAAATATTCTTCCAGCGCCGCCAGCATGGCGTCGCGACGCTTGCGGTATATTTCCCGCACGATGTCGACGTAATCCTGCCAGCGCGCCTGCTCGAAATACCTGTTGACGATCTTCTGGGCGAATGTCGACGGACAGAGGTCCGCCGCCTGCTTGCCAAGGTTGAACTTCGCGAGTAGCGGCGCGGGCGCCACCATCCAGCCCAGCCTGATGCCCGGCGAGATAATCTTTGAAAAAGTGCTTAAGTAAATTACGTTGTTGTCATCATCCAGCGAATACAGGGTCGGCAGCGCTTCGCCCTCGAAACGTAGCTGTCCGTACGGATTGTCCTCCACGATGATCAACTGGTGCTCCTTTGCCAGAGCCACCATCTCCTGCCGGCGCTCGAAACTCATGCAGACACCGGCCGGATTGTGAAAGTTTGGTATCACATATATGAACTTGGGTTTAGTTCCTGCTTTCAGCAGTTTGTCGAGTTCCTGTTTGAAGAGATCCATGCGGATTCCGTCGTTGTCGAGTGGCACCTGGATCACGTTAGCCTCATAACTGCAAAAGGAGGGAATGGCGCCCGGATAAGTCGGGGCTTCGGCGATTACCGGGTCGCCTGGATTAACCAGTATCCTTGCCACAAGGTCTATGCCCTGCTGCCCGCCGGTGGTGACGATGATATTATCCCGTTCCACGAGCGTGTTTTCCTCGGCCATGACCTCGATGATATTTTCCTTGGTTTCATCGAAACCCTCGGTTGGTCCGTACTGGAGCGCCGCCGCCGAGCCGTGCATGGCGATCTCGTGTGTTATTTTATCCAGCGTCTTTGCCGGGAAGCTGCCGGTATTGGGCATGCCGCCCGCCAGTGAGATGACGTCTGGCATCGCCGTCACGGCCATCAGGTCGCGCATCACTGATGATCGCATGGCTCCGGTGCGCTTCGCATAAAATTCTTCGTATTTGTCAAAGTCGATCCTGGTCACGACCTCTGATTTTAGTCTGGCCTGTTTCTTTAAGCAAATAGCCGGGGATGGTACAATTTCTGGCGCGGAATCTATGTAACTGTCGTTGATCTTGCGGGAGGTAAGATGGAAATTGCATGGGCAGCAGGAGTGGGAATCGGGCTTTCAGTGTTAATCGGGTTTCGGGCGTTCATCCCCGTGGCCGTCTATATATTGATGGCACGGCTGGGCTGGGTAGGGCTGTTGGGGGACTTCAAGGCGCAGGAAACACCCATGGATTTTCTCCAGTCAGACGCGGCCATTGCGGTGCTGGCCGTGCTGGTGGTGCTGGAAATCATATTCAAGCGTGTTTCGAGTCTGTCGAAAGCGGAGCGGACGTTGCGTCTGCCCCTGGCGATGGCCGCGGGAGCACTGGTCTTTTCAGCGCTTCTTTCCGGCCCGGTTGAAAGCCCCGGCTACTTCGTGGGAGTGCCGGCAGGGGCGCTGATGGTATTAATAGGTATCTATGTCCATGGCGGCCTCGTTACGATCGACGAAGGCCGTGACCCCGGCCCGGCGCTGGATTTTGGCGTGCTTGTTCTCTCTGTGCTGATCATGCTCGTGCCAGCAGCCGGGTGTGTCATGGGAATCATCACTCTGTGGCTGGCAATACGGGTGCGGCGGCTCAAGAAGATCAAATACAAGGGTCTGCGGGTGCTTGCGTAGATGCTCGGGATGTCCGGTAAAACCAGCCGGCTAGAGCCGATGTCATCCTGAGCGTAGCGAAGGATCTCATTGATTAAACAATCAACCAAGCGAACGCATGTATGGATCGCCGGGCGCGTCCAGGGAGTATTCTTCCGGGCGTGGGTGATGGACAACGCCCGCCGCCTGGGCATCAACGGCTGGGTGCGCAACCTCTTCGACGGCCGGGTCGAGGAGGTCTTCGCGGGCCCGCCCAGCCCTGTTGACCACATGGTAGTATTGTGTCATAAGGGCCCCGACCACGCCCGCGTCGAGACCGTCCTCGACGACCACAGTGAGCCTGCCGAGGGTCTCGCTACTTTTGAGGTCAAGAGTAGCGCCTAATCGTTTTCGTGCCCGTGGTGGTCCTTCAAATGGCTGTGCGGATGATAGTGTTCGATTCCGTCATGCCGGTGTGGATGATCGTGGATCAGGTTGGCGGCCAGCAACAGTCCACGGTCGCCAAGGATCGCCGCCGCAGGCCCATCGCCCGCCAGCTTGTGGTCTTCTCCCAGAACGATAACCCTGCCGGCAATTTCCGCCGCCAGCCGCAGGTCCTGCGTGGCGGTAACGATCGTCTTGCCCGCCGCGGTCAGCTGCAGGATCAGCCGGATAAGGAAGCTCCCGGTTTTTGGGTCCAGCCCGGCGGTCGGTTCATCCAAGAGCAGAACGTCCGGCCCTATGGCGAGCACGGATGCCAGCGCCACCTTCTTCTTCTCGCCGCCACTCAAGTGATAAGGTGGGCGATTGCGCAGGTGTTCGAGTCCCAGAATGTGCAGGGTATCCTCGGCCCTCTTCTCTACCTCTTCGGGCGGAAGCCCCATGTGCAGCGGCCCGAAGGCGATCTCATCCCAGACGGTGGGTGAAAACAGCTGGGCGTCGGAGTTTTGAAAGACAAAACCCACCCTGCGCCGGAACGACCGTGAGAAACCCTCGTCCTTGAGTGCCGTCTCCGAGAGGTCGGCATCAAAGACACTGATATTCCCTCCGGTCGGAAAGATCAGTCCATCCAGCATCTTCAGCAATGTCGATTTGCCGGAGCCGTTGGCTCCGAGCAGAACCACGCTTTCGCCGGAGTGTATCGACAGACTGATACCCGCGAGCGCGTCGGCGTCCTGGTAGCGGTATTCCACGGCATCCACTTCATAGATCGCGGGACTGTCGCCAGGCAGCTCAGCCAATGAACCGGTCACTCCCCAGAGCGGCGACTGTGAGCAGGAAAATCGCCCCGAGCCACAACCAGTCTCCCGTTACTGCTCTGAATCGATGCAATGTCACAGGTTCACCGGTGTAGCCGCGGCTGATCATTGCGGAATATACATCCTCGCTGAGCGTGTGGGATTTGCCCAGCAGAGTAGCCATGCTGGAGGCGACGAAACGCCTGTCTTCCCTGGGGCTCGAGCTTCCGACCATGCGGCTGGTTCGTGCCGTGAACATGTCGGTGGCAAGGCCCAGGATGAGGAAGATGTAACGGTAGGTCATCGACAGGATAAGGACAAAAATACGTGGAACCAGGAAAACCCGCAGCGCCTTGAGCAGGTCGGCCCAATGTGTCGTCAGCGCCCACAAGACCGCCAGCGACACCGATGTGGCCACTCTGAGGATGAGCAGAACCGCGCCTTTCAGCCCCTGATGCGTGACGGCCAGTGAAGTGCCGAGTGACCATGGCCCCAGGGTTACTTCACCGCCGAAATCCCAGATCGTAAGAAGCGGGTCACCCGGGCGGAATATGTTAAAGAGACTGGGAAGCGCGATAATACCGGCAAAAACGGGGATGAAAAGCCATACACGCTTGACAAAAAACGTCAGCGAAATGCTCGAGGCGAACGCCATCACCAGCGTCAGCCCGTATAAGGCCAGTATCATGTACCAGTTTTGCAGGAATGAGGTCGTTATCAGTAAGCCCAGGAGGCCAATGGTCTTGATCCGGGGGTCGGTCTCCTGCAAGAGGCCCGGACGGCCTGCTATTTGTTCTGAGAATACACTTTCCCGAATCGCCCGCGACAACCCCATAATCGTTTTCTGGACGGCGCTCTCGCGCCGGATACGTCCGGCAGAAAGGCACTGGCAGTCGCCAGTGCCTTTCTCGGTCATCCAGTCCGGTGTGGAAAGCGCGTCAGTCAAGCTGTTCTCTGCCGCGCGATTTTCCGGTTATGATTCTTATAGCCATCAGTGCAATTCCACCAACCAGTAATAACCCCAGCACGCCGGATATCAGATAAGCCGGCGTTGATTCCCAAACTCCGTCAAGCGAAACAGGAGCGTCCACTTTGGCAACGTTTTCCTCAAGGGCAACCGTCTCTTCACTCTGTGGAAACGCATATTCGGGCAGGAAGCCTTCCCAGCGGCCGGCGAACTTTCCCATACCCTCCGGGATATAGCCGATTTCCTTACCAATTTTCTCCGTGCCCCACTCACCCCAGGCGGTACCTGTAGCCAGTAGTCCCAGCGGAGTACAGACCAGCAGCAATACGATACCCGTTATCAGCGGTTTCAATTTATAGCTGCCGACTGCCTGCGCATTCAGATTGTCATAATTATCGAGCAGGCCCGGGTTGGTCTTCATAAGGAAAACATAAATTAATGATGTCATAACCGCTTCAATCGTCCCCACTACGAGCATATGCGGGATCATCATCGCCGGGATCGCAGTGGCCAGGCCATATGGCGAATAAAGGGCCGAACCATCGGCAGCGTTGAATAGCTCCCCCTGCAGGCCGAATTCCACCGATGTGAAAAATGCGGCGACGTTGAGACCGACCCAGGCGCCGATACCGGCAGCTATCCAGCGCCGCGACGATCCCCGGTCAGCTCCTTTTGCAAGCAACCTGTAGGTAAAGTAGCCGATGACTGGATAGATGAAGGCAATATTGAAGCTGTTGGCGCCGATGGCGAGGATGCCGCCGTCCCCAAAAAATATCGCCTGGATTACTAACGCCACCGAGATAGCCATGATCGTCGCCCATGGTCCGATGATGATCGTCATGATGGTGCCGCCTACCGCGTGACCGGTGGTGCCGCCGGGAAGGGGTATATTGAACATCATGATCACGAACGTGAATGCGGCGCCAATGGCTACAAGCGGCGCCTGTCTGGAGCTGAGTGTACTCTTGACCTTGTGGCCCGCCCAGTACCAGGCGGGAATTACCAGGGCCCACATGCCACCCGCTGTCTGCGGGCTGAGATATCCATCAGGTATATGCATCTTTCCTCTCAATCCGGTTCCCATGTGGGCCGGGAACCAAAGCCACTCGGAACTCGCGCCGCCTGCCGGCGGGGACGCGGGCCTTCGTGGCCCTGGTGCTTCTGGGGACGCCTGCGCGTCCTGGTGTAAACCGGTTGTTATCTGGTCAGGAAGACCTTGTGTTCAAGGAGCTTCAGCTCCTTCAGTTTTGCTTCCACGATTTTCTGCTGCCCCAGAAGGTCGGTCAGCACCAGGCGTTCGCCGTCCGGTGTGATGGTCGCAACGTCTTCCATGACAAGCTCTTCCCGATCTTCATCGAGAAGGTAAACGGTAAGCTCGCACATCAGGTTTTCACCTCCACGTCAATTTCAAATAGTGCCTTTACCTTCCCAAGCGCTTCCTCCATCAGGTGTGGGAGCGGCTGGCGGCTGACACCCACAAAACTCACGTGAAACTGGCTTAAGGGCAGGAGGATTTTTTCCGCACTGCTCGAGGCGATAGCTTCAGCCATGCCGGGTGTCAGCTCTCCCATGTATGAATTTGGTATTACGACCGCGATGGGCGCCAGAACGATGTCCGCCTGCCCGATCGAAACGCGGATGGCGTTCTCGCCCGTAGCACCCCTGCTGGCACGGGCCTTCATCATGTTGGCCGTGGCGGCGGAGTTGGTGCCGAAGACGAGAATCTCGATATCTCCGGGAAGCTCCCGCCGCAGCTGGCTCACGATCTGATGGCCGATGTTGCCACCCATGCCGTCAATTACCGCGATAACCGGTTTTTTCGTCATAACAAACCATCCTTTAAGAACACAAAAACCTCGAAGCGGGAGCCAGACATAGCTCTCCCAGACCTTCGAGGTCGGGTAAATAAAAAATTCGGTTTCAGAGCTTCGGCTCTCTTGCGGGAGGCTTCGACCTCCTTATGAAAACATAGACCACTGATAGCTGATAGTCAAATTTTGACATTTGAAAAAAACAGGAATGAAAGCATGGAAATGCCGCCGTGAATATCGAGTTAAAGGTTTTTTCCAGGAATCCGATATGTCATTTTGCCCGCTGGGGGGCGGGGCATTCCTAATCACAAGGATTCACGCGGGCGGGGAGTGGTGGGCTTGGTACCGGGTTTGTCGAGTTTTGATCCTTCAGAGCGAAGCCAGAGACGCAGGGCACGCTGGCTGATCTATATCATCGCCGCCTCCGGTGTTGTCATCAACCTGATCTATTTTGCCATTGAGCTGCTCGTCCAGTCATATGATATTTTCTCCATCAATCTGAACGCCCATCTGACTATCCTCAGTCTTATTATCATCTTTCCACTCTTCGCCTTTCTCGCCGACCGCATGTTAACCGGTTTTCGAACCAACGAAAGATCCAGACATCTCGAGCTCGAAGTCGCGGCGCGCACGAAACAGCTCGAGGACTTAAAGGGCTTCAGCGAGAACATCATGTCCAGCGTCAACGACATCATCTTTGTCATTGGCTCGGACGGACGATTCCAGTTTGTCAGCGGCAACAGCCAGAAGATCCTCGGTCGCGACCCCGAATCACTTATGGGACGCCAATTTATCGACCTCGTGGCCCCCGGCGGCGTAGCCGCCGCAGTCAACAATTTTGAGCGGATCATGTGGAATGAAGAAGTGCCCTCATACGAGCTGGAAGTCAAAGACTTTCAGGGTGGCCGAAAATGGCTGGAGATATCAAGCACGGGGTACCTTGAAAATGACGAGGTTGTCGCCCAGGTCGGAGTTGCCCGGGATGTCACGGCTCGCAAAAAGCTCGAAGTCAATGTTCTTGAAAGGAACCGTGAGCTGGCAGCGCTGAATGCGGTGGCTTCTTCCGTCGGGCAATCACTGGATCTGGACCAGGTCCTGCAGGCGGCGCTCGACCAGGTGGCTGGTCTGCTCTCGCCGGAATGTGTCTGCGTTCACCTTTATGATTCAGATACAGGTCAGCTCGATCTGAGGATCTCAAAGGGCGGTGATCCTGAGCTCCTTAAGCGAAACGCGCATCTTAAGCTGGGTGAGGGCATCGTCGGTATTGTCGCTGAGCAGGGAGAGCCGATGGTCATGAACACGGACAATGACTATTCAAACGGTGGCTCGACTGGAATAAACAAGGAAAACGGCATCGCTTCAATGGCGGCCGTGCCCATGAAATGCAGGGACAGGCTGATCGGCGTCCTGGGGGCAACGAGCAGCGAGGCCGACCATTTTTCTCCGGAAGACATCGAATTGCTGCGAGTTATCTCCAGCCAGGTGGCCATGTCGGTCGAGAACGCCCTTCTCTTCGAGGACCTGAAGGAAAAATCCATGGAGCTGGAAGGACAGAACGAGGAGCTCGCGCTGGCCACCGACAAGATCAGTAACCTGATAACCGCCGCCGAGAGACAGCGGAGTTTCTCGGTCAGATATGAAAATCACGAACTCGGCAAATGCTGGGAAGTCAAAGGCTGCGCTTCCGTCGACTGCCCTTCATACAAGTCCAGGAACCTTCGCTGCTGGCAGGTTGCCGGTACTCATTGCGGCGGTGAGGTGCAGGGCGTTTTTGCCCAGAAGTTCGGCAGGTGCGAGAAATGCAATGTTTACAAGATGGCCCGCAGCGATCGTCTTACCGGGCTCGGTGAGGATTTCAACAACATGATGGCGATACTGGAGCAGAAGGTTGAGGAACAGCAGCAGCTGCAGGAGCAGCTGGTCCATTCCACCAAGCTGGCTGCCATCGGTGAACTCGCCGCCAATATCGCCCATGAGATCAATAATCCGCTGACCGGAGTTCTGGGTTATGCCGCCTTGCTGTCGCGCGAGCTGGATGAGGGCGATCCAATGGCCAGGAATCTAAAGGTAATCGAAAACGAGACTATCCGGGCGCGCGACATCGTTCGCAATCTGTTGGACTTCGCCCGCCAGGACGGGCTGAAAAAGAGGAAGGCTTCGATCAAGGAGGTCATGGACGATACCCTGCCGTTACTGAGAAAGCAGGCCGACCTTATCAACGTCGAGGTGAAAACCGAGTACGAGGAAGATATACCACAGGTATATGTTGACGTAAATCAGATGAAACAGGTTTTCATCAACATTCTTAACAACGCGCTGCACGCCATGCCTTATGGCGGGACCCTGAAGAACGCTATCCAGGCGGCCAAACCGGAGGGAAAACGGGCGGTGGTTGAAGTCGGCGTCGCGGAAACAGGTATTGGTATCACCTCGGACAAGCTGGGGCAGGAATTTTGACCTGTCTATAGCACGAAGAGGATGGGTGAGGGAAGCAGGTGGGGGGGTGTCGATTCCAGACGCCAAGAGCAAGGACAGGGCGGGCTGATCGGCGTTCAGAGCGCGGTCGGGGCCGGTTCAACATTTACAGTCAAGTTGCCGACAGCGGTTATATCCGCTGACTTCCGGCAAGTAGCCTGACTTTCCAAGGGGGTACCAGATAATGACTGCAGAGAAAGTGCTCGTCGTTGACGATGAAGAGGTGATCAGGGATGTTTGCGCCCAGATCCTCACCAATGAAGGTTATGAAGTAGCAACCGCTTCCAGCGGAAAACAGGCATTGCGCATGGTGAGCGAGATCACTTATGACGCGGTCGTGACCGATATCATGATGCCCGACATGTCAGGTCTGGAACTGCTTGAGATTCTGAGAAGCACAAACCTTGACGTTTGCACGATCGTTATAACCGGACTCGGCACTTTTGACATGGCGACTCAGTCAGACCGTCTTGGTGCTCGCGAGTTCGTCGTCAAGCCTTTTACCCCCGACGAACTGAGCGAAGCCGTCCGCAAGGCGTTGGGCAAGCGGACTCCCATGATCGGCTGAACCGTCCGCGGACTAGTTGATCGGCCGGAAGCGCAGTTTCCAAACCAGGACGGCCGCCTCGAGCACGATCCTTTTTGACATTTTTGACTGGCCCATCTGGCGGTCGGCAAAAGTAATCGGGATTTCGTTTACGCGAAATCCTTTTTTTATCGCTTTGTATGTCATTTCGATCTGGAACCCGTAACCGTGTGAAGAGACGCTGTCGAGGTCGAGCGTTTCGAGTACTTTTCGCCGGAAACACTTGTTGCCACCGGTCAGGTCGCGTACAGGCACACCCAGGATCCAGCTGGCGTAAATGCCTCCCCAGCGGCTGATCAGTCGACGCAACAGGCCCCAGTTCTCGACCCTGCCTCCAGGTACGTAGCGTGACCCCAGCACAAGGTCGGACTTTTTTACCGCCTCCAGGAATGCGGGAATGTTACGCGGGTCGTGTGAGAAGTCACAGTCCATCTCGAAGATGAACTCAGTGTCGGTCTTGAGCGCTTGCTTGAAGCCTGCCACGTACGCGGGGCCGATTCCCTGCTTTCTGGCGCGGTGAACGACGGAGAGGTTGTCGTAGCGGGTCGCAAGCTCGTCGGCGATTATACCGGTACCGTCCGGTGAGCTGTCATCGGCGACGATGATGTGGCCGTCGAGGCCATTGTCCTCAAAGACTTTTTGCAGCAATCGCACAAAACGCTCGAGGTTCTCGCGCTCGTTATAGGTTGGAAGAATTACCGTGAACATATAATTTGCTGAATATGCGTGCCTAGAAGTAACGTTTTAGCCGTTCTGTCTGCACTGGGTACAAAGGGTTGTTTCATCCTGGTTGAAGGTCCTGGTTTCCATGACCGGTTCGCCGCAGCGGCCACATCTGACGGAGCGAATTATCCGGGCTTTGGGCGGCAGTTCGATTTCAACTTCCTTTATTTCGAAAAGGTCGCCCTCGGGAGCATTGAGTATATAGTCTATCTTTTCCCGCCGCCAACCGGCTGCCTGATCCTGCTCTGCTTGTGATGCTTTGCCGGACTTCATCTTCTTTGCGATCGCCTCCTGCTCCGGTCTGGTTTCCGTTGCGTCCCATTTGAGCGAGACCCGCACTGCCCGCGGCTGACCGCGGCGTCCCAGAGTAAATACCTGTTTGCCCCAGTCCCGGAAAAAGAAATTGCCTTTTCCGAATGTGGCGCCGGCCAGGAACTGGACCGCGTCGACACTGCAGCTGTCGTTTTCGACAATGGCTACCAACTCTTCGTCCCGGGCGCGTTCGACGTCGAGGTGCTCAAGGGCGGCCATGGTCGCCCGGTAGCCGATAGCAAGTCCGGGGCACAGGTGTCCATGGAAGTTGACCAGGTCATCGAGTCCGGGATATTTGGAAGTGTTCATATACTTATGTTACCAGCCTGCGATGCATACTGCGTACAGCCAGTTCGGTGAGCAGTAATGTCGATCCCGTCGCCCAGAGGGCTTCGGGCAGCAATGAGGGGTTGAACCGGTCCAGCATCAGCGAACGGGTGATGTCTATAAAGCTCGTAAAAGGCAGTGCCCAGGCGAAAATCTGTATCGCTTCCGGGAAGCGGGACACCGGGAAGAAAGTGCCGCAGATGAACTGCGATGGCAACACAAAGCCCGCGAAGTAGAAGTGGAAATATTCCATCTGGGCGATATTGGTGGTGACGATGATGCCCAGCGCGGCAAAATTGGTGGCGGCCAAAAACATGATCGCGGGGATGAAGACCGCCTGCCAGTGGTCGAGAATGCCCAGGGCCAGCAGGATTAACAGTACCAGGGACGAGTTCACCAGGCCTCTCGTGGCACCCCACATGACTTCGGCCAGGCCGACCTCGCCGGCGCTCACCGGTGTCGAAATAATTCCTTCGAACGTATTCTGGATGCGCATGCGGAAAAACGAGCCGTAAGTGCATTCGAAAGTCGCCTGCATGATGGCGGCGCTTCCGAGGATTCCCGCGGCGACGAACTCCAGGTAGGGGACTCCTTCCATCTCATTGATGTAAGAACCAATACCCAGACCCATGACAAAAATAAACAGCACCGGCTCTGCCAGGGCCGGCAGGAAGTTGAACTTCCAGAGGGTGATGAAAACGCGGGCGTTGCGCAGCCAGACCTTGAGGAAGATCGGGGTTACCGAGAGGATTCCCTTACTCATGCGGCTGTCCTTCTCATCAGTGGATCTCCCTGCCGGTAAGCTTGAGAAAGACGTCTTCCAGGGATGCGGGTCTAAGCAGGCGTTCCATGGCGGGATAAGTGTCGATCAGTTCGTTGAATTCAGAAGCGGCGCTGGCGTAAAAGTAGAGATTCTGGCCACTGGTCTGGTGTTCGAGATAATCGAATCGGGCGGTGATGTCATGTGTGAGGGTGCGGTCAGCACGGATCTCGAGGACATAGGGAGCGACGTGGCTACGGATAAGCTCGCGTGGGCTGCCTGAGTCCACGGCGCGGGCTTCATCCATTATTAAAACTTCATCGCACAGTTTTTGGGCCTCTTCCATGTAATGGGTCGTGAGGAGCAGGGTTATCCCCCTCTCCTTGAGGTCGAGCAACCGGTCCCAGATAAGGTGACGCACCTGGGGGTCCAGACCGGTCGTGGGTTCGTCGAGAATAATCAGTTCCGGGTCATTGATGAGGGCGCGTGCGAGGATCAGCCGGCGTTTCATGCCACCAGAAAGGGCCGGCACCGGAGCGTTGGCCCGGTCGGCCAGATGCATGAACTCAAGCAGTTCGTGACAGCGTTTTGACGCCGTCGGTCCTGGTATGCCAAAGTATTTTGCGTAGGTCTGCAGGTTCTGGCAGGTGGAAAGGTCGGGGTCGAGATTATTCTCTTGTGGCACCACACCCAGGCGTGCCTTGATTTCACGAGGGTTGTCCAGAACATTCATGCCGAGCACGGAAAGATGTCCCGATGTCGGCCTGACGATGCAATATATCATCTTCATGGTGGTTGTCTTGCCGGCGCCGTTGGGCCCGACCAGACCAAAGCAGCGGCCGCGTCCGACTTCGAAATCAAGTGATTCCACCGCGACTACGTCCCGAAAGCGCTTATGGAGCGAGCTGGCCTTGATAATCATGTTCGAATCATAGTGAAGTTTTATTGCCGGTTACCATTCGTTGTGAATCCGTTTACAGGGTTAATTCGTCATAAAAGAGGAATTATATGTTTTATACCCCTATATTTGATGTGAATACCCATGTCTGACTCAAAAAAAATAACATTGCCAATCGGTGGAATGACTTGCGCATCCTGCGTGGAGCGCAACGAGAAGGCTCTGCGCGAGCTTCCCGGCGTTCTGCATGCCGAGGTCAATTTCGCCACCGAGAAGGCGACGATCGAGTTCGATCCGGAAGCTGTGAGCGTGGCCGAGCTGGCTGCTGCTGTCGAACGCGGTGGTTACAGCGTCATCACCGACAAGGTGACGCTGGCTATCGAGGGCATGACATGCGCATCCTGCGTGGAGCGTAACGAAAAGGTGTTGCGTTCGCTGGATGGAGTGGTTTCCGCGTCTGTCAACTTCGCTACCGAGAAGGCGACGGTTGAATTTATCGCCGGCGCCATCACCAGATCAGACCTGGTGCGGGCGGTCGAAGGCGCCGGTTACAAGGTGCTGGAAAGCGAAGATGCCGGCAGCGGAGACTCCGGGGACGCAGAAGCTCAACTCAGGCGCCGCGAGTATCAGCGGCTTCAGCGGAAGGTGCTCGTCGGAGCCGGGCTTTCCGTAATGGTCCTGATAGGCAGTTTTACCGGGCTGCTGGATTTCCTGGGTCACGGCGGGAAGATGTATGTCTTGTGGGCGCTTACCACGCCGGTGCAGTTCTGGGTGGGCTGGCAGTTCTACCATGGCGCGCTGGCCGCGGCCAGACACAGGACTACAAACATGAACACACTGGTGGCGGTCGGGTCTTCCGCCGCGTACCTTTACAGCATCGCGGGCATTTTCAAGGAATCGTTCTTCCTGGAACAGGGGCTGGCCACGCCCATGTATTTTGATACGTCAGCCGTCATCATCACCCTGATTCTGCTGGGCCGCATGCTGGAGAGCAGGGCGAAGGGACAGACATCGGACGCTATTAAGCGGCTGATTGGGTTGCGACCGAAAAATGCGCGCGTGATACGCGATGGGGCCGAGGTTGATATACCGGTGGAAGATGTGAATGTCGGCGACATCATCGTGGTGCGACCAGGTGAGAGTATGCCGGTTGACGGTACGGTGGTCGAGGGCAGGTCAAGCGTCGATGAGTCCATGATCACCGGGGAGAGCATGCCTGTGGATAAGAAGCCCGGCGATGAGGTCGTCGGGGCTACCATAAACGGGACGGGGAGTTTCAAGTTCAACGCGACCCGGGTCGGGAAGGACACGGTCCTGGCCCGCATCATCAATCTGGTACAGGAAGCGCAGGGGTCCAAGCCCCCCATTGCCAGGCTCGCCGATGTGATCTCCGGATATTTTGTGCCTGCCGTCTTTGCGGTGGCCGTAATTACTTTTGTCATTTGGTATATATTTGGTCCTCAGCCCGCGCTCACTTACGCCCTGCTTAATTTTGTCGCGGTGCTCGTTATCGCGTGTCCCTGCGCGTTGGGGCTGGCCACACCGACTGCCGTTATGGTGGGCACCGGCAAGGGCGCCGAGGCGGGCGTCCTCATTCGCGGTGCCGATTCTCTGGAGACCGCGCACAAGGTCGACACGCTCGTGCTGGACAAAACCAGAACTATCACTCGCGGCGAACCGGCGGTGACCGACCTAATCACCCAAGGTTGGGATGCATGGCCGGTGCCACGGCTTGCGCACTCCGCCTCGCGGGGTCCGGACCCTCCGCAGGGCCTGGCCGCTGTCTCGGCGCCGCTAGCCAGGGCCGTTCAACGAC
>ERZ1739051.21-NODE-21-length-17222-cov-13.979088_pt1 | contig 17222 bp, 16 predicted proteins | sample MGYA00581757_ERZ1739051 | MGnify/ENA primary metagenome ERZ1739051 (study PRJEB42929, sample SAMN08275523) | rhizosphere metagenome | isolation source: Rhizospheric soil replicate 3 | host: Colobanthus quitensis | place: Antarctica: Devils point, Livingston Island...
TTCAGGGACCCATCCCCTTGTCCACGGTGATCGTCGCCCCAACCTCGACCCGCGCAGCCCCCGCGGTCTTCCGACCGGACATCGACATGGACGGCACGACAACCAAAGTGCTGGTCGACCAGATGGCTGCAGTCGATGGCTCGTTGCGGCTCGTAGACGTGGTCGGACGGCTCTCCGCGCACGAGATGGCCGAGGTCGACGCCGCCATACGACTCCTGCTCGGGTTGCTCTGAGCCTGATCACGGTCCAGCGTGCACCCCCTGGTCACAATCAGAGCCAGCCCCGTTTGACGGCCCTTGCGCCCAACTCGAATCTACTTTCGGCGCCGAGACGCTCAGACAGCTGCGCGATAGTGCGACGGGCAGTCCGAACCGACACCCCGAGTTTCCGGGCAACGGCTTCGTCTTTGTTGCCTGAGCCCAACATCCGGAGCAGGTTGCGCTCGGTCCGGGTCAACGGTGCATCGTCCCGCCGCGCGTCCTCAAAGAGAGGCTCGCCCGAATCCCAACAGTCATCGACCAGGGCGTTCAAGGCGGCGAGCATCCCTGCGCCGCGGATCAGGACGGCGCCCAGGCCGGGGTCCTCGGGGTCGTGGGCAACCAAGGCCATCCGGCGGTCGTGAACAATCATGCGGACGGGCAGCGTGGGAACAGTTCGCAACTGAGCCCCTTGATCGTGAAACCACCTTAGGTAGGTCATGTTCTCGCGACTGTTGCGCACGCTGTCCAAATAGAGGTTGCGGATCGTGATTCCCCGCTCGAGCAGACTGGTATCGCCTGGACGCGCTTGCTCCAGGGCTTCGGCGGTGGGCCGATTCGTCACGAAGGCAACCGTCTCGCTTCGTACCGTGAGGTTCATCTCGCCGAGCCTGGTGAGCACGCTGTCTCGGTTGTCCAACAGCTCCAAGTGCGCCGAAGTTGTCGCATCCCTGGTGCTTCGATAGTCCTCAGCGAAGGTCGCAACATCCACCCGAAGCCGGCGAAGCTCTTCGCGCCGCCGCACGAGGTCGGTTTCCAAGTCTGCCAAGAGACTGCCCAGCGCCACGTCCGGACTAATTGGTCTGATGGTGACCGCGTCGATCTGGGACTTACGAAGCAGCGAATGCGCGCTGAGCACGTCAATGGCGCAACGCAGCTGATCCTCAGAAAGCGAGAGCTCGGCGGCGACGTCCGCCAGCGCCGCGTGCGGGTTGAGAAGGAGCGCTCGGTAGACCGAGACAGCCTCCGGGTCGATTCCCAGCATCTCGAACACGCGACACCCCCATAGCCAATCAGGTCCCGGCAGCGTATCCACCAGTCGCGTACGTGACCAGTTCTGCCCACCCGTCACCCGGCCGCTCGGACACGTTGGGGGACGGCCTACTCGGTGGCCGAGCCGATCATCTTCTGAACCGTAGCCGGGCTGGTGACAAGTTGCCATGGCAATTCAATGACAGGGCCAACTTATAGCAAAACACCCCATGCCACCCAAGGCTGTGGCTCATAAGACCTCTTCACTAGAAAGGGGCGGCAACCTTGGGGATAGATGATGAAGATCAAGGCCGTAATGGCAGTCGCAACTCTGGCACTGACGCTTTTGATTGGAGCAACCAGCGGCACCACTGAAGCGGAAGCTCACACGCTTCCCTCAACGCCCTGTTCAGACTGCTGGTGAAACCTGGAAGTGCGGGGGAAGGGGGTTGTTGATCCGTCGTAATAGCGCGTTGGGCCCCATTCAGGGCGCCGAGAATCCATATTGTCAATTGGAGGAATGATGAATTCACGAAAGATGAAGTTGGCCATGATGTGGGTGTCATCGCAATGACGAGCGCCCCGACCGCGGCTTCTGCGGTCAGTTCTCTCACGAGTTACCAGGGTTCCGACTACTCAAGGAACTACACCAGCGGCCCTGCGATATTGTCCTGTAATGTCGAGGTCGATGGGCACGCGGTGTCGGCGGACTACCACCGCGCGGGGTCGGGCTCGGAGTATTCTCTCATCGACAACAGCGAAGACGGATTCTGCGCGAGTACGAACACGGGCACTGTCATCACCCAGCACCGAGCGGTCGAGTTGCTCCCGGGCACTGACGCATATGGTCCGTGGGTGTATCCGGTTTGATTGCCTCGTCCGTCCTCCGCGCCATACTGTGCGCGGAGGACGGACCTTAGCCTGAGGAGACCTGCTAATGGTCGAGCTTATGCTGTCGGTTCGCGAGCTGGGCATCAGTTACGGGGCGACCATTGTTCTTTCTGGCCTCGACCTTAGTTTGGCGCGTGGCGAGGCGGTCGCGGTCATGGGCCCGTCTGGGTCGGGCAAGTCGAGCCTGTTGGCCTGTGTCACCGGGATGATGTTGCCCACCCATGGCCGCGTCGAGGTTGCCGGGCACGTCGTGAGCGAGATGAAGGCTTCAGCGCGGACGTCAATTCGCCGCACCACCCTCGGACTGGTGTTTCAGGACCCTGACCTGCTCCCTGAGCTGAACGTCGAGGAGAACGTCGCACTGACCCTCCTTTTCGACGGCTACCGTCGCGATCGGGCCCTGGCCCAGGCCCGGCAGGCGCTGGCCGACGTGGGGCTAGAGGAACATGCCGCTAAGCGGACGGATGAGATCTCAGGCGGGCAGGCCCAGCGGGTCGCCCTCGCTCGTGCTCTGGTGAGGCCCGAGATGTCGCTGCTCGTCGCAGACGAACCCACAGCATCACTCGATGCGGCAAACGCACATAAGATGATCGATCTGCTGTTGGCGAGGACGCGTGCCGTGGGCGCAGCCGCGCTCATCGCTACACACGACAGGGCGGTTGCCGAGGCTTGCGACCGGGTGCTCATGATCCGCGAGCTGGCGGCGGAGGTCGCCTCGTGACGACGGTGAAGCTGGGGTGGCGGCTGGCGTTCTCCGGCGACGTGCGGCAGCGCTGGCGACAGGTGAGCGTGGTTCTCGCTGGGTTCGCGGTGACGGTCATGGTGCTCCTTGCTCTTGGCATGCTTCAGATGGCCCAGGAGTCCGACTCGCGGATCGCCGCCCGGTCCCCGTTGTGGGCAAGCGGGCCAGGCGACGCTCGGCTTTACCTGTCGACTCGAGGTCTCACGCTGGCGGGGTTCGGGCAGTTTCCCGTGGTGTGGCTGGACCCAGTGGCTGGCCATGAGAACGCTCCAGCGATTGTCCCTCCCGGACTGTCACGCCTCCCGGGTCCGGGTGAGGCGGTCCTGTCTCAAGGTTTGGTCGAGCACGGATGGACCGCGGAGGACTTTGGTTTGCGGTCCTCGACGGCGGGGGAAGGCCCGGGCGGCGCCATCGGATCCATCGGGCTCTCGACCGAGTCGGAAGGCTGGATCTACGCACGTCCCGCACCGGGTCGTTCCTTGGGCACCGGCGGTGCTCTTCTGGCGTTCCGCGGCTACCCCGAAAGCGAAAAGGCGGGTATCTCCGGCGGGGATGACTTTGGCCGCTTCGAGACGATCCCGGAGGTGCCTCGTTCGTCGGCGACCGCGCTCGGCGTCGTGTGGATGCTCCTCGCGCCGGCGGTTTTCTTGCTGTTCGGTGGGGCCAGGGCGATGTCGAGTGTGCGGGATGCGCGAGCACAGACCTTGTGGCGGCTCGGAGTCGCCTCTGGTCGTGTTCGGCTCCTTCTGGCCACCGAGACCGTGCTCCTCGCCATGGCAGGTGCTCTGCCGGCGATTGTCCTGTGGGTCTTCATGCTCAGCCGGGTGACGAGGGTGCCGCTCACAGTGGCCACCTTGAAACCAGGCGCGTTGAGCTACCCATTGTGGATGGCGGTCTCGGCAGTGCTGGTGACAGTGCTCGCTGCAGCGGTGTTTGCGACAGTCGGGCGGATCCGGGACAGATCGATCTCTCGGGACGCCCGGACGGTTCGCCCGTGGCACGCCATCCCTTTGGTAGTGGCGTTCGCCATGATGGCCATTGGTCCATGGCTCTCGCCCACGTCCGGGCTTCGACTCCCCCTGTTGTTCGGGGGGTTGCTCCTGACCTTCGCAGCGCTTCCGATGGCGCTGCCGGCGCTGGTGGCCCAGCTCGGCACCCAGCTCGGCCGCTCGAGCAGGCCAGCCATCTGGTTGGCCGGTCGACGCCTAGCCTTGAGGTCAGCCAATCTCGCGCGGCCGGCAGCCATGGTGGGTGCCCTCGTGTTCGTCGCTGGGGCAGCCTTCGCCCTCTACGATCGGCTCGTTGCTACCGAGGAGAACTTCGGAAGCAACACATCCTTCGCAGCGTTCAATGTGAGCTGGCGCGACGCACGGCCCGGTGACCTCACCGCGGTCAAGTCACTGGCTTCGTCGCTGGCGGTCCTGCCGGTGGAGGCGGCTCAGGACGGCAGCCAGCGCGTGCCGTTCAACAGCTGTGCGGAGCTACAGCGATGGGTCCACCCCCCTAGGATCCGGCAGTGCACGGCCGACAACATAGTCACCCGCGAGTTCTCGTCCTACTTCGCCAGTATGACGAGAAGCACTCCGGTCATTGGTACGTCTCGCAACGCGGACCCGGCTGCCGCGTTCGTCATCGGGTCATTCGGCACGACCGAGCAGGATGTCATGAAGGCATTCGCCGGGCGCCCCGCCGTGAACATCAACCCAATCGGCGGCTTGTCCAAGACCCGCAACCCCCAGGCCGGGTGGATGCTCGCCGGGTGGACCCTCGCCTCGCTTCTGCTGACAACTGCTCTCATCCGCGAGATCGGCGACCGAGGGCTGTCGTCGATGCGGGACATCCCCCACCTGCTCCGCCTCGGTCTCACGCGAAAGCAGATTGACCAGTCATATCGATGGAGCCTGCTTCCGCCGGTCGCCGTGGCGATCCCAATCGGATTCGCCGGGGCTGTGTTCTTCGCGCTGCTCGGCTACGAGCTGGGCGTCACCATAAACAACCTTGGACGCATCGCGCTGGTCGCCGGCATCGCCAGTGGCATCGCACTCGCCACCTTCGCCGCTGTCTTTGCCATCCAACACCGGATCGCCGACCTGACTGAGTAGGCGGTCCGATCGGCGAACGCGCCGCTTGATTCCGCGCCCCGCCACTGGATGTGGGGTTTGTTGCTGGGGCTGCGTAGAGCTTCCCACCCCGGTCCGTGACGCGACGATCAACGTCTTCTACACGGCCCAAGAGCAGGTCGCGCCACCTGCTCTTGGGTCGTGGACGAAGGTGCCGTGGTCGATACCGCCCATCTCAGCATCGCCCCGGTCGGGGTTCCGGCTACGGTCAGCGAACGGACGACCTCACGGTAGCAAGCACTGTTCAGATCGGGCAGCAGACCAGCGTATTCGCGTGCGACACATGCGGTCCAGCTCGGATACCCGACTTGACAGTCCCGCAAGTGCCGGATCCAAATGCCTACGGGGCTGATGGCTAACCCCGTCTTCTCGGATCTGCCGCATGCGGTTATAGGCCGCCCTCCATGCCGTCTGCGAAAATCGACTTCACGCCGCTGCCGCCATGAGAGCGGAACTGAGAGAATCCATCCATGCTCAATCTCACCAACCTAGACCACATCACGAGACCACTGATGCGCCTCGAGGTCGAGTCCGCCATCGCCTCGGGCACCCTCTATGAGAGCCCACTCTCAGCGACCAAGGGAAAGCCGACTACAGGTCTCTCTTGCTCGACGCGACTGATCATGGAACCGACGAGTCGCTGGCGGCTGAACTCGGCTCCGGCGGACGCCTCAAGACGAAAGAGACCGCGACACGCAACGGCAAGACCTTCGCAAAGGGCGTCCCAGTCAACGCTTCCCAGACCCTGGCCGAAGGAGAGTTCAATCGGTTCTACGCCCGAGGACTGTGCCTCCGCGCAGTCAACGAAGGGCACAGTCAAGTCCGTGTGTACCGGGCCAAAGATGTCGCGTCGCCCCGGCCAGCGTCTGAAGCCATGATCGGGATGCTCTTGGACGCTCAAGCGCTACTCGAGGATCTCAGGCAGAGCAGCGGCGTCGAACCCGCACTCGGGCTTCCCCCAGGGCCGAACTCGGGCCTGAGTGTCGAACTGCCGTCCTGACGGACGTCGGGCGTTGTCGCCTCCTACCTGCACCGCTAAACGGCGGATCAGAAGGTCCTCGGCCGGGCTCCGCTGGCATCTTGACTCGGCCAGGGAGTCCAGTTCGCAACGACGGGGTGATGACGGCCCGGAACAAACCGATTGGTCTGGCGCTGGCGCCATCTGGGAGGATCGGGCCATGACCGACCCCACTCGCCAGCATCGCGCCGTGACCATGCCTGACAAGCCGTCCGTCGACGGTCTCGAGGACAAGTGGGCGCAGGTATGGGCCGAGCAGGGCACCTACAGCTTTGATCGCCGTGCCGCATTATCAGGGCCGCGAGACCGTGTCTTCTCGATCGACACTCCCCCACCGACGGCAAGCGGGTCGCTGCACGTGGGCCACGTGTTCTCCTACACGCACACTGACTGTCTGGCCCGCTACAAGCGGATGGCCGGGTTCGAGGTTTTCTACCCGATCGGCTGGGACGACAACGGACTTCCCACCGAGCGTCGGGTGCAGAACTACTACGGCGTGCGCGGTGACGCGACCCAGCCGTACGTCGAGGGTTTCGTCCCGCCGCAGCACGGCGATCAAAACACCGGAGGCAAGAGCGCCAAGTCTGGAAAGATGTCGGATCAGCTGCCTGTCAGTCGTCGCAACTTCATCGAGCTGTGCGACATCTTGACGGTCGAGGACGAGAAGACGTTCGAGTCGCTGTTCCGGCGGCTCGGCTTCTCGCTGGACTGGGACATCAGCTACCGCACCATCGACAGCCACTCGCGATCCGTTGCGCAGGAGGCGTTTCTGGGCAACCTGGCCCGCGGCGAGGCCTACCAGGCCGACGCTCCAGGACTATGGGACGTGACCTTCCAGACCGCGGTGGCGCAGGCCGAGCTCGAGGCTCGCGACTACCCCGGTCACTTCCACCGTGTGGCGTTCCATGCTCCGGACGGAGCCACGATCCACATCGAGACCACGCGTCCCGAGCTTTTGCCCTCGGTGGTCGCGCTGATCGCCCACCCCGATGACCAGCGGTATGCCGGCCTCTTCGGGACCACAGTCACCTCACCGCTGTTCGGGGTCGAGATCCCGGTGTTGCCGCACTACCTCGCCGAGCCGGACAAGGGCGCCGGCATCGCGATGTGCTGCACATTCGGAGACCTCACCGACGTGCAGTGGTGGCGCGAGCTGCGGCTGCCGACCCGTTCGATCATCCAGCGCAACGGCCGGATCCAGCCTGAGATACCGGAGTGGCTCCCGACCGAAGCGGGGCGCACCCTCTACTCCGAGTTCGCCGGAAAGACGACCTTTGCCGCCAGGGTTGCGATCGTCGAGGCCCTGCGCATCTCAGGCGATCTGGACGGCGAGCCGGCCCCGACCCAGCGCAAGGCCAACTACTACGAGAGGGGCGACAAGCCGCTCGAGATCGTGGCCTCGAGACAGTGGTACATCCGCAACGGCGGTCGCGATGACGATCTTCGGGCTGCGCTCATCGCGCGCGGCAAGGAGATCGACTTCCACCCCGAGTTCATGCGAACGCGCTACGAGAACTGGGTCAACGGGCTCAACGGCGACTGGCTGATCAGCCGCCAGCGCTTCTTCGGTTGCGCGATCCCGCTCTGGTACCCACTCGATGCCGACGGCGAGCCTGACCACGACCACCCGATCGTGCCCAGCGCGGAGCAGCTTCCGGTGGACCCGTTTGCCGATGTCCCGCCCGGGTACTCGGCCTCCCAGCGGGGCGAGGCCGGCGGATTCGTCGGCGACCCGGATGTCATGGACACCTGGGCGACGTCCTCGCTCAGCCCGCAGATCGCGGCCGGCTGGCGTGGTGACACCGAGCTCTTCGACACAATCTTCCCGATGGACGTGCGCCCCCAAGGCCAGGACATCATCCGCACGTGGCTCTTCTCGACCGTCGTGCGCGCCCACCTCCAGCACGACACGATCCCGTGGAAGCACGCGGCCATCAGCGGCTGGATCCTCGACCCCGACCGCAAGAAGATGTCCAAGTCCAAGGGCAACGCCGAGACGCCAGAGGACGTGGTCGTGCAATACGGCGCCGACGCGATGCGTTACTGGGCCGCCTCTGCGCGGCTCGGCACCGACGCGGCATACGACACCGGTCAGATGAAGGTCGGGCGCCGGCTGGCCATCAAGGTGCTCAACGCCAGCAAGTTCGCCCTCTCGTTCGGTGAGGTCGACGGCGACCTCACCGCCGACGTCACCAAGCCCATCGACCAGGGGATGCTGGCCGGCCTTACCGACGTGATCGTCAAGGCCACCAAGGGTTTTGACGCGTACGACCACACCCGTGCCCTCGAGGTCACCGAAGAGTTCTTCTGGACCTTCTGCGACGACTACCTCGAGCTGGTCAAGGAACGGGCCTATGGCGGTCAGGGCGACGGGGCCGCTGCCTCCGCCCGTGCCTCGCTGCGGATCGCCCTGGATGTCGTGCTGCGACTGCTCGCGCCGTTCCTGCCCTACGCCACCGAAGAGGTGTGGTCCTGGTGGCACGAAGGCTCGATCCACCGGGCACCCTGGCCGACGCCGGATGAGCTGAACGCCGTTGCGGCACAGGCCGATCCGGCCATTCTTGGGGCGGTTGGCGCGGCCCTTGCCGGTGTCCGCAGGGCCAAGTCGGAGGGCAAGGTCGGGATGAAAGCCGACGTGATGAGCGCGGTGCTGACCGGGCCGCAGGCCACCCTTGATCAGATCCGGCTCGGCGCCGATGACCTCACCGCTGCCGGTCGTATCGCGATCCTCGACTACCAGCAGGCAGACACGTTCGAGGTCCGCGACATCGTGCTGGCGCCCATCGAGCCCAAACCCTAAGCCCCGACCGAACACCGCGGAGTTCGGTGGAAGAAGGTCAGGTCAAGCCGGGCGGGGCTGGACCGTGATCCACGGGACGTTCCAGCCCGCAATATCGAGGGTGCGACTGGCGAACCGATCCGCTGCGAGCTCGGTCACCGAGCCGGTCGCGGGATCATAGACGTCGAGCCCGCCATCAACACCGCCACCGCCGCTACCGCTGCTACCGCCGGGCAGCACAAGCGTGACGTGCCGGGGCGACCAGACGTTTCCGATGTAGAGCAACGCCGGCAAGCCGTCGCGAACCAGACCCACCAGGTCCCGGTGCACGGCGCACAGCGCGTCACTCGAGCCAAACCGCACCAGCCGCATCGCGTATGCCGCACCCGGCCGCGCGGCGCCATACTCCAGCTCCTTCTCCGCTCCCCATGGCGGAGTGCCCAACGAGCGCGGCCACGGGATGTTGAGCCTCCCCCCGGCCGCGCGAATCCCGTTGGTACGGTTCATGACCGCGTGCTCATGCTCAGCGAATCTCTCGGGCTCCGAACGGGAGTCAGGCTGGCCGCGCTTGGGGTCGATGCCGTAGACGATCCACTGCCCGAAGTCTGCGCTGACCAACATCCTGGCAACAGTCAGGGACGCTGACCCGCAGGTGACCGAGCTCTGTTGGACCGGACCTGTATCTCCCCGGCCGAGATGGAACGGAACGTCTGCGGGCACGCGCCCATCCTGCTGTGTCCCTGACCCCGGCGTCCATGCCCCACCCCAACCCTGACCGAACACCCCGTCGGCACCGTCTGCCTCCCCCTGGGGGCCCAATACGGTGCCGCGGCGGTGTTCGGTGCAGACGGTGCGTGGCCGGGCGCTCGGCTGCCACGGCCTCGCGTGATCCCTGACAGGTTCTGCGCACCGGGGTACGGTGCGATCATGAGCCGAAGGGTGTCCTTGCTCGTGATGGGGGCGGCGTCGGCGCTCGGGTTTGCCCTGCTCGCATGGGTGTCCAGTGCCGGTTCGCTGCAGATGTTGCAGACACCCACGTCCACGGGAGGCCCACCGCAGTTCTCCGGCCCCACACCCCAGGAACCACACAACACCATCGGCAGAATCATTCAGGGGCCCAGACAGCCGGTTTCGCGGGGTCCGGACCTGGCCTGGGTCGACACTCTGCTGACCGTGCTCACATTGTCAGTCGCCATGATCGGCGTGGTGCTGCTCGTCCGCTGGATCTTGCGCATTCTCTGGCGCAAGCGCGGTTCTCGAAGGCGCAATCCGCCGGAAGTCCCGTTCGAGGTTCTGCCTGAAGTCGCTCTCGCCTTCGTCAACGATGCGCCGGCACAGTTCGCGACACTGGAGGAGGGAAGCCCTCGCAATGCCATCGTCGCGTGCTGGCTGCGCCTCGAGGAGGTCGCCGGCGAGGCAGGAGTTCCCTCCCAGCCCGCCGAGACATCCACTGAGTTCACGACCCGCGTTCTGGGTGCGTTGGCGTTCGATCCGGCGATGATCAAGGGGTTCGCCGCCCTCTACCGGGAGGCGAGATTCTCCCGGCACGAGCTGGGTGAGCCGGCGCGGCGAGCCGCGGTTGCCGTGCTGCACTCCCTGTATGACGACATCGGGGCATCAGACACCCCGACCGTATCGAGCACCCGGACCCCGTCTGACATGAGCGATCAGGGAGCGCCGTGAGCCCTGAGCCGACATCAAAACCCCACTGGATCAAGCGTATTGGCGGAGCGGTCGCCTTGTGGGCCAGTGTCTGCGGGGTGGGGTTGCTGGCCGACATGAGCCCTCGACCACTTCTGCTCGCCGGGATGACAGGCGCACTGGCCGTCGCCTTCTGGCTTGCGTCCGACAGCATCAGCCTTTCTGAACCCACGAACTGGCAGGTCACCGGAGAGCTCATCAACCGCCCCCGTGGAGGAGACGCAAGAGTCGTCACTCTCGAGCACGTCATCGCCGACAGCCGTACCTCGGAAGAGTCGCGACTCCGCCTCCATCAGCTCTTGTGCGCCCTGGCTGACGAGCGCCTCCTCTCGCTGCACGGCATCGATCGACAATCCGACCCTGCTGGTGCCCGCTCCGCGCTGGGCCCCGATCTCGAAGACTTCATCACCAGCCCTGATCCCGGCCGCAGAGCCCTTCCGGAAGCCCGAATGTCCTTGCTTCTCAACCGAATCGAGTCCTTGTGACCTCCTCCGAAGTCCGCACGCTGTCCGACGTCACCCGGTTGGCCCGTGCTGTTCTGGACGAGGTCGAACGCGCCGTCGTGGGCAAGCGGGAGGCGCTCACCCTGGTGCTGAGCAGCATCCTCGCCGGCGGCCACGTCCTGCTCGAGGACTTCCCCGGCCTCGGCAAGACCCTCGCCGCTCGGTCATTCGCCCAGGCACTTGGTCTGGCGTACAAACGGGCACAGTTCACCCCCGATCTGCTCCCGGCCGACCTCACCGGATCGTTCATCTACGACCAGCGAACCAGCGACTTCGTCTTCCGCCAGGGGCCTTTGTTCACCGGGCTGCTCCTGGCCGATGAGATCAACCGCACACCGCCCAAGACACAGTCGGCACTCCTGGAGGCGATGCAGGAACGACAGGTCACGGTGGAGGGTCAGACCTTCCTGCTGGCCGCACCGTTCCACGTTCTGGCGACCGCGAATCCCGTTGAGTACGAAGGCACCTATCCTCTACCGGAAGCCCAGCTCGACCGCTTCCTGATGCGCGTCAGCTTTGGATACCCCACCTCCGACCAGGAGTGGGAGGTCCTGCAGCGACGGATAGCTCGTCGCCAAGAGGAGCAGACACTAAATCCCATCACCGACGCCGCCGGTCTGCTCGCCATGCAGACCGCGATCGAGTCTGTCGTGGTCGATCCGACGATCGGTCACTACTGCGTCGCCCTGTCAGCGGCCACCAGAAGCCACCCCCACGTTCTGCTCGGCGCGTCCCCGCGAGGCGCGCTCGCTCTCATGCTCACAGCCAGGTCGTATGCCGTCCTCGCACACCGGGACTACGTCACCCCCGAGGACGTCAAGGCCGTTGCACCGGCAGTGCTCTCCCACCGGATCACCGTCAAACCAGAGCTGTGGATGAGCAACGTCTCTGGGGCCACGGTGGTCGCCGCGGCGCTGGGTAGCGTGCCGACTCCCCGAGCCCGTGAACCGCAGGGATCGTCGTGAGCTCATGAACGAGCATGCCCAAGCCCTCCGCGAAAAGTCCCTTTGGAGACCCACGGCCGCACTCTTACGCAGTCTGGTTGGCGGCGCCGCATTGACGTTGACCGCTGTGACGCTCGGCCGTCCCGACCTGTTGGTGCTGGGCGCACCCCTGGTCCTCATTGCCGTCTGGTCGCTGGTCACGCGGCCCAACGGCGACCCGAGTCCCCGCACATCGCTGGCGCATCGGAGCCTGCGCGAGGGCGAGGCAACCACCTGGCACACCGGCCTGACCGCGGTGCCGGGCATGGAACAGGCTGTCGTGGCGGTGGAAGTGGGCCGCTGGGTGAAGGCGGCGCCCGCTTCCGGGATAAGGGTGCACACCCTGCCGGCCGACACCACGACGGCCGACGCCGCGATCAGGCTGGACATCGGGTTGCAGTCCCGACGGTGGGGTCGGCGAGAGGTGGGCTATGGGCTGGTGGCCGCCACCAGCGCCTGGGGGGCCTTCCGGTTCGGGCCGCACGAGTTTGCCCCGCGAACGCTGTGGACCCTGCCGTTGCCAGCGATCTTCGACGCCAAAGCTCCGACCCCGAGTCCCAACGGCCTGGTCGGCCTCAACCGTTCACGCCGCGCGGGGGATGGCAGCGAGTTCGCCAACATCAGGGCGTTTCAGCCAGGCGACCGCCTGCGCCGCATTCACTGGCCCTTGTCGTTGCGCGCCGGCGAGCTCTACGTAACCTCAACCTGGGCCGACCAGGACAGCCACGTGATGCTGTTGGTCGATGCGCAGAATGACCTGGGCGACAGCGGGGGTCTCGGTCGCGACGCCAGCAGTCTGGACGTCACCGTCCGCGCAACCGCTGCGATGGCCGAGCACTACCTGCATCGCGGTGATCGCGTCGGACTCAGGGTCTTCGGGGCACTCAACGTCGCCCGGCTGCCCGCCATGGCTGGCCGCAGTCATCTGCGTCGCGTTCTGGACACGCTGGCCAGTATCGAAGCCGGAACCGACCGTCGGTCCAACCCGGCCAAAGTCGCCGGTGACCTGACCGCCGGCACACTCGTGGTCGTCCTGTCACCACTGGCCTCGCCCGATGCTCTGACCCACGCCGTGACACTGGCCCGCCGAGGCCTGAGCGTCATCATCATCGATACGTTGCCCGACCGGGTCGACGATCAAGAGGATGCCAGGACGCAGCTGGCCTGGCGGATCCGGCGGCTGGAACGTGAGCGTGACATCCGACGGGTGCAGGAGGCCGGCATCCCCACCGTTCCGTGGCGCGGACCCGGCAGTCTCGATCAGGTCCTGCGTGATCTGGGCCGACGCTCGTCGGCCGCTCGGATGGCCCGGCGATGAGCAGCCTCATCCGGACTCGGCCATGACAAGTATCACCGGTGGTCGCCAGGCCCTGGTCCGGTTGGGCCGCCTCCGCCGCCGCGCCTTTGACCGCGTCATCCGGCTCAGCGTCATTCAGCTCGGCCGGCCCAGCCAGCTCAGCTGGGCACAACGACGCCTGACCATCATCATCGTGCTGGCTCCGGTGGTCGCCTGGAGCTGTTCCTTGCCCGCTGGCGCAGCGTTCTCGCCGTGGACGCTGACAGCCGTCGTCATCTTCACCGTGTTCACGGCGATCAGGCCCGACTCCCTGGCCGGGTTGTCCACCGTCCTTTTCTTGGGCTGGTACTGGTTCGCTCACGTATCAACCCACACAGGCGATCCGGTGTCCCCGTGGACTCTGGCAGCGGCGCTGTCGCTGCTGGCGTTCCACACGGCCACGGCCGCACGAGCCACCGCGCCCGACCCGGCGGATCTCGATCAAGCCTTCTGGCGTCGTTGGACACGGCGGGTCGCGATCATAGCCGCCGCCACTGCCGGAGTGTGGGGGCTGACCGCAGCCATGGCCTCAGAGCATCCCGGGCGCGAGGGCCTGACCCTTGCGGCATTGGCCGTCCTCATCGTCGGAGCGGCGTACGCGCGGTGGATCCTCACCCGCGGTCCGACCAAGACCTGACCCGCCAGACCAACTGTCGCTGGCGGGTTTCCATCACGAATGCCGGCGGGCGACGCGCTAATGGTGATGGGAATGCGCTAACGGACTGGCGGAGCCGGCGAAAGGGGCGGCTGGCGGGAAAACGCGTGCGGCTTCAGGCGGATTCCTTACGTGGTGCACGCTTGGCCCGATGAACCGGAGCCGTGCGGCGGACGATCGTCGGGTTGACGTTGTCGAGGACCACCTCGCGGGTGACGACCACGCGGGCGATGTCATCCTCGCTGGGCACATCGAACATCACCGGCAGGAGCACCTCCTCCATGATCGCCCGGAGCCCGCGAGCGCCGGTCCCGCGCAACAGTGCCTGATCGGCGACCGCCTCGATCGCTTCGGGGGTGAACTCGAGCTCAACGTTGTCGATCTCGAACATCCTCATGTACTGCTTGACCAACGCGTTGCGCGGCTCGGTCAGGATGCGCACCAGGGCTTCTCGGTCCAACGGCGTCACGGTCGTGATGACCGGCAGCCGCCCGACGAACTCAGGGATGAGCCCGAACTTCATCAGGTCCTCGGGCATCACGTCGCTGTAGCTCTGGCCGGTGTCCTTGACGGTGTGCAGCTGTGAGCCGAAGCCGAGGCCCTTCTGACCCGAGCGCGACTCGATCAGCTTCTCGAGGCCGGCGAACGCGCCGCCGACGATGAAGAGCACGTTGGTCGTGTCGATCTGGATGAACTCCTGGTGCGGGTGCTTGCGCCCACCCTGGGGGGGCACCGAGGCGACCGTGCCCTCGAGGATCTTCAGCAGCGCCTGCTGCACGCCCTCGCCGGACACGTCGCGGGTGATCGACGGGTTCTCGCTCTTGCGGGCGATCTTGTCGATCTCGTCGATGTAGATGATGCCGGTCTCGGCCTTCTTGACGTCGTAGTCGGCGGCCTGGATCAGCTTGAGCAGGATGTTCTCGACGTCCTCACCGACATAGCCGGCCTCCGTCAGCGCGGTGGCGTCGGCGATGGCGAACGGGACGTTGAGCATGCGGGCCAGGGTCTGGGCAAGGTAGGTCTTGCCGCAGCCGGTCGGCCCGATCAGCAGGATGTTGGACTTGGAGATGTCAACCGCATCCGCGTCCTTCTTGCCGCTGGACTCACCAGCCTGGATCCGCTTGTAGTGGTTGTAGACCGCCACCGCCAGCGCCCGCTTGGCCGGGTCCTGACCGATCACGAACTGCTCGAGGAAGTCGAAGATCTCACGCGGCTTGGGCAGCTCGTCGAGCCCTAGCTCGGAGGTCTCGGCGAGCTCCTCCTCGATGATCTCGTTGCACAGGTCGATGCACTCGTCGCAGATGTAGACCCCGGGCCCGGCGATGAGCTTCTTGACCTGCTTCTGGCTCTTGCCACAGAACGAGCACTTCAGCAGGTCGCCGCCGTCTCCGATGCGTGCCACGAGGCGATCCTTCCGGTCGGTCCTGCTCTGCTGCCTTGATACTGCTCGGTCGCCGCTCCATTGCTGCGCTGTCTGTTGAGCTGGTCCTGCCGGGACACCGCTCTGTTCGCGCTGACGCTACCCGCTCGAGCAGGCGCACGCTCCTATTGAACGCCGGTGTCGAGCGCCCGTCACGGGTGTTCCGCCAAGGGCGGACAAGTCTTCGCCCAGAGCGGACAAGCGTGCATCAGGAGTCGCTCGAGGCCTTGCGGCTGACCAGCACCTCGTCGATGAGGCCGTATTCCTGGGCCTGGGCAGCGGACAGGATCTTGTCGCGCTCGATGTCCTTCTCGATCTGTTCCACGGTGCGGCCGGTGTGCCGGGCCAGCGTCTCCTCGAGCCAGGTGCGCATGCGCAGCACCTCGTTGGCCTGGATCTCCAGGTCACTGGCCATGCCGCCAAGACCCTCCATCGCCGGCTGGTGGATCAAGATGCGGGCGTTCGGCAGGGCGAAACGCTTGCCCGGAGCCCCGGCGCCGAGCAGCACCGCAGCTGCGGAGGCGGCCTGGCCGATGACGAACGTCTGGATGTCAGGGCGGAGGTACTGCATGGTGTCGTAGATCGCGGTCATCGCGGTGAAGGAGCCACCCGGTGAGTTGATGTACATCAGGATGTCGCGGTCGGGGTCCTGACTCTCGAGCACCAGCAGCTGGGCGATGACGTCGTCAGCGGACGCGTCGTCGACCTGCACGCCGAGGAAGATGATGCGGTCCTCGAAGAGCTTGGTGTAGGGGTCGGTGCGCTTCATCCCATAGGACGTGCGCTCCTCGAACTGCGGGAGGATGTAGCGGCTGGAAGGCGCCGGAACCTGCAGGCCGCCATACGGGCTGGTGATCATCAATGCTCCAAACTCGAGGTGTATGGCGGGGGGTCAGGCGCGGATGCCGGCGCCACCGGGGGCTTGGCCGGCGTGGGTGTAGACGTGGTCGACGAAGCCGTAGGCCATGGCCTCCTCGGCGGTGAACCAGCGGTCGCGGTCGGAGTCGGTCTCGATCTGCTCGACGGTCTGGCCCGTGTGCTGCGCGATGAGCTCAGACATCTGCTTCTTGATGTGAAGCATCTGCTGGGCCTGGATCTTGATGTCCGACGCTGTGCCACCGATGCCACCGGAGGGCTGGTGCATCATCACGCGGGCGTGCGGCGTGGCGTAGCGCTTGCCGGGGGCGCCGGCGCTGAGCAGGAACTGGCCCATGCTGGCGGCCAGACCCATCGCGACCGTGGCCACGTCGTTGGGCACCCACTGCATCGTGTCGAAGATGGCCATGCCGGCCGTCACCGAGCCGCCGGGTGAGTTGATGTAGAGCCAGATGTCCTTTTCCGGGTCCTCGGCAGTCAGGAGCAGGAGCTGGGCGCAGATGACGTTGGCGTTGTCATCGCGCACCTCGGAGCCAAGGAAGATGATCCGCTCCTTGAGCAGGCGGTTGTAGATGTGGTCGTCCAAGCCGGCCATCTGTCCGTTGGCGGCTCCGACGATCTCGCTGCTGTGGCTCACCGTGTCTCCATCTGTCTCGATCTGATCGATCTGTCCGGATCCCGGACCGCTGGTCCAGTCGCCCTGTCGATGACCCTAACGCCCGACCCCGCCGGGGAAGTCCCCGGAACCTCCGGTGTTCGCCGTGAGCGCACAGGAGACGGACGCCTGGCGCCGATGACGTTCGACAGAACTTGGGGGCGCATCGGTTCCGGACGACGTATGCCGCCCGCTCAGATGAGCGGGCGGCATACGGGGTGGTGCAGGATCCTCTGGGTCAGGAGTGGTCGTGACCCTCATGGTCGTCGTGGTCGTGACCCTCATGGTCGTCGTGGTCGTGACCCTCATGGTCG
>ERZ1739051.22-NODE-22-length-16878-cov-14.246448_pt1 | contig 16878 bp, 15 predicted proteins | sample MGYA00581757_ERZ1739051 | MGnify/ENA primary metagenome ERZ1739051 (study PRJEB42929, sample SAMN08275523) | rhizosphere metagenome | isolation source: Rhizospheric soil replicate 3 | host: Colobanthus quitensis | place: Antarctica: Devils point, Livingston Island...
GCCGGGCCGACGCCCTGGTCGACCTGATGCTGACCAACGTCGACGTCACCACCACCGTCACCCTGGGGGCACCTCCCGCTTGCGGGGGAATGATCCCGGTCCAGACCGCGACCGTGGACGAACCGGTCGACGCCCTCGAACGCGACCTGATCATCCGCGCCGGCAACGCAGGCGCGGGTGCCGCCCTCGGCTACCTGAGCCCGCTGGCGGACACCGACGACTTCGGCCAGCCAGTCCCGGACCCGAACCCGATGCTCGAGCCGACCTGGGCGCAGATCTGCGCGATGGGATACCAGATCCCCGGCATCGGGGTGATCGGCGGCGACGTCGTCGCCGGGATCCTGGACCGGTTCGACACCCGCATCGCCCGGGTCCTGCTCGAGGAACGCACCGGCGTGGTGATCGAGACCAGCATCAACACCTATCTGCCCAACCGGGCGATGCGCCGATTCATCCAAAAACGCGACGGCCACTGCCGCTTCCCCGGCTGCGCCCGCAACGCCAACCGGTGCGAGCCCGACCACGTCATCCCCTACTCCCGCGGCGGACCCACCGCGATCTGGAACCTGGTCAGCCTCTGCAAACACCACCACCGGGTCAAACACGAAGCCGGCTGGACCCTGACCATGACCAGGGACGGCGACTGCACCTGGACCGACCCCCACGGCCGCCAGTACGCCACCCACCCGGTCAACCACCACGAGCTCGCCGCCTGACCGTCTCTGTCAGCGATCACCTTCGACGAGGTCGAGGGCGATGTCGAGGATCGGCGAGGAATGGGTCAGCGCGCCGACACTGAGGAAGTCGACGCCGGTCTCCGCGTACGACCGCGCAACCTCCAGGGTCAGTCCCCCGGTTGCCTCGATCTCGACCTGTTCGCCCGTGCCGCGAACGGCCTCGACGGTCGTGCGCATCAGGTCCACGGACATGTTGTCGCACAACAGGAACCGTGCCCCAGCGGCCACGGCTTCGAGCGCTTCGGCTGCGGTGGTGACCTCGACCTGGATCTCCACGGCCGGGTAAGCACGGTGCACAGCATCGAAAGCCGCCGACACCGAACCCGCCGCCAGCTTGTGGTTGTCCTTGATCATGGCGACGTCGTACAGGCCCATCCGCTTGTTGGTGCCGCCGCCGCAACGCACGGCGTACTTCTCAAGGGCCCGCAGTCCGGGCGTCGTCTTGCGGGTGTCCAGCACCATGGCGCCGGTGCCCTCGAGGACATCGGCCCACTGCCTGGTGTGGGTTGCCACTCCCGAGAGCCGGCTGATGAGGTTGAGCATCGTGCGCTCCCCCACAAGGGTCGCCCGGGTCGAACCCCGCAGTATGCCGATGACGTCGCCGGCCTGGACCACGTCGCCGTCCTGACGAAGCAGCTCAACATCCACCTCACTGGACCCAAGGCGTTCGGTCACGGCGCGAAAGACCAATGAGATCAACGGGATCCCCGCGACCACACCGTCAGCCCGTGACACGACGTGGGCAGTGCTGCGTTGGGTCGCCGCGATGGTGGCAAAGCTGGTCACGTCAAGACCGGGGAAGCCACCGAGATCCTCGTCGAGGGCGCCTTCGACGACTGACTGGGCGCTGGTCTCCGGGAAGGCGGTCATAACAATTCCCGCGATGTGACAGAGCCCTGCGATGTCACTGGGTGGAATGACGTGGTGATCGACCCGTCGGCATCGCGCACGGCATGGGTGTGTCCAAGCCAATGGGCGTCATCGCGGTCGGTGAAGTCCGAGCGCACATGACCACCGCGGGACTCCTCGCGCAGGAGGGCCACGGCGGTCAGGAGCTGTCCGACGTGCAGCAGGTTCGAGGTCTCCCAAGAGTCAGGGTCGGCCGTCGGCCCCGGTGCCAGGTCGGCTACGGCCTCCAAGGTCTTGGCCGCCCGGCCCAACGAGTCGGCAGATCGAATGGCTCCGGTGCCCAGCGTCATCGCCCGCTGGATCTCGGTGCGCTCCTTGCTCGCGACCAGCGTGGTGTCCTCGAGACGCACAAGCGGGTCGGCCGGGCTCAGCTCGCCATCGGCCAGGCGCGCGGTGATGTCATCGGCGATGCGATGGGCGAAGACCAGACCCTCGAGGAGCGAGTTGGAGGCGAGGCGGTTGGCACCATGGACTCCGGTGCAGGACACCTCCCCGCAGGCATACAAACCAGCCAGGGTGGACCGACCGACAAGGTCGACGAGCACCCCCCCGCTGGCGTAGTGCTGGGCCGGAGCCACGGGCAACAGCTCACTCACCGGGTCGAAGCCGAGCTCGCGACAGCGCGCGACGATTGACGGGAACCGCTTCTCGAGAAACTCCTTGCCGAGATGGCGGGCGTCCAGATAGACGTGGTCGGCGCCGGTCTGGGCCATGCGGGTGACGATGGCCTTGGCGACGATGTCCCGCGGCGCGAGGTCCGCAAGATCATGGACACCCTGCATGAACCGCACCCCGTCGCGGTCGACCAGGAAAGCACCTTCGCCGCGCATCGCCTCGGAGAGGAGCGGCTGCTGGCCGCTCGCGCCCTCGCCAAGCCAAAGCACGGTGGGGTGGAACTGGACGAACTCGAGGTCGGCGATCACCGCCCCCGCCCGCAGAGCTGCGGCAACGCCGTCGCCTGTGGCCACTGACGGGTTCGTGGTGGCCGAGTAAACCTGCCCGATCCCGCCCGTGGCCAGGACGACGGCTCGAGCACGAGCGGCGCCCACGCCGTCGAGCTGGCCCTCGCCGATGACATGCAGTGTCACCCCACACACACGAGCATCCTTGTCCTGCAACAGATCCACGACCAGAGCGTGCTCGAGCACCTCGATGCCGGGATCCTCCTTGACAGCAACCAGTGCCGCAGCGAGCGACGCGATGAGCGCCCGGGAGATCTCCTTGCCGGTCGCGTCTCCGCCGGCATGGGCGATGCGATCACGGCCGTGACCGCCCTCTCGCGTCAGCGAGATCTCGCCGTCGGGCCCTCGGTCAAACTCTGCCCCGAGGCTCGACAGCTCACGGACACGGGCCGGACCCTCGGATACCAGGATGCGCACGGCCTCTTCGTCGCAGACACCGGCTCCAGCCACCAGGGTGTCCTGCAGATGCTCGTCCGCGGAGTCCGCGGGATCCAGAGCAGCGGCGATCCCACCTTGTGCCCACTGGGTCGACCCATCGGGCAGCACAGTCTTGGTGACGAGCAGCACCCGGTCGACCCGCTGACGCAGACGCAGCGCGGCGGTGAGGCCGGCAATCCCGGAGCCGACGACGATGACGTCGGCCGAGGCGACCCACCCCGGCTCCGGCGCCACCAGCCGGGCGGGGATGAGCAGAGTCGGGATGTTGACTGTCACTTCGGACCTCGCGGCGTCCCGGATGGCTCGAGCCCGAAACCGTTCGGAATGACCGCCGGGTCGCCACCGATGTCGACGATGCGGTTGTCGTGGTCGACGAAGAGAACGCGTGGCACGAATGTCAGGGCCTCCACCTCATCCATCTGGGCATAAGCGAGGATGATCGCGATGTCGCCCGGCCGGATCAGGTGGGCGGCTGCACCGTTGATGCAGATCTGCCCGGACCCGGCCTCGCCTTCTATGACATAGGTGGTCAACCGGTTGCCGTTGGTGACGTCGACGATGTTCACCTGCTCACCGGGCAACAGCCGGGCGGCCTCGAGCAGGGTCCGGTCGATCGTCACCGAACCGACGTAGTTGAGATCCGCTTGGGTGACAGTCACCCGGTGGAGCTTGGCGTAGAGCATGGTGCGCTGCACAGCGATGTCCTTCAGATCAGAGGGTTCTGGTGCCCGTGGACCCAGTAGGGCCGGTGGACGCAATCGGGCTCGGCGCGTCATCGTCACGTCCGGCTCCGTGGGAGAAGACCTCAAGCGCGCCGCCGCCTGGCCCCACGTTGACGGGGAAATTGTCGATGAGGCGGGTCGTCCCCACCCTCCCGGCAACGGCGAGCAGGGCTTCGCCGCGGTACCACTCGGGAACGTCTTCCAGTGTCGCGGGATGCACGAGCACGAGGTAGTCGATGAGGGCCAGTGGTTCCCCAACGAGCACGGCCCTGGCTGCGCGGCGTACGGCCGAGGGTCCCTCCGTGGCGGCCGCCGCTCCGGCTCGCAACGCCCGGGACAGGCAAAGCGCCGTTTCCCGGTCCGACGCGGTGAGGTACATGTTTCGGCTGCTCATCGCCAGCCCGTCGGCCTCGCGCACCGTCGGCACCGCGACCACCTCGACGGGGAAGTCCAGGTCTCGGGCCATCCGGCTGATCAGCATCAGCTGCTGGGCGTCCTTCTGGCCGTAGTAGGCGAGGTCGGCCCCAGTCAGGTGAAGCATCTTGCCGACCACCGTCAGCACCCCGTCGAAGTGGCCAGGACGCGCCTGGCCCTCGAGCACGTCGCCGAGGGGCCCGGCGTCGACCCGAACCCCTGGATCGCCGTCTGGATAGATGACATTCGGCGTCGGCAGGAAGACGAGGTCGACGCCTTCCCGCCGGCAGATCTCCATGTCGGAGTCGACCGTACGGGGGTACCGCGAGAGGTCCTCACGGGGGCCGAACTGCAACGGGTTGAGGAATACGGTCACGATCACGTGCCGCGCGTCGGCCCTTGCCCTGCGGATCAGCGTCGAATGTCCCTCATGGAGCGCACCCATCGTCATAACCACCGCGACCTGGCCATCACCGAGCTCTGCGCGCGCCGCCATGAGCTCGGCGCGGGTCCGCGCAACCACCGGTCCCGGAGCTGCGGCATCGGATGCCCTCATGGTGCTGACGGTGCTGACGGTGCTGTCACGGTCATCGGTCACGGTTGCTCCTTCGGTGCGGCAAGGATGTCAAGCAGAGCCTCAGCGCGCGACGCCGTCAGCCGCCCACTCGCGAGCGCCCTTTCGGCGGTCGCTCGGGCCAGCGCTATGTATGTCGGGCGGATGTCGGGGGTCTGCTCGGTCAGTTGTGCCAGGTGCGCAGCAACCGTACCCGCATCACCGCGCGCAACCGGTCCGGTGAGAGCACCGTCACCGAGCCGAAGCGCATTGTCCAACGCAGCGTGCAGGAGGGGCGCGATGAGCCGCTGCGGGTCCTGCACCCCCACCGAGCCGACAACCTGCATCGCCTGCGCCACCAGGGTCACGAGGTGATTGGCACCGTGAGCAAGACCCGCGTGGTACATCGGCCGGTCCCGCTCCTCGATCCACACCGGCTCCGCACCCATCTCGACCACGAGCGCCTCCGCGACGGGCCGCAGGGGTTCTGGCGCCGTGATGCCGAAGCAGCAGTCGGCAAGCCGCACGACATCCATCGACGAGCCGGTGAATGTCATCACGGGATGCAGCGCAAGCCCGAGCACATGGTGACCAGCCGCGGCATCGAAGATCGCTGTGCCGTAACGACCGGATGTGTGCACCACAAGCTGTCCGGCCTGCCAGGAGCCAGTGGTGCTCAACCCGGCAATCAGATCGGGCAAGGCATCGTCAGGGACGGTGAGCAGGACCAGCTCGGCACGCCTGACGACCTCCTCCACGGACGTGACGGGTATTCCGGGCAGCAGCTCCGCGGCCCGCGCTCGGGACTGCTGGCTGACACCCGAGACGGCCACCAGACGGTGGCCCGCCTGGTGCAGGGCTGCACCCAGTACTGCACCGACTCGGCCGGTACCGACGATGCCGACGTCCAGCCGGGCGGGTCGCTGCGTCGCTGCAGGCAGATCATTCACGCCGGAAACGCTAGCGCGTTCCTGAAGCACGTAGCGTTCAGCCCGTGACGTGGACACCTTGGAAGCAGGCGTGGGATCAAGCCCTCTATGGCAAGAGCGGCTTCTACCGCCGGGTTGAGGGACCTGCAGGCCACTTCTCGACCGCAACCCAGGGGATCCCGCAGATCGGCGAGATGTTGGCCCGGTCCCTGCTGAAGCTGATGGACCAGGAGGGCCTCGACACGTTCGTGGACATGGGGTGTGGCCGTGGGGAGCTTCTCGAGCACGTCCACCGGCTGAGCCCGCAATCGCACTGCATCGGAGTCGACATCGTTGACCGGCCCCGGCTCAGTGAGCCAATCAGCTGGATTCAGTCTCCAGGCGGGGGCCAGCTACCTGACGAGCTCGACGGTCTGAGCGACACCTTGGTCTTTGCCAACGAATGGCTCGACGTGGTGCCTTGTCCGATCGCAGAGCTGGACGAGGACGGTGAGCTCCGCGAGGTCCTCGTCAAGGTCCCGTCCGGCGACGAGCGACTTGGCGAAATCGTGTCAGGCACCGATCGTGAATGGTGCCAGTGGTTCTGGCCCGTTGATCGCCTCGAGCCCGGAGACCGCCTCGAGATCGGGGAGACGCGTGACACCGCTTGGGACGACCTGCTTGGCCGGATCGCATCCGGTCTCGCGGTCGCTGTGGACTACGGCCACACCATCGACTCCCGCCCTCCGCCGGGCAGCCTTACCGGCTTCCGGCAAGGACGTCAGGTGCTGCCCATCCCGGACGGATCCTGCGACCTGACCGCTCACGTCGCCATGGACTCCCTCACCCACGATGAGCTCCTGGATCAGCGAACGGCGTTGCGGCAACTAGGAATTAGCGGCCAGACTCCGCCACATGACCTCGCACGACGCGACCCGATAGCGTACCTGCGGGGGTTGAGCACCGCCTCCGCCGCCGCGGCACTGACGGCCAAGGGCGGGTTCGGCGACTTCGTGTGGGCCTTCAGCCACGCGAGATGAGAGAATGGCCGCCACATGACGACCTTCGAGTTCACGCGCTCCGCGCGCCTAACGTCGACCAGACCTTCGCTCGCCGTTCCAGTCGTCCTGGCAGCCGTTCTGCTGACCGGTTGCGGGGGTGGTTCCTCGACGGCGCAGGGTCCGGCGGTCACCGTCACAATAACGCCCACAGTGACCGCCAGCGGCGCCCCCGCACCCGGCCCGGCGACCATCACCAACACCAGCGCCACCAAGAGCGACGTCGTCGGGCGCAAGTTCGACCTGGGGACGATCGTCAAGGTGGAACGGGAGGGTGGGCTCCAGGTCATCATCTTTGATCGCTGGACAGCAAAGGGGGTTGCTGACTCCAAGCTGGCCGCCAGCGGCGTTCCGATTGCCGTGCACTCCGATGCACCGTACGAGAACCAAAACAGCAAGACCACATTCCGCATCCCGGTCGTCGCCGGGGCGATCTTCACCTACAACCACTGTGTTGCCGTTGACCAACCCGCCCAGCAGAGGTCCTCGACGCTAGAGGAGTTCGCGGGGCTCCAACCCACCGAAAAAGTCATCCTGCTGACGCTCGACCCCCGCGGGCAGGTCTTCCAGGCCCAGAACGACCCCGCCTGCTGAACGGTCGCCGCCCTCAGCACCAGATTGTGCTCATGCCAGACTGACGCCATGATGACGCCCACCATGCCGCGAGAACTCACCGTTGGAATGGGCGCCGGGAGCCTCGCCACGACCGACATGGTCCTCAACATCGGGCCTCAACACCCAGCAACTCACGGGGTGCTTCGGCTGCGCCTGGTCGTCGATGGCGAGCGCATCGTCAGCGCCGAGCCGATCATCGGCTACATGCACCGGGGTGCCGAGAAGCTGTTCGAGGTGCGCGACTATCGGCAGATCATGGTTCTGGCCAACCGCCACGACTGGCTCTCGGGGTTCGCCAACGAGCTCGGTGTCGTCCTCGGGGTCGAGGCGATGCTCGGCATGGAGGTGCCCGAACGCGCCACATGGACCCGCACGCTGCTCGCCGAGCTCACCCGCGTTCTGAGCCACCTGGTGTTTCTCGGCTCCTACCCACTTGAGCTGGGTGCGATCACACCGATCTTCTACTCGTTCCGCGAGCGGGAGGAGCTCCAGGCGGTTCTGGAGGAGGCCTCGGGCGGGCGGATGCACCTCATGTTCAACCAGGTCGGCGGCCTCAAGGCTGACCTTCCTGCTGGCTGGTTGGGGCGGGTCGAGAAGGCGATCCAGGCTGTGAGGGGCCGCCTGCCGGACCTCGAGAGCCTCCTGGTCGGCAACGAGATCATCCACGCCCGCGCCCGCGGCGTCGGGTTTCTGACCCCAGAGATCATCGCGGCATATGGCGTGTCAGGCCCGATCGCTCGCGCCTCGGGCGTCGATATGGACCTGCGTCGCGATGAGCCATACCTCGCCTACGCGGGGCTTTTCGACGATGGTGGCCCCGGTCGGGTCGTGACGCGCACTGAAGGCGACGCGCTCGCGCGACTCGAGTGCCTGCTGGAACAGGTCCACGTCAGCCTGGATCTGGCCGAGCACTGCCTGGGCGTCCTCGGGTCGCTCCCGCAGGGCCCGGTCAACGTCAAGCTGCCCAAGATCCTGAAGGTGCCCGAGGGCCATCGCTACACCCAGACCGAGAACCCGCTGGGCTTCAACGGCTACTACCTCGTTTCGCGAGGCGAAAAAACCCCGTGGCGGATGAAGCTGCGCTCCGCGTCCTTCAACAACGTCGCAGTGTTGTCAGCGGTGCTGCCAGGCAATCTCATCTCCGACATGGTCTCCATCCTGGGCTCGATGTTCTTCGTCGTCGGGGACGTCGACAAGTAGCTCACCGAACACCTCCAAAGCACCGTTTTCGACGGAATCTGCCCACAAACGGTCGTTCCCAGGTGTTCGGTCAGTGGTGGCGGTGGTGGTTGTCGTGCTCGTCGTCCTCGCGGTCGCCTTCCTCGGCCCAGTCGCGCCCGTCGTCCCTGTCGCGCCCGTCGTCGCTTTTGCCCTTGTCGCCCTTGTCCACCTCGTCGACCCGGCACATCGCCTGAGCCAGCAACCCGGCCATCGCCAACAGGACTCCCGCCGCGACCGACGCTGCCAGCCGCAGGGCAACCGCGCGGACCGAGCCGATATCGAGGTCCGGCCACAGCACGAGGACCTGGGCGAGGTACCAACCAGCCACCAGCGCCCCGGTCAAGGCCGCCGCCTGCGCCAGGACCAGCGTGCGCATGGCCCGGAGCGGGTTGAACGGTTTCCTGGCCTGTCCGCGCAGGAACCGGCGGATCGGCATCGCAGCGAAGAAGACGCCGAAGGCCATGAACACCAGGACGATCACCGAACCCCAAGAAGTCGGGGGCAGCTCATGACCCCGCCCGGTCCAGACGCGCAGTCCCGGGTAGGCAAGGGCGGTGACGGCGAGTCCAAGAAGCAGCACGAGCCGGATCGAGATGCCTCGGCCGCCCCTCACCACGACGGGCTCCACTGCGGGCCTGGCCGTATGCCGTCCTGCTCCACTCGCTCGAGAAGCTCGCTGACCGGCACCAGTTCTTCACCAACACGAAGCTGCGCCTCGGCATCGAGGGCAGACCACGGCGCCAGAACGAATGCCCGCTCATGTGCGCGGGGGTGCGGAAGGATCAGCTCCGGATCATGGCTGACCAGATCCGAGCCCACGTCCGGATCGCCGTACTGAATGAGGTCAAGGTCCAAGCTCCTTGCGCCCCAACGGGTTTCGCGAACCCGCCCGTGATCGGCCTCGATCGCATGGAGCGCGGCGAGCAAGGTGAAGGGAGCCAAGCGGGTCCGTGCCAGAACGACCCCGTTGAGATAGACAGGCTGGTCCGGACCACCCACCGGGTCGGTCTCGAAGAGGTCGGAGACCGCGCTGATCTGAAGCCCGTCGACATCGGCCAGCGCTCGCACGGCTGCCTCGAGTGTGGACTGCACGGCGCCAAGATTGGCCCCAAAGGCGATGACAACCCGTTCGTCGCGATGGCGCTCGATCTTCACCTGGACGTCGCCGAACGGCACTCCAACGGGGGCCTGCGGCTTATGAACCGTCACCTCGACAGCCTGTACGAGTGGGCGCTGCAGGGCACTCACGGCGATCTGCTCAGCCAAGGTCTCGATCAGGTCCAGCGACGGGCCGGCAATCAGGCCCACGATGTCCGCGGCCACCTCGGCGTAGTTGACCGTGTGTGTCAGGAGGTCGCTGCGACCGGCGCGTCGCAGGTCAACTTCCAGCGTCACATCGACGACAAACTCCTGTCCATCGGCCTTTTCAAAGTCGAGAACCCCGTGGAACCCACGAGCCGAGATCCCTTGCAGGACAATGCGATCGGTCATCGAGCTGCCTCCACTGCGGCGACCACCCGAAGGGCATCGACACTTGAGGCTACGTCGTGGACGCGCACCGCCCAGACTCCCGCGAGTCCGGCGATCACAGTGGTCGCGGCAGTTGCCGCATCTCGTTGGGCAGGAGGGCGGGGCGCGCCACCCTCCAGGACGCCCAGGCGGCCCAGGAACGTCTTGCGCGAGGCTCCGACCAGCACCGGAAGACCCAGTGACTGCACCGCGTCCAGATGGGCCAGCAGCGACCAGTTGTGCTCGGCCAGCTTGGCGAAGCCGAACCCCGGGTCGAGGATCAGCTGGTCGCGGCCCACTCCCCGATCGAACAGGTCGGCCACGCGCTCGCTCAGCGCGCGGCATACGTCGGAGACCACGTCGTCGTACGACGCCCGGCTCTGCATCGTGTCACTGTGACCACGCCAGTGCATGACGACGAACGGCACCCCCGCCGTCGCGACGACCCGGGCCATGTCAGCATCCGCCAGGCCGCCGCTGACGTCGTTGACGATCGACGCCCCCGCCTCGACTGCCTGCGCTGCGACCGCCGCCCTCATCGTGTCGATCGAGACCCGGGCCCCGTGGCGGGACAGCTCACGGATCACCGGGATGACCCGGCGCAGCTCCTCCTCCTCGCTGGGGCGCACGGCGCCGGGCCGGGTGGACTCACCCCCCACATCCAGAATGTCGGCGCCCTGCTCCATGAGCTCAAGGCCGTGGGCGACCCCGGCCTCGGGGGTGAACCACATGCCTCCGTCGCTGAACGAGTCAGGCGTGACGTTGACGACGCCCATCACCAGAGTGCTCATGATCACGCCCCGCTCAACCGGCGCAGATGCGGCCAGGTAAGAAACGCCTCGGCCTCAAGGGCAGCCACCGCGATGCGGGGCAGGTCACGCGTCGCCGGATAGACCACGAAACGAGGCACCCAGGTCGGCTGGAACTTGGCGTTGAACCGATACAGGCTCTCGATCTGGAACCAGCGGGAGGCAAGCAACAGGACTCTGCGCCACGCTCGCACGAACGGTCCAGCACCCAGCCGCTCTCCGCGTTCGAGGGTCGACCGGAAGGCCGCGAAGTTGAGCGAGACGCGGTTGATGCCCAACGCGGGACACAACCTCAGCGCGTCCACGATGAGCAGCTCGTTGACGCCGGCATCGGCGGTGCGGTCACGACGCATGAGATCAAGGGACATCCCGTCAGGACCCCAGGGGACGAACTGCAGAAAGGCTCTCATGACGCCGTCCTGACGCGCCACGACGAAGACACATTCGGGATCAACGGGGTCAACCAGGCGGCCCAGGGCCATCGAGAAACCACGCTCGGTCTCGGTCCCGCGCCAGGCGTCCGCATCGACCAGAGCACGCCGTCGCTCCCCCTCGGAGACGCTGCCGCTGCGCAGGACCTCGGTGGTATAGCCGGCCCGTTCGATCCGTTTGACCATCTGCCGGACGTTGCGCATCGGACGACCGTCGAGAGAGAAGGTCTCCGCGTCCACCACCGCCTCGTCACCGAGCTCCAGGGCACTGAAGCCGGTCGCCCGACACCAGATGTTTCCGGCCCGCTCAGAGCAACCGATCACCGCGGGTGTCCAGGCGTGCTGCTCGGCCTCGGCCAGGAAACTGGTGATCGCCCCGGGCCAGGCCTCGGGATCCCCAAGAGGGTCACCGCTGGCGAGCATCACCCCTGAGACGACGCGGTAGGCGATCGCCGCTTTGCCCGAGTCGGACCAGACCACGCTCTTGTCCCGACGCAGGTTGAAGTAGCCGAGGGAGTCAGGGCTGCGTTGGAGCAGGGAGCGCATGGCCGCTTCGTCAGAGTCGGTCAGCTCCGAACGCGGATTCGGTGGACGCAGGGCCAGATAGATGGTCGTCAGGGCGGTCATCAGACCCAGACCGAGGAGCACTGCGCCCACAAAGTCGGTGGCACGCTCGTCACTAAAACGCAGTGGCCCCTCAAGACCCACCAGACCCGCGAGAACTTCCTGGCCCATGTCGATCATGCTCGGTGTGCCCCCCACCACGTGATGACGCAGCAGGGTCAACACCATCACACCGACGACGAGGCTGGCGGCTCCGAGCACGAGAAGCACGCGCACCGCCCGCCAGCGGGTCCTCGGGTCACCCAACGCCCCGAACTCGTCCCGATAGGCGATGAGGGCGATCAGCACCGCCAACGACATGGCGAGCGGGACGAGCTCGAACTTGACCGTGTGGAGAACGACACTGAATGCCAAGAGCGCCACCGCCGCGCGCCACGCCCGCCGCTTGCGCCGTCGCAGTGCATGAGCCAGCAGCAGCAGCAGTACGCCGGACACGACGGTCCCGGCAGAGGCTGCGGCGATGGCACCCGGCAGTAGATCGGTCACTGGATGCAGACGATGTCGCCAGCCGGGCGACATACCGGTAGCGATGTCCGCAAAGCCGACAAGATAGGTGAGCGCGCCCATCACAGCTGGAGCCCGGGAACGGGGTTTGGTGAACTGGGCCAGAATTGCCGAAACCTGCGAGGACGTGCGCGAGGATGCGCGATCGCTCACCGGCTGCCGCCCAGCACCAGGCCCATCGCCTCGGCCCGGGTCGCAGGATCACGCAGCTGGCCGCGCACAGCCGAGGTGATGGTCCGCGATCCCGGCCGTCGGACTCCGCGCATCGACATGCACAGATGTTCGCACTCGATGACCACCAGGACGCCCAGGGGTTTCAGGTGCTCAATCAGTGCGTCGGCGATCTGCGAGGTCAGCCGCTCCTGGACCTGCGGGCGTCGCGCATAGACATCCACCAGACGCGCCAGCTTGGACAATCCGGTCACCCGCCCGTCGCGTCCGGGGATGTAGCCCACGTGAGCGACACCGTGGAAGGGCACGAGATGGTGCTCGCAGGTGCTGTAGACCTCGATGTCGCGCACCAGGATGAGCTCCTCGTGACCGATCTCGAAGGTCGTCGTGAGCACGTCCTCGGGTCGTTGCCTCATGCCCGCGAAGATCTCGCTGTAGGACCTGGCCACCCGCGCAGGGGTTTCTTTGAGCCCTTCGCGGTCGGGGTCCTCACCGATCGCGAACAGGATCTCGCGGACTGCGCGCTCGGCTCGCTCCAGGTCAACCTGAGGTGGGGTCGACATAGCCGCCTTCGGGGACCTCGATTACGACCGTCGCGGGATGCTCCTGGATGGGCGTGTCCTGCACGTCCTTGGGCTTCGACCCGTTGGACATGGCAGCGCGCTCCGCGGGCGTCATCACAGGCGGCAGGTCGCTGACATGGCGACGGTCGCTGGAGAGCCACACCGGCCGGACCGGGCGCTTGACCACGTCCGCAAAGATGTTCTTGAGCTGGTCCTTGCCCAAGGTCTCCTTCTCGAGCAGCTCGAGGACGAGCTGGTCGAGCACGTCGCGGTTGTCGTTCAGCGCGTGCCACGCCTCGTCGTGAGCTGCCTCGATCAGGCGCCGAATCTCCTCGTCGACGACAGCAGCCACGGTCTCGGAGTAGTCGCGCTGATGGCCCATGTCGCGACCGAGGAAGATCTCAGCACCCGCGTCCTGGCCGAGCTTGATGGCACCGATGCGCTCGCTCATGCCGAACTGGGTGACCATGCGCCGGGCCAGGCCGGTGGCCTTCTCGATGTCGTTGCCGGCACCGGTCGTCGGGTCGTGGAAGATCATCTCCTCCGCGACCCGACCACCCAGGGCGAAGGCCAGCTGGTCGAGCATCTCGTTGCGGGTCGTGGAGTACTTGTCGTCCAGCGGCATGACCATCGTGTAACCGAGCGCCCGGCCGCGGGGCAGGATCGTGATCTTGGTGACCGGATCGGTGTTGAGCATCGCGGAAGCGACGACGGCGTGCCCACCCTCGTGGTACGCGGTGATCTTCTTCTCCTTGGCACTCATGATCCGGGTGCGCTTCTGTGGGCCGGCGACCACACGGTCGATCGCCTCGTCCAGGGCCTCATCGTCGATGAGCTTGTGGTTGCCACGCGCTGTGAGCAGGGCCGCCTCGTTCAGGACGTTGGCCAGGTCGGCGCCGGTGAAACCGGGCGTACGCCGGGCAACCGCGAGCAGGTCGACGCCAGTGGCCAACGGCTTGCCCTTGCCGTGCACCTGCAGGATGCGGTGGCGGCCGATCATGTCGGGTGCATCGACCGCGATCTGGCGGTCGAAGCGGCCAGGGCGCAGCAGGGCGGGGTCGAGGATGTCGGGCCGGTTGGTGGCCGCGATCAGGATGACGTTGGTCTTGACGTCGAAGCCGTCCATCTCGACGAGGAGCTGGTTGAGGGTCTGCTCGCGCTCATCGTGGCCACCGCCGAGGCCGGCACCACGGTGACGCCCGACGGCGTCGATCTCGTCGACGAACACGATCGCGGGGGCGTTCGCCTTCGCCTGCTCGAAAAGGTCACGGACCCGCGAGGCGCCGACGCCGACGAACATCTCGACGAAGTCCGAACCGGAGATCGAGTAGAACGGAACGGCAGCCTCGCCCGCCACAGCACGAGCCAGCAACGTCTTGCCGGTGCCGGGCGGGCCGTAGAGCAGGACGCCCTTGGGGATCTTGGCACCCACGGCGAGGAACTTGGCCGGCTCGGCGAGGAACTCCTTGATCTCGAGCAGCTCCTCGACAGCCTCATCCACACCCGCGACGTCCGCGAACGTGACCTTGGGGGTGTCCTTGTTGGCGAGCTTGGCCTTGCTCTTGCCGAACTGCATGACCTTCGAGCCGCCGCCCTGCATCTGGCCCATCAGGAACCAGAACAGGCCCAGGACGATGATCAGCGGGATGATGGTGGCCAGGAGGCTGAAGATCCAGTTCTGCTGGGGCGGGTCATCGGTGTAGCCCTTGGGCGGTTTGTGCGCGTTGATGGCCTGTACCAGGCTCTCGCCGCGCTGGGCCACGTAGTAGGTCTGGACCTTGGTGGCCGCCTTGACCTTGTCACCGTCGGAGTACGACTGGCCCGGCTTGAGGGTGAGGTCGAGCCGGTCGGTGCCGGCGAACTTGGCCGAGTCCACAGCGCCATCGTTGATCAGCTTCTCGGCGGCCGAGGTGTCGATGCGCGTGAAGGTGCTGGCATCGCCGATGGAGAGCCAGAGCACGCCGATGCCGAAGATGAGCACGACCCAGACGACGGGGGTGCGAAGGATGCGCTTGAAGTCCATGTATCTGCGAGGCTTGACGCCCCGTCCCTCCTGCTCGCTCTGCCATGTCAACCGCGATGTGAGCCAGTGCGGTAATCGTCCTATTGACGGTACACCGCAAGGCAGCAGCAGCAGTCTCGTCAGTCAAACGCCTGACATGGTGCTGATGTTCCAGAATCCGGTGCTCAGGAGTAGACGTGAGGTGCCAGGGTGCCCACGTCCCGCAGGTTGCGGTACCTCTCGGCGTAGTCCAGCCCGTAGCCGACGACGAACTCGTTGGGAATGTCAAAACCCACGTACTTGACGTCGACCTCGACCTTCGCGGCCTCCGGCTTGCGTAGCAGGGTCAGGATCTCCACCGAGGCGGCCGAGCGGGACTCGAGGTTGGACCTGATCCAGCTCAGGGTCAGCCCGGAGTCCACGATGTCCTCGACGATCAGCACATCCCGACCGGTGATGTCGGTGTCGAGGTCCTTCAGAATCCGGACGACGCCGGAGCTCTTCGTCCCCGAGCCGTAGGACGAGATGGCCATCCAGTCCATCGGAGCCGTGCCGGGCAGTGCGCGCATGAGGTCGGACATGACCATCACCGCACCCTTCAGGACACCCACCAACAACAGGTCCTTGCCCTGATAGTCACGCCAGACCTCGACCGCAAGCTCACCGAGCCTGAGGTGGATCTCCTTCTCGGTGACCAGCACGCGTTCGAGGTCGGTTCCCATATGGGCGGCGTCCACGGCATCTCCTTGACGGTCCTTGCATGGTGGCGAGCGAGATCCGCGCCAACTCAGGTCTGCGCCCATTCAACCGGACGGGTGGCAGCGACCAACACCCGACCACCGCTGCGGCTGCCCTGGACACGACCCGGCAGATCGATCGGGCCCTGCCCCCGCCAGCAGGTGACCAGGGTGTCCAGGGCGTCGACGTGGGTGGCGATCAGCGCCCCGGCGGGACACCCGGCCTCCATCGCGAGCAGGCGCCAGACACGGGTGCGGATGGCCCGTGGCAGGCTCAGGAGCACCATCACGTCGACGGGTCCCTGACCGAGCTCGCTACGGGCTTGGGCTGCCAGATCGTCGAGCGCATCGGCGTCCTCACGCAGCAGATCGGCCGAACGCGCCAGCGCGGCAGTGGCTCCCGGCCCGAGCTCGGTCTCCAACAGAGGCAGCAGAGCTCGTGCCCGGACCCGCCCGTATGCCGGGTCGCTGTTGTGTGGGTCCACCCAGGGTGTGAGGCCGGCCGCTTCACAGGCGGCCGCGGTCGTGGTCCGGGCCACGCCGAGAAGGGGGCGGACATACGGCCCTCGCCGGGCCGGCATACCGGAAAGGGAGCGCGCCCCAGAGCCCCGGACCAGGCCCAGCAGAACCTGCTCGGCCTGGTCGTCACGGGTGTGACCGAGCAAGACCGCCACCGCGCCGACCTTCTTGGCAACCTCATCGAAGGCTCGGTATCGCGCATCCCTCGCCTGAGCTTCGGGGCCGGAGCCGGAGCGTGCGACCTGGACCGTCACTACCTCGACGGGTTCAAGTGAGAGCAACCGCCGCCACTGGTCCGCAGCACGGACTGCCACCTCCATCGAGCCCTCCTGCAGGCCGTGGTCGACGATCACGGCTCCCGCTCTCAGGCCGAGTCGCGGCGCCTCGAAATCTACTGCCGCCGCGAGCGCAAGGGAGACCTCGCCACCACTGCGGGCCACGAGCCCCAGACCACCCTGACCGATCTTCTCGT
>ERZ1739051.25-NODE-26-length-14965-cov-8.125620_pt1 | contig 14965 bp, 13 predicted proteins | sample MGYA00581757_ERZ1739051 | MGnify/ENA primary metagenome ERZ1739051 (study PRJEB42929, sample SAMN08275523) | rhizosphere metagenome | isolation source: Rhizospheric soil replicate 3 | host: Colobanthus quitensis | place: Antarctica: Devils point, Livingston Island...
CGGGTCGTCATTATTCCTCCGATATTCAGCTGAAGAGATTTAATTTCTCCTTCGTATGATACTGCCAGACCTCCCTTCAGTCTGACAATGTCGTTGATCGCTGTTACTATATCCTTATCGTTTGTACCGACTGAAATTATATTATGACTGTCATGTGCAATAGAACTTGCGAAAGCTCCTCTCTTCAATCCAAATCCTTTAATAAATCCTGTTACCGGAGGTCTGTCATTATATCTGTCTTTAACAACAATTTTTAGGAAATCATTCTTAGTATCCGCAACCACAAACTCTAATGATCCGGACTGCCGAAGAATTTCCTTTGTCAGTAGTTCTCCTTCAAATGCTTCGATAATTCTTAGAGTTCCGTGCCTGTTTTTTACCCTGATGTCTTCCTCTTTAATAGGAACACAATTGAAATTATTTACAGCTTTGCCTGGCTTATATTCGAATAGAACCTTCCCGTCCCCGAATACTTTTTCTCCTTTTATCCATGTTTCCAGGATATTCATTTTATCCAGACTATCGACTAAAATAAAATCTGCCTTGTCTCCTGTTCGTAACAGACCTGCATTCAGTTTATAATGCTCCGTTGGGTTAATTGTTGCACTTCTGATTACATCGAATGTATCGAATCCTTCTGAAATCAGACCGGAAATTAATTTATTAATATGTCTCAGCTGTAGCATTTCCGGATGCAGATCATCACTGCATAACATAACCATATCAGGGTTTGTTCTGAATAAATCTTTCAGGGCATTAAGGTTCCTTGCAGCGCTTCCTTCTCTGATTAAGATTTTCATCCCTAAAGCAATTTTCTCTTTAGCCTCCGCCAATGTGCTGCATTCATGATCAGTTGATATACCTGCAGCTACATATTTTTTAAGCATTTCTCCACTCAGGCCCGGAGCATGTCCATCAACAGGCTTCTTTAATCTTCGGGCAATTTCAAGTTTTTCATGAACCTCTTTATCGTTATAAATTACACCAGGATAATTCATCATTTCTGATAAATATTTAATTTCAGGCCGTTCAAGCAAATGCTCAATTTCAACATGATTAACTGAAGCTCCGCTGCTTTCAAAACTCGTTGCAGGGACACAAGAAGGCGCTCCGAAATAGAATTCCAGGGGGACTTTCTTCGCGTCATTCAACATAAACATAACGCCGTTTACTCCTAATACATTTGCAATTTCATGTGGATCCGAAACAACCGAGGTAGTTCCATGCTTTACCGCCGCGGTTGCAAATGCGCCCGGCGTAATCATTGAACTTTCAATATGAATGTGTGAATCAATCAATCCCGGTAAAATAAAAATATCAGGAGCGGCTTCAGTTCTTTCAATCTTACCAATCTTGCCATCAAGGACACTGATAAAAGCAGGATAGATTTTTCTTTTATGAATATCCACAAATTGTCCGGAGATTTTCATAAATATTTTTATTTATTTATTTTTCAAAATAATTGTTCCACGTGGAACACTTTACCTTCCAATGTACATTAAAAGGATATTAACATCCGAGGGAGAAACGCCGCTAATTCTTCCCGCTTGTCCAATATTAACCGGTTTAATCCTTTTAAGCTTCTGTCTTCCCTCCGTGGATATTGAAACCAATTCGCTATAATCTAAATCCTCAGGTATCTTTAAACTTTCAAGCCTCTTTATCTTATCAGCAACAATTTTTTCTCTCTGTATGTAACCTTCATACTTAATTTTGATTTCTGCAGATTCTGATATTTCCTTAAATCGTGGCGAGCTTATTGCACCCAGTTCGCTCCCACCTTTTATTACTTTCAATAAAGATCCTATTTCTACCTGTGGTCTTGCAGCAATTGTAATTGCCTTTACCTTTTGCGAAATTACATTGGTATTAACATTCCCAAGGAAATCGTTAACATCATCGGGACCGACACTGGTTTCAGAAAGGAAATCAATAATCTCTTTAATCAATGCTTCCTTCTCTTCAAGCCGAAGTACTCTGTCTTTATTTACCGTCCCTATTTCGAAAGCTTTTCGCGTAAGCCTTTCATCAGCGTTATCCTGACGTAAAAGAATTCTGTATTCTGCTCTTGAAGTAAACATTCTATACGGCTCATCCACCCCTTTTGTAACAAGGTCATCTATCAAGACTCCTATATATGACTCCTCTCTTCCTAAAATAAAAGCCTCTTTATCGCTTACCTTCAATACAGAATTAATCCCTGCCATCAAACCCTGGGCTGCTGCTTCTTCATAACCTGTAGTGCCATTAATTTGTCCGGCGAAATATAGATTAGAAATTGCCTTCGTTTCCAGTGTATGTTTCAATTGAGTGGGCTGAAAGAAATCATATTCTATTGCATATCCCGGTCTGAATATTTCAACCTTTTCCAGACCTTTCACTTTTCTTAATGCTTTAAGCTGAACCTCCATGGGCAGGCTGCTCGAAAAACCATTAATGTAATATTCAACAGTATCAATGCCTTCCGGCTCAATAAACAACTGATGTGCATTTCGATCTTTAAAGGTCACAATCTTGTCTTCAATACTGGGACAATATCTTGGTCCCCGACCTTTAATTCGTCCGGTAAAAAGAGGACTAAACTCCAAACCTTTCCTTAACTCCTCATGAACCTCTTCATTTGTATGTGTAATGTAACAGCTTTTTTGTTCTTTAATCCGTCCTCCTTCATCGAGGTAAGAAAAATAACCTCCTTCTTCATCTCCCGTTTGCTCAATCATTGCTGAAAAATCTATTGACCTGCCGTCGATCCTTGCACTTGTTCCGGTCTTCATTCTTCCGACTGAAAATCCTAATTCCTCAAGTTGTTCGCTTAATCCTGTTGATGACTGATCACCGGATCTTCCCCCTTTTATTTTTGAAAAACCAATATGCATCAACCCATTTAAAAAAGTACCGTTTGTAAGTATAACGGCCTTTGAAAAAAAACGTGTTCCAAAAGCAGTCTCAACGCCTGCAATCGTATCTCCATTCAAAACTAATGATGTTGCCTGTTCCTGCCAGATTAAAAGATTACCGGTCTTTTCAAGCGCCTTCCTCCATTCATTTGTGAACCGCTGCCGGTCACATTGTGCTCTGGGGCTCCACATAGCTGGTCCTTTTGACTTGTTAAGCATTCTGAACTGAATCATGCTTCTATCGGTAATCAGGCCGCTCATTCCACCAAGAGCATCAATTTCCCTAACAATCTGTCCTTTTGCAATTCCTCCCATTGCAGGGTTACATGACATCTGTGCCAGCTTAGTCATGTCCATGGTTATGAGTAATGTTTTTGCTCCCATCACGGCAGCAACATGAGCTGCCTCACAACCTGCATGACCCCCGCCAACAACAATTATATCGTATTGAAAATCCATTTCTTTACTCATCAAATATCCCAAGCCACAAATCTTCCATTCTCCTTATTTCAACTTTCTCTTCCTTCTTTTTGTCGTCATAACCTACCAGATGTAAAACCCCATGAATAACAACTCTCAAAAGTTCATTATCTAAACTAACATTGTAGTTCATTGCATTTTCTTTAACAGTCTCAATGCTTACATAGACTTCCCCATTAACCACATTTCCCGAATTGTAGTTAAATGTAATAACATCAGTATTGTAATCATGTTCAAGAAACTGAACATTAATTGTTCTCAGATTATTATCATTTGTAATAATAAAGTTAAGGTCACCAGAAATTTTATGCTCTTTCATGATGACCTCATTAATCAATTTGACGACTTTTTTCCAGCCTTTAACTCTGAAGTCAGTTTTGTCATAAAATATTCTAACACTCAAGAGACGATGTTTTTAAAAGTCATTGTCACAGTATTTCCTTTTTTGCTAAACTTTATTTTGTCAGCCAGATGTGACATCAGGAAAATTCCCCGTCCACTTAGTAACTCTATATTTTCTGGTACTGTAGGGTCCGGCACCTCCTCTGGCCGGAAACCTTTGCCTTCGTCAGTGATTTTAATTTTAAGCACCTTGTCCTTGAACTCAATTTCAATATCTACAATTTTTTCAGGCTCAGAATGGTTCCCGTGTAATATTGCATTGTTAACACCTTCCATAGTCGATACCATAATCTTTCCGTAACTATCCTGAGATATCCCCAGTTCATTTGTAACTTCATCAATTGTTTTCTCTACAATTCTGAGGTTCATTACCTTAGATTCTATCTTTATTTGTTTGTACATATTCTCTTAGATGCAACCCATTTTACTGAATTAAATAATATTTGTTACAAAGTTCAACTAATTTTTTGAAATCCATGACTCCGGGTCCTGATATTTAGTCTCAAATATCATAAATTTCAGAACACAATTATCATTATCGCCATGATCAGAATAAACATCTCCCAAATATTGCTTAATTGAAACTTTATCGCCTTCCCTGACTTTAACATTTATAATATTATTGTATATAGAAAGGTACTTTCCATGACGTATTATAACCGTCATGTTGGCCCCTTTAATCGCGAATACTTTGGCAACTTCACCCTTAAAAACACTTCTTGCAGCCATCTTGCCTAAACCTGTTATTTCAATACCAACATTATTCTCGGTTACATATTTCAATACCTGATGTTTCTGAATTCCAAAATGGCTTGTAATTATCCCCCGCTCGACCGGCCAGGGCAAACGACCTTTATTTTCTTCAAAATTTTCTCCAATCACCTTTTGTTCCGGCGTGTTATTTGATTTTATTGTTTTCTTTCTCTCCTCCGCTATTAGTATTGCAATTTCATTTTCAATCTTCCTGGCAATTCTTTTCTTTTCCTCCAAATCCTTTTTCAATTGCTTCTCTTTACTACTCAATGATTTCACCATGTGCTGTTTTTTATCCTGTTCATTCTGCAGGAGGTACTTTTGCTGTTCTTCTTTCGATTTTAAATCTGAAATTCTATACAAATCATTTTGGAGTTTTTCCTTGGAGGTCTCAATCTGACTCTTTAATTCAAGTATAATTTCAGATTCTCTCCTTCTGAACTTTGTTACTTGCTGAAGATATTTAATTCTCTTATATCCCTGGTTAAAATCTCTGGCAGATAATATATAAACAAGCTCAGGATTCCCTTTTTGCGATATATAGGAATTAACAACTGCCCTGGCATAATCATTCTTTAATCCGATTAAATCATTTTCCATCATTCCAATTGCCAGAGTGTTAAGAGCAATTCTGTCAGAAACTAATAAAATTTCTTCTCTCATTCCTTTAATCACCGATTCTCTCAGAGTAAGCTTGTTGCCAATTATCTTTATGGCATTCATACTCTCGTTTTTTTCTTTTGCAGTTGTTTTAAGCAAGTTATCAACGTATGTAATTTCTTCAAGAGTCTTTTTGCGCTTACCTTCCAGTTCTGCTTTTGTCTGAGATTTAAGACAGATTGAAAAGCTAAAAAATATTATAGTAAAAAACACTAAATATTTCATCTCAGTTCTATTAATTCATATTTGTTTCCCGGGATAAACTCAATATTTCCATTCCAGGGCGATTCTATTTTTTCAATCCTGATATCAATATTAACCATTGATTTAATATATTTTATATGAATCTTTGCCGGAGTTAATATATCACCAGTTTTAATAAAATCACCATAGTTAATCTCAGTAACAACATTATTCAAACTGCCTTCCTGTTGTGCTAAAATTATTTTTGCCTTTTTACAATCAACTGTATAACTGATCTTTAGTCCATTTACAAAACTCTTTAAATCCAGTTTCCCCTCGGAACACGGGATATTTTCATTAATACTTTTATTGTCTTTTATATAGTCTCCAAGTACAATAGGTATCACAGAAGCAGAAATTCCATATTTTCTGTTTAAAACCTCCGGCTTACCATAATATAGTTTTCTGTTAATACGGTCATTAATAAGAATAGTATCGTCTGAAAGAAATATTCTTGCTGCCTCGATACCGGCTTTGCTTTTTAAACTGATAAGATATTTGCCAGGAGTCACAAACTTAATGCTTCCATTAAATTTTTGATTTACTTCATCAGAAGAAACTTCTATTTGTGCTTTTTGAATAAAGAAACTGTTGTTTGTAAGATTTTGTTTTTCTAAACCTTCCATTAAACTGTTACTTTCAATCCTGCCTGATATAACATCATTTGACTTATATCCTTTTTTTATCACAGAGCATTCCGTAAGGAATATAAACAGAACTAATATGAAATTTAATTTCCGCAATTCTTAATTTCTTTAATCAAATGAGTTTTGGTGCTATCCAGTTTTAATGCAATATTCCAGTTCTCAATTGCCTTTGTACACTTCTTCTGCTTTTTAAGTATAAACCCATAATGTTCATACCATTCAGCGGTAGGTTTTCCCCCGCTATTGATGATGGATTCCATGATTTTCGCAGCCTCTGCAAGCTTACCGCGTTTATAAAGGATCCATCCATAAGTATCAAGAAATGTACTATTATTCTTTTCAGTTTCAACCACCTTCTTTGCCATCCCCTCAGCCTCCTTAAGTTTCATGTTTTGTTCAGCCAGATAGTACGCGTAGTTATTTATCACAGTAAGATCATCTTTATTATATTTCAAAGCCTGATCAAATATCTCAAATGACTTAGCATAATCTTTCATCCTGTAATATATGTCAGCCCTCATTGTAAGAACCTGAACCATAGAATCTTTATTTTCTCCTGCAAGAATTTCCGCCTTCTTTAATTCCTCCAGCGCTATAGAATATTTCCCATTTTCAATGGCCCCGTTTGCATACAATACCTTAGCGAGAAAGGACGTATTAAATTTAGTTGCACATTCCTCTCCCCGTATCATAAGTTTGTTAAAGTCCTTCATCTGCAGGTATACCAGAAGTAGCTTTTCCCAGGCATAATAGTTTTCAGGATTCTCTTTAATCAGAAATTCCAGTCTCACCGAAGCATCTGACAATTTTTCCTGTTTAATAAGTAGTTCCGGCCTCAGTAGCGGTATAATAACATCTTTGTTATAGTTTGCCTCAAGAACCATAAGCGCTATTATTAACTTATCATCCTTATCTTTAACCAGGTCAGGGAGTTCAATCAGACGAGCAAAAAGCGCTATCTTATCTTCCCTTGTCACATTACTGTTAAGTATTAAAGTATTCAGAAGCCGGAAAAGGTCATTATAATTTTTTTCAGTAATAAGAAAATCGCAAAGCGAAAGCTGTGTCTGGGCATTATCAGGATCCCTTTCAATCAGTTTGTTATATACCTCAAGAGCCTTCTCCTTTTCACCTTTTCCTCTATAAATTTCTGCCAGAAGCCCATTATAAAGTATCTCATCGGGATATTGCTTAAGTAAAGACTGGGCTTTAACCTGAGCAACGTCGTATTTTCTTTCCGACATAAGACTTTTTATTGAGGATAAAGTAGAAGCTTCGTTAACGCCATATTTGGTATCGAAAGAGTCGAAAATAGTATTAGCCTTTTCAAAATTCTTATTTTCAGAATACAGGTTTCCAAGTGTTAACTGCAGATTCTCCTTTTCAGGAAAATATTTCACCGCTTTTTCGTAATAAATAATCGCGCTATCGAGGTTCTTTTCCTGATAATACATCCCCGAAAGCATCATAAGGTACCATAAGTTTTTATCATTCAGAGAGAGAGCTTTGGAAGCATATTTTTTACCGTTTTTTAAATCACCGTTTGCAATCACTATCTGAGCCATCTGATAGTAAGCAGCATCACTTTCAGGATTAATCTTGACGCATTGCTCAAGATATTTTAGTGCATCGCCACTGTTACCCATAATCTTCTGCTTTACTGCTTCAACATAAACATAGTCGAATGCAGCAGCATCATAATTTTTACCTTGTTTCCCTATCACAAAAGAAGGAGCTATTTTTTTCCCGCACGAAAAAATACTTGCAAGAACAATGGCTAAATAAACAATATAGAATTTGTATGTCTTCATTATTATACTTTTCCTGTATGACCAAATCCTCCAGCTCCTCTTTCGGTTTCCAAAAGGTTATCAACTGTAACCCATTCAGCTTTTTCGTGTTTAGCTATTACCATCTGACAAATTCTTTCGCCATCTTTTATAACGAAATTATCCTTCGATAAGTTTACCAGAATGATACAAACTTCTCCCCTGTAATCGGCATCTATTGTACCCGGAGAATTAAGTATTGTTACCCCTTTGTTAATTGCTAACCCGCTCCTCGGCCTGATCTGCGCTTCATATCCAACAGGTATCTCTAAAAACAGACCTGTTTTAACCATCGCCCTATCCATCGGCTTAAGAACAATTTCTTCATCAATATCAGCTCTTACATCCATTCCTGCCGACAGCGGCGTAGAATAAGCTGGTAATGGATGCTTTGATCTATTTATAATTTTAATTTTCATACCCTTTTCAAATAAATAATTTAATTACAAATATACCTTTAAAGGTTAAATCGTTTTATCTGAAAATATTATTTGGATAAAATAACGCAATTTGAAAAACAATATTTTCGTGTATCGTCCAAAGTTAAATATCTTTGCACTCACATTTGCAGAACGTTATTAACCAAAATATCTATTCCATGAACATAGTTTTTAAACGGGTAATTCTACTTAATATTCTTCTATTGCTAATTTCCTGCAACGCTCCGGGCGGCAATGAGAATACAACTATTTCCATTAAAACAACTCTTGGAGATATAAAAATAAAACTTTATGATGGTACTCCGCTACACCGCGATAATTTTATCAAACTTATAAACTCCGGCTTTTATGATGGTGTCTCCTTTCACAGGATAATCAAAGACTTTATGATCCAGGCAGGAGATCCCCTGACTAAAACCGTTTTAAAAACAAGTATTCCCGATTCTCTTAAAACATATACTCTGCCCGCTGAATTTAACAGCCTGTATTTTCACAAAAAAGGTGCGCTGGCAGCAGCACGCGAGGGTAATGATATAAATCCTGAAATGCGATCATCAGGAACACAGTTTTATATTGTGCAGGGAGTTAAATATACTGATGATGAATTGAATAAAGCAGAACAACGTATAAACAGTAAGATCAGGCAAACTCTTTTTAACACGCTTTTAAAGCAAACTACCGATAGTGTCAGATTATCAGGTAAAACTATCTCTGACGGAGAAATACAGGAAATTGCATCTGTAAAAATGTTTGAGCATCTGACAAGTAATAAAGATTACAAGCTATCCGAAGAACAAAGAAACACTTACAATACTATTGGGGGTACTCCGGGGCTTGATGGCACTTATACCGTATTTGGTGAAGTAATTGAGGGTCTGGATATTGTGGATAAGATAGCTACAGTTCAGACTGACAGCTTTGATAAGCCGCTTAATGATGTTAAAATTATCAAAATAAAAATTGTAAAGAACTGAGTTTGTACTGATTTAAAATATTCAATTAATGCTTCAAAAAATATCGGATCTCTTGAAAGAGGTCTCAACAATAACAGTAAAAACTCCGGAAGAACTTGAATCATTCCGACTGAAATACCTAAGTAAAAAAGGGATACTTTCGGATCTTTTCGAAGATTTCAGGAATGTACCTGTTTCAGAAAAAAAGGAGGTTGGTCAAAAACTCAATCTTTTGAAACAGAATGCTCTCGACAAATACACCACACTCAAGTCGGAACTTGTTTCAACAGAAGACGTTTCAGAGGGCGCTGATCTTAGCAGGCCTGCCTTTCCTTATTCAACAGGTTCACGTCATCCTATTTCCATTGTGAGGACTGAGATAATCGATATTTTTGCCCGTATCGGATTCACAGTATCAGAAGGTCCGGAAATAGAGGATGACGATCATGTTTTTACAAAACTAAATTTTGCCCCGGAACATCCCGCCAGAGATATGCAGGATACATTTTATATCTCCAGAATTTCAACTGAAGATTCCAGTCCGGAAGATATTATGCTCAGAACTCATACTTCTTCAGTTCAGGTAAGGGTAATGCAAAGCCAAAAACCTCCAATCCGTACGATATCACCTGGCAGGGTATTCCGCAATGAGGCAATTTCGGCCAGGGCGCATTGCATTTTTCACCAGGTTGAGGGTTTATATATTGATGAAAATGTCTCCTTTGCAGATCTTAAACAGACATTGTTGTTCTTTGCACGTGAGATGTTTGGAAAAGAAACAGAGATCAGGTTAAGACCATCGTATTTCCCATTTACCGAACCATCTGCAGAAATGGATGTAAGTTGTAAGATCTGTGGTGGTAAAGGCTGTAATGTATGTAAATATACCGGCTGGCTTGAGATACTGGGATGTGGAATGGTTCATCCCAATGTTCTTGAAGCATGCAATATTGACAGCAGGAAATATACCGGTTTTGCATTTGGAATGGGTATAGAAAGGCTGGCTATGCTTAAGTACCAGGTTAATGATCTTCGCCTGTATTTTGAAAATGATATAAGGTTCCTTGATCAGTTTAAAACAGCATTTTAATTAAATTGAACAATAATACAAAAGCTAATGTTAATCTTTGTGCTTTAATATTAAGTATGGTAATGAAACAACAAGATATTCATGTTCCTTTATGTGAAAGTTGTTCTCTGGAATCGGGTTCTCTTTTCAAGCATCTTACAACTGAGGAAGTTAATATTCTCAATTTTGAAAAAGATTTCCGTCAGTATAAGAGAGGGGATATTCTTTATCAGGAGGGTAACCGTATAAGTGGTTTCTTTTGTATAAACAGCGGAATAATAAAAGTTTTTAAAACAGGGTTTGACGGGAAAGAACAGATAATCCGTTTCGCAAAAATGGGAGATATAATTGCATACAGAAGTGTTTTAAGCAATGAATTAGCTTGTACATCAGCAAAAGTAATTGAGGATTGCCAGGTTTGTTTCATCCCTTCTGAAATACTTACCCGGTTTATCAAGACCAATCCGGCATATTCCCTTGAATTATTAAAGTTGGCTTGCCATGAATTAGGTGAGGCAAACTCATTTATTACAGATATCGCTCAAAAAACAGTAAGGGAACGGCTTGCTGAAATACTTCTTTTACTGGTAAATGATTTCGGACTTGACAACGAGCAATTTCTTAAAATATCTCTTACGCGTGAAGAGCTTGCCAATATAGTCGGCACTGCTACAGAATCTGTTATAAGATTATTATCAGAATTTAAATCAGACAAACTTGTTGAGCTTAACGGCAGAAAGATCAAGATTTTGAACACAAAAGGTCTTGGAAAAATCAGTAATGTTTTTAATTAAAGTTTATTCAGATCCCGATAGCTATCTGGAGGATATGGGGCTAAAAGAGTGTTCCCGGTTTATTCCGGGCAAATTGCTTTCCTAGATGTTTATAAGCAAGTTCTGTGGCTTCACGGCCTCTGGGAGTTCTTTTCAGGAAACCTTCTTTTATCAGGAATGGTTCATAAACCTCTTCAATAGTTCCGCTCTCTTCTCCCACTGCCGTGGATATTGTTGTTAACCCGACGGGGCCGCCGGCAAATTTATCTATAATAACGGAAAGAATCCTGTTGTCCATCTCATCAAGTCCATGCTGATCAATGTTCAGGGCTTTTAGGCCATATTGTGTTATAGCAATATCTATTTCTCCTGATCCCTTTACCTGGGCAAAATCACGGACTCTTCTCAGGAGCGAATTTGCAATTCTGGGAGTTCCCCTGCTTCTTCTGGCTATTTCTACAGCTGCATCTTCGTCTATCTTTACATTGAGTATTCCCGCGGATCTTTTAACAATACCTGTAAGTATCTCATGATCATAATATTCGAGATGAAATTTGATACCAAACCTGGCTCTCAGCGGGCTTGTAAGAAGGCCCGAACGCGTAGTTGCACCTATGAGAGTGAAGTTATTAAGTGTCAGCTGAACACTTCTTGCGCTGGGCCCTTTGTCGATCATTATATCGATCTGGAAATCCTCCATTGCAGAATATAGATACTCCTCCACAACCGGACTCAGCCTGTGAATTTCATCAATAAAAAGAACATCTCCTTCCTGAAGATTGGTGAGCAATCCGGCAAGATCGCCGGGCTTATCCAGTACGGGGCCCGATGTAACCCTTATGTTAACCTGTAACTCATTAGCGATTATTGTAGCAAGTGTTGTTTTGCCAAGACCGGGAGGACCATGCAACAAAACATGGTCGAGAGATTCACCCCTTTGTTTGGCTGCAGTTACAAAAACAACAAGATTTTCCATCACCTGTTTTTGTCCCTTGAAGTCACTGAAACTTAAGGGTCTGAGCTGCTTCTCAAATTCCTTATCTGTAACTGGAATATTGTCCTTTCTGATGTTGATATTTTCTTCCATAAAACAAAGTAACTATTTAATCAGTTTCGTGTCGCTTTCAGGAAGCTTTATCCTTACACCATTAATACTTACCTCTACATCATTTTTATAAGCAATTACAAATATAACAGTTCCCTCCTCATCAAATTTTTTCCACGTTTTCTCTCTGATGCCCATTTGGAAATTCTGCTCCTCTCTTATTTTACCGTCTTCGTAATAAAAACTTTGCTGTCCGTCGGGATTGCCCTGTACAAAGTTACCTTTGAATTTTAACTTGCCGTTGGTATAGTATGATTTCCAGGCTCCATCTCTTAAGCCGGTGATATATTTCCCTTGCTCCGTAAAGTTCCCTGATTTATATTTCCACTCATCATTCTTCTCACCGTCGGAGTATTTTCCCTGTGCAATAATTTCTCCTTCGATTGAATACTCAGTATATAATCCATCGCGCTGTCCCTGGAAGTATTCTTCTTCTCTAAGCAATGCGCCGTTCTCATAATACCATTTCCACAATCCATCGGGACGACCGTTATTATATGATCCTGTCTGTTCTACCTTTTCTGATAAGTTATAGAATTTCCATTGACCGGCCCGTCTGTTATCTGCAAATTGTCCTTCTGCCAGTGTTTTGCCATTTGGAAACAGATCCTTCCATTTGCCATTACGGTTACCGGCTTCATCTACAATACCTTCAGAGAGTAATAATCCGTTATCGTTGTAAATGAATGCATTACTTACTTTCCCATCCTTTCCAAATTCCCTGTGAATGCCAACGGGAACCTTATTCCTGAATGGACCGCTATAGATCAGTTTTCCATCCTGATCATGCCTATTTACTATTTCAATATCCGGTTCGTCCTCAACCCTTGATTTAACAATTGCTCCATTATCGTAAAGCATTGTAAGTACAAGCATTCCCTTATTATCATATTCCTTATAATAACCATGAAGGAGGTCATTTACGAATGTCTTTTCAGATTTCATTTTCCCGTTTTGGTAGAACTCCTTCCAGTCGCCCTGCTTTAATCCTTTGTTATCTAACCTGTTAATTCTTTCACGGCTTACAAGAAAATCATTATTATATTCGAGCAGCGAAATTATATTTCCATCCTTATCATATTCCTTTGAGAGACCCTCTTTTTTACCTTCACTATATGCAATAGTCTGTTGTATTTTTCCATCAGGAAAATAGAGATATGCCGTACCTTCTTTTTTGTCACCCGCGAAAAGTTCTTTTGACCAGGTATAAACCCCTTTTGAAGGGTCTTTTTTATATTTAAAATACCATCCATTCTTTTTACCATACAGGTAGTTTATTTTTTCAGTTGTATCACCAGCCTGATCATAAAATATCCAGATGCTGTCAAGAAGGAAATTGGTTCTCCTTCCCTCAGATTTTTTAATACCCGTAACATAATAGCTTTTCCAGAATCCTTCAGGCTTTCCGTTCCTGATTAATCCTTCGCTGGAGACAGTTCCATTGGGATATTTAAATATTTGATAACCATCCTTTACTGTTCCGTTTTCCTGGGCGGAACCAATCTTAAAGATTAAGACAAAGACTATTAAAATACTTACTCTTTTCATGATTTAAAGACCAAGTTTTTCAGATATATCCATCATTCTTCGTATAGGTTGCTGAGCTTTCAGAAGAATTTTCTTATCAATAAAAATCTCAGGTTTTTCGTTTAACAGGCAATTGTAGATTTTTTCGATTGTTATCAGCTTCATAAAACTACATTCGCTGCAACCACAGGTTGAATCCCTGGGAGGTGCAGGTATATAATTTTTTCCGGGGCTTTCTTTTTTCATCTGATGTATAATACCTACCTCAGTAGCAACAATATAAGATTTTCCAGTATCTTTTTTTGTGAAATTAAGCAATGCAGATGTTGATCCAATATAGTCTGCAACCATTCTTACAGGTAATTCACATTCAGGATGGACAATTATTTTAGCATCAGGATTCTCTTTCTTTAGTTTCAGTATTGCCTCAAGTGAAAATTCTTCATGCACATGGCAGGTACCATTCCATATAACCATGTCTCTTCCGGTTTTATTAAGAACATAGTTTCCAAGATTTCTGTCCGGAGCAAAGATCAATTTTTCTTCCGGGGGAAGTGATTCAACTATCTGTACTGCATTTGATGAGGTACATATTATATCGGACAATGCTTTAATCTCAGCTGTCGTATTAATATATGAAATTACGGTTCTTCCGGGATTAGCTTTTAAGAATTGTTCAAAATCCACAGCTTTACAGGAATCTGCCAGGGAACATCCTGCATTTAAATCAGGTAGAAGAACCTTTTTCTCCGGAGATAGAATTTTTGCTGTTTCTGCCATGAATTTAACTCCGGCGAAAAGTATAATATCTGCAGAATTAGAAGCCGCCTTTTGTGAAAGCGCAAGACTGTCACCTACAAAATCAGCAATATCTTGAATATCACCTGTTTGGTAATAGTGTGCAAGAATGATAGCATTTTTATCTGCTTTCAGTCTATGAATCTCAGAAATATATTGTTCTTGTGAATGAGTTTCCATCCTGTAAACTTAATCAATAAAATTATATTGAATTCTCTCTGATTCTACTTTCAGGTTCTTATTAACATCATAATATTCTTAGTATTTAATATTAAATTTATTTATAATGATAATGATATGCTGTTAATAGTGTTGAAATTAAAATCAGATTTTTATTGTTTTTCTCATCATTACAACTCTATAAACATTTTATAAACAGGTCAAAAAAT
>ERZ1739051.27-NODE-28-length-14567-cov-13.192875_pt1 | contig 14567 bp, 19 predicted proteins | sample MGYA00581757_ERZ1739051 | MGnify/ENA primary metagenome ERZ1739051 (study PRJEB42929, sample SAMN08275523) | rhizosphere metagenome | isolation source: Rhizospheric soil replicate 3 | host: Colobanthus quitensis | place: Antarctica: Devils point, Livingston Island...
GGAGGGAGAGGAGGGAAGAGGGAGGGGAGGGGAAGAGGGGGGTGGGGGGGGGAGTCGGGGGGTGCCGAGGAGGGGCACGAGGCGCAACGCATGCACGGTGCGGCAGGGCGGGGGGGTGGGGGCGTGCGAAGCATAGGTCGGGGGGCTGGGAGTGGGAAGGACCTGGCTGGTGGACACGTAGGACGTCACGGCTGGGGTCGAACTGGCCGTCGAGATGGCCGGTGTCGGGCTCGGCGCCGTTAGGCTCGAGTCGGGCGATCTGCTCGTCCAGGCACGCCAGGTCCGGGATCAGCTGGATGCGTTGGGAGCAAAGAACACTCGCATCGTCGTGACCTCCGATCTCGATGAGCACTCGATCGCCGCGCTCGCCGCAGCGCCGGTCGATGCCTATGGCATCGGGACCGCTCTGGTGACCGGTTCCGGCGCACCCACAGCCGGGCTCGTCTACAAGCTCGTCGCCCGCGAGGACCACGCCGGGCAGCTGATCGACGTGGCCAAGACGAGCAAGGACAAGACCTCGGTGGGTGGCCGCAAGTGGGCGGCCCGGCGGCTCGACGCACGCGGTGTGGCTGTGGCCGAGGTCATCGGGATCGGCACGAGGCCCGCCAACGACGGCACCGACCCCTCCCTGTTGGCCCGACCGTTGCTGGTCGAGCTGATGCGTGATGGCGAGATCGTCGCCGACCTGTCTCTGGACGCCGCTCGACGGCGCCACGAGCAGTCGCGCGCCGAGCTGCCGCCATGGGCGCTGCAGCTGTCTCGCGGGGGGCCGGCCATCACGACGGTCTTCGACGACCCACACCGTTGATCCGCCTCGGCTAGCGTGGAATCCATGTCCGCCAACCTCACCCGAGCTCTGATCGTGGTCGACGTGCAGAACGACTTCTGCGAGGGCGGGTCACTCGCCGTCGTCGGGGGCACCGAGGTCGCGCGAAGGATCAGCGCACACGTCCTGCGCCACGGCGACGAGTACGCCGCGATCGTCGCGACCGCCGACTGGCACGACGACCCCGGCGCCCACTTCGCCGAGCACCCCGACTATGTCGACAGCTGGCCTGTGCACTGCAGGATCGGCACGGACGGGGCTCTTTTCCACCCGGCTGCCGGGCCGGCCTTCGAACACGTCGAGGCAATCTTCCGCAAGGGCAGACACGAAGCGGCATACAGCGGTTTCGACGGCTTCACGACACAGGGCGACGCTCGCGTCGCACTCGCCGACTGGTTGCGGGACAGGGCAGTTGAGCAGGTCGACGTCGTCGGCATCGCCACCGACCACTGCGTCAGGGCCACCGCCCTGGACGCAGCCGATAAGGGCTTCGAGACAACCGTGCTGCTCCACCTGACCGCGGGTGTCGCGCGCGAGACCACCGACGCCGCACTCGCCACCATGCGCGCAGCCGAGATCGAGCTCGTCGGAGAACCCCTCGTCCTCTAGCGAGTCAGGACCTGGCGGGTCAGGACCCAAACGCCGGAGAAGTCGGTTTGGTCGTCAGCCGGCGCCGTCCAGCGTCGGCTCGTCCTTGCCGCCGGACCACGACCACGCGTACTTGCCGTCGTCCACGGCTCGACCGGCCTCACCGAGCTCGAGGGCGCGGAACGTGTCAACCATGACCGCAAGCTCGTCGAAGTACTCGGCGCCGATGGAGCGTTCATAGGAGCCGGGCTGCGGGCCGTGGGCGTGACCGCCCGGATGGACCGAGACGGAGCCCTTGCCGATGCCCGACCCCTTGCGTGCCGCGTAGTCACCGTCGACATAGAACATGATCTCGTCGCTGTCCACGTTGGAGTGGTAGTACGGGACCGGAATCGAGAGGGGGTGATAGTCGACCTTGCGGGGCACGAAGTTGCAGATGACGAAGTTGTAGCCCTCGAACACCTGATGCACGGGCGGTGGTTGATGCACGCGCCCGGTGATCGGCTCGAAGTCGCTGACGTTGAAGGCGTATGGATAGAGACAGCCATCCCAGCCGACGACATCCAGCGGGTGGTGGGGGTAGGTGTAGACCGTGCCGACTATCCCGCTCGGCCCGCCGCCCCGGTGCTTGATGTAGACCTCGGTCGGCTCGTCCGAGCCGGCGCCTGCGTCCTCGGCCAGCAACGGTCCCCCCGGCAGTCGCAGATCGCGCTCGCAGTACGGGGCGTGCTCGAGCAGCTGGCCGTACTTGCTGAGATAACGCCTGGACGGTGCGATGTGCGAGTTGGCCTCGATGCAGTAGGCCCGCAACGGCTCGTCACCTGTGGGTATCCATCGGTGTGTCGTCGCGCGTGGAATGACCAGGTAGTCGCCGGGAGCCACCTCAAACGTCCCGAAGACGGTCTCGACCCGAGCCGAACCGCCCTCGACGAACACGCATTCGTCACCAATTCCATTGCGATAGAATGGACTTGGCGAGTCAGCCACGACATAAGAGATCCGCACGTCACCGTTGCCCAAGACAAGCCGACGACCGGTCACGGCGTCTACACCCCGCCAGGTGTCATCGACGAAGAGGTCGTGGAGCTTGAGGTGACGCGGCAGCAACGGGTGGTTCGGCGTAGTTGTCAGAGAGTCCCCGAGCTCCCACGAACGGGCGTCGGTGATCGCGGACGGAAGACCACGGTGATACAGCAACGAGGAGTCCGAGGAGAAGCCCTCCTCCCCCATCAGCTCCTCGTAGTACAGGCCGCCCTCAGGAGTGCGGTGTTGCGTGTGCCGCTTGTGGGGCACGTTGCCGATCCGATGGTAGTGCGCCATGTTCGTCCTCGCCTCGAAGTCGCCAGACTCCAGTAACGTTCCTGGCATGTCAACGCCGAAGTCCTGGCTCGACCTCCCTGCCGACCACCCGTTCGGGCTGGCAACACTGCCCTACGGGGTCTTCTCCTCCGACGACCCGGACCTGCGGCGGGTCGGTGTCCGGATCGGCGACTTCGTGCTGGACGCCGGAGCAGCGGCCGAGCTCGTTGGCATGGAGTCGGGCATCTGCTGGGCGCAACCGAGCCTCAACCCCTTCCTGTCGCTGGGCCGACCGGCATGGGCAGCAGCCCGCACCTGGCTCACCGATGTCCTGTCCAACCCTGCCCACCGGGACGGGATCGAGCCGCACCTGATCCCGCTCATGGAAGTCACGATGCACCTGCCTATTGGGGTCGCCGACTACGTCGACTTCTACGCCAGCGAGAGCCACGCCACCAACATCGGCAAGATCTTCCGCCCCGACGGGGAGGCACTGACCCCCAACTGGAAGCACCTCCCGATCGGCTATCACGGTCGTTCGGGCACCGTCGTAGTGAGCGGCACCAACATCATCCGGCCGATGGGACAGCGCAAGGCACCCGCGGATCCGGCGCCGACGTACGGCCCCAGCGTCAAGCTCGACATCGAGGCCGAGCTGGCGTTCATCGTCGGCGACAGCACCGAGCTCGGCAGCCGGGTCGACGTCGATGAGGCAGCCGACCATCTCTTCGGGGTGGCGCTGTTCAACGACTGGAGCGCCCGCGACATCCAGGCCTGGGAGTACGTCCCGCTGGGGCCCTTCCTGGGCAAGTCGTTCGGCTCGAGCCTGGGCGCATGGGTCGTTCCGATGGAGGCGCTGGCCGTAGCCAAAGTGCCACTTCCGCAACAGGATCCCGAGCCGCTGCCCTACCTCTTGAGCTCATACTCAAGCGGTGCAGGCGAAAGCGGTTCTGGCGCAAGCATTTTCGGCCTGGACGTCCGCCTGGAGGTGCGGATCAACGGCACCCTGGTGTCGAGCCCAACCTACGCAGGCATGTACTGGTCCCCCGCCCAGATGCTTGCCCACATGACGGTCAACGGCGCCAGCCTGCGCAACGGTGACCTGTTTGCCTCCGGCACCATCAGCGGTTCCGAGAAACACACCTTCGGCAGCCTGATGGAGCTCACCTGGAACGGTCAGGAGCCGCTGACCCTGGATGACGGGTCGACGCGGACCTTTCTGCAGGACGGCGACACCGTGAGGGTCTCCGGTTGGGCTCCCGGACCCGATGGTGCACGCATCGGGCTCGGCGAGGTCGTGGGCACCATCACACCCGCGAGCGCCTGAACCTCAGCCAGGATTCAGGAACCCGAGCTGTATGAGCAACCCGGCTGCGTCCGGGCGCGAGCTGAACTCGCTGACCTCGCCATCCTTGACCCGCACGAAGTAGGAACCTCGGCCGACCACGCTCCATCACGTCGATACAGAGCTCGCAAGGGTTTCTTTCCACGTTTGTGACCACGAAAATGTGTACTGACCCCAACACTGGAGGTACCCCCGGGCAACGGGCAGGTCACGAAGGAGTTCGCGATGATGCGTTGGTATGGCGGCGGAATGGGTCTGCTCGGATGGTTCGCCATGGGCGCGTTCTGGCTGATCCTGATCGGACTGGTCGTGTGGCTGGTGGCACAGTCGATGCCCAACAGTCGCGCGGGAACGACCCGCCCAGCAGGCGCGCCGGCGCTGGAGATCCTCGACCGCCGGCTGGCCAGTGGCGAGATCGACCTCGAGACCTGGCAGGCCCACCGGGCCGCCATCCTTGCCGCTCAGCGCGGCGTGGGCTGACCGCCACGAGAGGTCCCCGGCGGCCGAAGCCAGCGCAGGCTCTCTGTGTCGGCGAGCAGCTCCAGCCGGCGCCAGAGGACGCTGCCGGGTAGTGCCTGGCTCTCATGGGCGTGGCAGGCAACGCGCTGCCGAGCGCGGTCGAGGGTCACCCGCAGGTCGATGTCCTTGTCCCGATGACCGGTGAAGGTGGCCTCGTACTCTCGATTCAGCTGTGCCGCAACGGTTTCCGGAAGGGTCCAGCCCAGGACTGGCAGGTCGAGCGTCTCCGCCGCCAGCAGGCCAGCCGCGGTCGCGGCCACATGGTCGGGGTGACCGGTCACCCCAGCGGTGTCGAAGACGAGCAACCCCTCAGCACGGGAGGACTCGGCCACAGCAACCACCTCGGTGGCCAGCCCCGGCTGACCCACCTCGCTCAGGGCTCCATCCCGGTGGTGGCGCAGTGTCGTACGGGTCACCCCAAGCATCTCCGCCGCCGACGCCAGCTCAGCCCGGCGAAGCGAGGCGAGCTCTCCGGGGGCTCCGTGCAGCGTCGAGGCCTCGCCATGGGTCAGGCAGAGAACCTCGACCCTGGCCCCCGCGACGACGAAGCCGTCGAGGATCGCGCCGAGACCGAACGACTCGTCGTCGGGATGGGCGACCACCGCCAGCAATGACGTCCACATCGGCAGGACACCCGTCCTCTGGGTCACCCCGGTCAAGGCTTGGCTGCTCATGGTTGTCTCCTCAGCTACACGGCGACCTGTATCGCCGCAATCCGGGCGGACACCACCGTGAACGCTTCGCTCGAACCAGACCAACATACCCCTATAGGTATTCCACACCAGGCAGCGTCCTTGTCCCACCACCGGTGACCACGCGGCATACTCTCCAGGCATGAGCGCTCGTACGCCGATCCAGAGCCCGCTGCTGGCCAGGGTCCGCCAGTCCGTCATCGGGGACGACCAGGTGATGCCCGGACCGTACGGGCCTCGCCGCGTGACCTACGCCGACTACACCGCCTCGGGCCGGGCCCTGACCTTCATCGAGGACTTCATCCGGGACGAGGTGCTGCCCCGGTACGCCAACACCCACACCGAGTCCAGCGGCACCGGCTTGCAAACCACCAGGCTGCGTGAGGACGCGCGCGCCATCATCCGCGATGCGGTCGGTGGGGACGAGGAGACGGTGGTCATCTTCGCCGGCTCGGGATGCACCGGAGCGATCGACAAGCTGGTCGGCATCCTCGGGCTGCGTATTCCCTCCGGCCTGGACGACACCTATCACCTTGCCGACACCATCGCCGCCGGGCATCGTCCCGTTGTGTTCATCGGGCCCTTCGAGCACCACTCCAACGAGCTGCCCTGGCGCGAGTCGATCGCCGACGTTGTGGTGATTCCCCAGGATGCCGACGGGCACATCGACGCGGCGCAGCTCGAACGGGAGCTGTTGGCGTACGCCGACCGGCCGCTGCGCATCGGCTCGTTCTCAGCGGCCAGCAACGTCACCGGCATCGTCAGCGACACCCAGGGCATCTCGGCTCTTCTTCACCGCCACGGCGCCCTGTCCTTCTGGGACTTCGCCGCGGCCGCCCCTTACGTCGACATAGAGATGTATGGCGGACCCGATCGCGACCCGCTCTGCTACAAGGACGCCGTATTCCTCAGCCCGCACAAGCTGATCGGCGGCCCCAGCACCCCAGGTGTCCTGGTCGCAAGACGCGAGCTGCTGCGCAACCGGGTGCCCGACGTCCCGGGCGGCGGCACCGTGGCCTACGTCAACCCCAGCGAACACCGTTACGTTGACAATCCGGTGCAGCGCGAGGAGGGAGGGACACCGGCCATCGTCGAGGCGATCCGGGCCGGGTTGGTGTTCCAGCTGAAGCAGGCTGTGGGGGTGGAGGTGATCCGTTCGCACGAACAGGCGTTCTTGCGGCGCGCGGTGACGGCCTGGCAGTCGGAGCCGTCGATCGAGATCCTCGGCAACCTCGACGCGGAGCGACTGTCGATCGTCTCGTTCGTCGTGCGCGCCCCGAGCGGGCGCTACCTGCACCACAACTTCGTCGTCGCCCTGCTCAACGACCTGTTCGGGATCCAGTCCCGCGGCGGCTGCTCCTGTGCGGGCCCGTACGGACACCGGCTGCTGGGCATCGACCTGGACCAGTCGCGCGAGTTCGACCGCGAGATCGGCCAGGGGTGCGAGGGCATCAAGCCCGGTTGGATCCGGGTGAACTTCAACTACTTCATCTCCGAGGCCGTCTTCTCCTACATCGTCGAGGCCGTGCGACTCGTGGCGAAGGAGGGCTGGCGCCTTCTCGGCGACTACCGGTTCGAGCCAGGCACCGGCCTCTGGCGACACCGTCTGGGACCAGTCGAGCCTCCGCTGCGACTGAGCCAGGTGACGTATGACGAGCACGGTGCCATGCGGTACCCGCGCCACCAGGACCGCGCCCCGGAGTCCGAGCTCCGGCGTTACCTCGAGGAGGCCAGGGCCACGTTCGAGGCGGCCACGCCGGCGTCCGGTGAGCCCACGGAAGGTCTGCTGTCCGCGGACTTCGAGCACCTGCGCTGGTTCGACCTGCCCTCCGTCTGTCTGACCGACGCCACTTTGTGACATGCCCCCTTGGGCAGCAGTGCGAGCTCGGAGCTGTTCGACCTGTCACTGCAGGCACTGATGCCGGTGAACCCGCAAGGAATGTCAGTGACCTACGGTATGTTGATACCCCCGAGGGTATTATTCAGCCAACCGAGAGGAAGCCTCATGGCCACCCAAGCACTGACCGCTGCGACCTTCGAACAGACCGTGCTCGACAACGACATCGTGCTCGTGGACTTCTGGGCGGCCTGGTGCGGACCGTGCCGCACCTTCGGCCCGATCTTCGAGCAGGCCAGCGCCACCCACCCCGACATCGTCTTCGGCAAGGTGGACACCGAGGCCGAGCAGTCCCTGGCGGGCACGGCCGGGATCACGTCCATCCCTACGCTGATGGTGTTCCGCGAGGGCGTCCTCGTCTTCAGCCAGCCGGGCGCGCTCCCTGCCTCCGCCCTTGAACAGGTCATCGCCGGCGTCCAGGGTCTGAACATGGATGACGTCCGGGCCCAGGTCGCCGAGTCGCAGGCCGCCACGGCCGCGTCCTGAACCGCACCATTCGCGACAACGACCTCAAGGGAGCCAAGATGGTTGAGCTGAACCCGAACGAGATGGGCGCCGTGGTCAACCGGCTGCGCCGAGCCCAAGGCCAGATCGGTGGCATCCTGCGCATGATCGAGGACGGCCGCGACTGCACCGATATCGTCACCCAGCTCGCCGCGGTGAACCACGCCTTGGACCGGGCCGGCTTCGCCATCATCGCGACCGGACTCAAGCAATGCCTCACCGAGCCCAACGGAGCAGACTCCGTGGACACCAAGTCCATGGAGAAGCTCTTCCTCTCCCTCGCCTGAACCAGGGCCGAACGAGATGATCCGCCAGGAGGATCCAGATGGACACACGTTTTCCGCTCACACAGACTCTCTGCTACCAGCAGGCCGCAAGGCTGATGAGCAAGGGGGCAAGCCTTTCCGTGGCTCTTCGGGGCTGCGCGCGCGGCCGGGGCTCTCGGACGTCCGCTAATACCCGTGGGGGCCCATTTGAACCCCAGAACCCACAAGGAGAACCACATGTGTAGTCCCGCCCGTTGCGCTCGCTGCGGCAAGACCACCTGGTCCGGTTGCGGCAGTCACGTCGACGCCGTCATGGCCAGGGTCGCACCCGAGCAGCGCTGCACGTGCAACCCAACAGACGAGCGGCCTGCACGACGGTTCCTCTGGAGTCGATGAAATCGCCTGAGGCTCGTCCGCATGCTCTGACGTCGCGAAAACCCTTGGCACGCCTTGGAAGAGCCCAGCAGAACGTGGGCAACGAAACTGGCTCACCCGCTGGCAAGCAGCTCCTTGATGCGGTCGGCCAGCGACACCGGGACGACGGAGTCCGTGTCGCGCAGGGTGCCCAGGGCGGCGCGTGCCCCTACCAGGCCGGCATACAGAGGGGGGCAGGTGGGACAGGTCTCGAGGTGCCGCTGCACGAGCACCCGGTCGGAGGCCAGGAGCTCATCGTCGAGGTAGTCCGAGACCTTTCTGCGGGCGTCCCAACAGCGCAGCGGGACCCCGCGCAGGGCGGCCCGACGCTCACGCCCTTGCGACAGCGCGTCCACCAGCATCATCCGGCCCCGGCGAAGTCGCTGCTTGGCGGCGGGCAGCCCGACGCCCTGGACGTCGGCGATCTGAGCGACGGTCATTCCTTCCGAATCATGAAGGACAACGGCGGTTCGGTAGATGACGGGCAGCCGTACCAGAGCGTCCTCCAGCTCCTCGCGGGTCTCGGCCCGCTCGACCACCGTGGCCGCGTCCACGGTGTAGGAGTCGGCTCGCTGGAGGGCGCGGAGCATCGTCTCTTGCACGAGGTCCTCAGCCAGCTGACCGTCCGCCGCAATCGTGCGGGCGTATCTGAGCAGGGCGGGGACCTCGGAAGCGAGTCTGCGACGAACGTCCGGGACGGCCACCACGGCGACGCTAGCGCGATACGGTGTGCTCGGCCGCAGGGGTGCTGACCTTCTGCAAAGGGCAGGTCCGAAGCCCGAACAACGTATACAGCGGGCATGAGCCGGCCGCAGCGGTCGCCAACATCACGGCCGCCAAGGCGTAGAGCACGATCGCGAGCCAGCCTGCGGGGCCGACCAGCACGCCGACGACGACGAGCACAGGGGCCACGACGAAGGCACGAAGCTTGCGGTCAGCTGAACCCATATTCATATTCACGGTGTCCTCCTTGGTAGGAAACTGGTACGCATCATGGACGGACCGAGACCCGAAAGGGATACCGACCTGGCGCTGTGACCGCCATCACAGCAGGGGGCTCATGAAGCCAGCGGTGCGAGGAGATCGCGCAGCTGGGTGGGGGTCGGGACGCGTCCGGAGATGACGACCACCTCGTCGACCACCAGTGCCGGGGTGGACATGACCCCGTATCCGGCGATGGTGGGGTAGTCCTCAACCTTTTCGATCGATGCACTCAGGCCGAGGGCGTTGACGGCCTCACGGGTGACCCGTTCGAGGGCAACGCAGTTCGCGCAGCCAGGGCCGAGAACCTTGATGATCATGGGATTTCCCTTCATTGTCAGGCGAGTACGAGGTTGAATAGGTAGCCGACGGCGACGATGCCAGTGGCAACGACGCCAACGAACGCGGCGAGAAGCTGGGGCTTGAGGACTCTGCGCAACAGGATCATCTCCGGCAGCGACAGGGCGACGACGCTCATCATGAACGCGAGCAGGGTGCCCATCGGCAGGCCCTTCTCGTGCAAGGCCTGCACGAGGGGCATGATCCCGGCAGCGTTGGAGTACAACGGGACTCCGATGCCGACAGCGACCAGGACGCCGAAGACGTTGCCCGGCCCTGCGTAGGTCGTGAAGAAGTCCGTCGGAGCCCAGCCATGGATCACTGCGCCCAGACCGACACCGACGAGCAGGTAGGGCCAGATCTTGCGCAGGATCGTCACGGCCTCCTCGGCACCCATCTGCAGTCGCTGGTCGAACGTGAGCCCGGCCGTGGAGTCGATGATCTGGCCGCCGAGCTTGGTCTCGAACACGAACGGCTCCACCCAACGCTGGACACCAAGACGGCCAAGAACCCAGCCGGCCACGACTGCGACGCTCAGGCCGGCCACAACGTACAGAGCCGCGATCTGCCAGCCGAAGAGGCTGAACAGCATGCCGATGGCGATCTCGTTGACCAGCGGGCTGGCGATCAGGAAGCTGAGTGTCACCCCGATCGGCACCCCGGCGGCCACGAACCCGATGAACGCCGGGACCGCACTGCACGAGCAGAAGGGGGTGATGACGCCGAGGCCGGCGGCCATCACGTTGCCCAGGCCCTCGCGCTTGCCGCCCAGCAGCGCCCGGGTTCGTTCCACACTCATGTAGGACCGAAGCACGGTGACGACGAAGATGATGCCGACGAGCAACAGAGCGATCTTGGTCGTGTCGTAGAGGAAGAAGTGGATCGTCTCGCTCACTCGGGCGGCACGTTCCATCCGCAAGCCGTCGTAGAGCAACCGATCCCATGCCCACCCGTTGACCCAGTAGGCAGTTACCCACGCCGCGCCCAGACCAACGAGGGCGAGGCCCTGTCCTCGCTTTGAGGTCGGCAGCAGCTCGGCAATGCTCATGCGCTCAGCTTCTGCATCTCAAGACCTCAGACTCGTGATCCCGGGTAGGGCGGCCCGGAGCCGGTCCAGGGCATCCTCGGCCAGGGCGTAGTCGATCCACCGGCCGCGACGGCTCGTCGTGACCAGCCCGGCGTCGCGCAGCACCTTCAGGTGATAGCTGAGCAGGTTCGCGGCGATCGGGACATGGTCCTGCAGCTTGCAGACGCACAAGGCATTCAAGGACAGCCGTTGCAGCACCGTCCAACGGATCGGATCGGCTACCGCTGCCAACAGGACCACCGACGCCTTGACGGTCTCCTCGGGCACGCCACCAGAAGTGAACCAGTTGACTTCAACCAATTTTGTATCAGTCATATTTGAAGTATAGGTCTCCCAACGATCAGATTGCACGTCTCGCGGTCCTCCGACCGTGGCGCGAACGCTGACGGCTAGCCTTCCCGACATGGACCAGTCGACGGACACGAACGCGGCCATCTGGAAGTCCGAGGAGGTCGTCCAGTACTGGACGGCGAGCTCGGACGAGCGTGCACGAAAGCGCGCGGCTCAGTGGGCGTTGATGGGTGAGGTGCTCCCCTTCGGCGAGCAGGAAGCCTTCACCTTCGCGGATCTGGGGGCAGGGACCGGGGCGGCAGCGCGAGGCATCCTCGAGCTGTATCCACGGAGCACCGCGATTCTCACCGACTTCTCAGCGCAGATGATGGAGGAGGGCGAGCGCGAGATGCAGCCGTTCGCGGGGCGCTTCGAGTACGTCGAGTTCGACATGTCGACCAGCAGCTGGCCGGCCACGATTCCGACAACGCTCGACGCAGTCGTGACCTCGATGTGCATCCACCACCTGCCCGATCACCGGAAGCAGGGTCTGTTCGCCGAGATCTTCGAACACCTCGCCCCCGGCGGCTGGTACCTCAACTACGACCCGGTGAGCTCGACGGATCCCGTTGTCGAGGCCACCTGGGAACGGGTGAACGACCGCCACGACCCCGAAGCGGCAGGCAAGCGTCACCATCGCACGCCCCAGGAGCACTCGCGCTACGAGAACCACGTGCGCTTCATGATCCCTCTCGCGCAGCAGCTGGACTATCTGCGACTGGCTGGCTTCCAAGGGATCGACGTCTACTGGAAGCACCTGGAGAACGTCATCTACGGAGGTTGCAGACCAGCCTGAGATCCAACACCAAAATTGTTGGTATCGCTCAAGGTCGTGTCGAGGCCGCCTGGGTGGCAGGCACGGGATCGGGCATACCCCTCAGGGTAAGTCCGTCATACCCTATGGGGTAAGTCGACTCATACCCCATGGGGTAAATGTGACATACCCCACGGGGTAACAGGGACCTTTGGCACTTTTGCGGGATGAGACCGCTTCCTAGCGTTCATGGAGGCGCCCGTCAGGTCGCAGAGAAACGACACCATGGCGCACCATCACGCGCCTCATCAAGGAGGAATCACCATGACAGTTGCAGTCGAGGAGCTCAGGGGTCTGAAGTCCGACCTGGTCGTTGACGCGCGGGCTACCTCGTGCCCGGGACCGATCCTGGCGGCCAAGAAGGCCATTGGCCAGATTCCGGTTGGCGGTGTCATGGAGGTGCTCGCCTCGGATACCGGGACGTTGAAGGACCTGCCGGCCTGGTGCAAGAAGATGGGTCACGACTTCATGGGTTCGGTCGACGACGCGGGCTACCTGCAGCTGTTCCTCAAGAAGATGAAGTGAGCTGACCCGTGTCGACAATGACCGCGACCGGGTTCAAGCCGAGGATCCTCGTCTTCTCGACGAACAACATCTCCGATCCCGGCATCGACCTGGCCGGGAGCAGGCACATGCACTACCCGGCTCAGGCCTCAACCATGAGCGTCCCATGCAGCAGCGGGCTCAAACCCGGATGGATCCTGCACGCTTTCGAGCGTGGGCTCGACGGGGTGTTCATCGGTTCCGACGGCGACGAGTGCGCCCTCCTGGACGACTGTGGAGCGCGAACCGGCCGGATCATCGCTCAGGCCCAGGAGCTGATGAAGGCCAACGGGATTGCGCCCCAACGACTGAAGATGGCGGCGCTGTGCTCGGTATGTGCTGAGCCCTTCGTCGGCTACATGCGGGAGTTCACGGCGACGCTGACAAAGCTTGGCCCCATCTCCGCTGCTCCGGCCGTCACGGCGGTTGCCTCGTGATCGACACCGTGATTGACACCGTGACTGACGAAGAGCTGGAGAGGGAAGCCGAGACTGTGGGCACCACAACACGCAAGACGATCATTCTGTTCAGCGGGGAGTTCGACAAGGTGGTGGCGGCGTTCGTCATCGCCAATGGTGCCGCGGCGATGGACGACGAGGTCACGATGTTCTTCACGTTCTGGAGCATCAATGCCCTGCGGCGCCCGGAGAAGGTGGCCATCAGCGGCAAGACCCCGCTGCAGAAGGCGTTCTCCGTGATGATGCCCCGGGGGCCGGGACGCCTGGCAACCTCGCACATGAACTTCGCCGGCGCAGGTCCCAAGCTCATGAAGCGAATGATGCGCGAGCAGAAGGTCATGTCCTTGGACGATCTCATCGCCTCTGCCAGGGAGCAGGGCGTGAAGATGGTCGTCTGCCAGATGTCGATGGACATCATGGGGCTGAAGGCCGAAGAGCTTATCGACGGTCTTGAGTTCGCGGGGGTCGCGAGCTACCTGAGCGACGCGGACGACGCGAACGTCAACCTCTTCATCTAGGACGACTCAGGCCAGGACCGCGACGGAGCTGCGGGGCGGCCAGATCGAGGACCTCGCCGGCTTGTGGGGCGGCATTGATGGACTACGAACTTGGAGCCACAGATGGACAACGAAGTGGGAACGCAGACGGACTATGACGTCCTGGTGATCGGCAGCGGCATTGGTGGGATGGAGTCGTCGATCAAGCTGGCCGACATGGGTCACAAGGTCCTGCTGGTCGAGAAGGAGGCCAGCGTCGGCGGACGGATGATCCTGCTCAGCAAGGTCTTCCCGACGCTTGACTGCGCCAGCTGTATCTCTGGCCCGAAGATGTCGTCGACCATCAACCACCCCAACATCACCACCAAGAACTACAGCGAGGTCCTGGGGATTGAGCGGGACGCCGGCGGCATGTTCCACGCGAAGGTGCGGGAGAACCCCACGTTCGTCGACTGGGCGGCCTGCACCGGCTGTGCCAAGTGCGAGACCGCCTGCACCGTCGCGGTCCCCGACCAGTTCAACTACGGCCTGGTCGCGCGCCGTGCGGCATACATCGCCTTCCCGCAGGCCGTGCCCAAGAAGGCGGTCATCCAGCGGGCCGGCACCTCACCGTGCATCGACACCTGCCCCGCGGGCATCAAGGCGCACGGCTACGTGTCCCTGATCCGTAGCGGCAAGTACGAGGAAGCGTTCCAGCTGATCCTGGAGGCCACGCCGCTGGTCGGCACATTGGGACGGGCCTGCTACGCGCCGTGCGAGAGCGAATGCAGTCGCGGGGACCTTGAGGCGGCTATCCCGATCCGCCGCCTCAAGCGCTTCGTCGCCGACCGCCACTACGACGAGATGGGCGACGCCGTCATCGAACGCCCGGAGCCCAACGGCAAGAGCGTCGCGATCGTCGGCTCCGGGCCGGCCGGGCTGACCGCGGCCTGGCAGCTGGCGCGTTGTGGCTACCAGGTGCGGATCCTGGAGGCCGAGGCCCAGGCCGGCGGATTCCTGCGCCATGCCCTGCCCACCTACCGGCTTACGCAGGAGGTCGTCGAGCAGGACATCGCCAACGTCACGGGGATCGGTGTCTAGATCGTCACCTCCACGACCGGTCATGACCGTGAGGCGATACAGGCGCAGGGCCACGACGCACGGCCGCTCGAGACCGGTCACCCCGCGG
>ERZ1739051.28-NODE-29-length-14317-cov-13.408708_pt1 | contig 14317 bp, 20 predicted proteins | sample MGYA00581757_ERZ1739051 | MGnify/ENA primary metagenome ERZ1739051 (study PRJEB42929, sample SAMN08275523) | rhizosphere metagenome | isolation source: Rhizospheric soil replicate 3 | host: Colobanthus quitensis | place: Antarctica: Devils point, Livingston Island...
GCTCGATGCGCGTCGAGGTGCCGCGCGCCGCCGGCACGCGCACCAGCGGGCTGCGGTTCTTCTCCGACCAGGCGATGTTGGTCGGCGCCTCATAGCCGGGGACGAGCCGCTTGTAGGAGTTGACCAGCGGGTTGGTGATCGCGCAGAAGCCTTTGGCGTGACGAAGGAATCCGCCGATGAAGTTCAGGCAGGTCGCACCCAGCTGACCCGCGGATTTGCATCCGACTCAGCTGTTCGTCGCGCCGGAGAACGCGGACATGCACGCATGCAGCACGGATCCGTCGCTGCCGTCGCCTCGCGTGGCTCTCCTGCCAGTGGAGGCCCACAAGCTCGTGGATGCCATGCTGCGCATCGGGGGCGCCTGAATGGGGCGCAAGAAGGCCGAAAAATCGGCGACGCCGACGCCCGAGATTCCCGATAGGCAAGAAGCGCAGGCGGAGGTCGCGCAGCCGGCCACGAACAGCGACGGCTTGGTGCCGGTCGTGCAGATGGTCTTGGACCCGAAGGTGGCGCTGAAGGACGCGGAGGAAAACTTCCGGTCCTCCTGTGAGTTGGCGGCTGCGGCGAGCCTGGAGAAGGCGAACGCCACGGAGCGGGCCAAGCTGGAACACGAGAGCATGATGAGGTGCTGGGAGCGCGTCGTGGACTTGCGCCGGCAGGTCTTGATACAGTTCGAGGACCCGCAGCCGCAGTCTCGCCTGGAGGTGGTCATGTGACCACGCACGAGTGTCCGAAGTGTGGGACCATCCGACTGTCGGGCGCGTTTCGCTGCCCGGAGTGTGGGTCGAGCAGCCGAGCGGTCTTCACTTAGGAGGCCCATCCCCATGACTTCCAGTCCAAGCGGACAAGGCAGCGGGAGCCAGGCCGGTTCGCCGGGTCAAACCGACCCCCCGGCGACCGTGGGGGTGGCGGAGCTCCCAACAGGAGAAACCAAACCGGCGGTCCAGGCCACAAAAAGCGGCGACCAACGGTTTGAAACCGGCGACAAGGGGGGGAAAGCGGCGAAAACGGCCGGGAAGGTCCCCCTGCGCGGCGCCCATCTCGACGCGGCCGTGTTCAAGCAGTTGAGCGCCGGACGCACAAAGAGCCAGGTCGCCACGTCGCTGGGCATCAAGCACCAGCGCGTATCTGATGCAGCCAGGCGTTTGGTGCGCCACGGCCACCTGCGAGATTCAGCCCCAGGCGCCAAACCGGCCGTGTACGGACGGGGACCACGGGCAGAGGTCATGGACCGGATTCTGGCATCGCCGGTTTCGGACCGTGGGGGTCGGTCTGACCTTCCTGCCGCGATGCAGCCCGGCCGATTGCACAAGCAGGACTTCCGGTGGGCCATTGACGGGGCTCCAAGAAATCGGCCGGCCGTCATCAAGAGCAGCAGTCCCAGCGGCGTGGCGACGTTCACGATGGAACTGCGCTGGGCGTCCAGAATCATCACGGTGGTGGAGCGGCAAGGCAAGAAGGTCCAGAGCTTGACCTTCCATGCCGGTGAGCAGTGGACGATGGACCCGGCCTTGCTGGGCCTCGAGTCGCGGGCGCGCATGGGTGAGATTGCGGGCCTTGGCCGCTGGATGCAGCAGCAGCATGGGTACGTTCTGCGCGGCGAACTGGAAGAGGTCCAGCCGCCGGAGGTGGCGTACTCGGAGCCGAACATGCCGAAGTTCACTGGCGTGGGGGACCTCATCGGCGTGGACGGTTCAGGGCCAGAGGGCAATGAACTGGAGATGCGGGTCGGGCCGGCGGCTCAAGCCTTCGCCAGGGGTCCGGCGTTTCAGGCGGCGATGGAGTCGCGGTGGGAGCAGGTGATGGCTGCGCTGGGTCGCTTGGAGCAGTCTCTGGACGTGGTGGTGCAGGCCGAGTCGCGGACCGCGAAGCTGTGGATGAAGCAGGTCGGGTTCAACCAGGATGTGGTGGCGGTGCAGGTCGCGCAGATGCGGTCCGCCGCGCCGGACACTAATAGCCCCGCTCAGGAGCCCTCTGGGGGCGGGTACGCATGAGGAACCGGTCAAAGCTGGAGCAGCGCCTGTGCGACAGACTGGCGGTTCCGAAGGCCAGGAAGCAGTTCAGCCTGGAGGCGCGTGGTCGTCAGGGCTTCATTGTGTCGTGCCTGGCTTGCGCGGGTGCTGGCATCCATAAGGTGGGCTGCCCGCAGCGGCGCATCTTGCCGGGGGTGTCGTCGTGAGCGATTCCGGTCCGGGGTTCTGGGGGCCAGTCGAAGAGGTGGAGTGCCGGGTTCACCGGTACGAGTGGGGCGGGAGCCGCTGGGCCAAGCTCCACCAGAAGACCTGTCCAAGCCGTCTGGAGGCCGCTCCATGAGGGTGGCTCTGTATGCTCGAAAGTCGAAGCCGGAGCAAAACTGGCGTCCGAGTTTCGATGGCGAGCTTCCGCCTACGAGCGTCGAGACGCAGATTAAGCGCCTGAGAGCAGCGGCGGACGCCGCCGGCCACGAGGTCGGCCAGGTGGAGACCGACCAGGCGTCGGGGAAAAACCCGAATCGGCCGGGCTGGAAGAACATCATGGGCGCCGTTCGGGGGGGCCACGTTCAGGAGGTCTGGATGACAAGGAGCGACCGTGCGATGCGCTCCACGAAGCACTACCTGGATGTGGTGGACGCTTTCGTGGCAAGGAGTTGTGCCCTGGTGTTCCTGGACCAGCCAGAATTGACGGTGCGGGGGAAGGGGAGCGCGCAGGCAGTCGCCTTCAGAACAGTGTCTGCCGCGTTCAATCAACTGCACCTGGACCTGGCTCGAGAGGCCAGCATGGAGGTCTTGGAGCGCGACCCGGACGATGGCAAGCTCTACGGGCCAAGGTCCGAACTGCCGGCGGGTCGGCCGGTCGAGTTCGGGTCGGAACACAAGTTCCGGGTGCGCGCCGGCAAACAGGCCCATGACAAGGCGAAGTGCCGGGCCTGCCGGGGTGGCGAATCCGGGGGGGCAGGTTCAGTCCTGGCGCGGGGGTCCAAAAACGCGGGGGTGGCGGAACCGGGCGGATTGACCACGCCAGAAACCGGGTCGGTTGTTGCTGGGGTCCAGCGCATGGAGCCGGTGGAACGTGTCGGCCCTGGAGTGGTTGCCAAAGGGGGCAACCTGGACGGTGCTTGAATGGGGCACAATGGCCCGGCTAAGGCCAACCGCACGGGCAAGGCCACGGCCAACGACTCCGTGCAGACGCCCGACGCCTTGGCGCGGCAAATCGTCGCGGCCTTCCCCATCGCGGGGCGCACCCTTGAGCCATGCTCCGGGGAGGCGGCCTTCCTTCGGGCGCTTCCTGCTGGAACGGAGTGGTGTGAAATCAAGGAGGGGCGGGACTTCTTCGACTACACAGGCAAGGCCGACTGGATTGTCACCAATCCGCCATACAGCATCTACGACGCCTTCCTGGCTAAGTGCTTCGAGGTGGCCGACAACGTGGTCCTCCTGGTGCCCTTGTCCAAGACACTCAAGAGCATCCGCATCGAGCGCATGGTGGACGCCTACGGCGGCCTCAAGGAAATCCGCATCCTCGGCGGTGGCGGTGTCGCCGGGTTCCCCTTCGGGTTCCTGACCGGCGTCGTCCACTACCAACGCGGCTACAAGGGGCCGATTCAACGGTCCTGGGGCCTCGAACCCGTTGGCATTGAGGAGGTGGCCCGTGCCCAAGAATGAGCCGTTCCTTTGGGGCGACTACGAACGCCTCACCGTGGACCTTCTGCGGCAGGGTTGGAAGGGGGCGGAAATCTTGGACTTCGTGCAGACCACACTCAGCTGCCAACTACCCCCGCCCCTGAAGTGCATAGTCGTCTGCGTCTGGGACCCCTATCACGCAGGCCGCAAGGTGCAGCACGGCCTCGTGGTCTGCGAGCAATGCGAACGGCCCGTGAAGTGCATCGAGCACGACGGCCACGGGGCTATCCTCGCCAACGCCGACCCCATCAGCATCCTGGAGGATAGCTAGATGGGTCGTCCCATCGAGAAGTGCGCCTGGTGCGGGACACGGAACCGGCCCCGGGGCCTTCGGCGCCGGATGACGCAGGGGGACAAGGTGCTGCGCGTCGCCTGCTGTTTTGCCTGCAAGGGTGTTCCGGGCCTGGACGTCCCGGCGGTGCAGGCGTGACGCCGAGCATCGTTTGTCGGCGTTGTGGCTTCGTGCCGGAACTCGTGAACGGTTCCTTGCGGTGCGTGTCCTGCGACCTGGCGCGCAACGTGCGGGGCGGGGCATGAGCAGTCGGGGCAGGTGGGCGGAAATCTGGGAAGAGACGCCGGCCTGGCATGGCCACGCGGTCTTGGCGGAGCGGTTGTGGACGTTCCTTTGCGAGTGCGGCGAACACGCGCACTTCGGCAGCCAGGAGGAAAGGGAGGTGGCCGTGATGCAGCACGTCGCCGTGAAGCATCAGGACCGGCCCATCGTGCGGTTCAGGTGTCAGACAAAGGTGCCATGCTCGGACTGCAAGGGGAAGAATCGGGAGACGCTTGAGGGATTTTTGTGACGAACACCAAGAAGACATGGAAATGCAAGACCTGCGGGATGACGTTCCGGGAAACGGTGCAATCCGCTTTCCTGGGAGCCATGGTGCGCATGACGCCAGCCTGCAAGCACGAGTTCCACCGAGTGGGGGTATCGAGTAGCTGCGGCAGGATGGAGCTTCACAACTTCTGGAACCTGCGGCCTGAGACGCGGTGTCGCTGGTGCGGGGACACGGTGGCCGAATCCATGAAGACGCGGGGCGGTGCTGCATGACGGAATCGGTCCGGGGATCTGGAGCGCAGTCGAAGCTGCGGAACCTGCCGGTCGCGCTCATCGTCCTGGGCGTCATCCTGCGCGGCTGGGCGGGCTTCGCCATGGACGTGCAGCAGGACGGCGCAACGTACACGGCCATGGGTCACGCCTTCCAGCAGCACGGGGAGTTCCTGATGCCATGGGGCGACACCATCCAACGCTTCGAGAGCCAGCCGGCGTACAGTCACCACTACAGCCCCCTTTACCCGCTCATGCTGGCCGGCGGGTACGCCGTCGCGGGGTACAGTTTGGAAGTCACCAAGGCCGTGGCGCTCTTGGTGAGCTTGGCCAGCATCGCGGTCGTGTGGTGGTGTACTCGGGACTTGTTCGGGCGGGAGCGGGCCAACTGGGTGACTGGCATCCTGGCCGTGGAGCCGGGCTTCATCCTGGCCACGGGGACGGGGTTCACGGAGAACTTGGTCTTGCTGTTGTTCGCGGGGACGTTGTGGGCCATCATCAAGAGCCTGCGAGAACCAAGCTACATCGTCGTGGCGGGGGTCTGCGCGGGCCTGGGATACCTGACGCGCAGCGGCATGGGCGCGTTGTTCATCGTCGCCGGCCTGGGCGGGCTCGGGTGGCGCCTCATGTATCGTGGACGGGAGACGTTCAAGGACAACTGGTACTTGCTGGCCGGGCTCATCTTCGGGACCATGGTCGCGGCCTGGGGCCTGCGGAACCTCGTGCGGTTCGGGGATTGGCAAACGAGCCTGTACACGTCGTTCTCGTTCAACTACGCGTTCCACAACCAGGGATTGTTCTGGACGGGGTTGCTGGGGAAGGTGCCGATTTTCTTTGCCTTCATGGCGTTGTACTGGATGCCATTCAGCCGGGAACTGAAGGAGGCCGGGACGGAGTGGCGCAGGGAGGAACGCAGCGTCTTGTGGCTCTGCATCGGCCTGGTCTTGTTCATCGGGTGGGTCATGGCGACGGTGTACTGGACGGTGGAGCAGTCGCCCATGTGGTGGATGGACCAGCACCGCTACGTCGTGGTGGCGTTCCTGCCGCTGTTGTGGTTGGCAGCATCGAAGGCGAACTTCAGCAGCCGGAACCTTCAGCTGCGGACCGCAACGCTGGCAGCAGTCCTGGTCGTGGCGAGCGTGGGGCTCATCTTGGAGCCGCAAGTTTCGCCGCTGCATGATGCAGCCGCGCACTTGGACCTTCACGCGGGGAGCCAGGTGGGGATGGCGGGGGCGCTTGACAAGTACAAGGCGTACCCGTACTTCCAGCTCTTGGACATTCAAGTGTACGACTGCCAGGAGCAGGGCTATAGTACAACGTGGGGGGCAGCCCAGAACGGGTCGGCCTGCGCGGCGAAGAACCCGGACTTCATTCTCAGCACGGAACCGCTCGTGGCGCCTGGGTACGCTTTGCTGCGCACGTCGGAGCAGTCGCTGTGGTTCGGACTCACGAGCTTGAAGGCGTACACCTACGGGAGGGTGCCAGCATGACTTGGAATAACGTCACGCGGGCGTTCGCGCAAAACAACAATGAATCACTGGTTCCGGTGGCGCCGCTGCTTCTGGGAGCGGGCTTCATCGTTGCCGGGTTGGTGCTGAAGTGAGCCTGCGGCACCACGGGCCGCAGGACATGCCGGCGGTCATCCAGTTGGCGCGCTACCTCATCAGTCACAACCAGCACTGGGTCAGCGCGACCGTGGGGAAGCCGGGGGCTGGGAAGTCGGACTTCAACATGTGCTTGGCCATCGCGATTCAGGCGCCGGCCCCCTTCGTGCCAAGGAAGCAAATCGCCATGCGACCCATGGACCGCAAGGCCGTGAGCATGAACTTGGCGAAGGGTCGAGTCGTGATGGATGACGAATCCACGGGGAAGGGTGGCCACCGAAGGCGCAGCATGAGTACGGAGAACGTGGACAACGCGCAGGACTTCGATGCCATGCGCGGACGCAACCAGGCAACCCTGCTCACGGGGCCGGATTTCCAGGACTTGGACACTGTTCAGCAGAAGCACTGCAAGATGGTGTTCGACGTGCGCCACGACCACACAGCGACGGCATATGAGGTCGTGCAGTCTGGCAAGCCGAACAATCGGTACTGGAACCTGGCGGAGGCGTTCGTGATTGATGAGATGCCTCACGCGGCCGTGTTGTATCCCAAGGAGTGGGCGGCGTACTCGGAGATGAAGAACGACTTCCTGCGGGGCCAGGACGTGGCGAAGAAGCAGCGTGACGCTATCTGGCAGGACAAGGCGAACAAGACCATCCTGGACGTTCTCAGGCTGTAGCGGTCCGGGGGTCTGGAACGCAGTCGCATCGGGGGACGCTTACACCATGACGGGGGAATCCCTGAGGACGCGGACGTACTCGTTGCGGCGCCACTCGATGAGGCCGAGCTTGTCCATCATCCAGGAGTAGTTGAAAATAGAGCCGCGACTGGACACGGGCAGGGTGCGGACCAGGATGCTTTCCCATTCGGGGATGCTGAGGTCGCGGCCGGCGGGGACGGAGGCCATGAGGGCGCCGTGCAAGCGGAGGGCTCTGGTCTTGGCAAGTCCATCCTCGGAATCGTTTCCCATGTTTTCAAGGATTGTTGAACGTTTATTTGAGCATAGCCCTATAACCTGAACACCATTCAGAAAGGCTGGATGGCGTTCGAGCTTAACCAAGCTGTCGAAGGCGTCCTGGCGAAGTCGCTGAAGCTCATCGTGGCTTTCGCGCTCATTGGTGGCGTCATTGCCACCATCTTCACCAATGTCAAGACGGTTGTTACGGCGTTCTCGAACACGAGCGCCACTGGCAACTCTGTCGCGGACGCCCTCGTGCCGGTCTTCGGCATCGTGGTCGCTCTCGGCGCTGTCTTCGCCATTGTGAAACTTCTCCAGAGCGTCACCGAGTAGCTGGACAAGACCGGCCAGGGGGGCGGAGCCTGACAAGTGATGGCAGCCCCCCTGGCTTTCCACTTGCCGTCCCGGTGAACTCCTTGACTCCACGAAGCCACGCCACCTTTTCTGTCCGGGGATATGGACGACAGTCGAAGCCGCGCCGATGGCCACATTCAGCTTTGGCGTCCTTGATGGTCGTCGGAGTCTTCGCAGGTTTGCTTTCCATCGCACATCCGGTTGCAGCAACTACCTTAACGGAGAACTTCGATTCCTACCAGACTGGGAAGCTACCATGCACAACGCCAACATTCGTCGCGCCGTGCCAAGGAAACGTTTTCGCGCTCTCGACCAGTGGTTCAGGAAGTTTTCAGGTCACAAGCAACGTCAAAGACGGAGCAACGGGAAATAGTTTCCAAATCTCGAATGGGAATAACGCATTTGCGAATTTCCAGAACACGGGGGATTTGTGCGACCCTGTGAACGGGTTCAGCTTTGCCTATCAAATAAGTGCGGCCATCAACACTCGCGTTGCATTGGGATTCCGCCCATTTAGCGAAACAGGCGATGCAACACATTCTGGAATCTATTACCAAATTCAATTCAACATCGCTACCAACCCGGCCACAGTGACGGTGTTTTCTCGCAACTGGAATCACGCAACAGAAACTCAATACACCACGGCAGCACTCACCTTTGCCACTACATTTTCCACAAGTACGCTTTACCATTTCACTCTGTATTGCCCATCAGGGGCGAACGCCGGAAACATCGTGATACAAAGCACAGAAGCATCCAACTTAGGAAACTCCCCACAATCCATTTCCGTGAACGCAAACGTCGGCGCAGATTTCACAACGAGCAACAACTTTTTCATCAACAACTTCAACGGAAACGGATTCTCGGTCTATCTTGATTCAATTGGATTAACTGGGGCAACCCCGCCTACGCCAGTCATTGGGACGGCTGCAACACGCAGCATTTCTGGAGTAGTGGGAATGGCGATGGACCCTTACAACAAGGTGGTCATCGTTCGCGCCGTGTCCTCTAACCTCATCTACAGTTTGGACCCCACTACGCTGGCTGACCGGCACACGCCGTTGTCGAACAACTGCAACCAGATTGAGGGCGTCATGGCGTACTCGATTCCGCCGGGCGAACCGGCCAGCGGAAAACAGTACGCTGGCTACCTGAACTGCGACGGCGGGGGATTGGTTAGTACCTGGAGCATTCGGGGCGGCGACCTGAACAACCCGGACCAGAGCGGAACAGCCTGCACGGATTTCTGCTACTTCGATATTGCCAGAACAGGTTCACCGAACAACGTTGGAATCAGTCCAGACTGCACCCAGCAATCGGCGGCAGACTTCAGGACCGGGACCTTGAGCCTGGGCAACATCGCAACGCTGCCCATTTCTTGGGCGAACAGCGAGAACCCGCCCACGAACGCGCCACGCCGAGCTTACCTGGGCTTCGCTTTCGATGATGCGGCGACGGGCAACGTCGGCGTCTGGATGATTAACGAGTTGAACAACAACAACGACCTGGAGTGCATGGCTGTAGCGAACTACAGTTCAAACACGGAAGGGCGCCAGTTGTGCTCGTGGCGCGACACGACGAACGGCTTCGATTATGTGGCTGCGAGCGGAACCAACAGCCCGACTTCGGCGTGGAAAATCACGACGGATACGCGTGCCGGCGGGAATATTCAGATGAGCCAGGTGGCGAACCTGGGGGCTCCGTTGAACAAGTTGATTGGCATCGCGTGTACGCTGGATGATGCCTTGACGATTGACGCAACCGGCGGCGTGAGCCGGATTCACTTGGTTGCGGGCGGAATCGGAACGGTTCTGTGGGGGCCGAACGCTGGGTACAGCGCAGGTTCGAGAGCGATTGCGTTCAGTCAGAACGGACGCTGGGGCGCGTACTACAGCGGGGCCACAACGGTGTCCGTCGTGAACGCGACGAACGGCGTCATCGTGGCGACCTTGACGCCACCCACGGGAACGCTGCGGGACATGTTCATTGACGACACCGGCCAGAACATCTACGTCGCCACCAGCACCACCGCGGCGCGCTTCGACGTTCACACGACCACCACGTCGGCGGTCGTGCAGCCTGGCCAGCAGGGGAACCTTTGCCGCAAGGCGGACGGGACCTACGGGCCATGCGGCGGCGCGGCTGCCACCACGAGCAGCGGACCCGCCGGCAGCTTCTTCGGTGCGCAGCCAAGCAACTTCGACATTTCAGGGGCGGGGAGCGCCACGAGTGGCGGCTTCTTGATGAGCCTGCTAATCATCTTAGGCATGGCATCCGTGGGGTCCGGTATCATCCCGGGCAAGGCCACGGATTCCGGGCGCATCTGGGGAGCCGCAGTGGGCGCCTTGCTGGGCTTCGGTTGGACTGTCTTCCTGAACTTCATGCCGCCCATCATCACGTTCCTGCTGGTCGTCGTGTCGGTACTCTTGCTGGGCGGACGATGGGTGGCTGGGAGAAAGAGCGGCGCAGCGGGGGCGGAGTAAGTTGGCAGGTGGAGCAGCAGCCCAGGCCCCGAATCCGCTACTGATTGTGGCGACGGTGGCGGTCTTCATCGGCTTCACCATCGCTTACGGGACGGCCTTGCCGAGCTTGTCCAATGGGGGTTTCTCTTGTTCGGCGGGCGCTCTGTTCTTGGATTGCTTTGCGGGCGCCGTCGCCTATCTGGTGAGCTTCATCGGCATTATCCTGTTCGTCGTGACGCTCGGAGGGGTGAGTGGGACGCTGCCGCCCTTGGTGCAGGGTCCTATCTTGCTCATCTTCGGGATTGCGTGGGGTCCGCTCATCGCTCAATCCATCGCCAACCTTGGAGCGGCGGTGATTCCGTGATTGCGGTCCGTGGATCTGGAACGCAGTCGAAGCGGGCCGCAGATGGCGCCGGACTGGTTTCGGGATGCTCCAGGACGCCTCAGGCGCGTTCTGGGGGCCTGGGCCGGGTCTTGGCGGGGCTGCTGGTCCTTTCGGCCGTCCTGGGTGCGCTTCCGCAAGCCCAAGCGGCTGCTTCGGTGGCTGTGGGGGCGGGCGGTGGCGTGGATTGTCGAGACTACGCCATAACGTCCATCGTTGCGGTTGTAGCGGCTGGGGACATTGTGGTGTGCCTGCGCCTGCTGCCGCAAGTGGATTCCAACACGGCGACGTTCTTCGTTTCGGGGTCTGTCGCGGCGCCGGGCTCGATTTCGGGCACGACGACGTTCACTTGGACGGTGGCCAACGTGAACGGCTGCACGAAGGGAACGGAAATCATCACGAGCTTCAGCAGCGCAGCCACGGCAGGGTCCAGCGACAACATCCCTTTCACCATGACCAGCAACCACTGTCGAGCCACAGTGGAGGTCGTCGTGAAGGCGGGGGCGACTCCGACCACGATTGTGGATGACGTGCGCAGCTTCGACACCATCGTTCCTTTCGTGAATCAGGACAACCAGAACCGCCTCTGCGCGGCAAGCGCACTGGGCGCCTCCTGCACGACCCCAACCATCAATGACGCAGTGACGGGAACCTTGGACACGCAGAGCCGTGTTTGCGCGGCAAGCAGCTTCGGAGCAGAATGCACCACGCCGGCCTACACGGTGACGTTCCCTGACGGCTTGAGTGTCAGCGTTTCGAGTTGGCCAGCCCTTCAAGCCATTCTGAGCGGGACGGTTCTGCCTTGCAGTACAGCAGCCCTGGCAGCGGACGTTCATGCGTGTGACATGAACACGGTGGCCAGCTTCAAGGGCAACCAGACGAACATCGTCACGTTCCCGCAGAACTTGACGGTGGACATGCGCAGCACGGGCGGCTTGGGAACCGCGTCCGGTGTACCAGGGTTCAGCTTCTGGATTGAACTCATGTTCTGGGTTGCGGTCTTCGCGTTCTGCTGGTGGTTCAATGCTTGGCTCGTGATGACGTTCGCGCTCATCGGGGTCTGGCATCTCTTCAATCCGCACTGGCAGTTCGGCCTGGCGTACAGTGTGCCATGGATGGGCTTCGCGGCCTTCGTGGAAATCATCATCGGCAGGATGCGCTACAAGCGCAAACTGCGCGAGGAATCAGGGGAATTGGGGGATTGAGTACCATCGAACAAAACACCTTATTGCTGTTGGAAATGACGCTCGGCATCATTGCCGCTGGGGGACTTGCCGGGTGGGCGGTTGCGAACGTGAACAAGCCAAAGCACTTGTTCCGGGCCTGGACCCCCGCTGGCGGGGAAATCCCGTACAAGCTGAAGAAGCTGGGCGCGGAGTTCGTGTGGACGGACCCCGACGACAAGGAAAAGAAGGTCACGTTCCCGCTCTTGTCAGAGTTCGCCCGCCGGGGTCCGAAGGGCAGCTTGCGGTGGACGGGTGACACGAAGACGGGCAGTCTGCTTCGATTCGATGAGGTGACGAACAAGTGGGAGTACATCGACCCGCGCTACTTCATGGCCAGCTTCGATGCCAAGCGCAGCCAGGAACTGGCCAGCAGCACTCAGGCGGGGAAGTTCGACAAGTTCGTGCCGTACTTCCTGCCAGCCCTCATCGTCATTGCCGTGGTCTTGATGGGCGTGGCGTGGATGGTGTACCAAGTGTACAGCAAGCGCCAAGGGGCTTGAACCGCGATGGCAGATGATGCCAGCGCGGAGATAACCCGCGAGATGACGGAGGGCGTCCAGCAAGCCATGGGGCGCAGGGGCGTTCAGGACCGCAGGAACCACTTGACGCTGGTGGAATTGAAGTACGCCTTCCAGACCAGCAAGCTCCCGAAGCGGGCTTGGGAACCGATTTCCTTCATGTACAAGGAGTACCTGCAACTGAAGGACAAGTTCATCGAGAGCAAGCCGGCGGGAGCGTCTGAGATTCCCGTGGGCATGTCGGGCCGCTTCGTGGAAGTAGAGGAAGTGGACGGCGTGAAGGTCCGGAAAATCGTGCGGGAGCCGCTGAAGGGTGGCGTCGTTGCGACGGATGACGTGAGCGTTCCAGACGAATGGCTGACGGACCAGCGCGACTACATCCACATGCTTGTCCTGAACGGCAACAACATTGAGGGCTGGAAGGCCGGCCACCTCACGAACGCCATCACGAGCGACCGGCAATGGCAGGAGAAGCCGGCCGCAGCCGGCGTGGCCGGGAACCCGCAGACGGGGCAACCGGAGGCCAAGGGGGTGAAGCGTGGGCTACTCAGGCGGGGATAGGCAAAACGACTTGTCCTACATCGTCACGGACCTCTTGTTGGTCATCAACAACATGAGCCCCAGAGATTCCTTGGACCGCCCGGTGGCGTTGTTCCGGCAGCAAGTTTCTTGTTTCGCCGGGAAAGACCACGCGTCGGACGACAAGGCGCTTGGCTTGTTCGACAAGGAGTGGAAGGAGATTCAACTGGAGCGCCAGAACTTGAGCCAGAAGGACGGGAACGAGGACTACTTCCCGGGCGCTGAAGGATTCGAGCAAGAGGACGAAGCGTTCCGGCAGCGCGAGTACGGCGCCTGCATCAGGTGCTGCTACCGCAACGGCATCATCACGAAGCTGCCCGTGAACCGCACGAAGTGGGTGCCGGATGGAAAGAAGGTGACGGACGAATGACAGACTGCTGTGCCAACGAATGCCATGTGGCGCTTCTTCAGAAGCGCGAACGCAAGCCCATGAGCAAGGGCGAACGGGTCAAGCTCTACACGCTGCTGGGCTTGCTGCTCGTGCTGTTGTCGGCGGGGTTCGTTTGGACCACGACCAACCAGCATGGGGAACGGTTGGCTGCCATCGCGCACGGGCAGCCGCCGGTCAGTCCGGCAACGGTCCAGGCGACCGTGCTGCTGTTGGAGGCCATGGCTGTCATCGTCAGCGTTTGGTTCCTGGGCCTCATCGCGCTCTCAGCCACAAGGTGGCGCAAGAAGTGCCAGTGCCACGGAATGGCTGCTTGATGGGCGGGCGGTACGGGGGTCAGATTCGGGACCGGGGGCCGCGTTCGGCGTGGGCCCCCCGAGCAACGGGTGTGAAGCGGAATCGGTCCGGGGATCTGGAAAGCAGTCGAAGGGAGCCGGCTGAAGTTCAGCAGTGGTCGCAGTCGCCCATTTAGACGTAGGTGGTTAAATGGGGTGGCTGGCATCGTCAGGCCATGCGTCTTGAGAAGATGCAGAGTCGTGTTCGCATGGAAGACCAACCTGAGTGTTCAACAGGCCAGACCACCGAGCGTCCATTTGCTGGGCGTTCCGTAGATGCGCGGTACGGCGCGCACAGTCAAGCTCACCGCGCCCCTGGGCGCATCCCGCCTTTCCCCCGGCCCTACCAGGGGATGACCTGAATGGCGGGCAAGTCCAAGATGGCCGCTTCGGCCTCGCAGAAGTTGGACCTTCAGAGCTTGCTGCTCAAGAAGGGCGCCCACAGCACCGCGAAGGAGGGCATGTACGTGATGGAGGCGGTGGCCTTCGTCGCGGGGGAGTCGTTTGGCGACTCGCCCGTGTGCGCGAGTCCGACAATCGCGGCGTTCCTGCGAAACTGGAACGACAACCTGCCGGACGACAAGCGGCAGGAACTGAAGCAGTACATTCCACGATTGGTCGGCAGTCGCGCCGGCAAGAAGATTGAAGAGCGCCGGGCCTGGATGGCGGCTGACTGGCTGGCCCGCGTACAGACGAAGGGCTGGCTGGAAGAAGCTGGCCTGAAGGACCATGCCGCCAAGGTCGGTGCGCTCTCCGAGTTGAAGGACAAGGCTACCACCGACGCTGCTCTGCCGACCCTCC
>ERZ1739051.29-NODE-30-length-14290-cov-14.774570_pt1 | contig 14290 bp, 9 predicted proteins | sample MGYA00581757_ERZ1739051 | MGnify/ENA primary metagenome ERZ1739051 (study PRJEB42929, sample SAMN08275523) | rhizosphere metagenome | isolation source: Rhizospheric soil replicate 3 | host: Colobanthus quitensis | place: Antarctica: Devils point, Livingston Island...
CAGGGCAACCGGCAGGAGCAGGGCGGTTGCCGCGGCTATCAGCCGGGCTGGTCGGCCGAGGGCTGCGCGCGGAAACTGGCCCGAGCCAGGGGCACGGCGGCCGCCATACGCCCTGGACGCGTGTTGGTCTCCCGGCTCCGCGAACTTCCCATCAAGAAATCTCATACGCACCCCTGCGTTTATGGCGATTAGGAACGTGCCCACAATGCGGCGCCGACCTTGCGAAAACCTTGCTGGTGTTTAAGGCGCCCTGTCGCCGCGGCCATGGGCGGCGCGCTCCGGCCCCCGCTCCGATCTGACAGATGGATCTGAGCGCGGGGACCGGGTCGGACACTCAGATGCGGGGCGAGTGCCGACACATCGAAACCTAGGCGCGGGACCTTCCGCTTTCCTTGGGTCGTCGTCGGTTTTCGTGGGTATCACGAGTGTCCGGATTCGCGTTTCTTGCCCACCCGCTGCGAGTGGTACCGGTGCAACCCGGGTCGGGAGTGAAGGCAGCGGACACGCCAACGGCGCAGTCGCCAGAGGAGGGGACGACTGCGCCGTTGGTACTTTGGCGTGCGCGGGGTTACCGCGCGGTCACCAGGTTGGATCTGGCCGAGTTGGCGCCCAGACCCACTGCGTTGCGGGCGCGGACCACGAACCGGTAGTTGCCGGCAGCCAGCCTCATCGTCACTGACCTGATGGTCGGGGCCTGGACGGCCGACGTGGTCTGGCTAAGGACCCTGCCGGCCGCGTTGAGGCGCGCGGCGATGACCACGTAGCCATTGATCGCGGCCCCACCGTTGGACGCTGGCGGAGTCCACCTGGCCAGGGCGGTGATCAGCCCGCCGGCAGCTCCCGAAGCAGCAGTCCGGATGACCGGTGCACCGGGCACGGTCGCCGGTGTCACTGCGACGGAGAGAGCCGAGAAGGGGCCGGTCCCCGCCGCGTTCGTGGCCCGGACCTGGAACCTGACCGCGGTCCCGTTGACCAGACCGGTGACGGTCAGGCTGGTTGCCCCTGCGGCTGCGGGCCGCAGTGCACCGACCTGAACGTTCGCCGCGTTGGCCACCCGCACCGAGTATCCGGTGATTGGCGAGCCACCGTTGGCAGGTGCCGTCCAGCGCACGAGCGCCGAGGCACTGCCTCTGGTGGCGACCCCGATGAGCGGAGCGCTCGGGAGCGTCCTCGGGGTCACCGCGGTGGACAGGGGCGAGAAGGCACCCGTCCCGGCCGCGTTGGTGGCCTGGACCTGGAACCTGACCGCGGTTCCGTTGGCCAGCCCGGTAACGGTCAGGCTGGTTGCGCCCGCGGCTGCGGGTCGCAGAGCACCAACCTGGACGTTGGCCGCGTCGGCCACTCGCACCGAGAATCCGGTGATAGCCGACCCACCGTTGGCCGGTGCCGTGAAGCTGACCACCGCCGAGGCGTTGCCCGCCGTGGCGGTGGGAGCCGCCGGTGTCGACGGAGCCGTGGCCGGCGCGGTTGGCGTCACGGGGGTGGACTGAGCCGAGAGTGCGCTCGTCCCAACCACGTTGGTGGCCTGGACCTGGAACCTCACCGCGATCCCGCTGATCAGCCCGGTGACCGTCAGGCTGGTGTCGCCTGCAGCTGCGGGCCGCAGGGCACCGACCTGGGCGTTCGTCGTCGCGTCAACCACGCGCACCGAGAACCCGGTGATAGCCGACCCACCGTTGGCCGGTGCCGTGAAGCTGACCACCGCCGAGCCGATACCTGCCGTGGCGGACGGTGCCGCCGGCGTTGCCGGAGCCGTAGCGGTCGGTGCCGTGGGTGTGACGGCGTTGGACAGGGCCGAGAAGGGACCTGCCCCCACCGCGTTGGTGGCGCTGACCTGGAACCTGATCGCGATTCCGTTGGCCAGGCCGGTGACCGTCAGGCTGGTTGCAGCCGCATCAGCGGGCAGCAGGGCACCAATCTGAGCGTTCGTCGCGGCGTTGACCACCCGCACCGAGAAGCCGGTGACGGCACTTGCCGGTGCGGTGAAGTTCACCGTTGCCGTGGCGTTACCCGCGGTGGCGACACCGATGATCGGTGCGGCCGGAACAACGGTGTCCGAGAACACGAGCTGCTCGATGTTGCGGATCGTGTCCGTGCCGTCCGTGACAGTGCCACGAGCGTGCACCACAAGGGTGGTGGTGCCCGACGGAACCAGGTCACAGGGAACGGCTGCGGCACCATCCACGATGCAGTCGTAGTTCGCCTGGAGGTCGGAGAAGACCGCCTTGTCGACGCCGCCGGAACCTGTGAGAACCTCGCGAACCGCCACGATGTTGCCGGGGTTCACAGTTCCAGCGAACACGGATTCCTGCAGAGTCGGCCCGGTGAGGGCTCCACTGGTGTCACGCAGGTACTGGCTGGTCATGGCACTCTGCCCTGGCCCCTCGATTCCTGCGCTGCCGATCTCCGAGAGCGGGTCGGCCGCGTTGGTCCGAACACTGAGCCGGACGCTGAGGTATGCGTCGCCGTCGATGATGTCGTCGCCGCCGCGCCCCTCGATCGTGTCGCTGCCCGCACCGCCGAGGAGGATGTTTCCATCGCCCCAGACGTTGGTGCCAGGCGTGAGCAACGGGCAGTCCTTTGACGCCGATGCTGCAATGACCGTGTCCGCAGGAATGTTCAATGGCGGCACCAGGGCATCCAGACCGGCAATGCGGTCAAGACCTGCCTGGTCCAGCACGTCACACCCGATGAAGCCGCCACCGCCGACAGCAGCCGGAACGAGGTCATCGCCTCGGAGGATGTCGTTGAGGCTCCCACCAGAGAGCGCCTCGACCTCGTTGAACTTGTCCCGGACACCCGCCTGGAGGATGTTCAGCGGGATCAGACCAAGATTCAGGTCCATGTCCGTCGGCTGCGGGTCGCCCTGACCGATCTCCCAGTCGAACCCAGAGGCTCCGGCGACCTTCTCGATACCAGGACCGCCGACCCCGATGTCGTCGCCGCCCTCCATGTCGTAGTCGTCATCGCCGCCCTGTCCGATCAGGATGTCGGAGCCAGGCCTCTGGGCGTCGTCCTGGAAGAACAGGTTGCCGCTGTCTCCCTGCATGAGGTCCGGCTGGTCGCCACCCTCTTCCCAGTCATCGCCGCTGTCGCCGAACGCGGCGTCAAGGCTCTCACCGAGCATGATGAAGTCGTCGTCGGCCCCGCCGAAGGTCTCGTTGGCATTGGCTCCACCGTTCGTGAAGTCCTTGCCCTCGCCACCCATGATGATGTCCAGGCCGGGACCGGCGTCGATGGCGTCGTTACCGGGACCGCCCTTCGGAACATCGTCGCCGGCAAGGTCGGTGATGATGTCGTCGCCTTCGCCACCAAGCGCGATGTCGGCGCCGCCGTTGCCTTCGATGACGTCGTTGCCGAGGCCACCCCAGAAGGTGTCGTTGTCGTTGCCACCGTAGATCCGGTCCACCTGGTCGGTACCGTTGTAGACGGCCTGGCCGTTGATCCCAGTGGGATTGACGGTGTTCCTGGCGCGGTACTGGATTGTCCCGTCGGGCTTGCGGAGCAGCAGGGCGGCCTCGTTGCACTCCGACGCCGGGTCATCGGCCACCGTGTTGCCGGAGGCCGCGAACGCTGCAGGAGTTCCAGCCAGGTTCTTCAGCTCGAACTTGCAGTCCGCTGTAGCGAACGCGTCCGCCTTAAGGGTCTTGGCGTTCGTGTTGCGCATCATCAGCTCGGCGAACGAGTTGCCCTCGAGCTGCGTCCTCAGGTTCATGCCCGGGGTACGCGCCAGGTAGTAGAGACGGTCCCCGTTCTGCAGATCGGTCAGCTGGTTCTCGAACACGTAGTTGAACGTTGTTCCCAGCAGGCCGCCGAACAGGTTCGTGACCTCCGCGAGGCCACCGACCCAGAGGTCGACGGTGTCGAGCCCGGATGTTGCACCCGAGCTGTTCATGAACGCTGAGGCGTCAGCGGGAGGAACGTCCCCAGCAAGGGCGTCAGGACTGACGATCAGCCGTGCAGCCTCCCGCTTGCCCGCCAGCGTTGTCGCGCCGGTGATGGATGCGTGCGTTCCGTATGCCGCGACGAAGTTGACCAGCGACTCGGGGTGCTTGAGGTGCTCCCCGAAGTCGATCCAGCTGGTGTAAGGAGCCAGCTGGCCGTCGTTGGTCGAGCTGAACAGTTCGCGACGAAGGACGTTCAACGCCGGGATGCCCTCAGAGCGAGCTCGCGTCATGTTGATCGTCGGCAGGTCCAGGGGTAGACCCAGCAGGTTGTTGCGGAGCGTTTCGGTCACGAACTCGTCCAGCTCGTTGCCGACCTGGTCCGACATGCCCATAATGATGCTGCCCGCCGCATCCTCGGATGTGAGCTGACCAGCAGTGCCACCATCCGTGAAGGTCGGAGGGTTGAGGAACCCGTCGAGCAACGAGATGTCGTTTTTCGAACCGTCCTCGTTCGTGCGGGAGATCGTCTCGGTCAGCATGGAGTGGCCGAAGCGGTACACAGCGTGAGCGAACTCGGCCTTGACCGCCGGGTTGATCTCCGTCTGGGTGAAGGCGAAGGGCTCGAAGGGGTTGATCGCAGGCTGGATCTTGCGGGCGAACTCCTCGAACACCAGGTGCTGGTACTCCATCTCGGTGACGAAGCGTGCAGCCTGGAACAGACGCTCACCGTAGGAGAACGTACGGTCAGCGCCTGGGCCGGCAACCGTGTTGTGGTACGCCGCGAGGAGCGTGGGGTTGGCGTTCAGAGTCTTCTGGATGTCACCAACCAGACGGTCGTGCTCCGAGTGGAACACCTGGTGGATCGTGCTCAGGGCGATGTTCTCGTTGCACCGGCCGTCACCGCAGGCGAAGTGCGCGTCGAGGAGCTCGTCGTCGTACGTCCCCGGGGGGGCCGGGGTGTCAAGGCTCTTGCCGGCCACGGCGTCGGCGTCCGGGCCGCCCGGCGTGGGAACAGCGCTGTGCGCGATGTCGGTCAGGAACGGGGTGTCGAAATGCTTCACGTTCGCTGGGACCGGAACCGGGTTGGCAAGGTCTCCCGAGACGAGGCCGGATGCCGTCGCATACTGCGGCAGACCAGTCGTCGTATTCAGGAGGAGGTTGCCGTACGGGTCCGCCGCGAGCATCGGGATGTTCGTCACGTCCGCGTCGGTCAACAGGAAGCCGAGCTTGAGCGCCGCCTGCTCCTTGACCGACTTCCAGGTGGAGATGCCACCGTCGGTCGCCGGATTGGTGGCCGTTGCTGCTGCGGCTGTCACACGAGGCTTGCCGGAGAGCAGCATACCCGTGGACATCGGCGAGCCGCCGACCATCTCGTACTCACGCAGGAAGGCCTGGTGAGACGCGTGCGAAGTGTAGGTCTGGCTCTGGTCGACCCAGGGCGAGTCCGTGTTTGTCGCGTCCTGGACGTCGTCGGCACTCGTGTCGGGAGCCGCTGGATTGGGGTCGCCAAGGATGCCGTCTGGACCGGGCTGGTTCTGTCCCCGCGTGAGCACCATAAAACGCAGGTTGGGGCTCAGGTCGTCGGCTGTGCCAAGGATGTGGTCCGGGCCGGGGATCAGTGGGTCATCGGCCTGCAACGGGACGAAGACTGTGCCACCGCTCTTGACGGTCTGGTCCACGCCGTGGTCGAAGAACTGACCGAAGATCGTGAACAGCGAGTTGTACGGCGGCGAGAGGCCGACGTCCGTGGTCACGTTCGGGATGAACAGCGTCTCGTGCGCAGGGACGCACACGACGGGGAGTCCGGTGAGGGGGTCGATTGCCGCGGGCGTCGCGCACGGCACGACACCCTGGTTGCCCTGCGTCCTCACCGGAAAGCCTGCCGCCGCGATGGCAGCCGGGTTGGTGGACGTCTGGTCCACGATCAGGTTGCTGATCACCCGGGGCTGGGTGTCGAAGACGAGGCCCTTCTTCTGCGCGTAGGACGTCTGAGGTCCGGCAGGACTCGGGCCGAAGAAGTTGGCCGGAGAACCCTCCGCGGGCCGGAACGACTTGGAGCCCAGGCGTAGGAACGTCTGGTCGGCTGCACCGAACGTCTCCTGGCCGGGCTGCAGGTTGTTGCACGAGCCGTCGACAGTCCGAAGGCCCTTGGAGATGAGTGGGCTGGGGAGCTGGTTGGGACCGGTACCGACCAGCGCTCCGCACGGACCGGTCGTCGACGTCGTGTTGGCGACGTGAGCCTCAGCGATCTTGATCTGGGCAAGGATGAAGGTCAGGTCGGACGGTGTGACCGTGAACCCTTGCCCAACGGGTGCAAGGGCGGCGTTGGCCGCGACGGTTGGCAGGCCAAGGACCAGCGGCAGGATCAGCGCGGATACAGCGGCCACCAGCCGTGTAGGTCGGGTCAGGGCCCCCCCTCGACCCGATCTCGTGCGACTGGTGAAGCTTGGGGCGCCCTGCGCCCCGGACGTGCGTTCGCCGGTTTCACGGGCGAACCTGCCAGCAAGAAGATTCATGACGTACCTGCCTGGGAGAAGGATGGGAACCTTCCCAAAGTGCGATCATGACCTTGTGAAAACCTTGTGACAGTTTTGACATCTACCTGAAGCCCTTGTGACAGTTTGAACATCTGGCTCGGGAGGCGAGCGGCCAGGACACGGGCCAGACGTGCTCAACCTGAGGTGATCCCTAGCTTTCCAGCCATACCCCGAGGCCCGGGAACTGACTGGCGGCGGGACGTCACTGCGTGAAGGGTTCGTGCACCTGCGGCGGCTCCTGAAACAGGCCGAGCGGGTCGATCGTGGTTTCGAGCGGGGCAGCTCCGCGGCGGACCCTCGGGCAGCCGGCGCGCTTCAGCGACCATGACCTGCCCAACGCCGAGGAACCCATCCCGTCAACCCCGGCCATCATCACGCGCGGAGCCTCCGCGCTCATCCGAGCCGCCCTGTGGGCGGAGCGTTTTTGACCGACGCCCCCTGAACCGTGTCAGGTGGGTCGTGGAAGGCGACATCCTCCGAACGCCGACCCGTCGGGAAGGCGGGATAGCGGATCGTGAAACGAGTCCCCTCGCCCACCACACTGGCGACCTTGACGGAACCGTTCTTGCCCTCGACTATCGCGGCCACGATCGCCAGGCCCAGGCCACTCCCAGCCCTGCCCAGGGGCGCGCTCCCGGTCTGGAAGGTGTCGAAGATACCCGCCACCCCTTCCGGCGGGATCCCTATGCCCGAGTCCGAGACCGAGAGCACTGCCTCACCACCGTGGACATGTGCCTCGATGCCGATCGAGTCCCCGTCTTTGGTGAACTTCACCGCGTTCTCCACGAGACAGTCCAGGACGGCTTCGAGTCGCTCCGGGTTACCCAACATCACCGCGGCCGACGTATCGCACGACCATGCCCGATCAGCGGTCGGCGTCCAACGATGAAGCACAGCCTCCACCAAGTCATCGAGGAAGAACTCGACGGGCGCTGGCGTCGTCTGAAGCTCCACCTGGACGAGGGTCAGCATGCGGGAGTTGAGCGCGGCCGCTTTATCCAGTTCACCCACCACCAGCTGCGCGTCCGTGCGCGTTCGTTCCTCTTCCGTCGAGTCCCGGATGAACTCGACAAAACCGCGCGCAACGCTCAACCTCGTCCGGATCTGATGGGAGCCAAAACGCGTTGTGAGCTCCCGGCGAGCAGCCCGGCTGCGCTCGGCCTCGCCGAGCTCGAGGATCTTGCGCTGGGCGGCGCGCTGGCGGTTCACATGCCAGATGAGCAGATACACGAGCACACCCATCCAGACGATCTGCCACAACGCAGACCAGAACTGTGAGCGCGAGCCGGCGTACATCAGCATCGGCACGCCGGTGGCAAGAGTCATGCCCCAGAACAGCAGATAGGTGGTCAGCCGCGACCACGACGCAAGGCCGTAGACGAAGGCGAAGCTCGCCCAGATCAGGCCGTCCGGAAAGGACTCATCCGGGTCGGCGTAGATCAGCACCAGGTTGGTGACGGCGACGACCAGCCATCCAATGGCCAGTGCCCGCTTACGCGACGAGTCGGTAGCCAACATTGCGTATCGTCTCAATGCTGTTCTCTCCGAGCTTGGCCCGCAGCCGACGCACATACACATCGACGACATTGGTCCCCGGATCGATGGCCCGGTCCCAAACCCCATTCAGGATCTCCTGCCGGCTACAAACCTCTCCCCGACGATCGAGCAAGTAGGTCAGGAGCACGAACTCGCGCTGGGACAGTCCAATCCGTTTGCCTCCGGCGATCATCGCCTGGCGACTGAGGTCCAGCTGGACGCCCGACGCCGTCACGGATCTTGTCGTGCCCGTCCGGTCCGGATCTCGCTCCTCGCTCATCCGAATGCGGATCCGGGTCAGGAGCTCAGCATTCGAGAACGGCTTGGCGACGAAATCGACGGCGCCGTCCTCCAGGACCGCTACTCGCCTGCCAACCTCGGTCACCGACGACAGAACAAGCACCCTGGACGATGGCTTGGAGGACATGAGCACGTGCAAGACATGTTCGCCAGCGACGTCAGGAAGCGTCAGGTCCAGGATGATCAGGTCAAAGTCCTCGGCCAGCGCGATCGACAGACCAGCCCTTCCGGTCTCACACTCGACAACATCGATTCCGGCACCCCCCAGGAGTCGATCCAGCAACAACCTCAGGTTGGGTTCGTCCTCAATCACCAGTACGCGCGGCATGCTTTGCTCCCCAATCTGCAGCCCCGTGCGAGACAGCTCATGCACGGGAAGAGGCGCGCATCAATGCTGACAGGGTGCTACCAGATCCCGGCCACCTGATACGAGATCTTGAATGGACTGATACCAACCAATGCGGATAGCAAGGGTAGAACCGGAACAATGCGCCAAACAATGGTCATTCGTAACTAGCCCGACTTTTCACGTCTGTGGGCCGAGGGGAAGGGTCAGTGCGACGCGTGTCCCCCGCCCGGTGCCCGATTCCACCCGCAACGTGCCTCCGGCTTCGGCGACGGTGTCCCGGATCAGTCTCAGACCGAAGTGGCCGGCGGCTGGCTCAGCGCTCGGGTCGAAGCCTCGGCCATCGTCGACGACGGTGAGCACGAGGCACCCATCCTCGCGGGCGAGTCGCAGCTCGACGTTCTGCGGCTCGGCGTGCTTCTGAGCGTTGTGCACGCTTTCCCTTGCCACCCGGTAGATGAGAGTTGCAGTCGTCTCGTCCACGGTGAGCTGCTTGTCTACGTTGATCTCGACGTGCACACCCGCATGGCGCAGCGGGCTGCCGAGGTCAGCGAGGGAGCCTGCCAGGCTGGCTGGATCCGGGCCGCGCGGATACAGCTCGGTCACCATGGCACGCAACAGCTCCACGTCGCGGCGAACGATCTTCCCAATGCGCTCGACGGCTGGCCCGTTCGCCGCGTCGAGGTGATCGCCGAGCGAGGACAAGGCATACCCCACTCCGGCCAGGTCCTGGATGACGTCGTCGTGCAGCTCTTGCGCCAGCTGACGACGCTCGTGGTCCGCGGCGGCCACCGCGTGCACCAGCAAGCGCTCACGGGACCGGCGGCTGCGCTGGACCCGGCGAGCGAGATCCAGGGCGGACGGCAGCTGCGCGAGGCTGAGGACGATGAGCGCGGCCAGCCCGACTGGTGCCATCTGCGCCAGGAGCTCGTGCTCCTGCTGGTTGTAGACACTGGTTGGGAAGTAGGCCTCATAGATGAGCTGCTGGCCGGTGCTCGCCCTGGCCAGGGTGTAGACCTCGACCAGCTTTCGCGGGAGCTGGCCCCTTTCGAACTCATTCTCAGTGCTGTTCAGCGAGCTGACCTCCGCAACGCTCGTCTCATTGCTGTGCAGCAGGGTGGCTGCCTCTGGCAGCGGGTACACGCGGCCGATCAGGGCGGACTTGTCGGAGTAGAGCACGCGGCCAGTCATGTCCCAGATCTTGATGCGGGCGATGGAGCCGTCGAGAATCCTTGGCCGGACGACGCTGTCGATCTGGGCCAGTGCCTCCTTGTCGTTCGAGATCACGCCCGCCGTGGTCTGTGGAGCTAACAGGTGGATCGACAGGGTCCGCCAGTTCTCGACGCCGGCCTTGAGTGCGCGGTCCTTGGCGATGTTCTGGAACAACAGCACCGTGGGGATGGCAACGAGCACGAGCGACGCAAACCCCACCAGGAGAAATCGGGTCAGGGCAGACCGGATCTCCGACGTTTCTCCGACCGAGCTCTTGGGGCGGGGGCGGAGCCTGAGCTGCATCAGTGACCGAAGGCCTTCGCCGGTTGGTCGCTGATCTGGATGAGCCCGATCCGGACGGCGATGATCACAGCCTCGAGCTGTGAGTGGGCGCCGAGCTTGGACAGGACGCTCTTGACGTGTCCACGGCAGGTGTGGCTGCTGATACTCATCTCCTGGGCGATGTTGGTGACGTCCCTGCCGTCGGCCATGTGGATCAGCACCGAGAGCTCGCGTTGCGACAACGGGCGTGCCAACGTTGGTCGCGCGGTCGCGGGCTTGTCGATCAGCCGAGTCACCAGGGCGGGATCCACCGCGAGAGCGCCGGGCCTGGCTGTCCGGATCGTGGTGAGCATGTCCGCGAAATGACCGTCCTTGGGCAGGAACCCGCAGGCCCCGCTGGTGACCGCCTTGTCCACGACGGTCGCCGTTGCATGGGCGCTCAACATGATCACGCGCACGCCGGGACTCATCGCCACGATCTGGGCCGTGGCGACAAACCCGTCGATGTCCGGAAGCTGGAGGTCCATCAGCACCACATCGGGCCTGAGCAGGGCGAACATCGACACCCCACCGGCGCCGGTGGTCGCATGCCCCACGCTCACGAGGTCGGGCTCGCGGTCAATCGCCTGGGTCAGTAGTTCCGCGAATGTCCTGTGGTCATCCACCACCAGAACTCTCAGCACGTCTTTGTCCTTGTGCTCCATCATGACGTAGCTCCCAGCCACCTTCCCATCTCAGCGCAGGGCCAGGAACACGTCTATGACCGGATCATCGCGGCGAGCTGCGAACCTCAGTGTGCTGGTTTCGACGTTCTGGTGAGGGTGGTTTTCGAAAAGCCGTTTTTCGTCCCTGGTTGTCCTGCCGCTGCCGTTTCGAAGCCACCGCTGTGAGGTGCAGGGCAACCTTCCATCTGGACGATGAGGCCTACGTCAGGCTCCGACCCCGCCCGTCAGATGCCGGCGGTTGCTGCCGACACTGCTGAGCAGGAGCTCCAGCGTGTGGCAGGCCTGGCGGATCGAGCTGGTCTGGTCGTTCGCGTCGCGTCGCCCGCCAATGAATGTCTCGGTCGGGGGACGGGCCTCCGTCTGTGTTGCCGCGTGTACCTTGACCAAGGCATCAAAGAGCTGGCTCAGCTCCGAGTTGTCCTCGTTCGCCCCGCGAAGCAGTCGGACGTATACCGCCTGGAGCCTCGGCCCCGGGGCGCAGCCGAGCTCCGCGTTGAAGAGCCGACGGCACCGGTCGTATGCCCGCAGGCCATCCGCGTGATGACCGCTGTGCTCCATGCTCTGCAGGAGTGCGTGCCACGCCGACTCGTCAAGGGGATCGCCCTCTAGCGCCAGTCTCGCCCACCGCTCAGCATCATTGGACGACAGTCGTGTCACCTTGTGTGCAGCCGCGACCAGGTCCTTACGGGCTTGCTGGTCGTGGATCCTGCGGAAGTCGTCCAGCCATTCGCAGTCGAGCTCCTCGGGCAGCAAGGGCGACTCAGCGAAAGTCATCGCCTCCCGCAGCATCGGGAGCGCGTCGATGGCAGACAGGTCGGGCTGGAGGGCAGCGGACATCAGCTGCTCGTAGCGCACCAGATCCAGGTCGACCCGACTCATGTCGATGGCGTAGCAGCCGGCGGCGGTCGTGATCAGACTGGTCCGCACCTCGTGGCAGGGCTGGAGCGTCTTGCGCAGGACGCAGACGTAGGTCTCGAGGGTCGCCTTGGCGCCGCTCGGGGGCGTTCCCTCCCACAGCATCGACACCAGCCGGTCCTTGGACACCGGGGCACCCCGGTGCAGGATCAGGGCGAGCAGGACGCGGCGCAGCTTGGTGCCGCCGAGCTCGCGCGAACCCATTGTTCTCTTGCCGGCCCGAACTCGGAGGCCACCGAGCAGGTCGACGCTGATGCAGGCGAGAGCGTTATTGGGGATCTTGGGGCAGTTGGAGGCGCAGTCCGAAGGCGGACCGGCCACCGTGAGGTCCAGCGCTTTCCTCGTGGTCAATGTCACTCGTTGCGGCATCGCCCCTCCTTCTGTCAAGGAAGATCGTGGGGCACGCAGGCCCTGGACGGCTCGGTACTAATGCGTGGTCGTGCACCCCCAGAATTGGTTGTTCTTCGGGTTCACCCACCGAGCGGGCTACCAACGCGGCGACGTTCGTATTGGATGCCGTTCCCTCGAGATGACGTCGCGAGCACGGTTATGGTGACCGTATGCCCACCGGACGCCCGTCGCGCATGGGCTGGGTCCCGATGAGCATGGTGTCAGTGGCGGCCATCTTGGTGGCTTGGTTCGGGGCCTCCGTCACGGGCGTGACCCCTTGGTCATCAGACGGCACCGGGGCATCGAAAAGTGTTGCAGGGCAATCGATTTCGTCTGGCGAGGCGGGATCGGCACTCGCCGCACTCGCCACCCTCGCTGTCAAGGGGCGGGCGCCGAGGACCGGCTACGACCGCGCACTCTTCGGTCCGGCCTGGGCCGACGTCGACCGCAACGGCTGTGACACCCGCAACGACGTCCTGCGCCGCGACCTCACGGCACAGGTGCTGAGGGCGGGCACCCACGGCTGCGTCCTCCTGTCCGGAAGCCTGATCGACCCCTATACCGCGGCGACCATCGGGTTCACGCGCGGCCCGAGCACGTCCGCCAGCGTCCAGATCGACCACGTGGTGGCGCTCTCGGACGCCTGGCAGAAGGGCGGCCAGCAGCTGTCCGCTGACTCCCGGCGCGCGTTCGCCAACGACTCGCTCAACCTGCTCGCCGTCGACGGTCTGACCAACCAGGGCAAGGGCGACGGCGATGCCGCGACCTGGCTACCACCGAGCAAGGCCTACCGCTGCCCGTATGCCGCACGACAGATCGCCGTGAAGGTGAAATACGGTCTCTGGGTCACGAGCGCAGAGGGAGCCGCACTTGGGCGGATACTCGCGACGTGTCCGACGCAACCACTGCCGACTGCCGCTGCGTTCGTCCTTGGGGCTGGGCCCTAGGAGGCATCCCAGCAGACTCAGACGGCGTGGCCGACCAGCGTGCCGATGCCGTAGGTCACGGCCATTGCCAGCATTCCGCCAATCACATTGCGCCACAACGATCGACGTACCGGTGCCGAGCCCAGCCGAGCAGCCAGCAACCCCGTCCCGGCAAGAGCGAAAACCACCGTGACCACCGTGACCGGGACCCGCCATGACGTCGGTGGAAACGCGATCGACACCAGGGGGAGCAGCGATCCGATCGTGAAGGCGATGAACGACGCCACTGACGCATGCGTCGGGCTGGTGAGGTTGTTCGGATCGATCCCGAGCTCGACCTCGGCGTGCGCGCCGAGCGCGTCGTGTGCCGTCAGCTGCACGGCCACATCCTTGGCCAGCTCGCGCGAGAGTCCTTTCGCGGCATACAGATCGGTCAGCTCCTCCAGCTCCTCCTCAGGAGTCTCCTCGAGCTCGCGTCGCTCCTTGGTCAGCAACGCGTGCTCGGAGTCCCGCTGGCTGCTGACCGAGACGTACTCGCCCACGGCCATGCTCATGGCCCCTGCCGCGAGGCCCGCGATGCCGGCCGTGAGGATGGCCGCGCGTGAGGTCGTCGCACCAGCCACACCGATCACGAGGCCCGCTGTTGACACGATCCCGTCGTTGGAGCCGAGGACTCCGGCGCGCAGCCAGTTCAGCCGACCTGCCATCCCCGCCTGGTGCGGCTCCTGGTGGTCCAGCGACTCTGACGCCATGGTCAACCTGTCGCCTTCGCCACGGCGTTCAGGCGGGCCGCCGCCTGCGAGATTCGGTGTGCCAGCTCGATATCCAGCTGGGTCAGGCCCCCGGCCGAGTGTGTCGACAGCCGCCAGTGGGTGACCTTCCAGCGCAGGTCGACATCGGGGTGGTGCTGCATCTGCTCCGCCTCGTCGCCAGCCTCCACGATCAGCCGGACCGCGGTGGGGAAGTCAGGTGCGTCGTATGACGCCACGAGGCTCCCGGAGTCGCGTCGCCATCCGGGCAGGTCGCCCAGCTGCCGGGTGATCTCCTCGTCGGTAAGCAGTCGGGTCATACGTTGACCCTGCCCCGCTCCTGTGGTTGTGTCCAGCCGAGTCCGGTTGCCGAGGGTTCGGGTCGACAACATCGGCGCAGGCCTACTGTCCGTCCCATGACTCATGCCCTGCCGCAGCCCCCGGTCCCACGGCTCGTCGTCGGCGCGGCGATCGTCGACGACCTC
>ERZ1739051.30-NODE-31-length-13806-cov-6.911934_pt1 | contig 13806 bp, 7 predicted proteins | sample MGYA00581757_ERZ1739051 | MGnify/ENA primary metagenome ERZ1739051 (study PRJEB42929, sample SAMN08275523) | rhizosphere metagenome | isolation source: Rhizospheric soil replicate 3 | host: Colobanthus quitensis | place: Antarctica: Devils point, Livingston Island...
CCTGCTTATGATCCTTTCAAGTACAGGATCACTTAATTCTTCCAAATCTTCTTCTTCATGTCTGTCAATTTCTAACTCAGTGTTTTTTTGATGCTTTCTGAGCTGTGCGCTCCATACATTACGCGCTATGCCAAAAAAATATCCTTTAAGGTCGGTTGTCAGATTAAGACTTCCTTCTGTTATCTGATTGTAGAGCGCTATAATAGAATCCTGAAAAACATCAGCAACATCGTCCGTTGAACCGTTATTCTGACGTACATGAATCTTAACAGATTGCAAGTAATTGTCATACAACCAAGTCAGGATCTTTTCATCCTGTTTGCGTACACCTTCGATAATGCTGATATCTGAATATTTTTTAAACAACCCGTTGTGGTTAGACAAATCTAATGGCAAATATAGTATTTACAATATCTAAAATTGTAGTTGCGACCCTGTTGGTTAAGAATTTGTCGGAGCCATGGGTTAATCTTATACAAAATATAAATATCTTTACTTACATAAAAAATCAATTCCCTCTTATACCAAATGTCTTTCCCCTTTGTAAAACAACCCGATGCAATGGACTGCGGACCAGCTTGTCTTAAAATGGTAGCCGGGTATTACAAAAAGAATTTTTCATTAGAATCGCTCCGGAAAAAATGTTACATAACAAGAGAAGGTGTTTCCTTCCTTGGTCTCTCAGAAGCTGCTGATTATCTGGGGTTTAGGACTATTGGAGTGAAAATCCCTTTTGAACTGATGAGAGAAAATGTGCCATTGCCTTGTATTGTGCACTGGCGGCAGAAACATTTCATTGTCGTTTACAAAATCCAAAAAGATAATATATGGGTTGCTGACCCGGCTGTAGGACTTGTTAAGCTCAGTCGCGAGGAATTTGTCCAAAACTGGGCATCTACCCTCAGCGATGGAAAACCTGTGGGACTAGTTTTAATAATTGAACCTACACCTGCATTATTTCAAAATGAGGATGAACATGAAAAGATAAATGGTTTTAAATTCCTGTTTAAATATTTTCGTCTTTACCGTAAATATCTTTTCCAGCTTGTTCTTGGTTTACTTCTTGGAAGTTGCATCCAGCTGATAATACCATTCCTGACTCAGTCAATAATAGATATTGGACTGAATAATAATGATATAGGATTTATTTACCTTATCCTTTTTGCACAACTTGCCCTTATATTTGGAAGAATGTCAGTTGAATTTATCAGAGGCTGGCTGTTACTTCATATCGGATCGCGGGTGAATGTAGCTATTATTTCGGGGTTCCTTCAAAAGCTGATGTCTTTGCCAGTGGCATTTTTTGATACAAAGCTCACCGGAGACATTCTTCAACGCATTGAAGATAACAACAGAATTGAAGAGTTTCTTACTTCAGCCAGCCTGAACATTTTATTTTCATTTTTTAACCTGATTGTTTTTGGAATTGTTCTGGCTATTTTCAGTACTAAAATCCTGATTCTGTTTCTCGTGGGTTCATCGCTGTATATTTTATGGGTTTCACTATTTATGAAGTCGAGGGGCAGACTTGATCATCAACGTTTTAAACAGATGTCTTTATCAGGGAACAAATTGATAAACATTGTTAACGGCATGCAGGAAATCAAATTGACACAAAGTGAATTAAGCATGCGATGGGATTGGGAAAAACTCCAGGCTACCCTGTTCAGCCTGAAAGTAAAAGGGTTGAGTATTATTCAATATCAGTCAGCAGGTGCAACATTTATTAATGAAGTGACTAATGTCCTTATTACTGTAACTGCTGCTGCTTCTGTTCTTAAGGGTGATATGACCCTTGGTATGATGCTGGCCGTTCAGTTTATTATTGGTCAATTGAATGTGCCTGTAAGTCAGATTATTGGATTTTTCCGAATGTCACAGGATGCAAAAATGAGTCTTGACAGGCTGGCTGAAGTTCATAACCTTGACGAAGAGGAGTCAAACTCTGAAATGAAAGTTCGTAAACTGCCCGATAAAAAAGATATATATATTAATAATCTTTCATATCAATACGAAGGACCACGCTCCCCGTTTGCGCTGAAGGATGTGGATCTGTTTATCGAAGAGAATAAAATAACAGCAATAGTCGGTACCAGCGGGAGCGGAAAAACCACATTGCTCAAGATGCTCCTGGGATTTTATCAGCCTGTGAATGGGGAGATTCTGGTTGGCGATACCAGACTATCTAATCTTAGCCTGAGAGTATGGAGGGAGAAAGTTGGGGCAGTAATGCAGGATGGATTCTTATTCCCTGATACAATTGCCTTTAATATTGCTCCCGGATCTGAAGACATCATTGAGGACAGGTTAATAAAAGCTGTTGAAATTGCTAACATAAAAGGTTTTATAGAGTCGCTGCCACTTGGTTATAACACTAAGATAGGAGCAAACGGCCATGGCTTAAGTGAAGGGCAGAAACAACGGCTTCTGATCGCCAGGGTTATTTATAAGAACCCCGATATCATAATCTTTGATGAAGCGACAAATTCTCTTGATGCAAACAATGAAAAAGTAATAGTTGAAAACCTTGCAGGTTTTTTTGAAGGCAAAACAGTAATTGTTGTAGCACACCGTCTAAGTACCGTGAGGGGCGCTGATAAGATTGTTGTTCTGGACAGCGGGAGGATAATTGAAACGGGAACGCACGAATCGCTTATCGCTATCAGGGGAGCCTATTATAATCTTGTAAAAAATCAACTGGAACTAGGTAATTAACATTGACTTATGAAAGAGCGCAAGCCTGAAATAATATACTCTGACCCGGTTAAAGAGATTATGGGCAATCCTCCCCGGAAGATTCTCAGGTGGGGAACCACAGTTATGTTTTCAGTACTTGTCCTCTTTATTCTTTTTGCCTGGTTTATCAGGTATCCCGATACGATTCCCTCTCCCGTTGAAATTACTACTATGAACCCCCCTGTAACACTTGTGACCAAGATTACAGGTCGCATAAAATATTTATATGTGATAGAGAGAGAGAAAGTTTCAGCCGGCCAGTTAGTTGCTGTTATGGAGACAACAGCCTCAATAAAAGAAATTGAATTATTGAAGCAAACAGTTGATACAATAAGTAAAACGGAATCACTCACCACCGGTTTGCTGCCAGAGTTATCAGAACTTGGTGAACTGCAGGGATATTATGCCTCTTTTTTGAAAAACCTTTCAGATTTGAACAATTATAACATAAATGATTTTTACGGAAGTAAAATTATATCAATTACAGAAGAGATAAACGGGATACAGGAGTATATCAACAGACTGATCGTCAAGGAAAAATTGTATTATGAAACACAGAAACTAGAGGCAAATAAATATAAGAGAGACTCTATGCTCTTTGCCGGAAAGGTAATACCGGAGAGTGAGATAGAGACTTCACATCAATCTCTTCTTCGAATTAACATTGACCTTCAGCAGGTCAGGCTTGACCATTCTGCAAAATCAATTGAGATGTCTGAAAGGCGTCAGCTACTTCAGGATTACAAGATTAACCGGCTTGTAGAAAGAGAAAAGCTTATCTCAATCCTGGGAGAGTCTTTTCTGAATCTTAAAGCACAGATTAATATCTGGGAAAATAGTTATCTTCTTGTCTCTCCGATAGATGGTATTGCTACTTTCACAAAGTTCTGGAGTGCGAATCAGTCAGTTGTAAAAGATGAGCCCGTGGTTAATATTGTTCCTTTGGAAACAGGAAATTTTGTTGGAAGAATAAACCTTAAAATGCAGCGATCGGGTAAAGTTAAAACCGGACAATTGGTTAATATTAAGTTAAGCGGATACCCTTATCTGGAATATGGGATGGTAAGAGGCATTGTAAAATCAAAATCACTTGTTCCTTCCGGTGACGCTTATATTATTGAAATTGACCTGCCAAATGGTCTTTCGACATTATATGGAGTAAAACTTGAATTCACTCAGAATATGCAGGGAACAGCAGAAATAATTACCCAGGATATCCGTCTTCTTCAAAAGATAGTTAATCCGTTCCGGTATATGGTATCAAAGAATAAAAGATAAAACATCATTATTTTTTTGCATAAGGTTCGTAATCATCATCTTTTGAGGATGTGGAAAATGCAGAACCAGCTGATGTTTTTGTGTTAGTTCCTGAATTGATTTTATTCTTTTTAATATATTTCTGATACAGCCGGAAAGCCAAAAAAGCCATGATGACTGCAAGCAGTATTATTTGAGTTTTTTCCATAATGCAAACTGTAAATTACTAACCAGCTAATAACACTTTACGGTCTTTCCGAAAATGTTTTACAAATATATAAATATTCTTCCATTTGTCTTTCAGACAGGTTCTCGTTGTCTTAATCTCTGATTCTCACATTTATTTATGCTAAAACTTTGAGTATTATTAAATATTTCAATATTTTCGTACTCTGAAAATTCCATGAATTGCCATGGTGCAGAATACTGATAAAGAGCTGAAATATAAAAGGATTGATTATGACCAAGAAAAATCCGGATGACTCTGTTCGTGAAGAACAATCCGGGGCAAGTGAAATTGCTTCCGGAACTGAGGATGCCAAACAAGCGGATAACGCGCCAAAACCAGACGAACTGGACACTACTGAAAAACCAGAGGAGAAACCAGAAGAAGTCATTGAAAATGATGAAGTTAAATTAGATGAAGTTCCTTTAGCTATGGAGGAAAGGGGAGAGGCTGAACCTGAACCTGAACCTAAATCTGAACCTGAGAATGAACAGATTTTTGATGATATTGAACTTCCTCAGGTTGATTATTCCGGATATACTAAGAATGAACTGGTTGCAACACTTGGTCTTATTATTGAAAACAGGCCACCTGCCGAGATCAGAGATGATGTGGACCGGATTAAAATACTCTTCTACAAGAAACTGAAGCTTGAATCGGAGGATAAGAAGAATAAATTTCTAGAAGATGGCGGGAAAATTGAAGATTATAGAGTATGGATTGACCCGGAAGATGCAAGAGTAAAACATCTGCTCGAAAAGTATAAAGAGAAAAAAACTGACTATAATAAAGTTCAGGATGCAGAGAAATATGAGAACCTTAAGAAAAAATATGATATAATTGATAAAATAAAGGAGCTCGTTAACAGGGAAGAGTCAATAAATAAAACTTTTCATGATTTCAGGTCCCTTCAGAATGAATGGCATTCAGTAGGTATTGTTCCTCAAACGTCATTGAAAGATCTTTGGGAGAATTATCATCATTATGTTGAAATTTTCTACGATTACATTAAAATTAACAAGGAGTTAAGAGATCTGGACCTTAAGAAGAATCTTGAAGCAAAGGTCCATTTATGTGAGAAGGCTGAAGAGCTTTTGCTTGAACCAAATCCGGTAAACGCATTCAGATACTTACAGGACTTTCATAATCAATGGCGCGAGGTCGGGCCGGTTCCCCAGGAATCGAAAGATGAGATATGGGAAAGATTTAAAGAGGCCACCTCACAGATTAACAAACGGCATCATGAGTATTTTGAAAAGCAGAAAGATGATCAGAGGAAAAATTTTGAAGCTAAGATTACTCTTTGCGAAGAGGTAGAAGCTATCAATTTACTTGAAATGAATAATTTCAAGGAATTTGATGAAAGAGCCGGGAAGGTTGTTGATTTGCAAAAAATGTGGCGTACCATCGGATTTGCTCCAAAAAAACAAAATAATAAAGTCTATCAGAGATTCAGGGATGCATGCGATGCCTTCTTTGAGAAAAAAAGAGGCTTTTATGCTGATAATAAAGAGATTCAACAGAATAATCTGCAGTTGAAAACCGAATTATGTATTCAGGCGGAAGCGCTTCAGGAGAGTGTTGAATGGAAATCAACTTCTGATGCCCTGATTAAACTACAGAAAGAATGGAAAGAGTTAGGTCCTGTTCCCCGTAAGCAATCAGAAAGATGCTGGAAAAGGTTCCGCAAAGCCTGTGATTACTTTTTCAATAAGAAGTCAGAATATTTTGCACAACTTGATACATCTTATGAAGAAAACCTTAAAGCGAAACTTGATATTGTTCAGGAGCTGGAGAAATTCGAACCGGGAACTGATGTTCAGGCAGCTTTTGAACGCCTTAAAGAGCTTCAAAGAAAATGGACAGATATTGGATTCGTACCTTTTAATATGAAGGATGAAATTACCAATAAATACAGGAATGCCCTCAATAAGGAATTTGATAAGCTAAAAATCGGCGATGATGATAAGAGTATCCTTAAATATAGAACCAAACTCGATAATCTTAAAACAAATCCAAAAGCCTCCAGAAAAGTCCGCAATGAAAGGGATAAATTCTTTACCAAGATAAAACAGCTTGAAAGCGACATTGTCTTGTGGGAGAATAATATCGGTTTCTTTGCTAAATCAAAAAATGCTGATACTATGATCAAAGAGGTTGAAGAAAAAATTGACAGTGCAAAAAAATTGATTAAAACACTTGAAGAAAAGGTCAAGATGATAGACCAGTCAGGTCTTGATGATTAATGAAAATGAGATTTTTAGTTAAATTAAAACTTTCTTGTTTTGGCAGACGTTAAATACGTATTCGTTACAGGAGGAGTTACCTCCTCATTGGGGAAAGGCATTATTTCAGCGTCTCTTGCTAAATTATTGCAAGCCAGAGGCTACTCAGTTACAATACAGAAACTCGATCCATATATTAATGTTGATCCGGGTACGCTTAACCCTTATGAACATGGGGAATGTTATGTGACTCTCGATGGAGCTGAAACAGATCTTGACCTGGGCCATTATGAAAGATTTCTTAATGTCCCTACAAGTCAGGCCAATAATGTTACTACAGGCCGGATTTATCAGTCTGTTATTAATAAGGAGAGAAAAGGAGATTACTTAGGCAAAACAGTGCAGGTTATTCCTCACATTACTGATGAAATTAAAAGGAGGATAAAACTTGTAGGTTTTGGGAATAAATTTGATATAGTAATTACAGAAATAGGAGGAACTGTTGGTGACATTGAATCACTTCCTTATATTGAATCTGTACGTCAGTTAAAATGGGAACTTGGAACACAGAATTGCATTGTCATCCATCTGACACTTGTCCCTTATCTTTCCTCAACCGGTGAATCAAAGACCAAACCAACCCAACATTCTGTAAAAGAACTTCTTGAGACCGGAATTCAACCGGATGTTTTAGTGCTCCGCACCGAAAGACACCTTAATGAAGATATTAAACGAAAAGTTGCCCTCTTCTGTAACGTTGAGGAAAGCGCTGTAATTGAATCTGTTGATGTTTCTACAATCTATGAAGTGCCAATCAAAATGCTTGATCAGGGACTTGACAGGACTGTTCTGCGGAAACTGGCACTTCCGGTTGATACTGAACCGCCGCTTACTGAATGGCGGGAATTTCTTAATAAGCTGAAGAATCCAAAACATTCAATAAAGGTTGGGCTTGTAGGGAAATATGTTGAGCTTCCGGACGCATATAAGTCAATAGCAGAATCATTCATTCACAGTGGAGCAATGAATGAATGCAATGTTGATGTTGAATACATTCATTCAGAAGATATTAATGATAATAATGTTGAATTCAAACTTAAAGGACTTAATGGTATCCTCGTTGCCCCCGGTTTCGGATCAAGGGGTATTGAAGGCAAAATTCTAAGTGCAAAATATGCCAGGGAAAATAATATACCTTTTTTTGGTATATGTCTTGGCATGCAATGTGCTGTTATTGAGTTCGCAAGAAATGTTCTGAATCTCGCGGGTGCACATTCCACAGAAATTGATCATAAGACAAAATACCCGGTAATTGACCTTATGGAGGAACAAAAAAGTATTATTGATAAGGGCGGAACGATGAGACTGGGAGGATATAAATGCATCATCAGTAAAAATTCGAAGGCATACGAAGCATATCAGAAAACTGAAATAATTGAGAGGCATAGACACCGGTATGAATTCAATGACAAATATCTTGATGATTTTATAAATAATGGGATGGTCGCAGTCGGAATAAATCCCGAATCAAATCTGGTTGAAATAATGGAAATACCTGATCATAAATGGTACATCGGAGTGCAGTTTCATCCTGAGTACAGCAGTACTGTGATTAATCCTCATCCGCTTTTCGTTAATTTTGTCAAAGCATGCATTGGATCAAACAATTTTAATCAAGCATAAATAATGGATAGAAATACAATAACAGGTCTTGTTCTGATCTTTGTAATTTTCATTGGTTTTAGTGTATATAATAACAGCCGTTTAAACAAAGCTTTTGAAAAAGCGGTGACTGTTGCAGAAGCCAGTTATAACAGGGGAGAATTAGAGACAGCGAGAACAGAATATGTAAATGCCCTGAGATTAAAACCAAATCAACCTGAGGTAATTGCAAAAATAAGTGAACTCAACCTGAAGCTGGGAAATTTTCCGGAACATCAAAAGGTTGATAGTATAGCTTCAAAACAGACACAAACCGAATTGGCTTTACCGGCAAGCGCTCCCAATGCCCCGGTAGATATCAGCAAGTATGGAGTCTTTTCGAACGCAGCGATTGGTGAAAATGAATTTATTACCCTGGAGAATAACAAGGTTGAACTAAAAATTTCGCTCAAAGGAGGCAAAGTTTATTCTGCAAGGTTAAAGGATTACAAAACCGCGGATGCAAAGCCTCTTATTCTGTTTTCAGGTGACTCTACGGTTTTCGGTTTCAACTTTTTTACTGCCGATAACAAAGCTGTTCAGACAAACAACCTTTATTTTACCCCGGTTTCAGATCAAAAATTAGTTGTTGTAAGTTCTGTGCCACAAAGCGTTAGCCTACGGTTACTGGCCGCTGATGATAAATATATTGAATATAAGTACACTCTTGCTCCAGATAAGTATATGGTTGACTTTAATGTTACTTTCAAATCAATGGAGGGCATAATCGCGGCTAATCAAAACAACCTGACCCTGGACTGGAAAATGTATATTCCACAACAGGAAATGGGACGATCGAATGAAGAGAACTATTCAACAATTAAATATAAATATTACCAGGATGAGGTTACTGATCTGGGATTAAGGCAATCTAAGGATATATTGAAAAAGGATATAACAACAAAGCTTAACTGGATTGCTTTTGAAGATCAGTTCTTTTCCACAGTTCTTTTAACAACAGATTTTTTCCAAAATGCCTCTGTCTCATCAACACGTACCCCGACCTCAACTAAGTACATCAGATATTATACATCGGAAATAGGGGTGCCTTTTAATTCAGGAGCTTCAAATTCTATCGCGATGAAATTGTATTATGGTCCAAACCATATTAATACATTGAAGAAAGAAGGTTATCAGCTCGAAAAGCTGGTATTTCTTGGTAAAAATATAATAGGGTGGATTAACAGATTCGCGATTATTCCAATCTTTAACTGGCTAAATCATTTCATTGGAAATTTTGGTATAATTATTCTTATTTTAACATTAATTATTAAAATTGTTTTGTTTCCGCTTACGTTTAAATCCTATCAGTCGACTGCAAAAATGGCGGTTCTTAAGCCAATGGTGGAGGAGTTAGGAAAGAAATTTCCTAAGAAGGAAGATGCTATGAAAAAGCAGCAGGCTACAATGGATCTATACAAAAGGGCAGGGGTGAACCCGATGGGTGGATGTATTCCTATGCTTCTTCAGATGCCTATTCTTTTCGCTATGTTCAGGTTTTTCCCTGTATCAATTGAATTAAGGCAGGAACATTTCCTTTGGGCCACTGACCTTTCCACGTATGATTCCATACTTACCCTACCTTTCACAATACCAATGTATGGGAGCCATGTAAGTCTTTTTACGTTGCTTATGACAGCTTCAACATTGCTTACAATGAAAATGACAGGTTCTTCACCTGGTTCTGATCAGCCTGGTATGAAGCTGATGATGTATATGATGCCAGTTATGTTTATGCTGATCCTTAACAATTTCTCTTCAGGTCTGACATATTACTATTTCCTTGCAAACATGATAACTTATGGTCAGAATATAATTTCGAAAAGATTCATTAATGCCGATGATGTTCTGGCGAAGCTCGCGGAGAATAAAAAGAAACCCCTGAAAAAGTCCAAATGGCAACAGCGTCTTGAAACTGCTGCCAAACAAAGGGGAATCAACCCTCCCAAAAGATAATTAACATAACAAATTATATAAAATAAGGTATTGCACGGGCAATACCTTATTTCTTTTTAAAAGTTAAAAATTATTAAAATAATGCCCGGATTCAAAAAATAGACTAAATTTATTTCATCCAATTTAATGGAGAAATGGAAAAAAAATTTAAAAACAAAGATTTAGCTGCAAGGCTGGGTGTTTCAGGTACATTAGTCTCACTTGTACTAAATAATAAAGCTGACCAGCAAGGTATCCGGAAGGATACCCAGGAAAGAGTACTTTCCCTCGCGAGGCAAATGGGCTATTTTGAAACACTACAGGAAAAAAATGAAACTTCGCCGGTTGAAGAAAAACCCGGGGTACTTGGAATGATAGTCCCATCTTTGAATGACCCATTTGTTGTTCAGATTACACCCTTTCTTCAGAAAGCATTTTCAAGTATCGGAGTTGCATTCTCAATAGTTACAAAGGATCCTGACGACCAGAGATATGACCGGCTTGTGGGAGCTTTTAAAAAATTCTATAGTGGCCTTATTCTTTTCGGAGATGCTGCTGACGAGAATACAATACGAGCGCTGCGAACGACTGATTATCCATTCGTCCTTCTCGAAAAATCAGTAAAGACATTACGTCTTAATACAATCAGCACCGATACTGTAGCGGGGGCCAGGCTTGTTGTTAATCACATTGATAAATTAGGGTATAAGAATATTTTGATTATTGCAGATCGTAAATCATTTGGTGATTATACATCTGGTATTCAGGATGTTATTGATGCTTTGAGTCTTAAGCAAGGGATTAACAAACCTATTGTTGTAGAACTGGATAAAGCAATTGAAGGTGATGAAATAGACTCAATCCAATTCGAAAAATTCCTTAGGCCACCTTACCGTGCTGACGCCATGATTGTAATGAATGCCAGCCTGGTCTATCCAATAATGTCATTACTCCGGAAGAAAAAGTTAAGGATTCCTCAGGATATTGCAGTTGTATCAATGGAGGAAGGTACCGGCTTTGATCTTATGTTTTCTCCCGTTACCTGTCTTAGAAAGCCTCTTTCAGGAATGTCAATTAAAGTGGCAAACATGATCTGGTCAGAAGTGAAAAACTCAGGGAAAGGAAAATTTAAACGACAGGTTAATATCTCTCCGGAACTTATTATAAGAAATTCCTGTGGAACCATTTAACAATGGATTAATATGGAAATATTTCTAAAATATTTATTAGCGCTAATTGTAGCGCTTAGTACTGGTTGTACAGGTAACCATCTGATAACTAATAAGGAATATCGATCTATTGTTGAAAAATCATTTAACAACAGGACGCAACTTGCTATTAACAGGGATACAGATTTGTTCCAGGTTTTTAATGAAGAACTTTCAGTAGAACAGACAGAAGCGTTGAAATTTCTTTATGCATTCATGCCGCTTAGCGACCTTGCTGACTATGATGGGGAGTTTTTTCTGGCAAATGTCGATATAGCTTTGCTTGCCAAATCAGAGACCCCATGGGGAAAAGATATACCTGAAGATATTTTTCTCCACTATGTTCTTCCATGCCGGATTAATAATGAAAATCTTGATTCATTCAGGATTATTTATTATGATGAGATTTTGGATCGTATCAAGGGGAAAAATATAAGGGAGGCCGCGCTTGAGATTAATCATTGGTGCCATGAAAAGGTAAGTTATCAGCCGGCTGATATAAGAACATCTGCCCCAATAAGTACAATACTCTCAGCAAGAGGAAGATGTGGCGAAGAATCAACTTTCACAGTAGCTGCTCTCAGAACTGTCGGGATTCCGGCCCGTCAGGTATATACCCCGCGATGGGCACACAGTGATGACAACCATGCATGGGTTGAAGTATGGTTCAACGGTGAATGGTTTTACATGGGAGCCTGTGAACCTGAACCTGTTATCGACCTGGGTTGGTTTACAGAACCTGCCACACGGGCCATGCTTGTCAATACCAAATCTTTTGGGGCGCCACTGGGTGAAGAAAACTCAATAAATCGCTATAAGAGTTTTACAGAAGTCAACAACCTTTATAAATATGCTGTTACAAAGAGAATTTTTGTTAAAGTTTTGAACAAGGATGGAATACCTGTTGATAATGCAAAAGTTGAGTATCTACTTTACAATTATGCTGAATTTTATCCCCTGGCTGTTGTTCCGACTGACAAGTATGGAATAAGCCAATTTCAAACAGGATTGGGTGATCTTCTGATCTGGGCTTCTATGAATGATGATTTTGATTATAAGAAAATATCAGTAAGTGAAACTGATACTTTAATATTGAAACTTAACCATAAAGCCGGGGGCAACTATAGTTTAGACCTGGATCTCAATGTTCCTGTATTACGATCCCCCCTTCCCGGACCATCTCCTGAATTGATTGAGCAGAATGCCAGGAGGATTGCTGAGGAGAATATCATCCGTCAGAAATATATCGATTCGTGGATGAAGCCTGAAGAGTCAGAAGCTCTTGCTTTAAAGCTTAAAATTGATACTTCAAAATTTACTCACATAATTACCAAAAGCATGGGTAATTATAATGAAATCAGCAACTTTCTGTTTTATACTCCTGATTCATTGAGGAATCTTGCTATCTCTTTATTGGAAATACTTCCTGAAAAGGACCTCCGGGATATGAAAGCTGATGTTCTGTCAGATCATCTGAGAAACAGTATCAAACCATTGAGCCTCACTGGAGAAGAAGGAGACAGTTTGTTTCTGAAGTATATTCTTAATCCAAGGGTTGCGAATGAGATAATTGTTGCCTGGAGAAGTTATTTCAGAACGAAGCTTCCCTCAAAATTACTGAATAGCGCCTCACTCGATCCTTCTGTGATTGTGGCCTATCTGAACGAAAACATTAAGATTGCTAATGACGAAAACTATTATAATGCCCCATTGACGCCTAAAGGGGTTAATGAACTTAAAGTTTCAGATTCCGCTTCGCGTACTATCTGCTTTGTTGCGATTTGCCGGAGTCTGGGAATTCCATCACGACTCGAGCCTGGGAGAAATGTACCTCAGTATTATCTTAATAACTCCTGGAATGATGTCTATTTTGCTGACCAGAAAAAACCAATAAGTGAAAATGGTTACCTGAAGTTGCAATCATCTGAAACAAAACCTGTACCTGAGTATTATATTCATTTCACAATTGCGCGGTTCGAAAATGGAAGGTATAACACTCTTGAATATGACTTCAATAAAAAAATAAGCGATTTCAGAGAAGAGCTTGCCTTGCCTCCCGGAAGTTATATGCTGGTTACAGGTAATAGATTAAATGACAGTAAGATATTAGCAAATATCACTTTTTTCAATCTTTCTGCGAATGAACACAAAATTCTTGAAATTAAATTACGCTCAATGTAAAAAATAATTTATCTTTGTTACGTTTTGGTGTTACAATGAAATAAAATCATTGTAATGAAAAGGGAATGCGGTTTGAATCCGCAACAGTACCCGCTGCTGTGATGCCCAATCGTTCTAACGATTATGGTTTTATGAAATACCTGCCACTGTAACATTAAAGGGTTATGGGAAGGCTTCATAAGACCGGGATAAGTCAGAAGACCTGCCATATATAACTAATATTCAAAGCTTTCGGGAAGAAAAGCACAGAATCATACATTGATTCCTACCTCAATATTTCCCCATTCAGCAATGAATATCAGAGTTGTTAACTGTTGTATTGATTTTTTGTATTGAT
>ERZ1739051.31-NODE-32-length-13753-cov-7.302088_pt1 | contig 13753 bp, 15 predicted proteins | sample MGYA00581757_ERZ1739051 | MGnify/ENA primary metagenome ERZ1739051 (study PRJEB42929, sample SAMN08275523) | rhizosphere metagenome | isolation source: Rhizospheric soil replicate 3 | host: Colobanthus quitensis | place: Antarctica: Devils point, Livingston Island...
TGGTTTTATCGTCCACGGATGAAGCTTCATGCGGGTGAACACCAACACAGGCATGGCCCAGGCTATGGAGTGCCGCCAACGAGGCAGCCTTTTTGCTGGTGGGCATATCCCAACCAACCGTAAGTATGTAGCGTATTGCCAGGTTGGAGGCTTCCTGGACCACCAGGCCGGGGTTGCCACACATTTCGAGGTGGGCGTGACTGTCTACATAGAGGGAAGTCGGGGAATCTTTCAATGTGCCTATGTGAGGCGGGGAAATAGCGGGTCTCCTGGTATCACGTGAGCCTGATAGGACTTTCCACCCCATTCTGCGCCAGCCAGCATGAAATCGGCTTCTCCGGAGGGCAGACCCAGGCGCTTCATTATCTCGACAGTCGTTTCGGGTATGAATGGGTGGAGGAATACCGAACAGACTCTGAGGCCTTCCGCGAGGTTATAAAGGACGTTTTCCAGCTTCTGATTTTGTTGAGCGTCTTTTGCCAGCTTCCAGGGTGCGCTTTCTTCGACATACTTGTTCAGGCTTCGTACGAAGCGCCAGATTGATTCCAGACACACGGTCAGGTCTACATTAGACATGGCTGCTTCGACTTCGACGCCAAGCTTCCTGGAGCTTTCCGACCAGGTCGCATCGATATTTTGTGGTCGAGTTATGGAGCCGCCGCTGTACTTGGCCACCATGGCGATCGTGCGGCTTACGAGGTTGCCCAGTTCGTTCGCAAGTTCGGAATTGTATCTCGTTTCAAAGCCTTCCAGGGATATTACACCGTCCTGGCCGAAGGCCACTTCGCGAAAGCAATAGAAGCGAAAGGCGTCCACACCATATTTGTCCATGACTTCAAATGGGTCGAGGACATTCCCCCTGGTCTTGCTCATCTTCTGACCGCCCATCAGCAGATAACCGTGAACAAAGAGATGGCGGGGCAGCTCATAACCGGAAGCCATGAGTAGCGCCGGCCAGATCACTGCGTGGAATTTCAGGATGTCTTTGGCCATGAGGTGATAATCCGCGGGCCAGAATTTTTGTGAAAGGTCTTCAGGTTGGGCGTATTTTAGCGCCGAGATGTAGTTGAGCAGGGCGTCCACCCATACGTAGACCACCTGATCAGTATCCCAGGGAATGGGTATACCCCACTCCAGTGTCGCCCGGCTTATGCTGATGTCTTCAAGGCCCTGCCGGATAAAGCTCTTGGCCTCGTTGAACCGGCTTGATGGTTTTACGAAGTCAGGGTGCTCGTCATAGTAATCAAGCAGTGCCTGCTGGTAGGTCGAGAGCCGAAAAAAATAGTTTTCCTCTTCGACCTTTTCCGGGACGATTCCATGGTCGGGGCACTTTCCGTCTATCAGGTCCTTCTCGGAGTAATATGCCTCACATGAGCTGCAATACAGGCCACTGTACGACCTCAGGTAAATGTCTCCCTTTTCATAGAGGTTCTGGATGAATTCCTGGACCGCCTGGCAGTGCTCCGGATCGGTTGTGCGGATAAAAAAATCATTGGTTGCGTTGACCCGTTTCGCGAGAGCCCTGAATTTCTCAACCATCTCGTTTGCGTGTTCCAGTGGCGTGATGCCGCGCTTGCTCGCAGCCCTGGCGGCTGGGTTGCCGTGTTCATCGGTTCCAGTAAGGAAAAATACGTCGTCTCCAAGCTGGCGATGATGTCGGGCGAGTATATCCGCGGCTATTGTGGTGTAAGCATGGCCGATATGGGGAACATCATTGACGTAGTAAATGGGAGTGGTTACGTAAAAAGTGTTCAAAAAGGCTCACAGAGGTGGTTTTTATGAATTTAGTTAATACTAACAGCTTGCCAGATGGAGTCAAAAACGAGAGCTTTGGCGCGAACGATGGATTGAAATACGATCTTGTTGTTGGGGCCGGACCTGCGGGATGCATGGCTGTGCTGAACGCCCCTTCCTGGATGCGTATTTTGATGGTGGAAAGCACCCGCCTGCTGGATGACCATGCAGCAGAAAATCATAACCGAGGGCGTAACTGTAGATAGTTCCCTTGCCTTCTTGAGCGATGACAAGGATTTTTATGGATGGGTTATTCCCAAAGGCGATCATCCGCTGGTGGGCGCTGGTTATGACGGAGCTTCAAAAGACATCTTTGAGCGCTTCCGATGTTTTCGAGAACTCCTCTCAAGAAAACACGGTATTGCCAGCGTTGCGGCTCGGCCGGCACGGGTTCAAACTGTCACTCGCTTGTGTTCGCGCAGACAGATAGCCACAGGCAGATCGAATTTGTTGCTTGCCGGTGAAGCAGCCGGGTTGGCCAGTGCCTGGACTGGTGAAGGCATAAGTTACGCTCTGGCTAGTGGCGCCATTGCCGGTTTGTCGTTGGGTTCAGACTCACCTGCACCAGTTTACCGCGGTCATATAAAGCGCCTTATGCCTCGGGTGCATAAGGACATGGTGCTCCGCAAGATGATAAGGCGTCCATCCCGCAGGAGGCTCGTCAGTGTTTTCGCGCCTCAGGCAAGTTTTATGCGGTCCTGGCACAAGACAAGCGACCCATCTTTCTGCCTCGCATTATGATCGCGGTGATCAACAACGTGGCGACAAGTGGCGTTATAGAGTTACGAAACGGAAGCGGTTTTCCCTCACCAGGTTTCTCATAGCGACTTTGAACCGGTTTTATGTCTTTCATTGCCGGCGGTGTATTCGAAGCAGGCAATTTACCGGAGACAGAGTGTGCGGGCGCTAACACAGGTGACGATTCTGCCATTAACGCCGGCTGTCGGACTACTTCTTCTAGCGGAAATTGCAGTGGAGCAAGCGCGGGGATGGTTGTAGCGATCATTACGCCCAAGGGAATCCGCTGCCTGTACAAAAAGTCGGAAGGTTCACTTTTAACGTTTGAGGCCGGATTTGTTGCTGTCGAAGTGGCCGCAACTGCGGCACCGGTTACATCAACTACGGTCACAGCTGGAGCGACTGGTGCTGGCTCGGCAGTCAAAGGCATGGGGACTTCGTGTGGCAGTACAGATTCCGGGACAGTCTGAACAGTGTTTTCGCCAGCCAGATAGAGGGTGGGATCAAAATATGTCTCCCTGGCGCCGGGCAGCTTAATGCCGAAGTGTATTGGCGCGCCGTTGCTCAGACCGATTGAATCTCCCTGCCGTACTCTCGCTCCTTCGTGAACGGTAACCCGTGAAATATGGAGATAAGTACTTTTTAAACCGGTGTCGTGCGTGATGGAAACGGTGGTTCCGCCGCCTTCGGCCGGGGTATAGCCCACGAAGGAAACGATTCCGTCCGCGGTGGCGCCAATGCTCGTTCCTTCGGGCAGGGCGATATCTATTCCCCGATGCCCGCTATCGGTAGAGCAATTGAGACTCCATGCTTTGTTGATCTGTCCACTTGACGGCCAGGCCAGTCCTTCCGGTGGAAGCGGTGGCTCACCTCCACAGGCTGCCGATGCACTCCCCGGCAACGAGTTTACCGCTAACATCACTGAAGTTACTGCCGCACTCAATATCCATTTCCGCTTCAATATGATGGCCTCTGCTTTCGTTCGCTGTTGTCTTTATTGACGACAGTGCAAAACTATCATCTTGAGAATATCCAGGCAACGGAATTTGTTCGAGGAAAATCAGAAATTATGCTATATGCGGAATAAATTAAATATTTTATTAAGGCTGACGGTTCAAAATATTCAGGACTGTATCTTTGTCGTTGAACGGTACCGGACCCGAGGACATGATCTGACGGGTTTCATGTCCCTTGCCGGCGATGAGAACAATGTCTCCCTCACCGGCCGATTCAAGCGCGGTTCTGATTGCCGAGCGGCGGTCGGCGATACGTAAATAATCGCCACCCGATTTCCGCAATCCCGGTTCGGTTTCATCAAGAATCCGCTCTGCCGGTTCCGTGTAGCAGTCATCGGTTGTCAGAATTGCCAGGTCGGCGAGTGTGCCTGTTATCCTTCCCATGCCCGGGCGTTTGTTCCGGTCACGTTCACCGGGACAGCCAAACACAACAATAACCCTTCCGGATGTAAGCGATCTGGCGGTGGTGATGGCCTTTACGAGACCGTCTTCGTTGTGAGCGTAGTCAACGATTACCTGATAAGGCATGTTCGCATCGACCAGCTCAAATCTTCCCGGCGCTCCCCTGAATGATGCGATTCCTTCTATTATGGGCGCTGTCGAAATACCGAGGGCATAGGCGGTAGTAGCGGCCGCAAGGGCGTTGGAGATATTGAAATCTCCGGGAAGATTCATGACGACCCGAACTTCCTCTGAAGGCGTGACCAGATCGAAGGAAGTTTTCCAGCCGCATCTTTCGATATTTTTTGCATGCACTTCTGAGTTGATATCCAGACCATATGTCAATAACCGCTGACCTGCTTCATCCGTCAGTTCCGCGGCCAGCCGCCTTCCATATTCGTCATCCGTGTTGATTACAGCGAATGGCATGTGCTCTGACAAAGCCTTTTCGCCGCCCTCAATGCGGGCAGTGAAAAGCCTGCGTTTCGTCTGATAATAGACCTCCATATCCTGATGGAGGTCGAGATGTTCCCGGGTGAGGTTGGTAAGGACCGCGATCGCGAATTTAAGGTATGCGACCCGGTAAAGATCGATTCCGTGCGAAGAGACCTCAATGGTGACGGTATCAACTTTGAGTTTGACCATTTCGGCCAGCATCGCCTGGAGCTCGATTGCCTCCGGAGTCGTCCTCGTGGCCGGTGTGGCATCTTCGCCCAGTCTGTATTCGATCCCGCCAAGCAAGCCCGTTTTTTTCCCCGCTGCCCGCAGGATTGATTCGATCAAATAAGTGGTGGTGGTTTTACCGTTGGTTCCAGTGACTCCTATAAGGGTCAGTCTTTCTGAGGGATTTTTGTAAAAACTTGCGGCGGCAAGTGCTATGGCTTGACGGACCGACGTTGTCTGTATCTGAGGTATTGTGACATCGTCCACCCAGTGCTCGGTAAGAACGGCGGCGGCGCCGGCCTCGGATGCCTGTGGTATGAAACCATGCCCGTCTATTTTGAAACCGTTGATGGCAGCAAAAAGGTACCCAGGCTTAACCTTGCGTGAGTCGATAGCGAGACCTGTTATCTCGGGTGACGAATCCGCGGTCTGGCGGATTATCTTGGCGCCGGGGAGTAACTCTGACAGTCTCATGGCATGCGGTGGGTGTTATTCAAAAAAAGCTTATGCGGATTCGGCTTCATCCACCAGCGTCTTTTCAAGCAGGGGGCGGTCCCATTGTTCCATAACCAGCTCTTCGTGGTAAAAATCAACAATAACCTTAACGATTGCTACAGTTGGTACCGCGAGCAGGCCACCCATGATACCCGCGATCGTCGCTCCGCTCAAAACAGCGAACATCACCCAGAGAGGATGGACTCCCACGCTTTTTCCCATGATCCTGGGAACCAGAATGTGGCCCTCGAGCTGTTGTACCGCCAGAAAGAGGAGGGCGACTATCAGAGCCCTGCCGGGACTAACAGCAAAGTAGGCCAGTATTATCGCTGGTGTGGCGCCGAGAAACGGACCGATAAGCGGGATGACCTCCGTAAGCGCCACCCACGCCGCGATGATAAAAACATACGTCCCGCTGCCGCCATACCAGGCGATCATTCCACCCAGAATACCCATGACGGTCGATATCAGCAACTGACCCCGCAAGTAGCTTGCCAAAGCGGTCTGAATGTGCCTGAACAGGTGGATTGCGTCCTCGCGAAATGCTTGTGGAATCCTGTTTTTGGCGGCGTCTCTCAGGCGGTTGGCATCTATCAGCATGTAGATCGAAATGATCAGGATCAGGAATGTATTGAGACCGATGTTGAAAAGGGTTTCAGCGAATCCCAGAGCCTGCTGGGCTACTTCTGTACCGCTGGACTGAATCCTGGACACCACATCCTGAGAAGTAATGTCGGGTTTATATGGGACGTCCAGTTCACTGAACCATTTTTGGAAATCTTCTATGATCGACTGGGTCCGGTTGGAATAATCCGGGATATTTTCTATCAGGGAGTTAAGCTCAGAGATGATGTTTGGCACAATCAGCGCGATCAAACCCGCAAATATTGCGAGAATTAGGAGCCATACGAGAATCACGCCCACCACCCTTGGCAGGCGCAGCTTTTTCTGAAGCAGCGTGACTGGCAGGTCCAGAACAAAAGCAACAATCGCTGCCAGCAGGAACATGATGAGTATTTTGAGAACCGTGCTGAGGAACCACAGGGCGAACAGCAGCATCAGCGGCAGGAAAATATACTGAACGTACCTTGGGACGAGGATCTTCTGCCTCATTCAAACCTTTCTGAGCCGGCTGTGATTTACGTTCAACCTATTCGTTCCCGGACGGCCTCTCCCCTTCTACCTGAGTCACGATTTCATTCTTTGATTCCGTCTCGTCTGTCACCTGCCACTTTTCCAAAGAAATGCGTGGCTTAAAAAAGGCGACCACCTCACGGATGAGAGCCACCAGCGGAAGCGCGAGGAACATGCCGGGTATACCCATCACCTCGGCACCTGCAAGAGTGGCAAAAATTACTACGAGGGGATGAACTCCAACAACCGAACCCATGATGTTCGGGACGAGGATGTGACCTTCAACCTGCTGGATAAAGACAAATACCAGGACAACCGCCAGCGCTGCCCAGGGTGAGGCGAACATGGCGACGATAACTGGAGGAATCGCTCCCATTATGGGGCCCAGGTATGGGATAAACTCTGTCACCCCGGCCCAGGCGCCGAAGAAAACCGAATATTGCGCACCCTCGGGCCAGACACCGATCACGCCCAGGAACCATATTCCGATGCCGCTGCTGGTGCCGATCAGCAGGCAGAGCAGGGCTTGTCCGCGTACCCAGTGGGTCACCGCACTCTGACTTCTCTGGACGAATTCGTCGGCGTCTTCCTGCTGGTCCCCTGGAAAGAAGTTTCTGATGAAGCGACCGATGCGTTTCGAGTCGATCAGCATATATATGGAAATTATCAATACCATAACGAGCTGGGTGAGGGCGCTGACGAAGTTGATGGAATATTCAAGCAGCAGTGATCCAAGGTTGACCAGGCCACCTTCAAACCGGTCTGTCAGCTTTCTGGCCTCTTCGCTTACGTTGATCGGCAGATTCAGCCCTTCAAGGCGCGAAATCCAGTTGTTCACCTGATCCTTGACAGTATCTGTGTATCCGGGCATGTTGTTGACTAGATCCTGAAGCTGACTGATCGCCAGCGGGATCAATAGTATTAGCAGCAAGACAATAATAGCGATGAGCGTCAGGAATACGACAAAAACACCAATGAATCGTGGAATCCTGGCTCGTTCGAGCTGTCTGATGAGCGGATCAAGGAGAAGTGAGAGAATGGCGGCGCTGGCGAATATAAACAGAACCTGGGTTATCAGCGAGGCCGTAAACCAGAGAAAGAGGATTATCACGGGCAGTCCTACGACCTGTATCCATCTGGGTATGGTTACATTCAACTGTTTCAGGCTCATCGATCTCTCCAGACATTCACCTTTTGCCTCTGATCAAGATCCACACAGGCAATCTGATGATTTATGCTTATAAGGCCACACTCACGCAAAGATGATTAATTATTATATATCACACGCTATCAGCGAGATTACATGTAAGTACGAATAATAAAAATCGATGTTTTTAGAAAAAGTTTGCGCCAAAAGTATCGAAGGGGGTTGAAAAACCCTGTCCAGATGATATCGTTCTTAACGTATGGCTTCAGAGCCCCACACTCTACAGCTGCGAGTATCAGTCAGAAGATATCGTTTTCGTTGGCACTCTGCGGCTTTTCTTGCGACTATGTTTGCCCTGGCGATGATCGCGATGACTGCTGTCATTGTATCTTCGAGGGTATCCTCTACACCCCTTCTCGATGATCATGCGATGTCGGCGTCAAGAGCACTTGCCACGACCCGGTTGCCGGAACAGATTCAACTGGCCAAGGCTGCCGAGCTGAACCTGATGTTGCCCATTTTCCAGGAAGAAATAACAGCGATCGGTTATCACCCTGTTGATAGTGAGGGTGTTGTGAGCATGAGTCCGGCTGGCCGACAGATCAACGGCTCGATCCTGTCCAGTCTCAATGTTTTCACGGATGGAGACGGTCCCGGGTACTACGTGATGAGCGAAGGTGGTACGCTCGGTTCCGCTACCTGTTCGCTGGACATCGGGGCTCCTGCCGGCACCAAGGTATTCGCGCCGGTCGATGGAACGATCGCAGGCATCAGGTCATATAACCTGAAAGGTCAATGCCCCGATACGGAGATCAAGATCCAGCCGCAGAACCAGACAAGGCTTCTTGTTGTCATGACCCACATGACGAATCTCGAAGCCTCTCTGGGACAACCGGTCAGGGCTGGAGAAACACGACTGGGGGCGGTCAGGGAGCTCGACGGATGTGTCGAGCAGCAGCTGAGCCAGTACACCTACGACAGCGGCAACCATCTGCACATCCAGGTTGAACACTTCCAGTCGAATTCGAGGCCGTGAGTACCGGTAAGATTCCCAGCGCCGGCTGGGCGGTAATCGGTGGTTCAGGGACGAGTGGATGCTCGTTCCCGGAAGACGCTGATTCTGGAGCGAAGGTCCTTGAAAATTCAATGGAGTTTGAAACACCCTTCGGACCATCGCCGATCTTTAAACTCTTCGAGACAGCCGCCGGCCGACGCTGCCTGACAGTGCGTTTGCACGGATGGCGGGACGGAGTCCTTCGCGGAGATGCGTCAAGGCAGGTCTTCTGGGTGCTGGCACAGGCCGGAGTGAAGCATGTATTCTCGGAAGCGGGTGTCGGCAGCCTCAACCCGCTGCTGGATCCGCGCGATATCGTCATACCGGACGATTATGTTGATTTGACCACTCACCGAAACCCGGCACCTGTATTGGGGGGTAATCTTCTGATTATGCGTGACCCGGTATGTCAGGTAATGGGTTCCGAGCTTTTCAACGCGGCGCGCGCCCATGCGGCGGGGCGTGTATTCGGACGCGGCACCTGTATCGTCACGGAAGGTCCACGATTTGAAAGCCGCGCTGAGATCCGGATGATGCAGCCTCATGGTGACATCATCGGCCAGAGCATGTGCCCCGAAGTGTGGCTGGCACGTGACATCGGCGCCTGCTACGCGGCGCTGTATATCGTGGTCAATTACGCCGAGGGGGTAGTTCGGGATTGGGAACATAGCCTTTTGAAAGATATTTTTGAACAGGACGCCAATGCGCAATCGCGAATCATTCTGGAGGCGGTTGATGCTGTTGATGAGAGGGCTTCATGTATGTGCGGGGATTTACGAAAGCCGACGCTTCTCTAGCCGAATTCAGGGCTATCACTTCGCCATCACCCCTTGATTACTCCCAGAGGCGTGAACCGGGCGACCTTTTCAGACAGGCCGGCTTTATGGCAGACCTTCACAACATTATCAATATCCTTGTAAGCTTCCGGGGCTTCTTCAGCCAGCGTTGAGGGGCGGCCAGCCATGACTGTGATGCCCTGCTTCTCCAGTCGCGTCTTAAGTTCATGGCCCTGTATCAGTTTTTTTGCGGCCCTGCGTCCCAGAACCCGTCCAGCTCCATGGCAGGTGGAGCCAAAACTTTCGGCAAGTGCCCTTTCGGTACCCTTGAGGAGGTACGATGCCGTGCCCATGTCTCCGGGAACTATAACCGGTTGTCCCGCCGCACGATAAATGTGAGGAACGTCCGGATGACCAGCCGGGAGTGATCGCGTAGCCCCCTTTCGGTGGACGCACAGTTTCAGCATCTCCCCTCCCACCTCGTGCTCCTCAAACCTGGCGATGTTGTGTGAGATGTCATAAACAAGATTTAGACCCAGATCTTCCGCGGATAATTTGAAGATGTATTCAAACGACTGCCGGACCAGGTGGGTCATAACCTGTCTGTTGGCGCGGGCAAAGTTTACGGCGCAGGCCATGGTGGCGTAATATTCCCTGCCTTCGCGACTGTTGATCGGCGCGCAAGCCAACTGTCTGTCCGGCAGATTGATACCGGCGCGGGCTGCGACACCGCCCATCTTTTTTACATACTCAGTGCAGATCTGGTGACCCAGACCACGGGAACCCGAATGCACCATCAGGCAAAGCTGGTCTTCAAATATCCCGAACGCCGATGCGGCTTTCTGATCAAAGATTTTCTCAACCCGCTGTACCTCGATGAAGTGATTCCCCGCTCCCAGGGTTCCTGACTGGGAAAAGCCACGTTCGCGCGCTCTGGCGCTGAGAAGCTCCGGGTCTGCGCCCTCGAAAACGCCACCATCCTCCATGGCATCCAGGTCTTCAGGCCAGCCATACCCCTGACCCGTCAGCCAGGGCACGCCCTTGGTGATCAGTAGATCCATCTCGCGGTGGTTGAGTTTGACATCCCCACCGCGGCCGACGCCGGCAGGTATCATGCGTGAAAGTTCGCGTACAAGATCCGGCACGCTGTCGCGAACATCGTGGATGTTGAGGTTGGATCTGATCAGCCTTACACCGCAGGCGATGTCATAACCGACGCCGCCGGGCGAAATAATTCCCTCATCCATCCTGAAGGCGGCAACGCCACCGATAGCAAAACCATAGCCCCAGTGAATATCGGGCATGGCAAGCGATGCGGTTACAATGCCTGGAAGGCAGGCCACATTGCTCACCTGTTCGAGCGCTTTTTCCTGCGCGGCGATTTTTACCAGGTTGCGATCGGCAAATACACGCCCCGGCACCAGCATGGAGCCGGTTTTGGGAATTTCCCAGCACCATGGATTTATCTCTCTGAGTTCCAAGGAGTTCTCCAGGTTAATATAACGCGCCATTAAGGCTAAACATCGAAAATAACTTCAGCCTTTCAGTATGTGACGGCTCTCGCCTACGACCTCTCCCAGGCCATGCCCCACAAGGCGCGTTTCAGCGAGCTCCGTTATTTTGAAACTTTTTAGAAGTATGCCCCGGCTCTCATGCAGATACAGAAACTCGTTCAACCATTCAACAAGTAAGGTTTCCCGGTCGTCGGCTTCGACCTCAACCGTGTATTTCTGTCTGGCTTGCACCTTCTCGATGTCGCATAACAGGCTGAACCTGCCCACGGCGGCGTTTTCAAACGCCTCCTTCTCGGTATTACCGAAGGCGCGGCTGCCTATGTCAGCGGTATGTTCTATGACTTCAAATACAATCATACTGTCCTCATTACGACATTCTCACCTTCAACCCCCACGTTTTTCGGTGATCTGGAATTTTAATAATTTAATCCTGTTATTCTTGTTGACAAATCCTATATAATCTATTAAGATTCTTAAATCCCATAAGATTTATCAATTTTATTTGGATATGGAGAAATAATGAACATTTCAGCAAAGAGCAAATATGCGGTAAGAGCACTTGTTGAGCTGGCCCATCACAATGATGGGCAACCGGTTCCGATTGCGGATATTGCCTCCAAGCGTGATATCCCCCTGCAGTTTCTCGAGCAGCTATTCTCCAGTCTCCGTAAAGCGGGAATTTTAAACAGCCATCGTGGCGTGCGCGGTGGCTTCAGTTTCAAGATGCTGCCGGAGGATATCAGCGTGCTGGATGTAGTCGTGGTCCTTGACGGGAACGTTGCCCCTTCCGCATGCACCGCCGGAGCGGCATGTGACAAGATGGATCGCTGTGTCGTCAAGGATGTCTGGATTGATGTTAAGAGCAGCGTGGAGGCTGTTTTAAGCGCTGCGAACATAGCTGATCTGGCTTACAGGGAAAGTTTATTGCAGGAACAGGTCAAGGAAATGTATTACATTTAACCGGGGCGGGAAGGAATAATAAAATGCCTACCACAAGAAGCAAGGCGGATATGAAACAGAGAGCAAATATGAATATTGCGGGCAGCCTGACGGATGTGATCGGCAACACGCCCCTCGTAAAGCTCAATCGGATCGCGGAGGGAATCGACGCGACCGTGGTGGCTAAAATGGAAAGTCTTAACCCGGGTGGCAGCATCAAGGACCGCATCAGCATCGGCATGATCGAAGCGGCGGAACGTGATGGCAGGATCACGCCAGGTGAGACTTTGATCATCGAGCCGACCAGTGGCAATACCGGTATCGGTCTGGCGTTCGTGTGCGCTGTTAAGGGCTACAAGCTGCTGCTGACGATGCCGGAGACGATGAGCGTCGAGCGCCGTGCAATGCTCAAGGCATATGGGGCCGAGCTTGTCCTTACCCCCGGGCCTGAAGGTATGCGGGGCGCCGTGGAAAAAGCCGAGGAACTGGCATCCGGCAGCAAAAAGTCTTTTGTTCCGCAGCAGTTTACGAACCCTACCAACCCCGAAGTGCATCGCCGAACGACGGCAGAAGAGATCTGGCGAGATACGGATGGAGAAATAGATATTTTTATCTCCGGGGTCGGTACCGGCGGCACTATCACCGGTGCAGGCGAAGTGATTAAGGAGAGGAAGCCCTCCGTATACATCGTGGCCGTCGAACCAAAGTCGTCACCGGTACTGTCTGGTGGTGACCCGGGACCGCACCGAATCCAGGGAATCGGGGCCGGGTTCATACCCGATATCCTCAATTCGGAAATCTATGACGAGGTCTTTCAGGTTTCCAATGAAGACGCTGAAGAGACCGCCAGGAGAATGGCGACAGAGGAAGGCATTCTCTGTGGCATTTCATCAGGCGCTGCCGCCTACGCCGCGCTGGGAGTCGCTCGCAGACCTTCCAGCAAGGGCAAGTTGATAGTGTTCATTCTGCCTGACACAGGCGAGCGATATCTGACAACACAGTTGTTCGGAGGCATGTAGGGCGTTAGAGTAATATCTGATTACCTGCACTGCGAATCGTTGGAGGCTTTAATGGATGTTAAAGAAGATACGCTTCTGGACGCGCGTGGCCTGAAATGCCCCATGCCTTCCGTGAAGACGGCGCTCGCGCTGGAGCTACTCGGCGCCGGCGGTATTGTCAAGGTACTTGTGGACGATCCGACCAGCAAGACTGATCTGCCCCAGTGGGTCAAGGGCAATGGTCACCAGGTCCTCGGCATCGATGATATGGAAGGCTATGTTGAGATATATGTAAAGAAAGCTGGTGGATAATGGGAGGAGGATGATAAAGATGACCGAATGCGGTGCGCATTCAGAAAAAGGTGACGAGCTGCTATCATTTGAGAACAGTGTCGGGAAAGATGATTCTCTGAGACTGACGGTTCAGGGCAAGGCAGTCCAATATAGCGGAGACGCCGATGTAAGATCTCTGCTGGAATCCCGGGGAGAAAATTCACTATATGCCAACGTACGTATAAACGGCTCGGTTTTGAGACGCCGTGATTTTGAGAACATCACATTAAGTGACGGCGATAAAATAGATTTCCTCTACTTCATGGGAGGGGGAACTTGTTCGATCTGACTGAAGAAGAAATCCTGCGCTACTCGCGGCATATCATATTGTCCGAGGTCGGCGGCGCGGGGCAACAGAAACTCAAGGACGCCAATGTGCTTGTTGTGGGAGCGGGCGGTCTTGGTTCTCCCGTTCTATTGTACCTGGCGGCGGCCGGTGTAGGTCATATCGGTGTCATCGAGGACGATGTTGTCGATGTAACGAACCTGCAGAGACAGATCATTCATTCGACCACCGATGTCGACAAGCCAAAAGTGTACAGCGCCAGCGAATCCATGAAACAGATAAATCCTCACATCGAGGTAGATGTCTATCACGAACGTCTTACGAAGGACAATATTTTTTCCCTGTTGGAGAACTATGACTACGTCGTTGATGGTGTTGAACATTTCCCGACCGTTTGCCTGATAAACGATGCCTGCGTGATGAAG
>ERZ1739051.32-NODE-33-length-13735-cov-16.492105_pt1 | contig 13735 bp, 15 predicted proteins | sample MGYA00581757_ERZ1739051 | MGnify/ENA primary metagenome ERZ1739051 (study PRJEB42929, sample SAMN08275523) | rhizosphere metagenome | isolation source: Rhizospheric soil replicate 3 | host: Colobanthus quitensis | place: Antarctica: Devils point, Livingston Island...
CGCCCTCCAAGTCGCCTGCCCGCCCCCCCGGTCCCCAGGACGTCCCATGCCGCCCGGGCCTAGCTCCCCCCGCGCCGCCGGGTATCCGGCCGGCCCCGCGAAGGCCGGGCGATCGGCACCCGGCTCTTCGCCCGGGCAGGCCCCGCCGCTCAACCAGCCCAGAGCCGCAGCCGCTAGCGAGACCGCGAGAACGCCGGCAGCCCCCGCAAGGTGCAGGTCATGCAGGCTCGGCGGGGCTTTCAGCAGAGCGCTCATGATGCCAAGGCCGGCTGTGGCCACGACGAGGGCCGCGAGTGTTGCCGCCAGCACCCGAGCGCCGCGGACGACGGACCAGCGACGCCAGACCCGTATCGAGAAGGTAACCAGTGCGATCGCTGCCAGCAGGGCGACGCCTCGGTGGAGCAGGTGCAGCCAGACCAGAGCGCCGGGCTGATCCGGCGGGCAGAACGGGAAGCTGGCGCAGGCCTGCTCGGCCTCCGCGTTGACCACCAGCGAACCGGAGACGAACAGCACACCGGCCGCAGCGACGGCCACCCAGCCGACCGAACCCAGCCGGGGGCCCGGAGTTACGTGCCGGGGCACCAGGGTGCAGACCGCGGTGACTGTGGCACCGCCGAGCATCGCAACGCCGGCGAGCAGGTGGGCAGCCACCGTTGGCGCGCCGTTGCCGGCGATCACCGTCAGGGCGCCGAGCGCGATCTGCACCACGATGACCGCAACCGTGAAGAAGGCTGGGCGCACCGCGACGGACCTGGGCCTGGGCCGCAGGGCGAGCAAGGCGGTGGCGAGTGCCAGGACGGTGACCACCACCGCGAGGTAACGGTGCGTCTGCTCCATGAGGGCATGAAACTCGTAGATCGGTCCGAAGCTGCCGTCGCACAGGGGCCAGTCGGGGCAACCCATTCCCGAGTCGCTCACCCGTACATGGCTGCCGAAGATGATCAGGGCGTAGGCCGACACCGCACTGCTGACAGCCAAGGCTGGCAACCACCTGCTCGGTCGGCGCAATGACCGGCTGGGTCGGTTTGCATCGGTGGTGTCCACAATTTGTGAAGGGTACGCCGACATGTTGGAACACCGTGACGTCTTGACCCACCTGGCGTGAAACAACATACCCCATAGGGTATGTTTCGAATGAGGATCGGAGAGCCCGCTTGAGCATCCGCGAACACCGCTGCGGCTAGTAGGCCTAAGAGCCTCGTTTCTCGGCCTCACGCAGACGCTTGCAGAGCAGCACAAGCAAGCCGCGAGCGAAATCGGGGTGGTCATCGATGATCTTGTCGAAGATGTCGGGGTGGATGGCGAACGTCTCCAGAGACCCCACGGCCTCGACGCTCGCAGACCGGGGTTGGCCGTCGATCACACTGATCTCACCGAAGTAGTCGCCGGCGCCCAGCGTCCGGCGCACGGTCTCACCGCTGGTGACGCGTGCCTCGCCCGCGGTGATGAAGTGGAATCCGATCGCGCCGCTCCCTTCGGCAATGACCTCCCGGCCGTCGGCATGGTGTGTCTGGGTTCCGGACCGGACGAGCTTTTTCAGAGCGCGCTTTGACAGCCCCTGAAACAGGTCGATGCCGGCCAGTCGGGTCTGTAGCTCTTCGGCTTTCACCGGGCCTCCTCATGTCACGCCGCAAAGACGCTAGCGGGCGCCCGGCGGCTGCCGACCAGCGCCACGCCGAGACTAGCCGAACCAGGGCGTGACAAGGGGAGTCGGGACGAGCTCAATCGAGACGAGTGGCAACCCTGGTGTGCCGCTCGACGGCCCGGCATCCGCTCGTGGCATACCGCGCATACCGTCTCGTCGACTGCGGGAACAGTCACGGCCGCACTCGAGACGAGCGCTAACCGTCCCGCGAGTGTTGCGCCCCGGTCCGGGCCTTCGCTCGCCCTCAAGTAAACTCTGGGGTCACACACAGACTCGGCGGCGAGGAGGTGCAGCGATGAGCGCAGAGACCACGTTCGAGGCGGGAGGGGCGGACGAGAGGTTGCCTTGTACCGAGCTGCAGGAGTCTCAGAAGTTTCTGGCCGACTGGGCACGGCAGATCAACGAGCGGGAACAAGCTGCAGGCCAACAAGCCATGGGTGGAGGTCCAACCGCCCGCCGAAATGGACTCAGGCCTCACTTCGGGCGTCATCGTGACGATGACTGATCGGCTGCCGAGCAGTCGGCCATTGTGAGCGCGAAACCCCAGGCCAAGGAATCTCTGACCTGGGGTTCTTCGCGGAGCCGCCTATCGGAATCGAACCGATGACCTATTCATTACGAGGTCATTGTCTGGGTCGTTGATGGTCGTTGATGGTCGCGTAAACCGTTGGTATTGCTCAGGGAGCGTCGTTGAAGGTAACGGTGATTGAGTGCCGTCAACGGTCCTTCTGTGTACTGGTTGTGTACTGGACCCACGGCTCGGCGCTTGTCGCCTATTTCAGGGGGCCAAACACCACAAACTGCCCCGACCTCGACGCCGTCAAGTGGGACGGCCCAGCGCCATCATCGACACCGAGGCCCGATGGGACCAAACGCGCCAGCTACTTCACGACGACACCCTCAAACCCGAAGACCGCGTCGCCGGACTGTTCGTTCTGCTCTACGCCCAACGAGCTGCCATCCTGAGCCGCCTCAGCGTGAAGGACATCCAGATCAGCGACCAGCAAGTACGCATCCGGTTCGGCCGCGAGCCCATCCTCCTACCCGAACCACTGGCAGCGCTGGTCCACATACTTATCGCCAACCGCTCAGGGGCTCGCCGCTCTCGGGGACAAAGGAACCTTGCCGTGGCTGTTCCCCGGCGGACAACGTGGACGGCCGATCACGGCAGAATAGCTCGCCAAATGCCTACGACAGTTCGGCCTGCGATCGGGCCAAGCCCGCAGCAACGCGCTCTTCCAGCTCGCCACCGAACTACGCGCAGCCCTCCTGGCCAGAATGCTCGGGTTCCACATCAATGTCGCGGTCGCCTGGCAACTTGCCTGCGCAGGGGACTGGGCCAACTTCGCCGCCGCCTACAGTCGCCGCCCCAAAAGCCGCCCACCAACGACCCTGCCCACAACGGTCGCAAACAGGCATTCGGAGAGTTGGGATACCCGACTCCGCCATAGCGCGGTGCGTACTACCTGCTGGAGGACACCCCGAACGTCATCTTGCGTCAACGCCGCGCATACCAAGGGTCAACACGGTCGAAAGACCGACGTCTCGGACGCTGCGTGGCTGGCCCAGCTGGGTGAGTGCGGGTTGTTGAAGGCCTCGTTCGTCCCGCCCCGAACCGGTCCGGCGACTACGCGACCTGACCATGTACCGCTCTACTCAGACGGTCGAACGCACCCGGGAAGCCCAAAGCTTGGAGAGGGAGCTCGAGAACGCCGGGATAAAGATCTCGTCTGTCGCCTCCGACATCGTGGGTGTCTCCGGGTGGGCGATGCTGGCCGCGCTCATCGCCGGCGAAGACGACACTCAAGTCATGGCCGAGACGGGCCCGCTACGACCGGGCACTGGCCGCCACCGACGCCGTGATGCTGGAAGCAAAAGCCCCACCACCGGGGGTAACCGTGCTGATCATCAACCAGGCACATGACGCCCTGACCGCGGACCTACGCGACGCGCAGGCCGAACTGGACACCGCCCAAGCCGCACACCGCGCCATCCCGGCCAAGGCTGCCGACGGCCCAGGTCAACCTCGGCCAGCAGGTCCTGGACGTCCAAACCAAGCTGATCACCCACGCCATCCGTATCGCCGCGTTCAACACCGCCCCCGCCCTGGCCTGCGCCATCCGAGGCCACACCGGCTACGCCCGCGCAGGCGAGAAGCACACGCCCTGGCCCGTCAAGCCCTCACCGGCAGCGGCGACATCGACCCCCTGACGGTGTCCTGACCGTCTGCCTCGACCCCCTACCCACCGGGCGCGCCACAGCAGCCATCGCGCAGCTGTGTGAGCACCTCACCGCCACCCAAACCCGTTACCCCGGCACGATCTCATCCTGCGCTACGAGGTCAAACCCGGCCCTGAGCACACACAGATATGACTCCATGTCCAGAGTCCTGGGGCTAGACTAATACTGAGTGACTAGCAAGGTCTCTATGGTCTTGGATTCTGGAAAGGCTTGCCATTCATGCTGACATTTCATCAGGCGGCTCGCGAACTGTTTGGGCTGCATCGTGAAGGCAGGAACACCGAAATGCTCTCGCTCGCCCGGGACGTGTGCGCTGCTTTCCCTGAGCGGAGGACTAGTGCTGGTTACTGGCTTGCTTGCGCAGAAGCACTGTGCGGAAACCACACCCGTGCCATTACAATTTTGTCGGAACTTCTTGACTCAGGACATTGGTGGCATCCCCGGCAACTTTCCGAGGAGATGGACTTCGTTGCCATAAAAGAGTCTGTTGGATTTCGTGACGTTCTCAAGCGCAACGGACTCGCTTACGAGGCCGTCAGAATAGGTAGCCGTTCACGACTTCTTCTCATGTACCCGGATCACGCCGTTGCACGCATTATTTTCGTCCTACATGGGCAGCATGGGGACGCCACCGAAACCGAGGCGTGTTGGCGGGACGGACTGCCGAGCGACTGCCTGCTTGCCACTACCCAGTCCGCCATCCCGACAGCTCCTGGGAAGTTCGGCTGGGAGGACGAAGCGACCGCAGCGGCTCAGGTTCGGGGTCAGACAGACATGTTGATGTCGCATTTCCCAAACGCACAGCTATCATTGGCAGGTTTCTCAGGCGGCGCGAGGTTGGCTCTCCTTTGGGCTCTAGAGCGGCGAATCCTCTGTCAGCGAGTGCTCGCCGTAGCACCCACGTTGACGGAACTCGACTTAGAACGCATGTCAAAGTTTGACCTGACCACGCGCCGGCCACCACCGATATATCTTTGGTGGGGCGAGACAGACCGCTTCGCACAGACAATCCGACGTGGCGCCGAGCTACTCAAGTCGGGGGGTGTCAGCGTGACTGGAAACGAATCGCCAGGAGTCGGTCATACCTACCCGGCTAGCCCGTCATGGCTCGATTCGGCCTTCTAAGGCAGTCCTCGCGCGGCCGCGGATCGCGTATTCATCCGTGCATGCCCCAGCGGACACAAGCATGGCATCAATCTCCTGCCGCCAAGGCAACAGAGATTGCGGTCGTGCCCAGGGCTGAAAATCTGTGCATGCCATATATAGTGCGGCACACAGGTCCAATGCCTCAGTGCATTCGCATATGAGGGGGCTAGAAATCCTCGGCCTAGACACGGCTGCGTTCAAGTGAGCGAGTGTCTCCGACAGCACATCTGGGCCTCTGTCGGGCTGGGCTCGTCTGAACAGATTGGCGAACCTTTTTAGTTCCTCGAGGGTGAACATTTCGGCCATGAGTCTCTTTCCACTGACAAGTTCGAACAGCACGGCACCGAGGCTCCAGACGTCACCCGCCAAAGCCGCACTGCGTTCTACCCCTGCACCACAATGGATCTCTAATGGCGCATGGTAACGATTGCAAGACCAAGAATATCTTGCGACCTCGCCGCGAGGATCCAGCGGCGGGTCGGCCAAGAAGGCAGACGCTCCAAAGTCCGCTAAGCGCACGCGACCTTGACTGATCAGAACATTACCCGGTTTTATGTCGCGATGTACGATACCGCGCGCATGGCACTCGTCGATGGCCTCGCACACCTGCTTAACAAGACTAAGTGCCTCGTGCGCGCAGACCGCTCCCAACAATGGTTGAAGGTCATGAGACGCCCATTCCAAGACGTGATAGCGAATCTCGAAATCACCAACGACGCGCGGCTTCAATGTGATGTTCACCGCAAGTGCATGAACCACAGGTTCAACCTCCCTCAGGGCCTCAAGAATCAACCCTTCCCTATGGAAGGCCCCAAGCCAGTATGCGTCATTCACTGTCGGCAATAGTACCTTGATCGCGACCGTGCCCTCAGTGCATTCTGCGGCTAGGACTATCGACCGGCGGGTTTGTGTCCCTGCTCCGCCAGCGGGCCGCACATTTGCGAACCCCAAAGGGGCAAGTGCATTCGACACGCTGGCCACAAGGTCAGGCATCTCGCGCGAGCCCTTCCTCAGAGGCGAGGAACTCGACGTAGGACGGCGAAAGAAAGGATAGGCTCGCAACTGTATGCAGGTGGACCTGGCTAGGGTCGGAGCCCAGAAGATCACGAATCGCAAGATACCCATTGACATATTCAGGGCGGGCACTTCCGAATAAGCCAGGCTCCGCGATTAGTGAGGCGAGTGCCGGGTACTTTGACAGCATTTTCGACAACTCGATTCTGGACGCGTCAAGCCCCACCAGCTGCTTGAGATTGGAGTACCAAACGGGAACGGACCGCCGCAGCCGAAGTTTTGCGGCTAGGGGCGATAAGGCGGGAACGACCTGACAAACAAGTTGCTCAGCATAGACCGCCCAACCCTCAAGGCTAGTACCGCATCGTACAACAGTCCCGAGGTACTGTTGGGCCTTCCCCTGCAGATGCGCCTGCAAGGCATGACCGGGATAACCCTCGTGCGCAATTAAGAGAACCATTTGGGCCAGTTCCTCCGGTCCTCTATTCCGCCAACGGCGTGCTGCTTCCGAGGAAACCAAGATATAGTCGCTCGCGTGGCCTGGTGTAGCTGAGAACAATGCCTGACGGGTTATTCGTGAAGATAATGGCCAATTGCATTGTACGACAGGCGAACGTAGTGCCCCTAAACCCAGGGGCTGCAATGTCAACTGCAACTCATTGACCAGCACGGTCAGTACTTCTTCCACGGACAACCGACCGTCCCGATATCGCTCCGCGATATGACCAATTGGCGTTCGCTCAAAGTCGCTCCACGACATGGCGGTGACAAGACTTTCAGCGTCGTACTCGATCAGGTTGCGAAGCTCGTCCAGTCTCCCGGCACCCAGACGTTCGCTACCGGGCTCCGCGTCCCTGTGCACCTGCAAAGACCCATGCCTCGACAATGTCGCGCCCGACACAAGACGCAATACTTCCGCTAGACGCGCCCAACCAGAGGCCGTCCTGCTCACCACGGAGTACTCAGGGCTGTGCAGACCAGACATGTCGTTGGCGACTCGGTCACACCACGCTCGCTGACGCTCGTCAAGGATAAGTTCACCCTCCTCGACTCGTGCAGGGATGTTCGCAAACCAACCGCGACTCACCTCGAGAGCCTCAGCCAACGTCATCTCGTCGGCACCACCGCAAACCAGTTGCGTTAACATGCGAAGTATGAACTGGATGTGTACCTGAGCACTGGCACCATCGCCCTGCGCCAACACTGCTCGGAGATCCCGATCGAGCTCTTCGCTCAGCTCCGTGAGCGCGCGGTCGCCTTTGTGCTTGTCCAAATCCTCCTTGAGCGCGCTCACACAAGAATAGTATTCCTCCAAATCGAGGGTCCAATATTCTGGGTTTGGTGGCAGAAATTCATTACCCTGCAGGATGACATCGGCCACTCGGAGACGCCGTCTCAATTCAAGAAGCCGATGGACTGTTGCTTCACCCCTTAATTTTGGGGCCATTGAAGCCGTCATCACGCGGCGACCCGAGATCGACTATCGGCGAACGCAGGTGCGAAGGCGGCAATGGCCAGGAACAGGCAGCGAGCAAGCCAATACGCCGCCAGACCATAGAAAATGCTTAGCGGGCCCCAGTGGGCTGTGAATAATACAACTGTTAGCGGCAACTGCACCGCCCAAACAGCCAGCGTGTTGGTTTGAAAGTCACGATTCGTCGCCCCGCGCGATCGAACCAGGGCCGTGAAAACAAGCGACAGTCCCATTATGGGGAGACTGAGGCCGACAATTAGCATCGCCGGCGCCGCGACATTGCGAACAGGTTCAATATTGGTTAACAATTCGAGCATGCGTCGCGTGAGCGTGATAAGCAAAACGGCGCCGATCCCCGACAAAGCAATCAGTACCACCAGTCCGCTAGATGTGGCCTGACGATGTTGCGCTCTCCGCCCTATACCCATATTTCGACTCAGGAGGATCTGCATCGCGGTGGCGTAGCCCATTAGAAGACCAAACATACACATCATCAGTGTGTAGGCGAGCCGCATGCCGGCGATATCGCTGGACTCACTGTGACGCAGAAAGGCGAACATCAGGAGCGTACCCGCGTAGTCGAGGACATAGGCTAACATGAGAGGATGCGAAAGGCGCCACATGATTGCCGCCTCAGACGACCGCCTGGACATGTCCGAAGCCGGAGCGTCAGCGAGATGAGCGAAGTTGCTGCAGCGCCAGGCCCGCCGGACAATGTAGTTGCCGACCGCTGCAGCGACCAGCGTAGCGAGACCGTTGCCCAGAGCACCTAGGCCCAACCCAATTACAAGCAATATGTCCAAGGCAACGTTGGTCGCGGCTGTGATCAGCACGTACTGTAGCGTTCGCATCGTTTGTTTATGAGCAGCGAATGTCATTGTGCGAAGTTGCGCGGGCACTGCCAGTAGCAGGGCAGGGCCACGTGCGATGAGATAAAAAGTCCCCTGTTCTGCCGCCGTGGCGTCGCCTGCGATCAGAAAGTGCATCAGCGGCCAAGCGCCGATGAGTAAAAGCGCAAGGCATGCAATCGAAACGATCGTGAGAAGACGACGGGCGGATTGATAGGCAAGTGCCAAATTCGTGTCAGCGGCTTCGGCCCCCACGGCTTGGCTGGCGCGTATCTGATACGACTGGGCGACGGACACTGGTATTCCATTGATCACCAGGAAGACGGCTGCCGCCATAGCCACGCCGGCGAACGCCGAGCTCGAAGACCAACCCATGACAACTGTGTCAGCCAGCGAGGAGATGACGCCAACGGCTGAACTCAGACAAAGCGGAAATCCGAGCAGCAGAAGCGCTCTCGGCGAGCAATCGTCCGAGCCGGGCGATTGCTCTGGCGCTATCCCAGTCACGTCTCACGTCCACAGATTTCGCAGCCGATTCTCGAGGGGGGCGGACTCGGGATCACATTACCCGTCAAATGGTCAATCTCCCAGTAGCTGTTCAAGAGCCGCAGCTCAGTGAATCCGGAGAGATACCGGATGGCCTCATCACAAGCGAAGGCCGCGCTCGTAGTCATCCATGGTACGTAGCGAAGGGTGGGCATCCAGCGAAGTAAGCCTGCTCCGTCAGTCCTCGCTTTGGCCTTCTTGAGTTCAGGTGCTTGAAAGAGACAATTGAAACAAGCTGTCTCACCGGGTATGCAAAGTGGGCCTACTGAAGAAACTCCATAGGTCAAGAAGGGAACGCCGAGGTTGGAAGCGCATCGTGCTGCGGTATCGCGTGTCTTATGTTGTTGACCGTTGCCAAAACCTAGGAGGAGGAGGTCGACATCTTGGAGAAGTGGAGCAAGATCCTCTTCGGTGCCGATGCGGCGCTGCACACCGCGAAACTCAGTTCCCGAAGTCATCAGGCTTAGACGGGCAGCCGCAGCGTCGACCTTCGCCCGTCCCGCCAGGGCATCCTCCGCGGTATAGAGTAGTTGCCGGCCGAGGTTGCTGATTTCGACGATGTCGTGGTCGACGCCAGTGATGCGCCCGATCCCGCACATCGCGAATTGCATAAGCACCCAACTGCCTAGGCCTCCAAGGCCAAGAATGGCGACGTGAGCTTCCTGAATCGTTCGCTGAACGATCGCGCCTTCTCGGCCTTTTCGATCAAAAGCCTCCAAAAACCTCACCTGCGACGCTAGCGCGGGTGGGTTTGCATCCTCGCCACCATAGCTTTCGATGAGAGCATCTCGGCCCAGCAGCGTCTGAAGAACGCGGTCCGCGATGTCCGCCCTCAGACCGCTGCGGCGAGCGAGCTCCTCGATGCCCCAATCGACTGGGACACCCGCAAGAAGCAATTCGACAAATTGGACCAAACCAGGTGCCGGCCTTATCCGAAAATTCTCGCGAGTTTTCATCGACCAAACCAGGATGGAGCCGTCCGTGTCCTCGAGAACACCCCATGACGAATGCAGACGCATCTTGGCAGTCAACGTTCTTACCCGAACGTCAGAGTGTACATCGGTAACTCATCCTTGATTGAGCTTCCGATCAAGACCATGAGTTCACTGTCTCTCACCGCGGGGGATTGATGTGTCCGCAATCCGAGAGCTGTTGCTCCCAGTACGAGTCGCTGCGCTAGCCGGCCAGCATCTACCCATGCATCAGCGAGTGCGCGCTCGACCGGGCAGTCCCGTTGCAATTCGCGAATCTTCAATAGCATGAGGAAAGTGAATGCGGCACTCTCAGCCACATGCTGCCCAACCATGACGCGTCGCATTTGATCTCGGAGGTCATCTCGAGGTGACGCTGCCAATCGCGCGGTTTCACAGTGTTCAGTATCAACGCTGTAGATACCGGGCTCCAAACCCTGCACATTGTACGCGCAGAGTCGCCACGCCATGTAGGATCCCATGGCTACATCACAGTCAGGACCGACATGCTGTAGAAGCTTAGTCACGACGTCACCGCGACATGGTTTACTAGCCATCGACTGAGTTGCCGACCGCCTAAATAGCACAGCCCCCAGCGTGGCCCCGAACTCCTCAACCGGATTGAGTTTCGGCTGTACTGTCTGCCCTTTAGCTGGGGAGGTCATATCTGACATCCGAAGCGCCTCATAGTACGGAAGGGAAAGAGTCCAACCTCGCTCGTCCCAGCTCCTGCGGCCCTCTTTCTCGACTAGGGATGGCAGCGCACTGGGAGGATCCGGCTGAGCCAGGAGCTCCCAAACTTCCGCACTAGTATGTGACAATCTTTGTGCCTTCATCACAGGTCCCGACGAGTGTTGCATGGCTGGCTCTGACATGGTTCAGTAAATAAGAATGGCATTGATGAAGCCCTCTACATATGGGTCTAGGCGAAGCCAAGACTCTGCTTCTTCCGGGCGGATACCCCCGTATAGTCGCCGCGATTGATGGCCGTAGGCGGTAGCAAGCAGCTGTACCGTCTCAGTTACGTGGCCCGCGTCGAGCCAAACAGTGCGAAAGGTCCGTGGCTCTCTGTACCTGTACATATTTCGTTCGAAGACGGAGGTCAGTACCAGCAGCGCCCCCGTGTCCACGCCAAAACGAGCGGGGATTTCCGGAGGCAATGGTTGGTCGATGGGGTGTAACACGCTGCGCGTCGCGCAGAAGTGCCAGACCCCGTTCGAAAGGTCGTCCACACCCCAAGTCAGCAGGTAGCCCTCGGTCGGGTGACGAGACCCTCCAGACGGCGATGTCTTGCGAATCGCCGGGGCTCGATTGGCTTGACGTAACTTGCGGATCCGGAGGACCCCGAGTGCACCTGACATGAGTCCCGCCAAACTATCGCCGCTGACGGGAGTAGAAAGCTCCCTGTCGCGGGTCATGCCTCGCTGCAAGGAGAGTGTCATCTCACTCAAAATCTGCTTGGGAGGTGGACAAACGCGGTCGTCGTCCGTAGGAAGATGCTCGTTCGACCGGAATATGTCCGGCTCCCTTTCGGCGTATTCGCGCATCATCTCGATATCCGCATGCGCGGTCGTGGCATCAGCGTAGTCCCAGTAGGGATAATCGGTCGTTGCAAGGCAATACTCCCCCGCGCGGCGCCATCCGTGTTTGGTCCAGTCGGCAGTGACCTGTTGAACTGAGTCATGTGATGGATCCTGCTGCGGTACGAGGAAGCCAAGTTCCTGAAACCGGATAACCGCACTTCGGACTCGCGCAAGTGCGATCGGCGTGACAAAGTGCATCTCTAACTCCGGGACCGTCAGAGGCGACTCGAAAGCAAGTAGCAGGAGGAGCTCCGGCTCCCCGACGATGAAGCCAGTGCGTGTATCGAGACGGTAAACCTGCCACCCTCTCGCCACTCTAGAGAAGCGCGAGGCCGCGTGTAAGACCCAAAGAATCTCAGAGACGCGGCCGCTCGTGTCCGCACCTGGCGCGACGCCTATCAGACCCATCGATTCCTCCGTTTGTATCCTATTCGATACGGTGGCCGCGGTGGTCATTAGCAGAGCGCACCGCGGCCCCGATTGTCTTACTTGCCCTACTAAATCACGACGGCTCGCCCTGCAGCATGGCCATAGGCAGGCCTGGCAGTTCCTCGACAAGAGTCTGCTCCTCATCGAGCTTCGCTGATGCCGCCTCGATGATGTCGTTCACCGACTTAGTTTTGATGATGTCGTTCACCAATTTGGTCATATCACACCTCCTTCCACAAGTTTGCCGACCGGACCGGTGAGCCCGGATGAAGTCACTGAGGTCCTCGTCTCTCAGGCTGGGCTGACTGACCCGGACGGGTGGTCAACATAAGGGTCGCCGAATGCAGTAAGGCCATCGGCAGGCCCAATACCTTCAACTTGGTGTCATTCTTGGGTGAGGGGTAGCAGAACCAGCGGGAGAGGGGTCCGTCGTGAGACGCATTCGTTCCACGCGAGAGCCTTGAAGATGTGGTTATTGCCCCCGAGAAAGGGAGCCCCTTTGAGATGTCGGCCGACCGGCAACTGATACTGCCGACCCGCTCGTTTGCAACTGTTGGTGTTTTCGGCCAACGGGTGGTGGCAGGTGAGGATACTGTGCGTGTCCAGGTCGTCGATCAACTGATTGGTCGCCGCCTTCGAATATTGCGTTAGGTTAGCCTAGCCTGGGTAGGTGCGCAAGGGTTTGAGCGGATTATCTTGTTTGTGTGTTTTGTACGATTTTGGCGCCATAGCCCGGATCGTTCACGGGTTGTGACCTGACACTGGGCCTGGGCCCAGCTCGTGGCGATCAGCTCCGACCTGGTCGCCTGGCTGCGGCTCCTGGCCCTGGCCCTGACACCGCATCTGGCCAAGTGCGAACCCAAATCGCTGCGCTACCGGCCCTGCACGTGCCGGCCAAACTCACCAACAGCGGACGACGCCGCAGGTTGCGGATCCCCTCGAACTGGCCATGGGCGGCAGCGATCGCCAGCGTATTCGCCAAGGTCGCCGCGATCCCAGCACCCAGCTGAGCAACTGAATCAGCCCGCCCCATCGAGCAAGGACCCACGGAGAACCGCCACCCGGAAGCGCCACCCGGGCCGTCGCCATACCCACAAAGCGGTTTCGTCACGACTGCCACCCCGACAACCTCAACGACTCAAGTCAGGAAGCTCATCAATGACCGAGGTTAATGCACCGATGACGCCATCCGCCAACGGGCACTACGTCTCCATGGTCGCCCACACTGCCGCCCTGCGGCGGACCGTTCGAGACCCGCACGATTCCTCACTATTCTCGGTCTCAAGGACTCGCCGAGTGGTGGGACTCGTTGATGTTCATGACCACTGACGCTCGGGTTCGCTCGAGCTGGGTCACCTTTGAACCCTCGAGCGCCTCGTGCTCTGGTCAACCCCACCGTCAAGGTGCCCCTCCACTGGAATAGGACGTCGTCGCCGACGAAGACGCCGACTTCACGGAAGAATAACGCTACCAACGACTTTCAACATGAAATAGCTATTTCCAACTCTTTATGAATAGCGGCACGCATGCTACCAATGTAGGTAGTCGGAATCGCCTTTCTCGCGATCTCGGAACGCATTTATGGTGGCTATTGATTGGTGTTGGAAATGCATGGCGGATTGAAGGTCTATCGTGGCTCGCCCGCTGCTGCGCGCAGCTACGTGGAGGCCGATCGCGGCCGTGCGGATGACTACTACCTTGCCGAAGGCACCGGCGTTGCGCAGCGGTACATCGCCTCGCCTGAGGCGGGGGTGCGCCGTGAGGGGTCGCTGACCGGTGACGCCTACGAGGCGTGGGTCGGCGGGTATGACCCGGACACGGGCGCGGCGAAGGGAAGG
>ERZ1739051.33-NODE-34-length-13555-cov-13.604593_pt1 | contig 13555 bp, 12 predicted proteins | sample MGYA00581757_ERZ1739051 | MGnify/ENA primary metagenome ERZ1739051 (study PRJEB42929, sample SAMN08275523) | rhizosphere metagenome | isolation source: Rhizospheric soil replicate 3 | host: Colobanthus quitensis | place: Antarctica: Devils point, Livingston Island...
CCTGTCTGCCCGATCCGGCCACGATCGGCCCACGGATGACCGGCAAGACGTGCGCTGGTCTCTGGGTGAGCGGCACCGGCAAGGACGGCCAGCCGCGCGAGGTCTACCTCTATCACGTGGTCGACAACGAGTGGGCGATGCGCGAGTACGGCGCACAGTGCGTGGTTTGGCAGACGGCAATCAACCCCCTTGTGGCTCTTGAGCTTCTGGAGAGCGGAGTGTGGCGGGGCACCGGGGTGCGCGGCCCAGAGTCGTTCGACGCGGTGCCGTTCCTCGACCTGCTCAAGGCGCCCCAGCCCGGAGGGTACGGATCGGCATGGGGGATGGAGGACCGCTAAGTAGGATCGCCCACATGACTCGCTACGGTCCGCAGTTCGGACCTGACATCACGTTCCTGGGGGTCCCCCGCTGCGACCTTGACGAGCCCGAGTCGTATGCCGACGCGGACGTCGTGATCCTCGGGGCACCCTTTGACGGTGGCACCTCCCACCGTCCGGGCGCGCGTTTTGGCCCGATGGCGATTCGGATGACGGACTACCTGCCGCACGACGGCTCGCGTCCCAGCCTTGCGCTTCGGACGGACGCTCTGGTGGATCTCACGGTGGTCGACGCCGGAGACGTCGAGATGTACTCCGGCGACATCGAGAAGGCCCTCCCGGCGCTTGAGGTAGCAGTTGAGAAGGTGACCCGGGCGGGCGCCATACCCGTCGTGCTCGGTGGCGACCACTCCATCGCCTTCCCTGACGCCACGGGGGTGGCCAACGTGCTCGGGCACGGCCGCGTCTCCATGCTTCACTTCGATGCGCACGCCGACACCGGCGACATCGAGTTCGGCTCCTGTGGGGCCATGGTCAACCGATGCGTCGGCTGATCGAGTCGGGGGCCCTGCGCGGCGACCGGTTCCTGCAGATCGGGTTGCGCGGTTACTAGCCTCCGCCGGAGACGCTGGACTGGATGGCCAGCCACAGGATGCGTTCGTATGAGATGACCGAGATCGGCCGTCGTGGGCTGCAGGAGTGCCTGACCGAGGCGTTCGTCATCGCGACAGACGAGTGCGACGGGGTGTTTCTCTCGGTCGATATCGATGTCTGCGACCCCGGCCATGCGCCAGGCATCGGCACCCCCGAGCCGGGTGGTCTGTCTGCCCGTGAGCTGCTGGACTCTGTGCGGCGGATCTGCCTCGAGCTGCCTGTCGTGGGCGTCGATATTGTCGAGGTCAGCCCTTCCTACGACCACGCAGACATCACCGCGGCCCTGGCCAACCGCGTTGTACTGGAGGCTCTTTCGGCGATTGCGCGTCGACGTCGCGATGCTCGCCAGGGCACGACATACGACCCCGATCAACCGCTGCTTGCGGGGCGTTGACCCGCGAGCCGTTCTGACGATCTTCGTCGAGTAGCGCTACAGACCACAAGGCGTTCCTGACAAGGGTTCCTGACAAGGGTTCCTGACAAGGTGGTGATGATTCCGTCCGGTGGGGGGCGCATCGGCCGTTCGGCCAGACCTGGCTCAATCGCTGACGCCACTGCTTGCCTTCGTGCTGCAATCAACCATGACTGTGCTGCAACCAACGACGGGCGAGATGACTACGGGGCGACTGCAGTCCCTGCACAGTTTTCTCGAGGAGACCAATGTCCTGCTGAAGGCGGGTGAGGTCGCCGGAGCCAAGGTCTGGCCGTCCGGCTTCGTTGCCTTGGACAAGGCGTTGACCGGCGGGTTCCGCTCGGGGGAGCTGGTGCTTGTGGCCGGGCCACAGGGTCAGGGCAAGACCACGTTTGCTCTTCAGGTGATGCGCAACCTGATCGCGTCCAACCGCACCGCGGTCTACTTCTCGTTCCAGCACGAAAACCACAGTGTGCTCGAGCGGTTGATCGCCATGGAGGCGGCCGAGATCGCCGGCCCCACAGGTGTGCCGCTGCACCGGGTCCGTCAGGCGTTCGAGGCAGGGCACGGTCTGGAGAAGACGTTGGAGGCGCGACTCGTCGGCACCGAGGGCGGGGTCGAGGCGGTCCGTGCGATTCAGTCGTATGCCCGGCGGCTGCACCTGCACCGCTCCAACGGATCAGATACCGACGTCGAAGCCATGCGACAGGTGATTGACACCATCCGTGAGGACACCGGACAGATACCATTCGTGGTCGTCGACTACCTGCAGAAGGTTCACGTCCCTGCCCATGCGGGTCTGACCGAGGACGAACGGGCCACGGTGGTCGTCGAGGCGCTCAAGGATCTGGCAATGGAGCTGTCGCTCCCCGTCCTGGCCATCGTCGCCGCGGACCGGAGCGGTCTGGCCGCCGGAAAACGGATGAGGGTCCAGGACCTGCGCGGCTCGTCAGCCCTCGCCTATGAGCCCGATGTGGTGCTCATCCTCAACGACAAGTATGACGTGGTGGCCCGGCAGCACCTGATCTACAACCTCGCCAACGCCGATCGCTTTCGGGGCTGGGTGGTCATGACCATCGAGAAGAACCGCGGCGGCGTCGACAAGGTGGACCTCGAGTTCCTGAAACGCTTCAGCCAGGCCAGGTTCGAGCCCATCGGCGGATTCGTGGTCGAGCAGCTGATCGACGAGCGGATCTTCGTCGACTAGCTCGGGGCGAAACGACACCGACGGCCGGACACCGACGGCGGGTGGCGGCTGGACATTGACGGACAATGGGGAAGTGAGCTCATCGCGCAGCATCGTCATCCTGGGATCGACAGGTTCGATCGGCACCCAGGCTCTTGAAGTCGTCTCCGCCAGCCCTGAACGGTTCCATGTGACCGCAATCAGCGCCGGCGGCGGCAACCTCGACCTCTTGGCCCGTCAAGCCGTCGTGCTCGGTGTCCAGGCGGTTGGAGTGGCCCATGGGGAGCACGACATCATCGCGGCGGCCATCCACCGGGTGGCTGGTGAGACCGGCCGTCAGGGGTTCGCACCGCACATTCTTGTCGGGGAGCAGGCCAGCACCGAGCTGGCCGCCAGCGGGGCCGATGTGGTCCTCAACGGCATCACGGGCTCGATCGGCCTTCGTCCCACATTGGCAGCGCTCAAGTCCGGCAGCACCCTTGCCCTGGCCAACAAGGAGTCGCTCATCGTCGGAGGTTCGCTGGTCAAAGCCGCTGCCAGGCCGGGTCAGATCGTCCCGGTGGACAGTGAGCACAGCGCGATCGCCCAGTGCCTGCGCGGCGGGTCGCCCGAGGAGGTGCGCAAGCTTGTGATCACGGCCAGCGGAGGTCCCTTCCGTGGTTGGAGCCGAGCCGCGCTCGAGACCGTCACGCCCCAGCAGGCTCTTGCCCACCCGACCTGGGCCATGGGGCCGGTCATCACCACGAACTCGGCGACCCTGGTCAACAAGGGGCTCGAGGTCATCGAGGCCCATCTGCTCTTCGACATCCCGTTCGAGTGCATCGAGGTCGTCGTCCACCCACAGTCCTTCGTCCACTCGATGGTGGAGTTCACCGACGGATCCACGATGGCGCAGGTCTCTCCGCCGAGCATGCTGATCCCGATCGCCCTGGGGATGGCCTGGCCTGACCGGGTTCCTGATGTCGGCCCGTCCATCGACTGGACGAAGGCCGCCATCTGGGAGTTCTTCCCACTGGACGAGGACGCCTTCCCTGCCGTGACCCTGGCCAGAGTGGTCGGCGCGGCAGGCTCGTGCTTCCCCGCGGTCTTCAATGCGGCCAACGAGGAGTGCGTTGCGGCGTTCCTCGCTCAGCGCATCCGCTTCACCGAGATCGTCGACACGGTCAGGCGCGTGGTGGACGATTGGAGCTCCACTCCTGAGAACGATACGAGCGCGCTGGACGTTGACACCGTCATGAGCGCCGAGAGCTGGGCGCGAAATCGTGCCCATCAGGTACTGGGCCTTGCCGAAAGTGAGACGCTGGTTCCGTGATGTATTTCCTCGGCGTGCTGTTCGTCGCCATCGGTATCAGCGTTTCCATCGCCTTGCACGAGGTCGGTCACCTCTTGCCCGCCAAGAGATTCGGCGTCAAGGTCACGCATTACATGGTCGGTTTCGGCCCTACCATCTGGTCGCGCACGCGCGGCGAGACGGAGTACGGGCTCAAGGCCGTCCCACTCGGCGGCTTCATCAGGATGATCGGGATGTTCCCGCCCAAGCCAGGTGCGGACCCCTCGATGTTGCGAGCCTCAAGCACCGGCCGTTTCTCCCAGCTGATGGATCAGGCCCGCGAAGAGTCGATGGAGCAGGTCAAGCCGGGCGACGAGGACCGCGTGTTCTACAAGCTGTCCACACCCAAGAAGCTGGTCGTGATGCTCGGTGGTCCGACCATGAACCTGGTCATTGCCGTGGTCCTGCTGGGCGGCATCGTCACCCTTTACGGCGTCGGCGAGATCACCTCCCGCGTCAGCGCCGTCTCGCAGTGCGTCAAGCCTGTCCCGGCCAACGGCGCCGCCAGCACAACATGCTCCCCATCCGATCCGCAGGCCCCGGCCAACCTCGCGGGCATTCGCCCCGGCGACCGGGTCATCTCCCTCGCCGGTCAGCCGGTCAACAACTGGGACGACGTGCGTGCCCTCGTGCGGCCCAACGGCGGCAAACAGATCAAGGTGGTCGTCGAGCGGGACGGCCGGCGGCTGGACCTGACCGCCACGCCGATCCTGAACGACGTACCCCGGCTTGATGCGGCAGGCAACCTTGTCCTTGGTCCTGACGGCAAGGCCCTCACTGATCACGTTGGGTTCATGGGCCTTTCGCCCAGCGCAGAGATCGTCAGGCAACCCATCACCGCCGTCCCGGCAGTCATTGGCAACCAGATCAGCCGCACCGCAGGCGTGGTGCTCAGGATCCCACAGAAGATGCAGGGCATTGCCAAGGCAGCCTTCGGCGGAGGAGTTCGGGATCCGTCGCTGATGTCCGTGGTCGGCGTGGGGCGGGTGGCCGGCGAGGTCGCCGACGGGCAGCTGTCAGGGGTGATCGGGTCCAACTCCGTATCCTCCAAGCTCGTCTTCTTGCTCAGCTTGATTGCGTCCCTGAACATTGCGCTGTTCGTCTTCAACATGATCCCGCTGCTGCCCCTTGACGGCGGGCATGCAGCAGGCGCTCTGTGGGAGGGCCTCAAACGGCAGGTGGCCCGGCTCCGCGGCCGGCCCAACCCGGGTTATGTCGACGTAGCCAAAGCCCTCCCCGTGGCCTATGTCGTGTCGATCGCGCTGATCGGCATGTCGGTCCTGCTGATCTATGCCGACCTCGTCAACCCGATCAAGATCGGCGGCTGACCCTCCCCTGTCTGGTGAGGGATACTTGGGACATGACGGTTTCTCTCGGTATGCCGCCCCTCCCGCCTCCGGTTGTCGCCCCTCGCCGGAAGTCCCGCAAGATCAAGGTCGGCACAGTCGATGTCGGTGGCGATGCCCCCATCTCGGTGCAGTCGATGTGTACGACCCCGACAACCGACGTCAACGCGACCCTGCAGCAGATTGCCGAGCTCACCGCGACCGGGTGCGACATCGTCCGGGTCGCATGCCCCACCCAGGACGACGCCGACGCCCTGGCCGAGATCGCCAAGAAGAGCCAGATCCCGGTCATTGCCGACATCCACTTCCAGCCCAAGTATGTCTTCGCCGCGATCGACGCCGGCTGCGCAGCGGTGCGGGTGAACCCGGGCAACATCCGCAAGTTCGACGACCAGGTCAAGCAGATTGCCCAGGCGGCAAAGGACTCCGGCGTCTCGATCCGGATCGGGGTCAACGCCGGTTCGCTTGACCCCCGCATCATGGCCAAGTACGGCAAGGCCACTCCCGAGGCTCTGGTCGAGTCGGCCATCTGGGAGGCAAGCCTGTTCGAGGAGCACGACTTCCACGACTTCAAGATCTCGGTCAAGCACAGCGACCCGGTCGTGATGATCCAGGCCTACGAGCAGCTGGCCGCCCGCGGTGACTGGCCGCTGCATCTCGGCGTGACCGAGGCCGGACCTGCCTTCCAGGGGACGATCAAGTCATCGGTGGCTTTTGGGGCGTTGCTGGCAAAGGGAATCGGCGACACGATCCGCGTCTCGCTGTCGGCGCCGCCGGTCGAGGAGATCAAGGTCGGCAACCAGATCCTGCAGTCGCTGAACCTGCGCCCGCGCAAGCTGGAGATCGTCTCATGCCCCTCCTGCGGTCGGGCCCAGGTCGACGTCTACACCCTTGCCGAACAGGTGACTGCGGGGCTGGAGGGCCTCGAGGTGCCGCTGCGTGTAGCCGTAATGGGCTGCGTGGTGAACGGCCCGGGTGAGGCTCGTGAGGCGGATCTTGGTGTCGCGTCCGGCAACGGCAAGGGCCAGATCTTCGTCAGGGGCGAGATCATCAAGACCGTGCCGGAGTCCCAGATCGTCGAGACCCTGATCGAGGAGGCCATGCGGCTCGCCGAGGAGATGGGGGAGCCGGTGGACGGCGAAGGGAAGTCGACGGGTCCCGTCGTCACGGTGGGCTGAAGCGCAGTTCCCCGCTGGTGGTCGACAGGGCCGCCAGCGCAGGGCAGGCTGGAGGCGTGCTCCGCACCCAGAGTCCAGTCCGCACCCTGACCACGGCTGACCGTGATCAGGCGCTGGAAGTCTGCGCGCGCGATACCCGCACGAATGTCTTTGTGGCTGCACGCATCCTCGAGGGCGCGCTCGCGACGTCTCCCGGTGCCGTTCTGGGCTACTCCGATGGGTCCGGTCTGCAGGCTTTGTGCTGGGCGTCGGCCAACCTGGTCCCAGTCGGCTGCGACGCCGAGGCGCTCGTGGCCTTCGCCACCAAGCTCGATCGATGGCGGCGCCACTGCTCATCGTTGTTCGGGCCCGCGGACTTGGTGCTGCCGCTGTGGGCGGACCTGAGCCCCACCTGGGGAAGGCCGCGCGAGGTGCGAAGGCACCAACCCGTGATGGCCACGGACAGCCCCCCGCCGCCAGGGGTGCCATGCGACCCCGAGGTGCGCCGGGCGCGGTTCGACGAGGTCGACCTGGTGACCCCTGCGGCTGCCGCCATGTTCACCGAGGAGATCGGCTACCCGCCGTACTGGGGCTCGGGACAGGTTTACCGCCAAGGCGTCGCAGCCCTGATCAGGGCTGGCCACACGTTCTTGCGAGTTGTCGACGGTGAGGTCGTGTTCAAGGCCGATGTCGGCTCGGTGGCCCTGGGCGTTGCTCAGATCCAGGGGGTCTGGGTGGCACCGCGGTGGCGCGGTCATGGGCTCGCGGTGCCCGCCATGGCAGCCGTCGTCGAGCAGGTCCGGGCCGAAGTCGCTCCGGTGGTGACGCTCTACGTCAATGACTTCAACGCGCCGGCCCGCGCCACATATGCGCGGGTGGGGTTCTCCGAGATCGGGAGCTTCGCGACGGTTCTCCTATGAGGCGCAACAGGATCGATGCTGGTGGGCTGCTCCGGATGGATCAGGTCATGACCGGGCTGTCGAGGGACCTTCAGGGCCTTGTCGCGTTGTTCGCCACCTCCGGCGCCCTGCACCTAGTCCGGCCGCAGATCTTCGAGACGATCGTGCCGCGACAGCTGCCGGACCGTCGCGGCCTCGTCTACCTCTCAGGTGTCGCGGAGCTTGCCTGCGCCGTTGCCCTCCTGCATCCCCTGACGCGCAAAGCTGCCGGGTGGGCCAGCGCTGTCCTGCTGGTGGGCATCTTTCCTGCCAACGTCCAGATGGCGGTGACCGCGGGCAGACGGGTAAACCGCGGGACCGGCAGCCGGGGTCTGCAGATTGCGACACTGGTCCGGCTTCCACTGCAGGTTCCGTTGATCCGCACCGCGCTCAAGGCCACGCGGCGCACCTGAGAGTGAAAGTCATCACCTGGGAGCCGTGACGTGAACCGGTCGACCTCCTGCCGATATCCTCACGGGGTCCTGTGCACCAACGTCTGGACATCAACTGACCTGACCAAGGAGCTCCCGTGTCAACGCCGGCCATGCGCATGTCGACCCTGTTCCTGCGAACCCTGCGCGAGGATCCGGCCGATGCAGAGCTGCCGAGCCACCGGCTGCTGGTCCGTGCCGGCTACATCCGCCGCGTCGCCCCCGGCATCTACACCTGGCTGCCCCTCGGGCTGAGGGTGCTGCGCAACGTCGAGCGCATCGTGCGCGAGGAGATGGACGCCATCGGCGCCCAGGAGCTGAGCTTCCCGGCGCTGCTGCCCAAGGAGCCGTTCGAGGCGACTGGTCGCTGGGCGGAGTACGGCGAGAACATCTTTCGGCTCAAGGACCGCAAGGGCGCGGACTACCTGCTCGGCCCGACGCACGAAGAGATGTTCACCCTGACGGTCAAGGATCTCTACGACTCCTACAAGGACCTGCCGTTGTCGATCTACCAGATCCAGCTCAAGTATCGCGACGAGGCACGTCCGCGCGCCGGTCTCCTGCGCGGTCGCGAGTTCGTCATGAAGGACTCCTACTCCTTCGACGTGGATGACGCGGGCCTGCAGGCCTCGTATGACGCGCACCGCGGCGCCTACATCAAGATGTTCGACCGCCTGGGTTTCGACTACGTCATCGTGAAGGCAACCTCAGGTGCGATGGGCGGGTCTGCGTCCGAGGAGTTCCTCGCGACGGCCGAAAACGGTGAAGACACCTATGTGCGCTGCACCTCGTGCGACTATGCGGCCAACGTCGAGGCGGTGAAAGTGCCTGTGCCGCAAGCTATTTCGTATGACGGGTTGCCGGCTGCGCACGCCGAGAACACTCCCGACACCCCCACCATCCAGACGCTGGTGGACCACCTCAACGCGACCTTCCCCCGCACCGATCGTGACTGGCAGGCCGGCGACACCCTTAAGAACGTGCTCGTCATGGTGGTGCACCCGGACGGTCGGCGGGAGCCGTTGGCCATCGGTGTTCCAGGTGATCGCGAGATCGACGAGAAGCGCCTGGGTGCGCAGGTCGAGCCGGCCGAGATCGAGGCGTTCGACGAGGGCGACTTCGCCCGCAACCCCGCGCTGGTCAAGGGCTACATCGGCCCGGAGGTGCTGGGTGGGCAGGCCAAGTCCGGGATCAGGTTCCTACTGGACCCCCGCGTTGTCGACGGCACGCGCTGGGTTACCGGTGCCAATGTTCCCGGCCAGCACGTGATCGACCTGGTGGCAGGGCGCGACTTCACAACTGACGGGACGATCGAGGCCGCAGAGGTACGCGACGGGGATGAGTGCCCCAACTGCGGTCGGGCGCTGGAGACGGCCCGCGGCATCGAGATGGGGCACATCTTCCAGCTCGGGCGCAAGTACGCCGAGGCGCTGGAGCTCAAGGTCCTGGACCAGAACGGCAAGCTGGTGACAGTGACCATGGGTTCCTACGGTGTGGGTGTCAGTCGTGCGGTCGCTGCCGTGGCGGAGGGCTGTCACGACGAGTTCGGCCTGGTGTGGCCTCGGGAGATCGCTCCCGCCGACGTCCACGTGGTGGCGACCGGCAAGGACGAAGCCGTCTTTGCCAAGGCTACCGAGCTCACCGACGCCCTTGCAGCACAAGGGATCTCAGTGCTCTACGACGACCGTCGCAAGGTCTCGCCCGGCGTGAAGTTCAAGGACGCAGAGCTGATCGGCGTGCCGACCATCGTGATCGTCGGCAAGGGCCTTGAGGCTGGCACCATCGAGATCAAGAACCGTGCGAGCGGTGATCGACGGCACGTGCCCGTCGACCAGATCGTCGACGCACTCGTGTCCGAGGTGCGCGGCGCAGCCAGCTGATGGGCCGTTCCGTGCTCCCGCTTCGTGCGGTCATCTTTGACTGGGGCGGCACGCTCACGCCGTGGCACACCTTTGACCTGGCCGAGCAGTGGGCGGTCTACGCGCGCGTTGTTCACCATGACGATGACCGTGCCAGCGCCGACCTCGCGGCCCGCATCTTCGCGGCCGAGGACGCGGCGTGGCAACGAGCGCGCACCGGTCAGGGCAGCGCGCACATGGACGACCTGTTACGTGAGGTGGGAGCTGACCCTGCTGATGCGTTGCATCAGGCGGCCCTGACGGCTTACCGCCAGTTCTGGGAGCCGCACACGTTCACCGACGAGCAGGTGCGTCCGCTCTGGGAAGGGTTGCGTGAGAGGGGAATTCGCGTTGGCATCCTCTCAAACACGATCTGGCCGCGTGAATACCACCGCGCGATGTTCGAACGCGACGGAGTCCTCGACCTGATCGACGGCGATGTCTACTCGAGCGAGATCGCCTGGACCAAGCCACACCCGATGGCGTTCCATGCGTCGGCAGCGGCTCTCGGAGTGGAGGCGTCCGAGGCCGTCTACGTGGGGGACCGGCCCTTCGAGGACGTTCACGGGAGCCAAGAGGCCGGGATGCGTGCCATCTGGGTTCCCCACTCAGAGATCCCTGTGGCACAACAGGTTTCGGTCGACGTGACACCAGATGGGGTCGCCCATCAGCTGCTCGACATCCTTGACATCGTGGATGGCTGGCAGCCGCGGTGAACGACCCTTCGACCACCACGCTCGTCCTGATGGGTGTGGCCGCCATCTGCGCGGGGTGGGTCGACGCGGTGGTCGGTGGTGGTGGTCTGATCCAGCTTCCGGCCCTGCTGCTCGGTTTCCCCCAGGCGGCACCGGTCCAGATTCTTGCGACCAACAAGCTTGGCTCCATCTGTGGCACATCAGTGAGTGCCCTGACCTACTACCGCCGCGTGAAACCAGACCTGATGACTGTGATTCCGTTGGCGTTGCTCGCATTTGGTGGTGCCTTGATCGGCGCCACGCTGGCGTCGGACATCCCCAAGGCAGTCTTCAACCCCCTCATCCTGGTGGTGCTGATCGGGGTGGGAAGCTACACGCTGTTCAAGCCGAGACTCGGCCGCGTGACGGACCTGCGCTTCTCGGGACACCGACATGTGCTGGTCGCCACCGGGGTCGGATTCCTGATCGGCATGTACGACGGTGCGCTCGGGCCCGGAACCGGCTCGTTCCTCGTGTTCGCCCTTGTCGGGCTGCTCGGCTACGCGTTCGTGGAGGCCAGCGCCAAGGCCAAGATCGCCAACGCCGCCACCAACCTGGCGGCTCTGGTCATCTTCATCCCGGCCGGTGGGGTGATGTGGAAGGTCGGTCTGCTCATGGGCCTGGGAAACCTTGCGGGCGGATACGTCGGGGCCCGCACGGCGATGGCCAAGGGCGCCGGGTTCATCCGCATCGTCCTGGTCGTGGTGGTGGGTGCGTTCATCGTCAAGATCGGCCTCGACGTCATCAAGCAGCTCACCTGAGCGGCTGGCGGAGACCATGGCGAAGGATAGAGGGTGTCAGAACACCGACAATCCTTCGCTTTGATCGCGGAGGCAAGAGAGGATCACAGATGCCCACTCCATCCCTGCCGGATGACGTCGCCGCTCTGGTGGCCGAGCCCAACCCCGCGGTGATCACCTCTAATCGTCCCGACGGCCAGCCTGTCTCGGTGGCCACCTGGTACCTGCTCGAGGCCGACGGTCGGATCCTGGTCAACATGGACGAGAGCCGAAAGCGCCTGGCCTACCTTCGTGAGGACCCACGGGTCAGTCTGACCGTGCTGGCCGCCGACGACTGGTACACCCATGTGAGCATGCAGGGCCGCGTCGTGGAGCTGTCCGACGACCCCGATCTGGTCGACATCGACCGGCTCTCGAACCACTACGGCGGCGGTGCGTACACCAACCGGACCAACAAGCGGGTCAGTGCGCGGATAGAGATCGAGCGCTGGCACGGCTGGGGCGCGGCCAAGAAGAGGGGTTGACCTGGTCGGCCCTTGCCTGGATCCGCAGTGTCAACGCAAGCACTCGCTCACTGCTGCCTCTCCAGAGCTGCCCTCAGGTCCGCGGGGGTCGTCACCGGGCGGTCGCAGACGAAGCCACGACACACGTACGCCGCTGCTCCTCCCGCAACCAGAGGTCGGCCCGCGAGGAGCGGAATCCCCAGCGTGTCAGGCGATCCGTGCACGATCACCAGACCGGGCGACGCGCTGTCACGCGCAGCGCGGACCAGCTCTCGGGCTTGAGGTCCGTCGCCGACGATGGCCACCTGAAGTGGGCCTGCCGCCATGGCCTCGGCCACGGCAAGTGTCCAGCCGGCAAAACGCGGGTCCCGAGCGGCAAGACCTGCCGCCGAAGCAACGGCAGCGTCGGCTGCCTCGCGGTGCCGGGTTGAACCGGTGAGCGACGAATACAGCAGCAGAGAGCCGGCGAGAGCGGCGTGGCCGGACGGCTCGGCGTTGTCCGCCGCGCTGCGCGGTCTGGTGAAGAGCTGCTCGGCGTCGTCCGCAGTGTCGAAGAAACCACCCTGACCATCCGCGAAGTGGGTCAGTGCCGTGTCAAGGAGAGTGCCTGCCGCGGTGAGCCACTGTGGATCTCCTGATGCCTGATGCAGGGTCAGCAGACCCTCGGCAAGGTTGCCGTGGTCGTCGGCGACTGCCATGGCGGCTCCGACGACGCCATGGCGGGACGCCCGGCGCAACCGGCCGCCGACCATGTGCGTGTCGAGGAGGAACTGCGCGCACGTTCGCGCTGCATCGACGTAGCTCGAATCCTCAAGCAGGACACCGGCTTCGCTCAGCGCCGCGATCGCCAGACCGTTCCAGCTGGTGACCACCTTGTCGTCCCTGGCGGGCTGTGGCCGCAGTTCTCTCGTGGCCAGCAGACGATCACGGACCTCCCCCCACCACAATGCGTCGTCCGGCTCGGTCCGCAGCTGCAGCGTCGACAATCCGTGCTCGAAAGTCCCGGCCGCCGTGACCCCGAGCAGTTCGGCCGCCCGGCGCCCGTCGTCTCCACCGAGCACCTCCACGAGCTGTTGTGGAGTCCATCCATAGGTCAGACCCTCGACCCCATCGGCGTCGGCATCGAGAGCCGAGGCGAAGGCGCCTTCGACAGTGCCGAGGTCACGCAGGAGGAAGTCGGCGGTCTGGCGCGAAACCCGTTCTGCAAGTGGGGATCGCGTCGCCCGCCACAGGTGAAGGTAGACGCGCAACAGCTGGGCGTTGTCGTAGAGCATCTTCTCGAAGTGGGGCACGACCCACCCTTCGTCAACCGAGTAGCGTGCAAAGCCACCGGCCAGCTGGTCGTACATGCCGCCACGGGCCATGGCCTCGCAGCTGCCGTTGGCCATCAGCAATGCGCGTTCCGAGCCGGTTCGCGCCCAATGGCGCAACAGAAACTCCAGGACCATCGACGGTGGGAACTTCGGCGCGCCACCGAATCCACCGTGTTGCCAGTCATATCCGCTGGACAGCTGCTCTTCGGCCTGCGCGAGCTCGACCGCCGCCATTGGCACAGCCACCCCGTTGGTGGTCCTGGCGCGCAAGGCCTCGACGATGCGTGAGCCGCTGGCGATGACGTCTTCGCGTTGGTTGCGCCAGGCGTCGGAGACACCTGCCAACAGCCGCAGGAATGCGGGTTTGGGAAAATATGTACCGCAGAAGAAGGGCACTCCGGCTGGCGTGAGGAAGCAGGTCATGGGCCAGCCGCCCTGGCCGGTCATCGCCGTGGTCGCGGACATGTAGATCGCGTCAAGGTCGGGGCGCTCCTCGCGGTCGACCTTGACGGCGACAAAATCGTTGTTGAGGACGCCGGCCACCTCGTCGTCCTCGAACGACTCGTGCGCCATCACGTGACACCAGTGACAGGCCG
>ERZ1739051.35-NODE-36-length-13303-cov-17.927536_pt1 | contig 13303 bp, 11 predicted proteins | sample MGYA00581757_ERZ1739051 | MGnify/ENA primary metagenome ERZ1739051 (study PRJEB42929, sample SAMN08275523) | rhizosphere metagenome | isolation source: Rhizospheric soil replicate 3 | host: Colobanthus quitensis | place: Antarctica: Devils point, Livingston Island...
CCACCTCGGAGTTCGGCAAGGTCACCAAGTCGTCTCCGTTCGGCTCCGTCGACAGACCCTTCAACCCGGCTTCGCTGGCCCTGGGGGCCGAGGCGACCTTTGTGGCTCGCACGATGGACACGGACCGCAAGCACCTTACGTCCGTGCTCCGGGCTGCTGCCGAGCATCGCGGGACGGCGCTGGTCGAGATCTACCAGAACTGCCCCATCTTCAACGACGGTGCCTACGAGCTGATCAAGGACCGCGACGAGGCCGAAGCCCGGATCGTCCATCTCATCGACGGCGAGCCGGTGCGGATCGGTGCCGACAAGTTTGTGGCACGCGGCGACTCCGGAGAGCTGAAGGTTGTTGCTGCCGAGGGCGCCGACATGTCCCGCGTCGTCATTCACGACGCTGGCGCCGATGACCCGTCGATGGCCTTCCAGCTCTCCCGGCTCGAGGACCCGACGTTCGCCCACATGCCGATGGGCATCTTCCGCAACGTCTCGCGCCCGACCTATGACGACCTCGTCCGCGCGCAGATCGATGACACGGTCACCAAGGCCGGTGGCCCGGCAACCGACACCGACCTAGCCACCCTGCTTCATGGCAAGGACACCTGGAACGTCGGCTGACAACTAGCTCCGCCGGTACCCCCCAGGACGCTCGACGCGGCACCATCTACGGTGCTGGCGCCTATGCGCTCTGGGGGTTGTTCCCCCTCTACTTTCACCTGCTCGCACCAGCGGGTGCCTGGGAGATCCTGGCCCACCGCATTCTGTGGACCCTGCTCTTCTGTGCGGCGGTCGTTGCCGTCCGCCGCGAGTTCGCTTGGTGCCGTTCGGTGTTCGGCAACCCTCGCATGCTGGGGGCAGTCACCTTGGCCGGGCTGCTGATCGCCGTCAACTGGACAATCTATGTTGCGGCTGTGGTGGCCCACCACGTCACCGAGGCGTCGCTCGGCTACTTCCTCAACCCGATCGTGACAGTGGCGATCGGTGTCATCGTTCTGCGTGAGCGGCTTCGCCCACTGCAGTGGCTGGCAGTGGCGATCGGGCTTGCGGCAGGGGTATATCTCACGATCGACTTCGGGCGCCCGCCGTGGATCGCGCTCGGCCTTGCGTTCTCGTTCGCCCTCTATGGGCTGATGAAGAAACGACTGGGCACTTCGCTAGGCGCCCTCCAGAGCCTGACGTCGGAGACCGCTGTGCTGGCCCCGATCGCGCTCGTCATACTCCTGTGGCTCAGCACCAGAGGCGACACTACGTTCAGTGTGGACTCCCCCGGCCACCCACTTCTCCTGGCATCCGCCGGGGTGGTGACCGCCGTGCCACTGCTGTTGTTCGGGGCCGCGGCCCGGCGGGTGCCACTCGTGACGATCGGCCTCCTGCAGTTCATCACGCCTGTCCTGCAGCTGCTCTGCGGTGTACTGCTCCTCGGCGAGACCATGGAGACCAGTCGCTGGATCGGCTTTGGCATCGTCTGGGTTGCCCTGCTGGTGTTGACCTTTGACTCGATCCGATCAGTTCGCACCCGCCGCCGGTTGGCCGACGCAGCGGAGGGTGCAGCGGTTTGACCGACGCCGCCCACCGGGCGGCGCGTCAGTATCACCTCCAACAAATCCGCAGGCGCCATCAATCGATACTCCGATGCCATCCCAACCCGATAACGGCCTGCACCTAACCGAGATTGACGGACCGATCCACAGCCTTGTTCACGATGCCCTGGAGCTGCGCCTGTTTGAGGGTTGCGTCTGCGAACTCAACCGCAATGAGCCGACTTCCCGACTCCACCACTGCAAGACGGGCCCCTGACTGCGTGCGCACCCACCCCGTTGGATTGGCGTCGCTGCCTTGGCTCGGCGGTTCACCCTGCGCACAACCGATGGACTCCTTGACCAACTGTTTGGCGCCCGCAGACCCCGGGTCTTCAAACGAAAGGATTGTCTCGTTGACGAACGCGTCTGGGGTCGCGACCAAATGCTTCAATTGCACTCCGACCACACCCAAGGCTGCCAGGTCGGTGTTCGCAGTGTCAGCGGTTCGCCACGGAAATCCGACCGCACACCGCGGCATCGAAACACGAGTCCTGTCGGAGGAGGCTGCGCACAGCCGCAAGTCCTGAACACGTAGGGCGTCGCCTCCCCCTTCAGCATTTGGCCAAACGTCCTGCCAGCTCAGGGTTGCGGTGTCCGCACCATCGGTCTCGGTGCCGGCACATGGCATCGACTCCCGCACAGACGGGGTAGTCAATGTTGTTACTGCGACATCACCCACCTCGCCAGACGTGCAGGCCGAGACAAGTGTGACCGCGGTCAACGCAGCCACCAGGCCGAAACTCCTGGCCGCGGTAACTGGGAAACATGACTGGTCCTGACGCAGGGTCATGACGCGCCGCATCAAGGTTTCGGCGTGCAGGCCGAGGTCGCCACGCATGCCGAGAAGAAGGGGTACGTCACAATCGCGTTCACGTAACCGTAGTCGCAACTAGTGGAGTACGTGCAGTTTGCATTGGTCTCGCGATCGTAGACATGGTACGTGCGGAACTCCACTTTCGGCTGCTGATAGCCGTAATTGTGAGCTGGCACGGAGATCGCATGGGACACGCTGCTTCCGATTGTGGTCGTATTAGTCACCGTGACGGAGAAGCTGGCCTCGACAGCTGCTACGGCATAAGACAGGGTCATCTTGGCACCAGCCTGCAATGCCGTCGACCTTTGTGTCGTCTTGGACATCGTCATCGTGAGCGATGAGGCCGTGGGAGAGGGGTTGTAGGCGCCGACCGCCGAACCAATGGTCGCATAAGAGACGCCAGTCTGGGCCACGATTCTCACGTTGTTGGGTGCGCATGCGGTTGTCGCCGAAGTCAACGCGGCTGAGCCGAGCCAGCCCCGAAAATGGGCCCCCAAGCGAGCATGAGCGCCGCAATGGACATGGTTGAGACAACTATCTTCTTCATGAATCCCCCTTGATTTCTCCGCCCCCCCGATTGAGATAGCGGAACGACACTAATGAAAAACAGGTATGGCTCGTCACCTTAAGGGGGTAAGAGAAGGTAAATCTTCAGGGAATGCCTCGGCTTGCCGAGAGCCATATCAACCGGCGCGGTTGGCGATGCTCTCGACCAGGGCCAACAGGGCGAGCAGGGCGTCGCGGGCAGGTGATTCGGCCGGGAGCCCGATTGCCAGCGGCGCCAGCAGCTCCTGGGTCTCTCGCGCCACGTTGTTCGTCCGCTCGCGTGCCTGGCCCATCGCCGGGTGGGCCTGCAGCAGACCGAGCGCCTCGGCGTGAAGGGCATCGTCGTGCAGATCGTAGTCCGAGCCGAGCAGCTCCTTGAGGCGGTCATCAGCAGGATCGATCGACTGGCGCACCAGCAGCATCGGAAGGGTGGCAACACCTTCGCGAAGGTCGGTGCCAGGCGTCTTGCCAGACTCCCCAGGTACCGAGGTGACGTCCAGCAGGTCATCGGCGAGCTGGAAGGCGATGCCGAGCCGCTCGCCATATCGGCGCATGATGTCGACGGTCTCCGGCGGGCAGCCGCCGAACATCGCACCGTAGCGAGCAGCGGTCGCGATCAGCACACCGGTCTTGTCGGCGAGCACACCAAGGTAGTAGTCGATCGGGTCGACACCCTCGGGCGCCGGTCGGGCATCGCGGATCTGGCCCGAGCAGAGTCGTACGAATGTCTGCGCCTGGATCTTGACAGCCTCTGCCCCCAGCCCGGCAACGAGCTCGGATGCCTTGCCGAAGAGCAGGTCGCCGACCAGGATCGCGTTGGAGTTGCCGTACGCCGCATTGGCACTGACCACTCCGCGGCGCAGGTCGGCCTCATCCATCACGTCGTCGTGGTACAGCGAGGCGAGATGGGTTAGCTCGACACCGGTGGCCGCTGCGACGACATCATCGTTGATCCCGCTGCCCAGCTCGGCCGCGAGCAGCGTGAGCATCGGCCGAAAACGCTTGCCACCGGCGTCGGCGAGGTGCACCGACGCCTCGGCGATGAACGGGTCCTCGTGGTCGACGACAGCTCGCAGCAGCGCATCGACATCGGCCAGCCCGGCCTGCAAACGTACGGCCAGCCCGGGCGAGGCGCTGGGCAACGACAGCGTCGGTGACGCGGGGGTCATCGAGGGAACACCGTCATCGCAGGAACGAAGTCATCGCAGGAACACCGTCATCGCAGGAACTGTGACGAGCGGGCCGCGAGGTCCAGCAGCGGTGAGGGGAGGACACCGAGGACGAGCGTCATGAGGACACCGATCGAGACCGCCAGTGTGGTGACGATGGAGGGTGAGACTGCCTGCACCGAGTCGCCGGCCGGCTCCGAGAAGTACATGAGCACGATGATCCGGACGTAGACGAAGGCCGCGATGGCGCTGCAGAGCACGCCGATGACTGCCAGGACTGTCGCGCCATGGCCGACAGCGGCTGAGAAGACCGCGAACTTCGCAGTGAATCCGGAGGTGAGCGGAATACCGGCGAACGCGAGCAACAGGAAGGCGAAAGCACCCGCAACAACCGGGTGGTTCTTGCCCAACCCGGCCCACTGCGACAGGTGCGTGGCTTCGGAGCCGCCATCGCGGACCATCGACACGATGGCGAAGGCTGCGATCGTGCTGAAGCCGTAGGCCACGAGGTAGAACATCACCGACGAGATGCCAACCCTGTCGAAGGCAAGCAGTCCGACCAGGACGAACCCCGCATGGGCGATCGATGAGTAGGCCAGCAGCCGCTTGACGTCGGTCTGGGTGATTGAAAGGACCGCGCCCGCGACCATGGTGAGGATCGCGACGGCCCACAGCGCCGGCGTCCAGTCCCAGCGACTGTCCGCGACACCGACGTAGATGAAACGCAGGATCGCACCGAACGCCGCGACCTTGGTGCACGCGGCCATGAAGCCCGTAACGGGTGTGGGCGCGCCTTGGTAGACGTCAGGAGTCCACGAGTGGAAGGGCACGGCTCCGATCTTGAAGAGCAGACCGACCAGCACGAGCAGAACGCCGGGGACGAGCAGCCCGTCCATGCCGGACTGGGTGCCGATGGCCTTGGCAATGACGCCCAGATTCATCGAGCCGGAGTAGCCGAACAGCAGCGCAGAGCCGAACAGGAAGAAGGCAGAGGAGAAGGCGCCGAGCAGGAAGTACTTCATGGACGCTTCCTGCGAGAGCAGGCGGCGGCGGCGGGCGAGCCCGGAGAGGATGTAGAGCGGCAGGGAGAGGACCTCCAGTGCCACGAACATGGTCAACAGGTCGCCAGCCGCCGGGAACAGCAACATGCCCCCGACCGCGAACAGGGTCAGGGGGAAGACCTCGGTCGTGGTGGCACCTGCACGGACGGCGGCCGCCTCCTGGGCAGAACCGGGGGCCGAAGCACCCTGGGCGGTGAAGGCGTCAGCGCCCAGCCCGTCCAAGCGTTCGGCCATGGCGAGGACGCTGAGGGCCGAAAGGACCAGGATCGTGCCCTGCAGGAACAGCGCGGGCCCATCCACGACCACGGCGCCGGCCAGCGTGATGCCCTGATGGTCCAGACCCAGAACGACCGCGCCCAGCGCGGCCACCAGGGCAACCAGGGCGACGCCCACCTGAGCGGCATAGCGCTGTGCCCGCGGGGCAAAGGCCTCGACGAGAACACCGATCATGGCCCCGCCAAAGACGATCAACATCGGCAGGATGGCGCCGTAGTTGATCTTGGTGGCGATGAACTCCGTCACAAGCCCGGGCAGAGAGGAGATCACTTGACGGCTCCTTCAGCGGCCGGGGGGTTCGTCGCTGCCGGATCCGTGACGCCGACGTAGTGCAAAGTCCTCGCGACGGCGGGGTTGATCACGTCGAGGGCCGGCTTGGGGTAGAAGCCCAGGACGATGAACGCCGCGATCAGCGGTGCCACGACCCACTTCTCTCGGTGGGAAAGATCGGGTGTGCCGGCGGCAGCCTCGGGCTTGGGCCCGGTCATCATCCGCTGGTACATGAGCAGGATGTAGAGCGACGCCAGGATGATGCCAACGGTGGCGATCACTGCGGCGACGCGGTAGCGCTGGAACGTCCCCAACAGGACGAGGAACTCCGAGATGAACGAGTTCAGACCGGGCAGGGCCAGACCGGAGAGGCCGGAGAGCAGGAAGACGCCGGCAAGCACGGGGGTCACCCGTTGCCAACCGCCGTAGTCGGGGATGCGCTTGCTACCGCGACGACGGATGAGCATGCCCACGACGAGGAACAACGCCGCCGTCGTGAAACCGTGATTGACCATGTAGAGCGCAGCGCCAGACGTGCCGATCGAGGTCATGGCGAAGATGCCGAGCACGATGAAGCCGAAGTGGCTGATCGACGTGTAGGCGATCAGCCGCATGATGTCGGTCTGGCCGATCGCGAGCAGCGCGCCATACAGGACCGAGATGACGGCGAGCACGATGATCGCCGGGGTGGCCCACTTGCTGGCCTCGGGGAACATCTGCAGGCAGAAGCGGATCATCCCGTACGTGCCGACCTTGTCGAGCACGCCGACCAGCAGCACAGCCGTGGCCGGACGAGCCTCAGTCGCTGCATCAGGCAGCCAGGTGTGGACCGGCCACATCGGCGCTTTGACTGCGAAGGCAAAGAAGAACCCGAGGAACAGCAGTCGCCCGGTGGTCTGGTCGAGCTTGAGACCGGTCAGCTTCTCGACGAGGAAGCCGTCGGCGCCGCCGGGGCCGTTCTGGTAGAGCGCGATGACAGCCACCAGCATGACGAGCCCGCCGAGCAGGGAGAACAGCAAGAACTTGACCGCGGCGTACTGCCTGCGGGCACCACCGAAGGAGCCGATCAGGAAGTAGACGGGGATCAGCATCGCCTCGAAGAAGACGTAGAACAAGAACACGTCGGTCGCGGAGAAGACACCGACCATGAAGGTCTCGAGGACCAGCATGAGGGCGAAGTAGTTCTGCTGGCGCTGGCCGACCTCGGGGACGTCGTGCCAGGCCGCGAGCAGGCAGACGGGCACCAGGATCGCGGTCATCACGATCAGCACGAGCGCTATGCCGTCCACGCCGACGGCGTAGCTCACGCCGAACTGCTCGATCCAGGAGTGCAGCTCCTGGAGCTGGAACTGCTGGGCCGAGACCGTCTTGAACTGCAGCCCGGCGGCCACGGTGAACAGGAGCGCGACGATGGAGAAACCGAGCGCGATGTGCTTGGCCCGGTCAGCCAGGCTCGCAGGCAGGAAGGCGACGACGAGCGCACCCACCAGCGGGATCAGGCCGATCGTGGTCAGCCACGGAAAACTGGACATCACTGCACCACCCAGACGGCACCGAGGATCACGACGACGCCAAGGAGCATCGTCAGGGCGTACGAACGCACGAAGCCGTTCTGGACCCGGCGAAGGCGAGAGGAGGAACCGCCGATAAACGCGGCCAGACTCCCGACCGCCCCGTCAACAACCTTGTTGTCGAAGAAGACCAGCGAGCGGGTCAGGTGTAGCCCCGGGCGCATCAGCACCGCCTCGTTCACCCCGTCCTGGTAGAGGTCCTGGCGGGCGGCCCGGGTCAGCGGCGAACCCACCGGCGCAACCACCGGAACGTCTTCGCGCCAGTAGAGCATCCAGGCCAGGCCCAGACCTGCGGCAACCACGAGCAGCGTCAAGGTCATCAGCACCGGGACGGCGATCACGGGGTTCTCGCCTTCGGTGTGGGTGCCGACCACAGGCTCGAGCCAGCTCTGGATGGCACCGGTCGGGCCAAGAATCAGACCCAGGAATGCCGAACCGGCGGCGAGGATGACCATCGGGACGGTCATCACCCTGGGCGACTCGTGCGGGTGCGCTTCCTTGGGCCAGCGTTTCTTGCCCTGGAACGTCATGAAGAAGAGACGCGACATGTAGAACGCGGTGACACCGGCGCCGATCAGCGCGGCGGAGCCGAAGACCCATGGCCGCCAGCCATCACCGATGAACGCCGCCTCGATGATCTTGTCCTTGGACCAGAAGCCGGCGAAGGGCGGCACGCCGAGGATGGCCAGCCAGCCCACGGCGAAGGTGACCCAGGTGATCTTCATGGCACCGGACAGGTGGCCGAACCGGCGCATGTCAACCTGGTTGTCCATGCCGTGCATGACCGAGCCGGCGCCAAGGAACATCCCGGCCTTGAAGAAGCCGTGGTTGAGCAGGTGGAAGATCGCGAAGGCGTAGCCGACCGGGCCGAGCCCGGCGGCGAGCATCATGTAGCCGATCTGGCTCATCGTCGAGGCCGCCAGTGCCTTCTTGATGTCGTCCTTGGCACAGCCGACGATCGCCCCGAACACCAAGGTGATGGCACCAACGATGACCACGAAGGTCTGCGCGGTCGGAGAAGCGTCGAAGATCACGTGGCTGCGCACGACGAGGTACACACCGGCGGTGACCATCGTCGCGGCGTGGATCAGCGCAGACACAGGTGTCGGGCCGGCCATCGCGTCGCCGAGCCAGCTCTGCAGCGGGAACTGCGCCGACTTGCCGCAGGCGCCGAGCAGCAGCATCAGGCCGATCGCCGTCAGCGCGGCTTTGTTGGCGCCCGCAACCCCTGCGTTGACACCCGAGAAGCTGACTGTGCCGAACGTGACGAACATCAGCATGATCCCCACGGTCAGGCCGAAGTCACCGACCCTGTTGGCCACGAACGCCTTGTTTGCCGCTGATGCGAACGCGGGGTTGTGGTTCCAGAAGCCGATGAGCAGGTATGACGCCAGGCCCACGCCCTCCCAGCCGACATAGAGCAGGAGGTAGGAGTCGGCAAGAACCAGCAGCAGCATGGCGGCGACGAACAGGTTGAGGAAGGCAAAGAACCGGCGCTTCTCGGGATCGTCCGCCATGTAGCCCAGGGAGTAGACCAGGATCAAGGACCCGACGAAGGTGACCAGGAGCACGAAGGCCATGGAGAGCGGGTCGACCAGCATGCCGACGTCGACCTGGAAGCTCCCTGTGGACACCCACGTGTACAGCGACAGCGACTCGGCGCGCTCCACAGCCGGGCGACCAAGCATCGCCAGGAAGATCACCGCGCCGAGACAGAAGGCGGCCCAGGACAGCCCGGTTGCCAGCGCCGGTCCGAACCGGTCAGTGCGCCGACCGCCGAACAACAGGATGGCAGCGCCGAACAGCGGGAGGGCGACGAGCAGCCAGGCCAGGGACGTCACCCCCGATGCAGGGTGTACGGCCTCCGCGGTCGCCAGCCGACCCAGATGAGCAGCAGAAAGTTGCACCAGATGCATGTTGTGCCCCTTACAGCTTCAGCAGGTTGGCGGCGTCGACCGAAGCCGACCTACGGGCCCGGAAGATGGCCATGATGATGGCGAGCCCGACGACGACCTCAGCGGCTGCGACGACCATCACGAACAGGGCGATGACCTGCCCATCGAGGGAGCCGCGCATCCGGGCGAAGGTCACGAACGACAGGTTGGTCGCGTTCAGCATCAGCTCCACGCCCATGAAGACCACGATGGCGTTGCGGCGTACGAGCACCGCGGCGGCCCCGATCGCGAACAACAACGTCGAGAGGTAGATGTAGTTGACCAGGCTCATCGGTTGGTTCCCTCCGCGATGTCGCGCTCGATAGCCTTTTCGGCCTCGGTGAACGGTTCGGGGGTGGTGACCTGCTCACGCGCGGTGAGCACCCGCGATACGGACAGCTCGCTCGGCGTGCCGTCAGGGAGCAGAGCCGGCGTGTCGACCGCGTTGTGGCGGGCATAGACACCCGGCGCAGGCAGCCCGGCGAGGTTCCTGCCCTCGCGGAAGCGTCTCTCGGACCACTCGCGCTGGGTCGGACGAGGGGTGAGGCGTTCGCGGTGAGCCAGGACCATAGCGCCCAGGGCCGACGTGATGAGCAGCGCGCTGGTGATCTCGAAGACCCAGACGTACTTGCCGAAGATCAGGTTGGCCACGCCCGTAATGTTGCCATCGGCATTGGCCTTGACCAGCCCGACCGGGCTCGCGAACGACACCGAGCCGATGGCCGCGATGAGGACGATTCCGAGGCCCAGCGCAAGCACGAAACCGGCGATCTTCTGGCCCCTGATCGTCTCGACCAGGGAGTCCGAGGAGTCGACGCCGACCAGCATCAGCACGAACAGGAACATCATCATGACCGCGCCGGTGTAGACGAAGATCTGGACGATCCCGAGGAAGTCGGCGTTCTGGGCGATGTAGAAGACACCGAGGTTGATCATGACCAACGCCATGCCCATGGCCGCGTGGACGGCTTTCTTGGCAAAGACCAGGCCGAGGGCACCGAGCACGCTGAGGGGGGCCAGGACCCAGAACAGGACTGCTTCGCCACCGCTGGTCATCGGGCACTCACGTCGCTCGATGTGAGAGTTGCTGATGTGACGGTTGTTGATGTCTCGGCTGCGGCGAGATCGGCCTCGCGGGCATCTGCCCAGGCCCGTTGCTCCGGTGTAGCCTTGGCGACCTTGCCCTGGTAGTAGTCGCGCTCCCTCATGCCGGCGACCATCGGATGCGGCGCGGAGACCATGCCCTCCTGGATGGGGGCCAGCAGCTGGCTCTTCTCGTAGATCAGCTTGCTCCGGTTGTCGTCGGCCAGCTCGTAGAAGTTGGTCATCGTGAGGGCGCGTGTCGGGCAGGCCTCGATGCACAGGCCGCAGAAGATGCAGCGCAGGTAGTTGATCTGGTAGACGCGGCCGTATCGCTCACCCGGGGAGAACCGGCCAGTACCCTCCTCGCTGTCGTCGTTGTTGGCGCCCTCGACGTAGATCGCGTCAGCCGGGCAGGCCCAGGCACACAGCTCGCAACCGATGCACTTCTCGAGCCCGTCGGGGTGCCGGTTGAGCTGGTGGCGACCGTGGTAGCGCGGTTGGGTCGGACGCTTGACCTCGGGATACTCCTCGGTCTCCAGCTTGCGGAACATGGTCGCGAACGTGACGCCGAAACCGCCGACCGGAGCGAACAGCTCGGACAGGAAGCTCGCCTTCTTCTGATCGTCAGCCACGGGTGGCCTCCTCATCGGGCAGATCTGGCTGGCCGGAGGAGCTGGCCCATGACGGGGCACCCTGCAGGCTCAGCTCAGGCGCATCTGGTTCAAGCGAACCTGGCTCGCGCAGGCGCTGGCCGGGAAGCGGCGGGACCGGGTAGCCGCCCGCGAACGGGTCGACCTCCTCCGGGCGATCGACCGGCTCGGCTTCCGCCACACGTTTGCCGTCCCAGACCCAGGCGACCGCCAGGGCAACGGTGGCAATGACGCCGACCACGATGACCGTGGCCGTCTGGATCTGCCGCCCAGCGATCTGGAGCTTGCTCTCACCGAAGAAGGCCAGCTGCGCGCCGCGGATGAAGGCCACCGAGACGACCCAGAGCAAGGTGATCGGGATGAGGAACTTCCAGCCGAAGCGCATGAACTGGTCGTAGCGCACCCGCACCAGCGTGCCACGCAGCCAGACGAAGAAGAAGATGAAGAGCCAGAGCTTGATGGCGAACCACAGCAAGCCCCACCAGCCCTGGTTGAACATGCCGTCGTTGATCGCGGCGATGCCGGGAGGCGCCTGCCAGCCGCCGAGGAACATCGTGGCTGCCAACGCGGAGACGGTGAACATGTTGACGTACTCACCGAGGAAGAACATGGCGAACTTCAACGAGCTGTATTCCGTGTGGAAGCCACCCGTGAGCTCGCCCTCGCCCTCGGCGAGGTCGAAGGGCAGACGGTTGGTCTCGCCGACCATGGTCACGACATACACGGCAAAGGAGAAGAACGCCGGCACGATGAACCAGAGGCTCTTCTGCGAGGCCACGATCTGCGAGGTCGACATCGAGCCGCTGTACAGGAAGATGGCGACCAGCGACAGACCCATGGCGATCTCGTAGGAGATCACCTGTGCGGTGGAGCGCAGCCCACCCAGCAGCGGGTAGGTGGAACCAGAGGACCAGCCGGCCAGGACGATGCCGTAGACACCCACCCCCGCAACAGCGAGCACCAGCAGGACGGCGACCGGGGTGTCGGTCAGCTGCAGAGGCGTGCGGTGGCCGAACATGCTGACCATCGCTCCCATCGGGATGATCGAGAAGGACACGAACGCCATGGAGCCCGCGATGATCGGCGCGAGCAGGAACACCATCTTGTCGGCGTTCTTGGGTGTCAGGTCTTCCTTGAGGGCAAGCTTCACACCATCGGCGAGGGTCTGAAGCAGACCGAATGGACCGGCGCGGTTGGGTCCGGGCCGCTGCTGCATGCGGCCGATGATCCGGCGCTCGAACCAGATCACGAGGAGTGTGTTGACCATCAGGAAGGCGAAGACGAACAGCGCCTTGACCAGCGAGAGCCACCACGGGGTGTCGCTGAAGTCGGCCACCGGGTTGTCGGTGTTGGCAAGCGCCGGTGCGATCGTGTGGACGCCGGCCTGAAGCCCTGTTGCCAGCGAAGTGATCACGCTCATGCGGCGCCGCCCTTGGTCGGGGAGACCACAGCGCCCGCGTCGACGCCCAGCGTCAGCCGCACCGCGGATCCGGGAGAGTTGGTTGGCAGCCAGATGACGTGGTCAGCCATCTCGGTGATGGTGACCGGGACGGTGATGGCACCTGAGCCGGCGGTGACCTGCACGGTGTCGCCTTCGGCCAGACCGATTGCTGCCGCGGTGTTGGCCGAGAGCAGCGCCCGGGCCTTCGGAGCCGTGCCGGCCAGGAAGGGCTCGCCGTCCTGCATCCGGCCGGAGTCCAGAAGATGGTGCCAGGTGGCCAGCACAGCCTGCCCGGCTTCCAGCGTCGGAACCTCGACCGCCTCCACCACCGGTGCGGCCGCGCGGTCCCCGGTCCACGGACCCAGTGCCCGCATGTCGGCACGGACGGCCGCCAGGGTACGAATCCCAAGAGGCTCGCCCATCTCGTCAGCCAACAGGTCCAGGACGCGGTGGTCGCTCATCGCATTGGTCGCCAAGGCCGCCTCGAAGGTCCTGACCCGGCCCTCCCAGTCGACGAACGTGCCGGCCTTCTCCTGGTGGGCCGCCACCGGCAGCACCACATCTGCGACCTCGGTGACCGCACTCTCCCGCAGTTCCAGGGAGACCACGAAAGACCTGGTGAGGGCGTCGAGCAGGTCACCGGAACCGACCAGATCTGCCGGGTCGACGCCGCCGACCAGGAGGCCGCCGAGCCCGCCGGAGTTGGCCGCCGCGATGATCGCCGAGGTGTCCCGACCGACCTTGTCAGGTAGACCCACGACACCCCAAGCTGCGCCAACCTCGGCCCGAGCACGAGGCTCGATGACGGGACGGCCGCCGGGCAGGAGGTTGGGCAGCGCGCCACTCTCGAGCGCACCCCGCTCACCTGCGCGTCGGGGAATCCACGCCAGCCCGGCGCCGGTGGACGATGCC
>ERZ1739051.36-NODE-37-length-13263-cov-6.661190_pt1 | contig 13263 bp, 8 predicted proteins | sample MGYA00581757_ERZ1739051 | MGnify/ENA primary metagenome ERZ1739051 (study PRJEB42929, sample SAMN08275523) | rhizosphere metagenome | isolation source: Rhizospheric soil replicate 3 | host: Colobanthus quitensis | place: Antarctica: Devils point, Livingston Island...
TGTAATTCTGTTGTTTTTTTCGACATTAGTGTACTATTTTTCTTATACGAGCCAACTTTCGAAGTTCAGAGGAAATTTACTTGACAGAGCAAAAAATACAGCCATTTTATTGATTAATGTAGTTGAAGTTGATTCATCTTTATTGAAAAAGATTCACCAATCTACCATTTCCTGGGAAGAAGAAGAGATCGCACTGACAGATTCTGCTTTAAATCTGGTTTACAGTAACAATATTCAGTATCTATCAACGCAAGTAATGCAGCTAAATTCTGATAATAAAAATATAAAGTATTATTCTTTTGCTGAAAAAGATGGTGTTTGTTACAAGCACCACTTTAATAATCGAACATATAATGTGTTCGTAATGGCTTTTGATAAGTTCGGAACTGAGAATTTATCAGAACTTCGTGGAATACTTTTTTGTAGCATCCTTTTCAGTGTCTGGTTATCCGTTCTACTATCATACTTTTTCTCCAAAAAGGCTATGAGACCGATAACCCGGATAATTAAAAACGTTAAAAACATAAATTCTTTAAAACTTGGTAATAGACTAGATGAAGGTTATAGGAAAGATGAAATAGAACAATTGGCGATTACATTCAATGAGATGTTAACAAGTTTGGAAATTGCATTTAAAAACCAGGAGGATTTTGTATCAAACGCTTCCCATGAATTGCGCACACCACTGTCGGTGATGATAAGTGAGAGCGATTACTTATTAAGTCATGAAAGGAAGCAAGAGGAATATATTAATCACATTTCCGGATTAATTGAAGATCTTAAAAGACTGAATACCATTCTTAATAACCTGCTGGAATTAGCACAAGTAAGTAAAGATAAAAACATCCCTCTCACCAGCGTTCGGGTTGACGAGATAATCTATAGTGCCATTCATCAGGTAAAGAACAAGTATCAAAGTCGTAAGATTATTCCAAAAATACAATATCCTGACAATAGCAATGATCTTCTTATCTATGGCAATGAAGGTTTGCTTACAATTGCTTTTAAGAACCTGATTGACAATGCCTGCAAATTCTCAAATGAGGACGTGTGCATTGAATTTATAATTACTGAAGAATTCATTAATATCGTAATTTCAGATAAAGGAATAGGAATACCTTTAAACGAGATAGAAAATATCTACAAACCGTTTAAAAGGGGTTCTAATGTCAAATTTATAGGCGGCTACGGCATTGGATTGGCATTGGTTACGAAAATTATGGAATTGCATAGTGCCAATTTAAATGTTGTAAGTGTTGAGAATGAAGGAACCCGATTTGAATTGAATTTTCCATCCATACAATTTAATAAACGACCTGCGTGAGGATTTAATTTAGCTTAATGACGTTTAACTTAGAAATCCTCAAATACTCCCAATCCAAATAGAGCAAAATCGTACTTAACAGGATCATTCATATCCATTCCCCGGAGATTGGTATCCAATTCTGACACTGCTTTTGAATCATTCTGTTTACGGGTTATCAGGCCAAGTTTTCTCGCTATGTTGCCAGAATGAACATCAAGTGGACATGAAAGGATTGAAGGTGAAATAGATTCCCAAAGGCCAAAATCGACACCTCTGTCATCTTTCCTTATCATCCATCTCAAATACATATTTAACTTCTTTGCCGCCGAACCTTTTAGTGGATCAGAAATATGTTTAGTTGTCCGGTGGTCATGTGGTAATTCAAAAAACATGCTCCTGAATTGATGAATGGCTGACTGTAATGAATCTTTGGTCTGGTATTTCTTAAATATATCTTCCAAACCATCATGTACAGTATAAATGTGTTTTAGTGCCTTTATGAAGTATATGAAATCAGCCGAGTTAAATGTTCTGTGGATGACACACTTTATTCTTTCAAGGTCATGTTCATTGTGATATAAAATGAATTCATACGGGGAATCATCCATAAGAGACATCATACGCCTGGCATTTCTTAGGATCATGGTTCTATTGCCCCATGCAATAGTAGCTGCCAGAAAGCCGGAGATCTCAATGTCTTCTTTCTTTGAATAAAGGTGAGGTATACTGATTGGATCAGATTCAATGAAATTGGTATTGTTATATTTATTTACTTTCTCGTCAAGAAATTCCTTCAAATCAGCTTTATTTAACTTCATATAGTTAAATTTATATCCGTTAAAAGTAAATATAATTAAGGGAAGTTGAATGGGATCCTATGCTACCTTATTAATCCGAAGAAACATATTCAGTTGTTTTCCTCCAGCTCCTGCCGTAACATCGTCAAAGTGTTTTTCCGTTCTTGATGATTGATTAGGATTCATTTACAATAAGACCATCTTTAATCTGGATTATCCTGTCAGACATTGCTGCAAGCTGACGGTCGTGAGTTACAATTATGATAGTCTGGCCAAAGGTATCCCTTAGTTTAAAAAAAAGTTTATGGAGTTCATTTTTATTCTCAGTATCAAGGTTACCCGATGGCTCATCTGCAAGAATAACTGAAGGATTATTAACAAGCGCCCGTGCTACAGCAACGCGTTGTTGTTCTCCTCCGCTGAGTTCTGAAGGTTTATGGTCAAGCCTTTCAGAAAGGTTCAGAAAACCCAGGAGTTCAGTCGCCCTTTTTTCAGCTTCAATCTTGCTTTTACCTGCTATATATGCCGGGATACAGACGTTTTCGAGAGCAGTAAATTCGGGAAGCAGCTGATGGAACTGAAAAACAAATCCGATATTACTATTCCGGAAAGCGGCAAGGGCTCTTCCTTTCAGGCGGCTTATATCTGAGCCTTTATAAAAAATCGTTCCGTTATCGGGGCGGTCGAGCGTACCTATTATCTGAAGAAGAGTTGTTTTTCCTGCACCGCTGGCTCCGACTATTGAGACCACCTCCTTGTCTTCGATGCTGATATCGATCCCTTTAAGAACCTTAAGTTCGCCATAAGCCTTTGTAATGCCGGTTGTTCTAATCATTCACCTCTTTGTAATACCCCTCAGAAATATCGTTTGTATTTTTATTAATATTATCCTTAACCTCTTTTGTATCCTTTTGAGGGTTTTCATCTACCTTATTCACATCCTTCTGAAGGTTTTCATTTATTTCATTCACATCCTTCTGCAGGTTTTCATTTGCCTTATTCAAATCTTTCTGAAGGTTTTCGTTTATGTTATTCATATCCTGACGGACTGAAGATGTTACATCGTTCATGTCGTTCCGGATAGAATCATTAACCTCGTTTACATCATTTGTGATTTTGTCTTTAAAATCGGTTACATCTTTCTTAATAGTTTCCGTAACTTCATTCATATCATTCCTGAAATCCTGGGTGCTTGTCTCCAGTTCCCTCCTTATATCATCAGTTGCTTTCTTAAAATCGCGCATACCCTTACCGAGGGTCCTCGCCATTTCAGGTAATTTTTCAGCGCCGAAGAGAAGAAGAAAAACAATGACTATAACAAATATTTCCGGTCCGCTCATATTAAAACTATAATGGTTTTTCCTACTTTTAAACCACGCAAAGTTAGAAAAGTTTAATGATATTCATAGAAATTAACTTTCATTAAAAATATAAAGGGACATCCTTTGAGATGTCCCTGTTATTTAATTTATATAGAATTAAATCCTTTCTGAGGTCTATGCCTTGATCTTGATTTTAGGATCCTCATCTGCACTCCCTTTTGGAGTTGTATCATACATAAGCGCGGTTGCAACGAAAACAGATGAATAAACACCTGTACCGATTCCGACCAGGAGTGCGAACATAAATCCACGAATTACGGCACCACCAAAAATGAACATGGCAACTATTGTCAGTATAACAGTTAGTGTTGTGTTTATAGTTCTGCTAAGGGTCGAGTTAATAGCCATATTGAGCACTTCTTTCATCGGTCTTTTCCGATAAAGAGGAATATACTCTCTGAGCCTGTCGAAAACTATAACAGTATCGTTGACAGAAAATCCGATTACAGTAAGTATTGCCGCTATAAATGCCTGGTCGATCTCCATTGAGAAAGGCATTAATCCCCAGAAGATTGAATAAACTCCAATAACGAGCAGTACATCATGGAACAATGACATAATAGCACCGAAACCATACTGCCAGTATTTGAATCTCATGAAGATATAGAAGAAAATGAGTATAAGCGCGATAGCAACGGCATAGAAAGCATTGATCTTTATGTCGGCAGCTACAACAGGGCCAACAGTTTCAGAACTTTTCCTGTACTTACTAAGGAAATCTTCCTTGCTGATATCACCTCCCACAACTCCCTTTAAACCTTCGTACAATTTTGTTTCAACTTCATCGTCAACACCGGTTTCGTTTATCTTATATTTGGTTGTTACCTTAACCTGATCTACACTTCCGAAAGTTACTACCTGCGGCAGTTCTCCGAATGATATGTTCAGCCTTGCTGCAATATCTTCAGTTGTAACAGGCTTATCAAATCTTATAACATAAGTTCGTCCACCAGTAAAGTCGATACCAGGGTTAAGGCCTCTGATGAACAGTGAAACTATTCCTCCAAGAAGAATTATTCCTGATACAACATAAAAATATTTTCTCATCCCGATAAAATCGATCTTCGTGTGTTTGAAGACATCGGCAGTTATCTTAATTGAGAAAGTCAGGTTGACATTCCTTTTCAGAAGACTTTCATAAATTAATCTTGTGACAAAAATTGCTGTGAACATAGATGTCAGGATACCAATAACGAGGGTTGTTGCAAAGCCTTTTATCGGACCTGTACCAAATATATAAAGTACGATACCCGTAAGTATAGTTGTAACGTTAGAGTCAATAATGGCTGAATAAGCATGCCTGTAACCATCAGCAATTGCCAGTTTTATACCTTTTCCGGCCCTGAGTTCCTCCCTTATTCGTTCATAAATAAGAACGTTTGCATCGACCGCCATACCCATTGTGAGCACTATACCTGCAATACCCGGAAGCGTTAGCACAGCATTAAGTGAAGCTAGCACTCCAAACAGGAGGAAGACGTTGGTACCCAGAGCAATGTTTGCAATAGAACCGGCACTTTTACTGTAATAGAAAACCATGAAAGCAAGAACAAGAGCGAATGCAATCATGAATGAATAAAAACCAGCTTGTATAGCCTCTTTACCAAGTGTCGGACCAACAATCGTATCTGAAATGATTCGGGCAGGTGCAGGAAGCTTGCCTGATTTAAGGATATTGGAAAGGTCATCGGCCTCTTCAATTGTAAAATCACCGGTAATTTCTGTGCTTCCACCTGTTATTTCGTTCTGAACTCTCGGATAAGAACGAACATAACCGTCGAGAACAACTGCCAGACAACGTCCAATATTTTCGCGTGTCATCCTGGCCCATGTCTTTGAACCCTCGGAGTTCATCGACATATCAACCTTCACATCGCCGGCAACGCCAGACGATGTTCTGGAGGAAGTGATAACATCTCCATTGAGTGGCGGACGTCCGTCGCGGGTTGTAATCTTAATTGCATGAAGTTCATATAATGTTTTTGTGGGGTCCTGTTTAAAAGGGTTCTGGCTCCACATCAATTTAAGATCGCGGGGAAAGAGAGCTTTTATCTGATTCATCTTCAGAAGTGTGTTAACCTTTGCAGTATCTTTCGAACTTGCAAGACCGATCATACTCGATTGCATCGGCTGTCCGTCTGAAGTTACCCGCGGATTAAGCAATCCAAACAGAGGATTCTGAAGTGAGAATTGCTCACGTGTGGTAGCTTCGGCAACTTTGGTAGTATCTTTCCCGATCAGATCGAGAAGTGACTGATCTGTTTTGGTTGTATCGGACGCAGCGCTTTTAGCAGTCAATTCTGTTTCCGGCAGAATGGCCTTAGCCTTTTCTGTATTAGCCTGAATTTCTTTTAAAAGATTATTAGCCTTTGAGAGATAACCAATAATCTCACTATTTTCATAAGTCTCCCAGAATTCGAGGTTGGCTGTTCCCTGAAGCAGTTCCCTTACTCGTTTAGGATTAGTCTGACCGGGTAATTCGATCAGAATACGTCCTTTTGTTGACATCTGGGTTATATTAGGCTGTACAACACCGAAACGGTCTATCCTTGTACGCAGAATATTGAAAGCATTTGTAATAGCGCCCGATACCTCACTGTCGAGGACCTTCAATACTTCCGCATTAGTCGAATTGAAATTAATCTTTTCTTTCAGTTCAACGGTACCAAATATTGAAGCCAGTTTTGCATTTGGATCAAGTTCCTGAAATGCTTTTCCGAAAAGAGTAAGGAAATCAGACTGGCTCTGCTTCTGACCTTCTTTTGCGCGGGCAAGAGCATCATTAAATGTTTTATCGGGATTGTAGTTGGAAAGAGCTTTCAGGATATCTTCAACTGATACTTCCAGAATCACGTTCATTCCTCCTTTCAGGTCGAGACCCAGGTTCAACTCTTTTTTCTGACACTCTTTGAAAGTGTTGCCCAGGAAACTCCATTTTTCCTTTGGTAATGTGGAAATTGAATCGATGTACTGAGTTTCTTTTACCAGATTTCCTTTTGCATATGCGCTGGCCGCTTTTCTAACCTTATAGGTCGCACCTGTAAATGAAAGCTGGTAGATTGATACCAAGCCTAATGCAATGGCCAGAACGAGGATTGCTGCTTTATTCTGCATTTGTCTGTACTTTTGGGATTATTTAGATATTTTATTCTTATTCTACTTTATTGAGGCGCAAAGATATTAAATTTTTGCAAAAACATTCAAATTAAAAAGATATGAATTTAAGAGTATGACGATAATGTTACCCCCCAATCACCCGTTTCTCCACCCCCTAAATCCCCCAATTGGGGGACTTCTAAACTCAAACATACTCTAATTAGCCCCCGTTTCCACCCCCTAAATCCCCCAATTGGGGGACTTTTAAACCCAGAGTCATTCTTATTAGCCCCCCAATTGGGGGGTGGGGGGTGAGATACCAGGGGGGATGGGAGATCAGCTATTCAAGTAGTTTATCATAATCAGTTTCAAGTGGTTTCCTGTTAAGTAAATCGAACAACGTGAGACTACGGAGGTTATAGAAATAGTTCCAGTAATCCTGGAGTGACATAACATAAGCTCTTTTGTTCTGGTCCTTCCTGCTGTCAGCATCATTTAGATCGAGCACTGCGATCTTGCCAATAAGGAAGCGCTGTTTAGTGACTTCATACCTTTTCATTGCAACTGTATCCGATTTGGCAGCTATTTCGACCTGGCTTTTCTGGAGGTTGAATTGGGCAACATCAAGGAAAAGATTCTGCTGAAAATCGGAATATGCCTGGTTTACAGTAACCTGTGTCAATTCCAGATTCGATTGAGCCATTTTATACCTTCCGCGGCCAAGCCCCCAGTCCAATATTGGTAAGGTAAATCCTACCCTTACTCTTTGTGACTGACTCGGGTTCTGATAGGCAGCATAAAAATCAGTATTCTGCTGTCGTAAACCCAAAGATGCAGTAAGTGTAGCATTCAGTCCTTTTGATGCCTTTGCCTGGGCAACACTGCTTTGAGCATTAAGAAGGCTGAGCTGTTGATTGAGAATATCAGGGTTGTTTGCCATAGCCAGATCAAGAACCTCTTTTTCGCTAACCTGAAGTGTCGGAACTTCGGTCGGAATAATAAGTTCAAGCGTAACAGTCTCATTATAACCAAGAAATGATCTTAGTCTGATCTGCCGGTCACGTAAATTCATATCAGCCTGTTTTCTGGCTGTTTCGGAATTAAGCCATGAAAGTTGCATCTGTAATAGTTCATCTTCGGCAATCGTTCCCAACTGATATCTTCCCTTGGCAATCCGGTAAAGAGTATCCGCATTTGAATAGTTCATCTCTGCTATCTGCTTATTTATCTGTGCAAGTGCAAGCGAGAAGAAATTCTGCACTGCATTGGAATGAACACCTTCGATATTTGACAGAAATGTCTTTTTCGCCGCATTATACCTTAGCGGTTCTGTTTTCTTCTGCCATTTGAGACTATTGTACTTTCTTATAGGCTGAGTTATGCCTATGCTTACAGGCGCTGTAATGTACTTGCGACTATCTTTGGCTTTCGGAGCAAAGTCATTGAAAAGTGTTAAGTCAGATTGCAAAGCAATTGTGGTTCCTGAAAAACCAATACTTTGTGTTAATGCCAGCGACCCGAGGTTACTCATTGTATTAGTTGATACATAATGCCATGCACTGTCACCATAACTATATACTTTATCATAAGCAATGCTATAATCCGGGGTTGTCCCTACAAGTGTAAGAGATGGTCTGTACTGGGCCTGATATGATCTGAATTGCCAGTAGCTGGCGCGGTATCTGTGTTTAGCCATCAGGGCCTGGGGAGACTGTTCCTCAGCAAGCTGAATAACTTCCTGAAATGTTAGTTTTTTAACTTCCTGTGCATCAATTATCTTAGCTGAAAAGATAAGTACAGCTATCATGGAAAATAAGAGTAGTTTCTTCATTTTTAATAATTTATTCATACCTCAATGATTCGATCGGGTCTTTTTCTGATGCCCTTTTGGCTGGTGAGTAGCCGAATATTACCCCGACTGCAGCCGAAACTCCAAAAGCGATAAATACCGAGAAGAAGGATACAACCGTCATTATACCGGCTATCTGCTCTATCAGTTTTGCCATTATCACTCCAAAGAATACACCGATAAAACCTCCTGTTACACTTATCAGAACAGCTTCAGCCAGGAACTGTACAACAATATCCATTTTCTTTGCTCCGATTGCCATCCTTGTACCAATCTCTTTAATCCTTTCCATAACCGAGGCAAACATAATATTCATAATACCGATTCCTCCAACGATAAGCGAAATACTGGCAATTGCCCCGAGAACAATATTGAAAATATCTTTTGTCCTCTGCTGTTGCTTGAGAAGTAATTCCGGAACGGTTATCTCAAAGTCTTTTACACCGGTATGTCTTCTTGTTAACATACGGCTGAGAATTTCAGTAGTCGGATTAAGTTGTTCTGTTTCAGCTACCTGAACAACTATCCTGTCGAGCTGGTTATAATTGGTCTCAACAGCAGATGAAGCATCAGCGCTACTGACGACAACCCTTGACATTCCTCCACCTCCTCCACCTCCTCCAAAGAACTGAACTGAAGTAGCCTCTGAAACAAGTTTTGTATTAAGAAGCGCCCTGTTCTGGTATCTTAAAAGCATTGTCTGAATAGGAATATAAATGTTGTCATTATAAACGTTAACTCCCTTTTCCTCAAAACCGGTAAGATTCACATTTGTTTTCTGAAGAACCCCGATTACTTTCAGCCAAATACCATTGAATTTAATATACTGGTCAAGGGGATCGACTTTACTAAAGAATTTTGCCCTGATATTTGCACCGATTATACAAACCTGGATGCCATTTTCTTCCTGATAAGCATTAAAAAATGCTCCGCCAACTAGTGGCAGGTTATACAGGTGAAAATAATCATTGGAAACACCTACAAGCTTGGCTGAATACTTGACCCCGTTAAGCATTGCTGTAGAATTAAAAGATATTTCGGGACTTATTCTTTTCACTGAAGGCAGCGTTTCTTTAATTGCATCTACATCAAGAAGGTTCAATCCTCTTGAAAATTTCTTCTGTTGTTTCTCTCCCTGTTCAGTTGAAGAAGATTTGTCGGGGATTACAGGATTGATAAGGATATTGTTTACCCCAACCATTTTCATCTGTTCCATAATCTCCTGCTTCGCTCCTTTTCCAATAGCAAGCATGGCAATAACAGCAGCTACGCCGAAAATAATACCAAGTGCGGTAAGCATTGATTTAAGCTTATTGGAAACGATTGATTCAACAGCAATTTCAATATCGTGGAAATATCTTAATATAAATCTAAACATTTTATTTCATGTTTTATTATTATTTTTTAATTGTGGTCTGTGCGGGAGTTTCAGCATTCTGGCGTATTCTTTGCTGACCTGACTGAGTGTTTGTCCGGCGTCGTGCTGAAGTATCTCTGGTGCCTTGTCCTGAACCTCTCATATTCTGGAACTGCTGCATCATTTCAGGCGTAATGTTCCGTCTGCCTCCCCCACCAGCGCCCATCATACCACCACCTCTTTCATCTCTCGCCTTATCAGATTCCTGTCTGATACGCATTTCCTCAGCTTTTTTGACTTTCTCACGTTCTCTGATAACAGAGATCAACTCCTCGCCAGCGAGTTTAAAATTTTCAGGTTTTTCGGGTGTACTGAGATAAACCTGAGTACCGGATGCCAACCCCTTTTCAATTACAACATTGTTCTCATTTGATTCACCAAGAACGACAACCTGCTTGTTCCTGTTTTTCATATAAACAAAAGGAATACTGTCTGCTCCTGCCTGTACACTTTCAAGCGGGATAAAAATAACGTCATCAAGGGTTTTGGTAATGACCTTGTTACCTGTTGTCATTGAAGGTCTCAATATCGGATCAGATTCGTTTACATCAATAACTACTTCAAACACTTTGGCGTCGGCATTTGGTAACTGTTCACCAATGTTAGCCACGCTGGTTACCTGTCCGGTATAAGCCTTTTCCGGAAAAGCATCAACGACAATCTCAACTTTCTGTCCTGTTTTAACTTTGCTTACATCAATCTCGTTAACATAGGTCTTTGAGATCATTGATGACATATCAGGAAGGGTGGCAACAACGTTATCCCATGGACTTATCGAAGAGCCTACTTTTCTTTTGGTACCCATCCTGTCTCTCTTATAAATGATCATGCCATCAGAGGGAGCATTAATTATAAACTTTGATAATACTGTCTCCAGATCAACTACTCTCTGATTTTCTTCACCAACATTGGTCTTCATTGATCTCATGTCAGATTTAGCCTGTTCAACTCTTAATGAATAACCTCTTATTGCCTGATCGAGTGTACGGTTTGCTTTATCGAGTGATATCTCTGCCTGACGAATGGTAGTCGGTGGTTCATATTTTGATTGCTGAAGGGTTATTGCAGCCTCTTCAACTGAAAACCTGAGATTTTTGATATTATCCCTTAAGTTACTGAGAGTAACTGCAGTATCCAATATTTTCATTTCAAGGTTGGTTTGAAATGTAACGAGTCTTTCTTTTTCATCTTTAAGGCTGTTATCAAAAGTTGTCCTGTCGAGAGTTGCAACATAATCGCCCTGTTTAACTTCTGTCCCTTCAGGTACCATATCTGTTATTTTAATATCCATTACTCTGATACCTCTGCTCTGGGTAAAATCGGGACCAGCAATGTCGGTCGATTTTTTTGCCTGTAATTCACCAGTTGTAGTAACAACAATATCAAACTGACCTATCTTAGCTTCAGCATACAGAATAGATATGTCTTTCTTCGTGGTTACTTTGCTGATGACAATCAGAATTATGATTGCAACGGCTACAATAATGCCTGAAATAATAATTGTTCTTTTCATCTGAAATTATAGTAATTAATAGACTCAAAAAAATCAGGGGCAAAAGTATTAAAAAGGTTATCCTATTATCAGTCATTAACAATATTTAACATCAATACCTTTTTGCCTTTATGTCTTTAAGACACTCATGCAAGCTGATTTATTCCGGAAAGGCTGAAAAAATAAAATGAAATTAGGGTTTTTTAACAATTGCAATTACACTATCTGCCAGATTTTCTGCCTCATGAGCTGTTCTCCCTTCAGCATAAATTCGCATAACTGGCTCAGTGTTCGATTTCCTGATCTGTACCCAGCCAAACTGTGTTTCAATCCATAAACCATCTCTCTCGTCAATAGAATGGCCTTTAAAATAATTTTTAACATCATCTATGATCTGGCTGAAGTCTGCTGTTGGTGAGAGAATAAGTTTCTTTTTAGCGATGACATATTCAGGATAAAGCTTACGCAGCGCGGAGCATTTCAGCTTGCTTTTAGCAAGATGCGACAGGAAAAGAGCAATCCCTGCCAGGGCATCGCGACCATAATGCAGTTCAGGATAAATAACCCCTCCATTACCTTCGCCTCCAATAACAGCATTCCTTTTTTTCATCTCTTCTACCACATTAACCTCTCCTACTGCAGATGAATAATGTTTGCCGCCATATTTAACGGTTACATCACTCAACGCCCTGGTCGAGGAGAGATTTGACACCGTGTTTCCCGGTGTATTTTTCAGAATATAATCGGAGATCGATACCAGAGTAAATTCTTCGCCAAACATCTTTCCGTCTTCGCATACAAAAGCAAGACGGTCAACATCGGGGTCGACAACAATACCGATATCGGCTTTTCCCCTGACAACAAGTTCCGATATACCTTTAAGATTTTCAGGCAGTGGTTCGGGGTTATGTGCAAAATTACCGTCAGGGGTTGTGTTAATTTCAATAATCCGGACAACGCCAAGCGCCTTTAATAATTGAGGAAGAATTATTCCGCCCACCGAGTTAATGCAATCTATTGCCACTGTAAAATCAGCAGCTTTTATTGCTTTAACATCAATAAGATGCATATTAAGAATCTGATCAATATGCTTAGCTCCCCAGGTATCATCATATTCGAGGGTTCCGGTAAGATCATTTGAAACAAAAGTAAAATCTTCGCTGGCAGCAATATCCAAAACCTTCGTACCATCCTGTGATGAAAGAAATTCACCTTTCTCATGAAGCAATTTCAGGGCATTCCATTCAGCAGGATTATGGCTTGCAGTAATTATTATTCCACCATCAGCATGAAGACCAATAACCGCGAGCTCAACTGTAGGAGTTGTTGCCATTCCCAGATCAGTTACGCTTATTCCCAGGCTCCGCAGCGTAGTAATTACGAGATTGTTCACCATGCTTCCTGATTTGCGGGCATCGCGCCCAACTATCACCCTTAAACTTTTTTTATCATGCCTTTTCTGAACCCATGTCCCGAAGGCAGCCGCGAATTTAACAATGTCTACCGGAGACAAACATTCTCCCGGTTTACCTCCAATAGTTCCCCTTATTCCTGATATAGATTTTATTAGTGCCATGCAGATTAGATTTACAGATTTACAAAGGTGCAAAAAAAGCACCAAATCATAATATCGCCAAATAAATGTACCTTTGCACCCTGATAATTAATTGATATGGAGAACAAAAAACCTGCAGGAAAGCCGCTTGTAAAAAAGGAAATAACTCCGATCAGGCTTAACAGGTTTATTGCCAATAGCGGGGTATGCTCACGCAGGGATGCTGATGAACATATAAAAAACGGGCTGGTAACTGTGAACGGACACATGGTAACTGACATGGGTATCAAGGTCACTTATGACGATGATGTAAGGTATAAAAATAAAAAACTCTCGGCTGAAAAAAAGGTATATATATTAATGAATAAG
>ERZ1739051.37-NODE-38-length-13242-cov-12.451126_pt1 | contig 13242 bp, 10 predicted proteins | sample MGYA00581757_ERZ1739051 | MGnify/ENA primary metagenome ERZ1739051 (study PRJEB42929, sample SAMN08275523) | rhizosphere metagenome | isolation source: Rhizospheric soil replicate 3 | host: Colobanthus quitensis | place: Antarctica: Devils point, Livingston Island...
GGCGTCGCTCTCCCGTCTTAGTGTCGTGCCGGAGCTGACCACGAGCACGTGCCTCGCACCGCGGGTCCCGGACGTCATGGCCGCCGCTGCACGCGTGCGCAGCATCGCCATCGGGCTGCAGGCCCTGATTCTCAGCGAGCAGATCGGCAAGGGCGGCCCCGGAAACCCGACGCCCCTCTCGAGCAACGGTGAGCCCTCCAGCGACCTGAATGGCTTCGGCACCCTGACCCTGTCGGTGCCTTCGGACAAGCTCGACACCGCGCTGGACCAGCTCAGCAGCAAGCGGGTCGGCACGGTGCTGCAGCGCAGTGCGTCGTCGCAGGACGTCACCTCCCAGTACGTCGACACCCAGAGCAGGCTCAAGACCATGACTGCCAGCGTCGAGCGCGTTCGCGCGCTGATGACCCAGGCCAAGGACCTCGGTCAGGTCGTCGCTCTGGAGGGCGAGCTGAGCCGACGGGAGGCTGACCTGGAGTCGTTGCAGTCCCAGATGGACGCTCTCAAGACCAGTGTCGAGCGCTCCACCTTGTCAGTGACTCTGAGCACCACGGGGAACGAGCCTGTCACGGACAACGGGTTCCTCGCTGGTCTCCGCTCGGGCTGGGACGCCTTCACGGCGTCCGCGGCGGGACTGTTCCAAGCCATCGGCACGGTGCTGCCGTTCGCCGTGTTCTTCGCCCTGCTCGGTGCGCCGCTCCTGTGGTGGTGGCGCCGGCGCCTGACGAGCCGGCCACCGGTCGTTCCTGCTCCAACGGGTCCAGCGGCGACATGACTGGGGTGGTCAGCGAGCGGATGCCTCGTGGACCAGCTCGACGACCCGGGTCAGCACCTCGGGATCTGTCTCTGGCATGACCCCGTGGCCCAGGTTGAAGATGTGTCCCGGCGCCTCTGCGCCCTCGGCGACGATCGATCGTACGGCCCGTTCCAGAGCCGGCCACGGAGCGAACAGCAACGCAGGGTCCAGGTTGCCCTGTACGGCGTACCCGTCCCCGAGGCGAGCGCGGGCATCGGTCAGTGACGTGCGGAAGTCCACGCCCACGACATCGGCGCCGGCGGCGCCCATCGAGGCCAGCAGCTCGCCGGTTACGGTGCCGAAGTGGATCTTCGGGACGTCAAGGTCGGCCACGGCCGACAATGCCGTTCGCGAGTGCGGTTGGACGAAGGTCTCGTAATCCTTGCGTGACAGCGCTCCGACCCAGGAGTCGAAGAGCTGCACCGCCGATGCCCCGGCCTGCGCCTGAACCCGAAGGAAGGCTCCGGAGATCTGTGCCAGTCGCGAGCAGAGGTGATGCCACAGCTCGGGGTCGCCGTGCATCATCGCCTTGGTGTGCTCGTGGTTCTTGGACGGCCCACCCTCGATGAGGTACGACGCGAGCGTGAACGGCGCACCGGCGAAACCGATCAGCGGTGTGGCACCCAGCTCCGGGAGGACCAGGTGCACGGCCTCGGTGATGTAGGGGACGTCCTCCGGCGTCAGCTCCGGAATACGGTCCAGGTCGGCGTGCGCCCGGAAAGGCTGGGCAACCACCGGCCCCACCCCGGGGACGATGTCAAGCTCGACACCGACGGCGGCGAGCGGCACCACGATGTCGCTGAACAGGATCGCCGCGTCGACCCCGTGCCGGCGCACCGGCTGAAGCGTGATCTCGGCCACCAGCTCGGGCCGGCGGCAGGACTCGAGCATGGCGACGCCCTCGCGCACCTTGCGGTACTCCGGCAGCGACCGACCCGCCTGGCGCATGAACCAGACTGGCGTGTGCGGAACCTTTTCGCGTCTGGCTGCGCGGATCAGGGCACTGTCGCGGGGGCTCTTCGGGGAGTTCGTCACGTGCCGATCCTCCCACGGCAGAACCACGCCTCAGACCGCGATCGCGACGACTCCGACAAGGGTCAGCGCGACGCCGATGGCCTGGACGCGGCGCAGCCGCTCGCCCAGCAGCAGACTTGCCCAGAACAGTGTCGCCACCGGGTACAGGGAGCCGAGCACACTGGCCACGCTGACCATGCCGCGCGAAGAGGCGAACGCGAAGAGGCCGTTTGCTGTGACATCGCCCAGCCCGATGACAGCGAGCACCGGCAGGTCGCGAGCGCGGGTGCCGCCCACCGAGCGGGCCACGAGCCCGGCGACGAGGAACATGGCGACGCTGGTGAGACGCATGCCCCAAAGCGTCTCCAGCAACGCGTAGCGAGCACCTCGGTCCAGGCTGAACAGCGCCACGCCGAAGAACATCGCGGCGGCGGCGGCCAGGATCACCGGTCGTGGCGGAACGGCGCCGGCCAGCTCCGGGCCGGATGCCAGTGCCGCACCGGTCACGGCGATCGCCATACCGGCCCAGGCCGTTGCACTCGGATGTTCCCCGGTCAGTAGGCCGAGCAGCACCGGGACGAGTGCGCCGAGGGATGAGATCGGTGCCACCACCCCCATCGTCCCGGAAGCCAGTGCGGTGTAGAAACAGACCAGACCCGCTGCTCCCGCAGCACCTGCGGCGATCGCCCAAAGCGGGCCGTTCCCGCTGAATGACGCGGCGAGCCCCTCGTGCCGCAACAGCAGGATGACGCTCAATGCGACCAGGGCGAACGCCTGGGTCACGGCAACGACGGCGGGCGGCGCGATGGTGCGGGCCTTGAGCCCGGCGAAGAAGTCCGAGGTGCCCCAGCAAGCACTCGAGAGCAGGGCGAGCAGAGGCAACATCGCCGAACCGTATCCCGGCGAGCCGGAACCCCCATCCGGGGACCCCTCGACATAGGCTCCGGTGGTGGGCACTCATGAGGTCCCCGGCGATACCTCCGCCGAATTCACACAGGCCCTTCGGGACCTGCGCGAAGTTCAGCTGCGCCCCGAGGTCCGCCTCACGGAGGTCCCCGCCCCCAGCCGGATCGCGCCGTATGCCGTGGCCCTGACCGCAGAGGTCGTCACGGCCGGGCTCCAAGCCGAGGGTGACGAGCTCGCCTCCGGCCGTTTTGTCCTCCTGCACGACCCGTCCGCGCCCGAGCCGTGGGACGGGGTATGGCGCGCGGTCACGTTCGCCCGTGCCGAGCTCGAGCCAGAGCTGGCCAACGACCCCGTGCTCGGCGGAGTCGGTTGGTCATGGTTGATGGACGCGCTTGCGCAGCATGAAGCCCCCTACGTGGCCGAGGGCGGCACTGTCACCCGGGTCGTGTCCGAGAGCTTCGCCGGCCTGGCGGAACGCGAGACCACGGTGGAGATCGAGATCCGTGCGTCCTGGACCCCGACCGGCCCCAACCTCGGCGCCCATCTGCAGGCCTGGGCCGAGCTTCTGTGCATGATCGCCGGCCTGCCACCGCTGCCCGAGGGCGTCGTGGCGCTACCGGGACGACGCCGCTGAACAGCGGCAGGTGCTCCCGGCCAGGCTGTGGACCCGCAGGTCAAATAGGTTGACCCTGTGACTACCGGATCCAGCGAGTCCCCCGAGGCATCCGACTCGTCGGTGGATGCCATCGCACAGGATGCCGACTTTGCCGGTGACGATGTGCACAGCGCTCCGGTCCCGGTTGCCCTCAACATGCCTGCGGACGGCGTTCCGGACGTGGTCGTCGATGAGCGCGGAGTCGTCCGGGCGGCCCGATTCCTTGCTGATGGCACTGGTCCGGTGGCCATCGACGCAGAGCGAGCGTCCGGCTACCGCTACGGACAACGGGCATATCTCATCCAGATCCGGCGCGAGGGCTCGGGCACCTGGCTGATCGACCCGATTGCCTGCCCGGATCTCGCACCCATCGCCGAGGTCATCACCGGAGTCGAGTGGATTCTTCACGCCGCGAACCAGGACCTGCCCTGCCTGGCGGAGGTCGGTCTGCATCCGACGCGCCTCTTCGACACCGAGCTCGCCGGACGGCTCATCGGCCTGCCCCGGGTCGGGCTCGCCGCGGTGGTGGAGCACTATCTCGGACTTACCCTCGCCAAGGAGCACTCGGCTGTGGACTGGTCGACCAGGCCACTGCCCGAGCCGTGGCTGCGTTACGCCGCGCTCGACGTCGAGGTTCTCGGCCAGGTCCGCGTTCTCATGGCCGGCGACCTGGAGTCGCAGGACAAGATGCTCTGGGCCGAGCAGGAGTTCGACGCGCTGACCCGGTTCACCGGCCCTCCGGCTCGGGTGGAGCCGTGGCGGCGCACCTCGGGGATGCACAAGGTCCGCAACCGTCGCGGGGCCGCGACGGTCCGCGAGCTCTGGCTGACCCGGGAGGAGATCGCCGTCGAACGCGACGTCTCACCTGGCCGGATCCTGTCTGACGCGGCGCTGATCGACCTGGCCCTCAGGTCTCCAAAGGAGGGCACCGACATACCGGACGGCCCAGGCGCACGATCAGTGCGTCGATACCAGCGGCAGCTCTTCGCGGCACTGGAGCACGCACGCCATCTACCTGACGCGGATCTGCCCGCTCTCACCCGGCACTCGGATGGTCCGCCACCGGCTCGGGCCTGGCCCGATCGCGACCCGGTCGCGGCCGCCCGACTGGCCCAGGCACGCGCAGCCCTGGGCCAGTTCGCGCAAGCACACAACATCCCGATCGAGAACGTGCTGTCCCCCGACTCCATCCGCCGCGTGCTCTGGTCTCCCCCGCCCGAGTCGACCCTGGAGTCCATCGCCGATGCGCTGGTCGCGTTGGGGGCCCGCCAATGGCAGGTCGACATAGCCGCTCCCATTCTCGAGGAGGCGATCAACCACCCCGTCGAGCCGACCGTCGAGGTTGTGGCCGAAGTCACCGGCGAGGTTGCACCTGATACCACTGGCGGGGTTACCACCGAAGTTACTGACGAGTAGCATCGGTCTGGTCCATCGCAGTCCGAGGTCTCGCTCGCCTGTTGACCGTGCTCACCCATCAGCCCAATCCATAGGGAGACCCCGTGCCCCGCACTCTGCGTGAGGTCGTGTTCGTCGAAGGCGTGCGTACGCCGTTTGGCAAGGCCGGCGACAAGGGCATGTACGCCCAGACCCGGGCTGACGACCTCGTCATCAACTGCATCCGCGAGCTGTTGCGCCGTCACCCCGAGCTGCCACCGGCCCGTGTCGAGGAGGTCGCGATCGCCGCGACCACCCAGATCGGTGACCAGGGTCTGACCCTGGGCCGGGTGGCGTCGCTGCTCGCCGGTCTGCCCAACACGACTCCCGGCTACTCCATCGATCGCATGTGCGCCGGTGGGATGACCGCGGTGACCAGCGTGGCCTCCGCCATCGCGTTCGGCTCGGCCGAGATCGCCATCGCCGGCGGGGTCGAGCACATGGGCCGCCACCCGATGGGCGAGGGCGTCGACCCGAACCCGCGGATCTTCTCCGAAAAGATCGTCGACCCGTCCGCCCTCGTGATGGGCTCGACCGCGGAGAACCTGCACGACCGCTTTCCCACTCTGACCAAAGAGCGCTCCGACGCGTATGCCGTGGCGAGCCAGGAAAAGCTCGACAAGGCGTACGCCGACGGCACGATCGGGCCCGACCTGGTCACCGTCGCCACTCGTCATACCGAGCTCGGCTACGGCCTGGCCACCAGGGATGAGCCCCCACGGCCCGGCACGACCATGGAGAGCCTCGCGGGGCTGAAGACGCCATTTCGCTCCCACGGCAACGTCACCGCCGGTAACAGCGCTGGCCTCAACGACGGAGCCAGCGCGTGCATCATGGCTTCGGCCGATGCGGCAGCCGAGCTCGGGCTTCCGGTCCGTATGCGCCTTGCGGCCTACGCGTTCGTCGGTGTCGAGCCCGAGGTGATGGGCATCGGCCCTGTGCCCGCGACCGAGAAGGCCCTCAAGCAGGCCGGGCTCAGCATCGAGGACATCGGCCTGTTCGAGCTGAACGAGGCCTTCGCTGTTCAGGTGCTCGCCTTCCTGGAGCATTTCGGCATCGCCGACGACGACCCCCGGGTGAACAAGTACGGCGGCGCGATCGCCACGGGTCACCCCCTCGCCAGCTCTGGCGTACGCCTGATGACCCAGCTCGCCCGACAGTTTGAGGAGAACCCTGACGTGCGTTACGGACTCACTGCCATGTGCATCGGGATCGGCATGGGCGGTGCCGTGATCTGGGAGAACCCTCATCACGCCGACTACGGCGTGGAGCTCAACAGCGCGATGGGAGCGCTGGTCTGATGAGCACCAACACTTCGAACACCGACCCGGCGAACACCGAGGCCACAAACATCGAGGCCACAAACATCGACTTCACCGCGCTCTTCCCCGACGAGGTCATCACCAAGGCGCTGGCGCGAGACATCGCCCTGCCCCGCGGCGGCGGCACTTTTGTCCTGATCACGCTGGACAACGGCTTCGACCACACCAAGCCCAACACCTTTGGCCCTGCCACTCTCGCTGGTCTGTCCACGGTCCTTGACGCGTTGCACGCTCGGGCCGAGGCCGGCGAGATCGTCGGAGTCGGCGTGACCGGCAAGCCGTTCATCTTCGCGGTGGGCGCCGACCTCACCGGCGTTCCCAAGGTGACCAAGCGCGAGCAGGCGCTGGCCATCGGGCAGCTCGGGCACCAGACCTTCGAGCAGCTGCGCACGCTCCCGGTGCCGACGTTCGCGTTCATCAACGGCGCGGCCATGGGCGGCGGCGTCGAGATCGCGCTCAGCGCGGCATACAGAAGCATCTCTGCGGGTGTCCCTGCCGTGGCGCTGCCCGAGTGCTTCCTGGGACTGGTGCCCGGCTGGGGTGGCTGTTACCTGCTTCCGAACCTCATCGGGGTCGAGTCCGCGCTGAAGGTCATCATCGAGAACCCGCTCAACGCCAACCGCCTGCTCAAGGGGCCACAGGCCTTCGAGCTCGGCATCGCCGATGTGCTCTTCGAGCCGGCCATGTTCCTGGAGGACTCGCTGTCCTGGGCCGCCGATGTCATCGCTGGCAAAGCCCTCGTGGACCGCTCCGAGATCGACCGCGATGAGGCCAGCTGGGAGAGTGCGATTGCTGCGGCAAGACGACTGGTCAGGGCCAAGACCGGTGGCGCCGCGCCAGCACCGCTGCGGGCTCTCGACCTCGTTTCCGCGGCACGGACCGCCACGCGCGAAGAGGCATACGCCGCCCAGGACAACGTCCTCGCAGACCTGTTGATGGGCGACGAGCTGCGCAGCAGCCTGTATGCGTTCGACCTGGTGCAGAAACGTGCCAAGCGTCCGGCCGGCGCTCCCGACCGCTCGCTCGCACGACCCGTCACCAAGGTCGGCATCGTCGGCGCCGGCCTGATGGCAAGCCAGCTCGCCCTGCTCTTCGTCCAGCGGCTCGAGGTCCCGATCGTGATGACCGACCTCGACCAGGACCGCGTCGACAAGGGCGTGCGCTACGTCCACGCCGAGCTCGACAAGCTGCTCGGCCGTGGGCGGGTCAGTGCGGACCGGGCGAACCGGCTCAGGGCTCTGGTCACCGGCTCGACGAGCAAGAGCGACTTCGCCGATGCCGACTTCGTCATCGAAGCAGTGTTCGAGGAGATCAAGATCAAGAAGCAGGTGTTCGCCGAGGTCGAAGCGGTCGTGTCAGCCGACTGCGTCCTGGCGACCAACACCTCCTCACTCTCGATCACCGAGATGGCCGCCGACCTGAATAACCCCGAACGAGTTGTGGGATTCCACTTCTTCAACCCGGTCGCGGTCATGCCGTTGCTGGAGATCATCCGCGGCGACAAGACCGACGACGCCACATTGGCGACGGCCTTTGCCACCGGCAAGACGCTGAAGAAGACGTCGATCCTGGCCACCGACTCGCCATCGTTCATCGCGAACCGCCTGTTGGGACGGTTCATGGGCGAGGTCGGACGAATCGTCGACGAAGGCACCCCGATGGACATCGCCGACCACGCGTTTGCCGGCTTCGCGCCGATGCCCCCGTTCGAGCTGCTGGGCCTGGTCGGCCCGGCGATCGCGCTGCACAACAACGAGAGCCTGCACGCCGCCTTCCCCGCACGCTTCTACGTGTCGGAGGGCCTTCGGCGCCTGGTCGCTGTCGGCAAGCCCGGGTTCTATGTCTATCCCGAGGGCAAACCGGTTCTGGACCCCGAGGTCGCAGCGCTCATGGAGGCGCCGGCCAGCGGGGACTCGCCAGTGCTCCTCGACGCGGCGCAGGTCCGCGAGCAGGTGCTCTCGGCCCTCGCACAGGAGGCCCGACTGATGCTGGACGAGGGTGTTGTCGCAGCTCCGATGGACATCGACCTCGCCCTCATCACCGGCGCCGGGTTCGCCTTCTGGAACGGCGGTCTCACGCCGCTGCTGGATCGCACGGGTATCTCCGAGATGGTCAACGGGAAGCGGTTTCTGCCTGCGGGTGTGGCCAGCGTCCCCGCGTGATCAGAACCACCCGCCATACCGGACGATAGGGCGCGGGTTATGGCGCGTCGTCCGCCACGTGTCCGAAGACGTCCCGGTATGGCGACCGGTCGGGTGCGTCTGCCGCCACCTGTCCGAAGACGTCTCGGTATGGCAATTGCTGGTGGCGTGTTCATAGCAGGGCGGCAACGATCCCCCGTCGAATGAACTCCGCGAAGTCGTGCACGGACCAGGCCCGACGCAGGACCAGCAGCTCGTAGATCTCAGGAGCTGAGTAGGTGAACAGGACGTCGCGCGCCGCTTGGCGTGTGATCCCCTCACGGAGGTGACCGCCACGGGCGAGGGCCTCCGCGTTGTGCGCCATCCGCCCCAGCCGCTGGCCGTCCAGCTCGTCTTTCAGCGCCTGCATGTCGGGGTCGGTCGTCGCGGCAGTACGGACCAGCAGCAGGACTGGGGCCACGCGCGGTGCTACCTCAGCGCTCAGCCTCGCCCAGGTCGCGATGATCAACGTGGGGTCGGTCTCGGTCGACGACACCTCGTCCGACCTGACCTCGGCATGGACCGGTGCCTCACCCGCCAGACCTTGGCCCCACAGCGCGCGCACCAGGCCCGGCTTGCCGCCAAACGCCTTGTAGACCGTCTCGACCGAGACCCCAGCGTCTCCGGCGATCGACGCGACGGTCGTGGTGGCGTAGCCGTCCCGCAGAAATCGGCGACCCGCCGCGTTCAGCACGCTCAAACGGCGCAGGTCCGCCGTGTGCTGACGACCGGACGAGTCGTAACGCCTGGTGGCCTTGACTGTGGTTCGGGACACGGAGCATCATTCCCTATATCGAATACACTCCACTGTATCGGATTGTCAGGAGGATGCCATGGAAACCACCGGGATCCAGACCTCGCCGGCCCGAGCCGTGATCGGCCGGTTGCTGAACGCGACCAACGACCACGACCTCGATGCCCTCGTCGGCTGCTTCGCACCGGGCTACGTCAACGAGACCCCCGCTCACCCCGTCAGAGGGTTCACCGGAGCTGAGCAGGTCCGTGCCAACTGGACCCAGATCTTTGCCGCAGTTCCGGACCTCATGGCAGAGGTCACCGGCTGGGCCGAGGCTGTCAGCACCGTGTGGACCGAGTGGCAGATGCGCGGCACCCGTGGCGACGGCACACCACACGTGATGTGCGGAGTCATCATCTTCACAGTGGCCGATGACCGAATCGCCTCGGCACGGTTCTACCTCGAGCCCGTCGAGACCAGCAGCGGCGACGTCAACGCGGCAGTTCGTGCCCAGATGGCCGATCGGCCGTGATCCTCGTCGCAGGCGGCTCCGGTCGTCTTGGGCACCTGGTCGTGAAACGACTTGTCGGCGAAGGTAGATCTGTCAGAGTGATGTCGCGAAACCCCTCTGCCGCAACCGATCTCGCGCAGCTGCAGGTCGAGGTGGCGAGGGGCGACGTGCGCGATCCATCAAGCCTCGGTCAGGTGATGTCCGGCGTGAGCACCGTCGTCTCTGCCGTGCATGGCCTGGCTGGTTCCGATGGGGTCTCTCCCGAGAGCGTCGACCGCGACGGCAACCGAAACCTGATCGATGCCGCGGCGGCCGGGACCGCAGATGTGATCCTTGTCTCTGTCGTCGGCGCATCGCCGGACCACCCGATGGAGCTGTTCCGGATGAAATGGGCAGCGGAGGAGCATCTGCGGGCGAGCCGGCTCCGGTGGACCATCGTGCGCAGCAGTGCCTTCGCGGACACGTGGATCGAGCTCCTTCGCCAGAGCGCTGGGACGTCAGGACGACCCCGGGTGTTCGGCAGAGGTGACAACCCGATCAACTTCGTATGGGCGCAGGACGTGGCCGACGCTGTGGTCCGGGCGACGCTGGACCATGGGTTGCGGGGGCAAGTCATCGAGGTCGGTGGGCCGGACAACTTGACATTCAACGAGATTGCCCGCTTCGTCCAGGCGTCCATGAAGACCAGCGGCTCCCTGCACCATGTGCCGAGACCGGGGCTGAGAGCGATGGGGTTGGTCGCCCGCCCGTTCAACCCGACGATGGCAAGGCTGGCGCGCGCTTCACTGGTGATGGACACGTGCGACCTGACCTTCGATGCGCAGGAGAGCACCCGCGCATACCCGTGGTTGTCCTGCACTCCGATCGCGACCCAGGGCACGCTTGTACAGCACTGAGAGCGACGCGCCGAGGGCGCACCCAACAATCCGGTATCTCACATGTGATTTAGTTACAGGTATGAAAGAGAGCTACCTGGGCCGGATAGGCACGTTGATCCGAGACGCCCGACGTCACCAAGGCTTGACCCAGAACGATCTTGCGGATTCGCTGGGCACCAGTCAGAGCGCGGTGGCCCGCATTGAGCAGGGCAAACAGAATCTCAGCCTTGAGATGCTCGCTCGCATCGGTCAGAGCCTGGACTCCGAGTTCGTCTCGATGGGTCACTCAGGACCTCAGCACCTGCGCATCGTCGGCGGCACCAAGCTGTCCGGGGCGATCGACGTCAAGACCAGCAAGAACGCCGCAGTCGCGCTGTTGTGCGCGTCGCTGCTCAACCGCGGACGCACCACCTTGCGCAACCTGGCCCGGATCGAGGAGGTCAACCGCATCCTCGAGGTGCTGACCAGCATCGGCGTCAAGACCCGATGGCTCCCGGAGAGCAACGACCTCGAGATCACTCCCCCGGCCCACCTCAACCTTTCAGGCATGGACCTCGAGGCTGCCCGCCGAACCCGTACGGTGATCATGTTCCTGGGGCCCCTGCTGCACGAGCTTGACGAGTTCCGCCTGCCGTACTCCGGCGGGTGTGACCTCGGCATCCGGACGGTGGAGCCCCACCTCCACGCCCTGCGGGCGTTCGGCCTCAACGTCACGGCTGTCGCAGGCTTCTACGAAGCCAAGGTCGATCGCCAGGTCAGCCCGAGCAAGGCCATAGTCCTGACCGAGCGTGGTGACACCGTCACCGAGAACGCGCTGATGGCAGCAGCACGGCACCACGGCATCACCGTCATCCGTAATGCCAGCTCCAACTACATGGTCCAGGACCTCTGCTTCTTCCTCCAGGTGCTCGGGGTGACCATCGAGGGAATCGGAAGCACCACGCTGACCATCCACGGCCGACCTGTCATCGACGTCGACGTCGAGTTCTCAACCTCGGAGGACCCGATCGAGGCCATGAGCCTGCTCGCGGCTGCGGTTGTTACCGAGTCGGCCATCACCATCCGTCGGGTGCCCATCGAGTTCCTCGAGATCGAGCTCACCCTGCTCGAGGGCATGGGTATGAAGTACGACATCACACCGGAGTACCGCTCGGCCAACGGGCTCACCCGCCTTGTCGACCTGACCACCATCGCCGGGCCGTTGACGGCACCCGCCGACAAGATCCACCCGATGCCGTTCCCAGGTCTGAACATCGACAACCTGCCGTTCTTCGCCATCATCGCCGCGGTGGCCACCGGCACGACGATGATCCACGACTGGGTCTATGACAACCGGGCCATCTATCTCACCGAGCTGACCAAGGTCGGCGCCAGGGTTCAGCTGCTCGACCCGCACCGGGTGCTGATCGAGGGCCCGACCCGTTGGCGCGCAGCCGAGGTCATCTGCCCGCCGGCACTGCGTCCTGCAGTGGTCATCCTGCTGGCGATGCTCGCGGCTCCCGGGACCTCCGTCCTGCGCAACGTCTACGTGATCAACCGCGGCTACGAGGACCTGGCCCAGAGACTCAACGCACTTGGCGCGACCGTCGAGACCTTCCGCGACATCTGAGCAGAGGACCATCCCGGGGCTCTGCACCCGGCGCTAGCAGGTTTGTTGCAGGGATACCGGTCGTCCGAGTGGGATTGATGAAACAAACCAGCTAACCGCCCGCGACTGACCGCGCGATCTCAGGCGCCGCGCCGTAGCTCCTTCCCGAGCGAGGTCGCGATCGCGTCCGGGGTCAGTCCGATCTGGTCGAGCACCTGGCTGCGAGAGGCGTGAGCGAGGAACTCCTTCGGAATGCCGAAGCAGTGGACCGTCGTGCTGCTCCCGGCCTGGCGCAACGCCAGGGTCACTGACGACCCGATGCCGCCCGCCACAAGGTTGTCCTCGATCACGGCAACGGCGGCGGCATCACCCGCCGCGCGGACCAGGTCCGGGCTGACCGGCAACACCCAGCGAGGATCAACCACGCGCACCGAAAGTCCTTGTGCCTCAAGCTTTTCGGCCACACTGACCGAAGTTGCCGCCATTGCGCCGACGCCGACGATCAGAAGATCCACCGCACCAGGTTGAGACTCCTGCAGGACGTCAAGGCTGCCGAGCGCTCGCACCCGGCCAACCGGGTCAGCCACATCGCCCTTGGGAAAACGCAACACAGTGGGGCCGTCCGAGACCTCGACAGCCTCGCGCAGCTGTTGACGCAGCTGGTAGCCATCGCGGGGGGCGGCCAACCTCAGCCCAGGCGCCACTGCGCAGATCGACATATCCCACATGCCGTTGTGGGAGGCGCCATCGGTGCCGGTCACACCTGCCCGGTCGAGCACCACGGTGACACCGGCCTTGTGCAACGCTGCGTCCATCAAGAGCTGGTCAAAGGCGCGGTTGAGGAAAGTGGCATAGACCGCGACCACCGGATGCAGACCACCGAAGGCGAGCCCGGCTGCCATCGTCAGCGCGTGCTGTTCGGCGATTCCCACGTCAAAGACGCGGTCCGGGAAGCGAGCCGCGAACCTGTCCAGACCGACCGGGATCATCATCGCCGCGGTCAGTGCCACGACGTCGGGTCGCTCGGCGCCGATCTCGCACATCTCGTCGCTGAACTCATCGGTCCAGATTCGACCGCCCGGGGCGAATGACAGGCCCGTCTCGGGGTTGATGACACCCACCGCATGGAACCGGTCGGCCTCGTCCTCACGAGCGGGCGCGTAGCCGCGGCCCTTCTGGGTGATCACGTGGACCAGCACCGGGCCGCCGAACGCCCGAGCCTTGC
>ERZ1739051.38-NODE-39-length-13164-cov-12.331986_pt1 | contig 13164 bp, 12 predicted proteins | sample MGYA00581757_ERZ1739051 | MGnify/ENA primary metagenome ERZ1739051 (study PRJEB42929, sample SAMN08275523) | rhizosphere metagenome | isolation source: Rhizospheric soil replicate 3 | host: Colobanthus quitensis | place: Antarctica: Devils point, Livingston Island...
ACGCTGCTGCCCCCGGCGGTCGAGGCAGCCGGCGTCGGTGCCGCTCTTGCCGGCTCCGTCACCGCCGTCTACGGCGTCGCTGTCTTCGGTTTCGCCCGCGTGGTCGGTGCCCTTTCTCATCGGCTGCAAACCTCACGGTTGATCGCGCTCGGTGCCTGCTCCGCCCTCGCAGCCTGTTCGCTGGCAGCGCTGTCGCGGTCGCCCGCAATGGCTGTGATCGTCGCTGTTCTCCTCGGCCTGGCCTGGGCCGCCATGCACTCCTCGCTGCAGACCTGGGCCACCGAGGTGCTGCCCTCGGCCAGGGCGACCGTGGTCTCGCTCTTCGCCGGGTCGCTCTTCATCGGCAGCGCGGTCTCTGCTCTCGTGATTGCCGGACCCGCCGAGGCAAACCGGTATGGCGAGATCTTCACCTGGGCGGCGGCACTCACGATCCCGCTGGGACTGTTCGCTACATGGGGACGCGCCCGATGGCGCCGACCAGAAGGAGACCGCATGACAAGGTTAGGATCCTGACCGTGCAGACGCCAACGCTTCGCGATGTGGCAGCGCTAGCCGGTGTTCACGCCGCTACGGCGTCTCGAGCGTTGAACCCGAAGACACGTCGGCTGGTCAACGCCGAAACAGCCCGCAGGATAGTCCGGGCCGCTGAATCGCTTGGATACCAACCAAATCCGATCGCCCGCAGCCTGAAGACAGCCAAGTCGAGCACGATCGGACTAGTCATCCCGGACCTGACCAACCCTCTCTTCCCGCCGATCGTCCGTGGCATCGAGGATGTGCTCGGTCCGGCCGGCTACAACGCCTGGATCGTCAACACTGACAACGACCCCGATCGCGAACGCACCCAGGTCGAGTCGCTGCGCTCACGTCAGGTCGAGGGGCTGATCATCGCCACCGCACGCCTCGACCATCCACTGCTGGAGAAGCTGCACGAGCAGGGCATGAGCATGGTCCTGGTCAACCGCCGAATCGAGAATGTGTCGATCCCGTCCGTCACGCCTGACGACTCCTCAGGCATCGCCATGGCTGTCAAGCACCTCGTCGACCTCGGACACACGCGGATTGCCCACCTGGCAGGCCCACAGACGACATCGACCGGTGTGATTAGGTCACGTGCCTTCCGGCACGCCATTCTTGACCGCGGGCTGGACGCGGATCCCTCGCTCGTCGTCGACTGCGACTACTGGAACGAGGCAGAGGGCGCCCGCGCGCTGCGCACCCTGCTGGACCGGGGATCGCAGTTCACGGCCATCGTCGCGGGCAACGACCTGATCGCCCTCGGGTGCTATGACGTGTTCGCCGAACGCGACATCTCCTGCCCGGATGACGTCAGCGTGATCGGCTTCAACGACATGCCTTTCCTCGACAAGCTGAGACCGCCGCTGACCACTGTGAGGGTGCCGCACTACGCGATCGGGGCCGAGGCCGCGCGAATGCTGGTCGAGACGATCGATGAGCCGAACCGCCATCCTCGTTCGCTGCTGCTACCTCTGTCTCTGGTCGTCCGGCAGTCGACCGCGCGCCCTCGGACCTGACGGGCCCACGAGCGTGACGAGCCTTCGCGCGGGCGCGCCCATACGCCCACGTTCCAGAGACCTCAGGAGGTGTCCTGGTGTTCCCGTACCCGAGCTTCTCGTCAGCTGAGATGCTGCGTCGGCGCGAGGTCGTGGCCGCGGCCCTTTCTGAGGCCGAGGTCGAGCATCTGGTGGTCTACGGTGCCAACCGGGCAGGAAGCGCCGTGCAGTGGCTGACCCGTTGGCCGGTCACGCGAGAAGCGGCGGTCGTCCACACACCAGGCGAGGTCGACGCGCTGCTGGTGAACTTCTTCAACCACGTCCCCAACGCCCGTCGGATGGCCGTCGAGGCCGACGTCCGGTGGGCAGGACCGCGGACGGTGACGACCGTCATCGAGGAGCTGCGCGCTCGTGGCGCCGGATCCGATACGAGGGTCGGTGTGGTGGGAGCCCTGCCGTACCAAGCGTTTCAGGCGCTCGCGGAGGCGGTAGGCAGCGTTTTCGACCTGAACGCCGCGTACACCCGGCTCCGCATGATCAAGTCATCCGAAGAGCTGGAGTGGTTGCGCCGAGCAGCAGAGCTCACCGACCTCTCATGCGCAGCATTGCGTGACAACGCGGCCCCGGGTCACACGGAGCACGATCTGGCGGCGATGGTTGAGGGCAGCTACTTGCCTCTTGGTGGCAGCAACTACATCCATTATTTCGCGGTCACCCCCATGGGCCGGCCGCAACAATGCGTCCCCTCACAATGGCCGAGCTCCCGGACCCTGGCGGTCGGGGACGTGCTCTCGTGCGAGCTCAGCACCAGCTGGGGCGTCGACTACCCCGGCCAGCTCCTACGGACGTTCACGGTCGGAGCCCAAGCGACCCCTCTGTACCAAGAGCTCCACGACGTAGCGTCGGCCGCGTTCGAGCGCATCCAGGACGTACTGGCACCGGGGACAACCCCCGCGGACATCGTCCAGGCAGCCGGCGTCATCGAAGACGCCGGGTTCACCACCCTCGACGATCTGGTGCATGGACTCGGTGGGGGGTACCTGCCTCCGGTCTTCGGCTCACGCAGCAGGACGCTCGAGCCGCTCCCCGATCTCCCGTTCGCTGCCGGGATGACCGTCGTGGTGCAACCGAACGTGACCACTGCGGATGGGCGGGCGGGGGTGCAGACAGGAGAGCTCGTGCACGTCACCAGCACGGGGTGCGAACGGTTGCACACTTTCGCTCATGGGCTCGGCCGGATCGCCTGAGAGTCGCTTCCGCCGAGGCCGTCATCCACCTCGACGCCTTCGGGCTTGAGCTCCATGCCGGAGCTTGCCGCTTGCAGGTCGAGCAGGATGGCGAAGTCCTCGGTGACCCGACCGCTGCTCACGCTGGCCTGCACCAGCTGTGCGGTGATCGCCGCGACCGGCATGGGCACGTCGAGCTCGCGGGCGGCAGCGAGTCCGAGGTCGAAGTCCTTGCGGAGCAGGATCGGCGTGAACGTCGGGGTGTAGTCGAGGTTCACCAACGCCGGCGTCTTGTACCTGGTGAACACCGATCCCATGACGCTGTTGTTGATGAAGTCCAGGAACGCTGCTCTTGGCACGCCGCCCTTCTCGGCGAGGACCGTGATCTCTGCGAGATTCTGGGTCACCACCCCCAGCATCAGGTTGTGGCAGAGCTTGACCAGTCGTGCGTGTTCGCCATCGCCGACGTAGGTGACATGTCGTCCGAGAAGCTCGAGGAGGGGCAGGACCTCGGCATACGAGTCGGCCGGTCCGGAGCAGACGAGCGAGAGCATCCCGGCCCTGACGACCTTGCCGTTGCCGCTCACGGGGGCGGCGATGAACCTGACCCCGCGGTCGGCCAGCCGCTGACGCGCGGATGCCGAAGCCTCCGAGGAGACCGTGGAGCAGTCCACGACATTTCGAGGGGCCCGGTCGGGGTCGGCGAGCAGCTGCCCGAGCACCTGGTCGAGGTCCGCCGCCGCCGAGACCATGGTGAAGACCACGTCCCGGTCCGCGAGGTCCGACGGGTCGTCGACCACGGTGATGCCGAACTCGGCCAACGGCTCGGCCTTGGCCCGGGTGCGGTTCCACACGGCCACATCCACCCCGGCCCGGCTCAGTCGCTGCGCGAGGGCGAAGCCCATCCGCCCGGTCCCGATCCAACCGACGCGCAGCTCTATGTGGCTCATCAACGGCTCCTCTTTCGTGGTCGAGCGATGGTCACGACGTCGCCGTCGTGGCTCGCGGGGTGGTGGCTCGCGGGGTGGTGGTCGGCTGGGTTGGGGGCGCAGCGCCGAGGTACAGTCGCGCGACCTGGGGATCCTCGAGCAGGCTGGCGCCGCTGGCGACGAGCCTCACGACGCCGGACTCGAGGACCGCACCCATGTCCGAAGCAGCAAGGCCAGAGCGGGCGTTCTGCTCAACGAGCAGCACCGTCCGGCCGGTCTCGGACAGTGTCCGGATGCTGGCGAAGACGACCTGCCGGGACCTCGGGTCCAAGCCGATTGACGGCTCGTCCAGCAGGATCAGGGTCGGGTCGAGCACCAGCGTCCGTGCCAGCTCGACCTGCTTCTGCTCCCCACCCGAGAGCGAGCCGGCGGGCTCCTTGGCCCGGGTCCTGCAGATAGGGAACGCGTCGACCGCGTGCTCCAGCCGCTGCTGCAACAGCTTCTGGTCCCTGAGCAGGTAGCCGCCCATCAGAAGGTTGTCCCAGACGTTCATGGCTGGGAACAGGCTGCGATCCTGGGGCACGTGCACGATCCCCAGCAGCAGTCGGGCTTTGGGGCTGAGCCGGTTGATCTCCTGGTCCTGGAATGTCACGGTGCCCCGTTTGGGGCGAAGCAGGCCGCTGACGGTCTTGAGCACGGTCGACTTGCCGGAGCCGTTGGGGCCGATCAGGCAGGTCACGGTGCCTGCCTCGACGCTGAGGTTCACCCCCTTGAGGATGTCGCCCGCGCCGTAGCCGGCGACCACGGAGTCGATAACCAGGATCGGCGGCACTGTCAGCTCCCAAGGTAAGCGTCGAGAACCAGCGCGTTGTTCTGCACAACGGACGGCTCGCCGGTGAAGATCGGTCTGCCAGCGTCCAGAACGATCACCGGGTCGCAGAGCCTCATCACGAACGTCATGTCGTGCTCGACGATCAGGAAGGTGATCCCCGCGGCGTTTCGCTCACGGACGTGCCGCTCCATGGTCTCAATCAGGACAGGGTTCACACCGGCGGTGGGCTCGTCGAGCAGGACCAGCCTTGGCGCACTCATCAGCACGGCGGCGAACTCCAACAGCTTGCGCTGGCCGTATGACAGCTCCGAGGCGAACAGGTCCGCGACCCGATCCAGCCGGAACTCCTCGAGAAGAGAGGCTGCGCGCTCCCGGTCCTCGTTCCCCACCCGGCTCGAGAACAGCTTGCGCCATCCGTACCCGCCCGCGACCACGAGGTTCTCCTGCACGGTCAGCTGTGGGAAGACGCGCGCCTGCTGGAAGGTGCGCGAAAGTCCCTCCCGATACAGCCGTCCGGGATCCGAACCGGTGACGTCTCGGCCGGCGAACTCCACGCGACCGGCGTCAGCCTTGAGATAGCCGGTGATGATGTTGAAGAGGGTCGTCTTGCCGGAGCCGTTGGGGCCGATGAGCGCGGTGATGGTCCCTTCCTCGACGCTCAGGGAGGCACCGTCGACGGCCCGCACCCCGCCGAACACCTTGGTCACGTCGTGCACCGACAGCAGGTCCGTCATGCCGCACCTCCGCCGCGCGTGGTCACGGTGTCCGCCTTGCTCGGGATGGCCGGGTCCTCGGGCCAGACGGCGGCTGGCGCTTCGGTCCTGCGACTGCGACGGCGCTGCCTCAGGCGGTCCTCGATGGTCGGGAGGATCCCGCGGGGCAGGAGCAGGATGATCACCAGGAAAAGGAGCGCGTACACGATCAGATACAGCTGGACGGCGCCCAGCTGGTAGGTGAGGACCTGCTGGCCCGACTCGAGGATGACGGCGCCCAGAACGGGACCCCACAGCGTCCCTCGCCCACCCAGGAACGTCATCAGCACCATCGCGATGGTGATCAGCGGATCCACCGCGAACTGCGGGTAGATGAAGCTCTCGTAGTAGGCCCAGACCGCCCCCACCATCGCGGTGATACCCACGCTGACCGAGAAGGCCAGGACCTTCACGCCGATGACGCGCACACCGACGCCGCGCGCCTTGTCCTCGTCGGCGCGGATGGACACCAGGGACAGCCCCACCTTGCTTCTCATCGTGGCGAAGGTCAGGCCCATCGTGAAGAGCAGGAGCGCGACCATCACGTAGTAGAAGGGCAGCTCGTACTGTCCGGCAGCGAACGGGGGGATCGGCAGAGCGGCCCCCTGTGACCCGCCGGTGAGGTCGTGCAGGTTGAAGGCGAGAGTCTGCACGACGAACAGGAACGTGATCGTGACGATGGCGAAGACATCCGCACGTGTCCGCATCGAGATCAGCGCGATCGGCCAACCGATCAGGGCGCCGACCAGCCCGACGACGGGCAGCAGCAGGAACGGTTCGTAGCCCGTTGCCAGAACCTGGTCCTTGAAGAACAGTGCCAGCGTGTAGGCACCGATCCCGAAGAAGGCCGCGTGGCCGAGGCTCGGGTAGCCGGCGAAGCCGCCCACGAGGTTCCAGGCGCTCGACATCGTGGCGTACATGAGGACGAAGACCAGCAGGTTCAGGAACCAGTGCTGAAGTCCCAGCATCGGCATCGATACCAGCAGAGCGACGAAGACGCCCCCACGCAGTGCCGAAGGGAGCCTCATATGGCCCCCCGGTTGACGCTGCCGAACAGACCTTGGGGACGGATCAGCAGGACCAGGATGAGGATGACGAAGAAGGTCATCTCGGACCAGGCCGGGGAGATCGTGGCCGCCACTATCGCCGAGGACGTCGACACGATCACGGCCGCGATGACCGCTCCGCCGACACTGCCCAGCCCGCCGAGGACGACGATGGAGAGCAGTCTGGAGATGAGGTCGTAGTGGCTGCCCGGGGTGAACGGGTAGAGCAGCCCGTATATCGACCCCGCGGCCGCGGCTGTCGCCGCGCCGAGCCCGAAGCCCAGCGCAGAGACCCACTGCGCCTCAACTCCGAGCAGTCGCGCCGACTCGGGATTCTGCACAGTGGCCCGCACCGCTCGACCGAACCGGGTGCGGTTGAGCAGCCAGAACAGGAGGCCGAGTGCCACCAGCGAGAGCACGAACGCCCAGAAGCGGACGACCGTGATCTGGTAGCCCCACAGCGTCCAGCTCGAGTTGGCATAGGTGGTGTTGATGCTGCGGTACGTGGTTCCCCACGTCACGCTCAGGACCCCTTCGATGAGCAGGGCGATGGCGAACGTGACCAGCAGGCTGAGCTCTGACTTGTCCTCACGCCGTAGCGGACGAAGGAAGAGCAGCTCGACACCCACTCCCAGACCGAACATCAAGAGGGTCGTGATGGGGATGGCGAGGAACGGGTCCATGCCGAACGTCGTGAACAGCTGGTAGGAGAGGTAGGCGGCCATGATCACCATGGCACCCTGAGCCAGGTTGACCACCTTCATGATCCCGAAGATCAGGGTCTGACCGGAGGCCATCAGCGCATAGACGCCTCCGGTCAGGATCCCGAGGATGACGCCTTGGATCAGTGCATGCACTGATCCGTCACCCTCCCCAGTTCGGCTTGGGGTAGACCGGCGTGGCCTTGGCAGTCGCGGCAGGGAAGACCGGGACGAGCTTGCCATTCTGCCACTGGATGAGGTTGAAGCTGCCCGAGGGCGCTCCGTCCGCTCCCCAGCTCAGGTTGCCCAGCACGGTCGGCCATTCGCCCTGGTGCAAGGAGGTGATGATCGTGGCGTTGTCGATCTTGCCGGTCTTGGCAGCAACGGCCTCGATGAGCTGTCCGGTGGCAAAGGCCTCGGCGCTCGAGTTGTCAATTGTGTCCGCGGTGCCGCCGTTGGCCTTGATGTAGGCAGCCTCGAAGCCGGCGCTGCCGGCCGCGGTCGAGCCCGGGAACCAGTCGCCGGCGGACATGATGCCCGCGGTGTTCTGGGGCCCGACCTTGGTCGGGAACTCAAGCGGAGAGTTGGCGCCGTTGGACAGGAACATGAACTTCGGGCTGAACTTCAGCTGAACGAGGGTCTTGACCTGGGCGTAGGCGTCCTCGTTCTGCGTCCCGCCGACGAGCACGTCGGGGTTGGCTGCGACGACCTTGGCCATGATGGCCGAGAAGTCCTGGGTCTCAGCTGGGTAGACCTGCTGGTAGACGGTCTTGATGCCTGCGGCCTCGAACCGGGTCCGGATGTTCTCCGCGATCGGCTGGGCGAACGGGTCGTCGAGCTCGGTGTATGCGGCCGTCTTGGGTCGCTTGTCGGCCGGAAGGGAGAGGATCCAGTCGGCGAACACGTCGCCCGACTTCACGACGGGAGCCGGCTGGACGAAGAACAGGTTGTCGAGCTTTTGTGCGAAGACCTTGGGGCCGCCGCCGGCGGGCTCAAGGAATGCGTAGCTGTATCGCTTCGCGACCTGTGACGCCGGGACGGTGAGCAGGCTGGAGAAGGGCCCGAAAACGAGGTCGACCTTGTCGCGGTTGATCAGGTTCTGGTAGTTCGACACGACCTGGGTTGGGCTGGAGGCATCGTCGACGAGCTTCATCGTCACCTTGCGACCGAGGACCCCGCCCTTGGCGTTGACCTCGGCAGCCCACAGGTCGTAGCCACGCTTGACCGCCTTGCCCGAGTCGGCGAAGTCGCCGGTCAACGAGATCGAGGCTCCGATCACCAGGGGAGCCTTTGAGCTCGCGGAGGCCGTCGCGCCCGCGTCGTTGCTGCTCGATGCGCAGGCGCCAAGCGTCAGCACCACGGCGCCGGCGATGACCGCCACAACACCCTTTCGCCACAAACGATTGCTTTGCTGCATTGCCGATCCTCCATCAAGAGGGGTGAGATGAATCCAGGGATGAGCTGCTCAGTCGATCTGCTTGGATGCGAACGATTGCCTAACTTTCCACCCGCACCAAGAGGGCTGTCAAGAGGTCACCTATGTGGGCTAGTCTTTCTTCCTCCCGACCCTTTTCCGGTGTCAGGCGAACCCAGATGACAACCGATTGCATCCCCAATCGCCCAAGGAGCCCTATCGTGGCTGGTGTGCAGAGGGTCAAGCTGATCGACGTCGCCCTGGCTGCCGGAGTGCACCCGGGAACGGCGAGCCGGGCGCTGAACCCGGCCACCCGCGGCCGGGTCAGTCCAGACACCTCTCGGCGCATCCTGAAGGTGGCTGAGAGGCTCGGCTATGTTCCGAACACCATCGCCAGGGGTCTGCGAACCTCCAAGTCGTTCGTCGTGGCGATGCTGGTCCCCGACATCACCAACCCTCTCTTTCCCCCGATGGTCCGCGCCGCCGAGCAGGTGCTCAGCCTGGCCGGCTACACCCTGGTGCTGACTGATACCGACAACGACGCCGACACCGAGAGACGGCAGGTGGAGCAGCTTCGCGGCCGCGGTACCGATGGCTTCATCATCGCCACGGCCCGGTGGCACGACCCACTACTGGAGGAGATCGCCGACCACGGGGTCCCCGCCGTTCTGGTCAACCGCAACATCGGCAGTCACCGACTCCCGTACGTCGGCGCCGACGAGCGCACCGGCATGACGCTGGCGGTGGAGCATCTCGCCGAGCTCGGTCACCGACGGATGGTGCACCTCGGCGGGCCACAAGACACCTCGACCGGTCGCGACCGGGCCTCGGCGTTCCGGCAGGCCATGGACAGCCTTGGACTACCGACGAGTGAGGGCATGGTCCAGGTCTGCGCGTCATACACCGAAGCCGCCGGCGCCGACGCGACCCGGCTGCTGCTCGAGTCGGGCCAGGAGATGACCGCGATCCTGTGTGGCAATGACCTCATTGCGATGGGCGCCCTGTCGGTGCTCTCGGAGGCTGGCATCAGCTGCCCCGACCAGATCTCCGTCATCGGATTCAACAACATGGCGATGGTCGACCGGCTCACTCCACCCCTGACGACTGTGCGGCTGCCGCTGCACCAGATAGGCGAGCTGTCGGCACGCCTGCTGCTCGCCGAGATCGCCGGAGGACCCCAGAACGCGGGGGCAACCCAGACCCTGCTCGCCGTGCAGCTCGCTGTGCGCGGAACCACGGCGCCACCCCCCGCGGGGTAGGACGCTGCGAGATCGCGAAGCCCACATCTGAATACCGCGGCCCAACTTTGGAGTATGGCGGCCCTCAGGGCTCCAGGCTCGCGGCCTGTACAGCTGCGCGGGCGTCTCCGGCGGCGCCCAGGTACGTCGGCAAGCCCATCGTGTCGAACATTCGAACCATGCCGTCGCCGATGTGGTTGGCCACCAGGGCCTCGACGTGATGATCGCGAAGGAACTTGACCACCCGCGCGTGATGCGAGCCGGGTGCGCCCTCGTCGTGCGATCGGCTCCAGGAGACCTCGACCTCCTGCCAGGTTACGATCTCGCCGTCGACCACGTCGGCCACAGCCACCCAGTCGGCCCGGCCCCAACGGGGGTCGATCATTCCTTCACTCGTTACAGGCGCGCACATAATCATTTCGGCAGAGTACCTTTCGTCGCTGCACGTTGGTCCTGGACCTGAGGCTCGGGTGAGCTTGCCATGGACGACCGCGCGTTCCGGAGCGCTACGCTCCAACGCGTGAGCACCGACGTCTTCCTTGTCCCGCACACCCACTGGGATCGCGAGTGGTACGAACCGTTTCAGCGGTTCCGGCTGAGGTTGGTCGACCTGATGGACGATGTGATCGGCCGGGCCCAGCAAGACCCGGACTTCCGCTTCACGCTTGACGGTCAGATGGCCGTCGTCCAGGACTACCTCGAGGTCCGGCCAGGTCAGCGGGCGGCGATTCGCGAGCTGGTTGCTCGTGGCCAGCTGGCGATCGGGCCGTGGCGAGTTCTGCTCGATGAGTTCCTCTGCTCCGGGGAGAACATCGTCCGGAACCTGGAGATGGGCCTTTCCGCCTCGTCCGAGTTCGGCACGCCGATGGCGGTGGGTTACCTGCCGGACATGTTCGGACACTGCGCGCAGATGCCACAGATCCTCGTGCTGGCCGGCATGCGGCATGCCTGCGTATGGCGCGGCGTCCCGCTCTCGGTGGACCGGCACGCCTTCCTGTGGCGCTCCCCGGACGGGACCGGGCTGCGTACCGAGTACCTCCCCACCGGGTACGGGAACGCAGCCGACCTCTTCGCGGTGAGTGGCTCGGCTGCGGAATCAGAAGACGCGGCCCGCCTCCTGCGGGACCGCCTCGCCGCCAGGGTGCGCGACTGGGCGCCATGGTTCGGTGCCGATCCGTACCTCGCCATGTACGGGACCGACCACGCCGCACCGCTGCCGACGCTGATGCAGCAGGTGGCGAGCTTGTCGAGCGGGGAGGCAACCAATGTTCAGGTGTGCACACTGGCCGACTACGTCCTCGCCCGTGACCCCGACGAGTCCGGCCTGCCCGTGGTGGACGGCGAGCTGCGTAGCCACGCCCGGGCAAACATCCTGCCCGGCGTCATCTCCGTGCGCTGGCACCTCAAGGAGGCGATGGGCCGGGCCGAACGCATGGTCGAGCGGTATGCCGAGCCGTGGGCCGCGCTCTGGTCGGCACAGTGGCCGCAGGCCTACCTCGACCTCGCGTGGTCACGGCTGGTGGACTCCTCCTGTCACGACTCCGTGACCGGATGCGGAGTGGACGAGACGGCGCTGCAGGTCGCCGCCCGTATCGCCGAGGGTGAGCATGCCGGGCAGGCGGTGCGCGACCGGGCGGTCAATGTGCTGGCGGGCAAGGTGCCGCGAGGGTCGGTGCTCGTGGTGAACCCCACCCCCGCCGCCCGCATTGGGCTGGTCGAGCTCGATATCCCCGTTCTCGGTGAGCCCAGTGACGTTGAATGGGCCGGCGTCGACCTGCGCCTGCCCGACGGGAGCCTGGTCGAGGCTCAGGAGGTCGGGCGCAACGAGCCGATGCTGGCCGATGAGCAGGTGGACGCCGCTGCGCTCGCCGACGTGTTCCGCAGGGTCCACGACCGGGAGCTGTTCGGTCAGCCGATCACCCACATCGACCTCGACCGGCCGGCTCGCACCCTGACGTTCCACGTCGCCTCGGAGGCCGGCCCCGCCCCGTTCGACGCGGTCGTCGAGCAGCAGAGTGCCGCTGTCGCTGCAAGCGAGAACCCCGGCAGATGGCGGGTGCGCATCCTGGACGAAGATCGGCGCCGCGTGGTCGCGATGGTGCCGGTGCCCGCACTCGGCTGGACCGCCGTCACCGCCGTCACCGCCCCTGCCCCCGCCACCTCTGCCTCGGCCACCTCTGCCCCGGCCACCGATCAGAGCGCCCACGAACACGTGCCGCGTCCGAACGGACGTGTCGACGTGACTGGTGATCCAACTCCATTGCTGGACAACGGGTTGGTCCAGATTTCGGTGCGCCCTGACGGAGCACTTCGACTCGAGGCCAGGGACGGCACAGTGCTCGACGGCGTCGGTCGGCTGGTCGATGGCGGCGACTGTGGCGACAGCTACAACTACGGGCCACCCGCAGGAGATCTGGTTTTGGCTGAGCCCGAGGACGTGTCCATCCGCGTTGTCGAGCGCGGGCCGGTGCGAGGCGTGTTCGAGATCGGCCGACGTTACGCGTGGCCGGCTCGGCTGGCGCCCGATGGGACCCGATCGGCCCAGGTCGAACCGGTGCTCGTCACGACGCGGGTCGAGCTGCACCAGGGCGAGCCCTTTGCCCGGCTGCACCTGAGCTGGGAGAACAGGTCCAGCGATCACCGACTGCGTCTTCACGTGCCGCTCGGCCGGCCAAGCACGACGAGCCACTCCGAGGGCCAGTTCGCGGTGGTCGAGCGGGGCATGCGGCCGGAGGCCGGCTCGGCGGGGGAGTACCCGATACCCACCTACCCGGCATCGGGCTTCTTTGACACCGGTGGCGCTGCCGTCCTGCTGACCCGCACGGTCGAGTACGAGCTGCTCGAGGACGGCGAGATAGCCATCACCCTGCTCCGGGCGATCGGGCTGCTCAGCCGCAACGTGCACCCCTACCGCGACGACCCGGCCGGGCCGCAGCTCGATACGCCCACGGCACAGTGCCTCGGGCCTGCCGAGGTGAGCCTTGCCGTGATGCCGCACCAGGGATCCTGGCTGGATGCCGACCTGGTCGCTGCGGCAGAGCGTTACCGGCACCCGGTTGTCCACCGTCCCGGCAGCGGCGACGTCCGTATCCACCCCAGCCAGGTTGAGGGTCTGTCGGTCCACGGTCCTGGCGTGGCAATGACTTCGTTGCGGCGCAAAGGGAATTGGCTCGAGCTACGTGTGGTGGCGGAGACTTCACAGCACACCACGGCTTCGGTCGGCACGACCGATGCGCCCGTGACGGCCGCGCGCATCTGCGACCTGCTCGGCCGTGAAGGGGAGCCGTTACCCGTCGAGGATGGGGTGCTGCGGCTGCCCTTGCGACCGTGGCAGATCCTGACCGTTCAGCTGCGTACGCCCGGGATGGCGCTCACCCGCTGATCACCGGATGCCGCTCACCCGCTGATCGCCAGGGCGGCGGTCACCCGCTGATCGCGAGGACGGCGGTCTGGTCGTCCTCCAGCCAGTGCGGGCCGGGCTCGGCAGGGAAGGTCGCCCGATCGCCATGGAC
>ERZ1739051.39-NODE-40-length-13066-cov-14.022519_pt1 | contig 13066 bp, 13 predicted proteins | sample MGYA00581757_ERZ1739051 | MGnify/ENA primary metagenome ERZ1739051 (study PRJEB42929, sample SAMN08275523) | rhizosphere metagenome | isolation source: Rhizospheric soil replicate 3 | host: Colobanthus quitensis | place: Antarctica: Devils point, Livingston Island...
TGCCAGATCGTCTCCATCTAGCCCCCGTTGCGCCACCTCCCGCGAAGGACCAGCATCATGACTCTTCAGGCCTCAGCCGCACTCATCGACCTCGACTCCCTGGTGGCGGCCGCCCACGCGGTCGCCTCCCACCTCAGCGCACTCGGCGAGCTCGAGCCACGGGTCCTCGGGTCGGCCGAGCAATCCGGCCACGAGCTCGATGGTGGTGTGGCACTCAGCGTGACTTCCAGCGGCGCGAGCCCCGGCCAGGTGGGCCTGGTGGCCGGCATCGACGCGGCGGCGGCCATGGCAGGAAACGGGAGCGTGCTCGAGGGCTGGGAGCCGGTCATGGCCTCGCTCGTTGTCGCACTGACCGACCGCACCGGCGATCTCGAGCCCCAGAACCTCCAGGTCCTGGGCCCGGACGCCGGGAACGGACCGGCCCTGGACCCCGCGGCGATCTCGATCGGCCTCTTCCGCGGCGACCAGCTGCTGGCCGCGATCGGATTCCTCGCCGAGCAGGTGCCAGGGGCGGAGCAGGTGGCAGGGGCGGAGCAGGTGGCTGGGGCCGAGCACGTCGTTGGAGCGGAGCAGCCGGCAGGGGCCGAGCAGGTCTTCCACCAGCTCGTCGACGGTGACACCGCGGCTGTCGAAGTCCGCCGAATGCGTCTGCTGCGTGATGTCGAGATGGGCGTCACCGTTGAGCTGGGCCGCACCCGCATGACCGTCCGCGACCTGCTCGCACTCGCACCCGGCACCATCGTGGAGCTGGACAAGGCGGCCGGCTCCCCGGTCGACGTACTCGTGAACGGGACTCTCATGGCGCGCGGTGAGGTCGTCGTCATCGACGAGGAGTTCGCCGTGCGCATCTCCGAGATCGTTACCCCTGAGCAGGACGGTCGGCTCGGGGCATGAGGTTCGAGCAGTGAGGGGGGCTCACGCGTGATCGAGGGAACGGTGGCGGGCACCCTGGTGCGCCTCGTCCTGTCCTTGGCGACCGTGTTGACCCTGATGGTCCTTCTCGCGCGCTACCTGCGTCACCGCCAGATCGGCACCGGCTTCGGAGCTGGCGCCACGCAGCGTCGCAAGAAGGCGCTCCCGCTGGAGGTGGTGACCCGGCAGGGACTCACGCGTGGGACGAGCCTGGCCGTGGTGCGTATCTCGGGTCAGCTCCTCCTTCTCGGCGTCACCGAGTCCAACGTATCCGTCCTGCGCGAGCTGGATGAGGTGGACGAGCCCGAGGTCGTTCCCGAGGTCGTGGGTGCCCCTTCGGCTCTGCTCGGGAGCCGCAATCTCGCTGCCTCGATCGTCGAGGCGCTGCGTCAGCGGACTGTCCGGCATGGCTGAACTCGCCCATCGTTGGGGCACCCTGCGCACGAGTCTCTGGTGCGCCCCCGGGGTCAGTCCTGGTTCTGCGAGGTCGAAGCGGTGCCGGAGGCGCGGGCTGCTGCTGCTGCTGACCGTTCCTCTGCTCGGTCTGTCCGGCCTGTCCGGCGCGAGCTCTGCCCACGCAGGGCCGGCGCCCACCGCCATCGTCGCCGTGCACGCCGGTGCTGCCCTGGCGGGGTTGTTCACCGCGCCGAACCCTGTACCGGGCCCCGTCACGACCAAGGCACCTGGCGCCTCCAGCAAGGCGAGCCCGGGCAACGTGTCGGTGAACCTCGACCCCGGCCTTGGCAAACCGAGCCAGACCGTCAGCATCATCCTGCTGCTCACGGTGCTCTCTGTCGCCCCCGCGTTGCTGATGCTCTGCACGGCGTTCACCAAGATCATCGTGGTGCTGTCCCTGACACGAAACGCACTCGGAACACCGACGATCCCCCCGAACCAGGTGCTCGCGGGGCTGGCGTTGTTCCTCAGCCTGTTCATCATGGCGCCGGTGCTGTCACAGATGAACGACCAGGCGCTCCAGCCCTACCTCAAGGGCACGATCAGCCAGTCCCAGGCCTTCAACAAAGGTGTCGCGCCGTTGCGCACGTTCATGCTCAAGGAGACCCGCAAGGCCGAGCTCAGCACGATGATCACGCTGAGCAAGGGCCCGCGGCCGGCGAAGGCCGAGGACGTACCGCTGACCACCCTCATCCCCGCCTTTGTGCTGTCGGAGCTGAAGTCGGCGTTCATCATCGGCTTCGTCGTCTTCATCCCGTTCCTCGTGATCGATCTGGTCGTCAGCTCCTCGCTGATGTCGATGGGCATGATGATGCTGCCCCCGGTCATGATCTCGCTGCCCTTCAAGCTGCTCCTGTTCGTGATGGTCGACGGCTGGGACATGATCGCCAAAGCTCTCGTCACGAGCTACCACTGATGAGTACCCGGGAGTGCACGTGAACGACTCCTCCGTTGTCCATATCGCCGTCCTGACGATGATCCTCGCGACCAAGCTGGCCGCGCCGATCCTGTTGGTGAGCCTGGCGATCGGCTTCGGCGTGTCGGTGCTTCAGTCCGTCACGCAGATCCAGGAGATCACCCTCTCCTTCGTGCCCAAGCTGGTCGGCGTCGCCTTCGTCATCCTCGTCAGCGGGCACTGGATGCTCGATCAGGCCGTCGACTTCACCCGTGAGCTGTTCGCCGCCCTGCCCCAGCTCCTCGCCGGGTGAGTCTGTGACCTCGCCATGAACGTGCAGGTGCCGATCGAGCAGGTGATCGCGATCCTGCTGGTCACGATCCGGGTGTCGGCTTGGCTCGCCGTCGCGCCGCCGTTCAACACCAGTGCGATCCCTGGCATGGTCAAGGTCGCCATTGCGCTGGCACTGGCCATGGCGATCGGGCCGAATCTGGCGCCGCAGTCCCCGCCGCCCGAGCTCTTCCCCATCCTCACCGCCGTGCTCTTGCAGGTCGTTGTCGGTCTGTCCCTGGGCTTCCTGGCGCAGATGCTGTTCTCGGCGGTCAAGGCAGCCGGTGAGCTCATCGACCTCGCGAGCGGTTTCACGCTGGCCTCGCTCTACGACCCGGTGTCCAACGTCAGTGTCAGCATGTTCGGGCGGGTGAACCAGCTCGTGGCGGTCACGCTGCTGTTCACCCTGAACGGTCACCTCTTCCTCCTGCGCGGCTTCATGGCGTCATACGACGTGTTTCCCCTGCACCCGGTCAGCATCGCGGCGATCACGAAGACGGTGACCTCGAACGTGGGGGTCTTCTTCATCTCGGCGCTGGAGATCGCCGCCCCGGTCATGGTCGTGCTCTTCCTGGCCGATCTCGCGCTCGGGCTCGTCAGCCGGGCCGTGCCGTCCCTCAACGTGTTCGTGATGAGCTTCCCCATCAAGATCCTGCTCACCCTCAGCCTGGCCAGCATCGCCATGGCGGCGCTGCCGGGCGCTGTCAACTCGATCTTGGACCACATCATCGCGGCGTTGGGCGCGGCGACCAAGGGACTGGGGGCCTAGCGGTGGCCGACAAGTCCCAGAAGACCGAGAAGCCGACCCCCCAGCGGCGCAAGCAGGCTCACAAGGACGGTCAGGTCCCGCGCTCGGCCGACATCACGGCATGGCTGACGGTCCTGTCCTTCAGCGTGCTGGCGCCGATGACCGTGGAGCGACTCCGCCAGACGTTCGAGACCCTGATGCGACGGGTCCCCGATGTCATGGCGGCGCCCGAGCCCGACCGTGCGGTCGAGGTCCTGAAGGTGGCCGCGACGGGCGCCGCCGGCGCGATCGCACCCATGCTCTTCGCGGCCATGGGGATGGCCATTCTCGGTGGCGTCGCCCAAGGGGGGCTCAAGATCTCCTCCAAGCGGTTCAAGCCCAAGTTCGAGCACCTCAACATCGGCAAGGGCGTCAAGCGGTGGTTCAGCGTCCAGGCAGCCTGGGGCCTGGCCAAGACATTGCTCAAGTTCGGGGTGCTCGGCGGCGTCGCCTGGATGATCCTCAGCGCGGCGGCGCAGGTGAGCATGGGCACCGGTGACTGGTCACTGTCGTCGGCGGTTGCCTCGGCCGTGGGCTCCGCTATCAAGCTGATTCGGGTAGCAGCCTTCGTCGGCCTGGTCATCGCGGCGCTGGACTACCTGGTCGAACGCCGACGGGTCAACAAGGGCATGATGATGAGCCACGACGAGATCAAGCGGGAGCACCGACAGTCCGAGGGTGACCCCTACCAGAAGGGTGCGCTGCGCAGGCGGCAGCGCGAGCTGAGCCGCAACCGAATGATGGCCAGCGTCGCCACCGCCGACGTCGTGATCGTCAACCCGACCCACGTTGCCGTTGCCCTGAAGTACGAGCCGGGGGCTGGCGCACCGACGGTGGTGGCCAAGGGCGCGGGGGTGATCGCGGCCAAGATCCGCGAGGAGGCCGAGAAGCACCACCTGCCCATGGTGGCCGACATCCAGCTGGCCCGGACACTGTATGCCGCCTGCGAGGTCGGTCAGGAGATCCCCGTCGATCTCTACGACGCTGTCGCGCGGATACTGGCCTTCATCATGGCGCTGCGTCTGAAGCGATCCGTTGCGGGCATCCACACCACCCTCTCGATGGCGGCCGCTCGCTGACCGACCGGCAAACAGACCCATACCTCGCCAACAGTCAGTGCGCCACCAGTAGCGCGAGTGGCAGCCACGCGCTGCTCGCGCGATGAGTCTGTAGCCGAATCCTCAGGTCGCGGCCTTCACTGCCGATAGGCCTCACGCCAGGACGGCACCCGCAGGCCCAGGATGGTCCACCCGAGCACGTGAGGTCTCGTGACATCCAGCCGGATCGGCCAGATCGGCATCCCCGCCGCGATCATCTCGATCGTGGTGATGATGATCGTCCCGCTGCCAAGCATGGTCCTGGACCTGCTGATCGCGGTGAACATCACCGGCGCTGTCCTCATCCTGCTGGTCAGCCTGTCGGTCACCCGTCCTCTTGACTTCGCTGTCTTCCCCTCGCTGCTGCTCATCGCCACGATGTTCCGCCTGGCCCTGAACGTGAGCGCCACCCGGCTCGTGCTGCTCGACGGGTTCGCGGGCAAGGTGATCGAGTCGTTCGGCCACTTCGTCGTCGGCGGTTCGCTGGTGGTCGGGCTCGTGATCTTCGTGATCCTTGTCGTGATCCAGTTCGTCGTGATCACCAACGGTGCCGGTCGCGTGGCCGAGGTTGCCGCCCGCTTCACCCTGGACGCCATGCCCGGAAAGCAGATGGCGATCGACGCAGACCTGAACTCCGGGCTCATCGACGAGGACGAAGCGCGCCGACGACGTCACGAGGTCTCCGCCGAAGCCGACTTCTACGGTGCCATGGACGGTGCATCCAAGTTCGTCAAGGGTGACGCCATCGCGGCCATCGTCATCACTTTGGTGAACCTGTTCGGTGGTTTCTTCATCGGCGTCGTGCAGCGGCACCAGTCCATCGGTGACGCCATCTCGACATACAGCCTGCTGTCCGTGGGGGACGGGCTCGTCTCGCAGGTTCCGGCGCTCCTGATCTCGATCTCCACGGGTCTGATCGTGACCCGTGCCACGACCGAGCGCGACATGGGCAGCGACCTGATGCACCAGTTCGGCCAGCAGCGCCGCGCCGTCCAGATCGCCGGTGCCGCGATCTTGTTCCTTGCGATGATCCCGGGTCTGCCCAAGCTGCCGTTCCTTCTTGTCGGCGGCGCCATGCTGGTGATCGCCCAGCGCCTCCCCAGGCAGGACCAGCAGGACGCCACGAGCCCGGAGGCGGTCAAGGCGTTGGCCGCCGCTGCGGCTCCGTCGCCCGACACCCACGAGTCGATCGCCCGGGAGATGCGGGTCGAGCCCCTGGAGCTCGAGCTTGCCTACGACCTGATCGACCTCGTCGACTCCTCCACGGGTGGTGACCTGCTGGACAGAGTCCGCGCACTCCGTCGCAAGCTCGCCCTCGAGCTCGGTATCGTCATCCCGCTGGTACGTACCCGTGACAACCTCGATCTGCCGCCCAAGACCTACGCCATCCGGCTCCATGGGGTCGAGGTCGCCCGCGGCGAGGCGCCCCCCGGCATGCTCCTGGCCATCGGCGATGACCTCACATCGCTACCCGGAACGGTGACCCGGGAGCCGGTCTTCGGTCTCGACGCCAAGTGGGTGCCGGTCGAGATGCGCCGGCACGTCGGACTGTCCGGCGCGACCCTTGTCGACCGATCATCGGTCGTCACCACCCACCTGGCTGAGATCGTGCGCAGCCACTCCCACCAGCTCCTCGGTCGGGAAGATGTCAAGACGCTGATCGCTCTGACCAAGGCCACACACCCCGTGGTTGTCGACGAGCTCACCCCGACGCCGCTCAGCCTCGGCGACGTGCAGCGCTGCCTGCAGTCGCTGCTCGCCGAGCGCGTGTGCATCCGCGACCTCGTCCGCATCTTCGAGGCCATGTCTTCCCGGGCCACGTCAAGCACCGATCCCGATGGTCTGCTCGAGGCTGCCCGGACCGCGCTGGGCCCGGCCATCTCGGCTACCCACGCCGTGGATGGCCGGCTGCCGGTGATCACCTTCGACCCGATGCTGGAACAGACTCTGCTGGAGTCGTTGCGTACAGGGGAGTCCGGTGCCTTCCTCATGCTCGACCCCGCCTACGCCGAGAGGCTGGCTGTCGAGACCGCTCGCCTGGCCGAGCAGGCCGAGCAAACCGGGGATCACCCTGTTCTGGTGTGCGCCCAGCCGTTGCGACTGCCGTTGCACCGCCTGGTCGAGGCTGCGGCCCCTGGCCTTCCCGTCCTGTCCTACTCAGAGCTCGGCGCCCAGCTGAGCATCACCCCCGTCGGAATTGTGGATGTCACCCATGCGCCTGCTGCTTGAAGGACCGGATCTGCAGACGCTCCTGGAGCAGATCCGCAGGGAGTACGGCACCGGGGCGCGCATCGTCCAGGCCGAGAAGGTGCGCCGGGGCGGCGTGGGTGGTTTCTTCGCCCACGAACGCTTCCACATCCAGGTCGAGGTCTCCGAGCTGCGGGGCACTGGGTCGTTGGCTCAGGGGCGCGGCAGCAACCCTGTCCGGTCGGTGATGGACCTCGTCGACCGACTCAACCAGGAGGAGGAAGCGCTGCACCGAGATGTCAAGCACACGTCGCGGGTGGCCACCTCGTCGCTTGCGCTGGCAGCGCCGGCAGTCGCATCAACCCCAGGGTCTGCTGCTCGGCCGGGACCACATGCTCCGTCTGAGAGCCCGCCACAGACCAACGTCATTCGTTTCTCATCCGCGTCCTCGGCGCCGGTGTCGACGCAGTCCGCCTCCTTTGCCGCAGTCATGTCGCGGCTCGAGAAGAGCATCGACTCCCCGGCGCTGGCGCCCGTCGGCGGCTCGTTGGGGCCCTGGACGCCTTTGACGGCGGCCCGTCCGCAGCGGGCGATCATGGCAAACCCGACGTCAAAGCCAACGCCACCCATGCCGGCTCCGGCTCCCGCCCCGCTCTCCAACGGGGCAAAGATGGCGGCGCGCGCCACGCGCATGGGAGTGCCTGCCCACGTCCTCGCCGGCACCGAGGAGCCGACAGATGTATGCCGGCGGCTACTGGACTGGGTGGAGTCCCGCCCCGGCGCGCCGATGATCGTCTCGACCCCGGGTCAGGTCATCGTTGTCGTGGGTGAGATCACGGCGGCGATGCGCGTCGCGGGTGTTCTGGCTCGCGAGCTCAGGGTGGATCCTGCCGCCATCCACCTTGCCATCTCGGCGTCCTCGACGTCTCACGACGTCCCCGTCGGTCGGCTGTTGTCCGAGGTGCCCGTCGGTCGGTTGTTGTCAGACATATCCGACATCGCAATGCGCCGCACGCGCTGGCAGCATTCGGTCGGCAGCACCATCGTGGTTGTCGAAGCGGGCATGGCTCCCGCAGACCGTGGTTGGCTCGCCGCGGTCGTATCCGCCCTGGCCCCAACGTTCACATGGGCGGTCGCCCAGGCCTCGACCAAGGTCAACGACGTCGTCTCGTGGGCGTCCGCCGTCGGCCACGTCGACGCGCTGGCGCTGGTGAACGTACAGGTGACTGGAGACCCGGCAGCCGCGCTGGCAGGACCGTTGCCGGTCGGCCTGCTCGACGGTCAGCGCGCAACCGTGACCCGATGGATGTCCATGCTGACCTATGAGGGAGACGGTCGATGAGTAAGCGGACTGTGTCTCAGCCGGCCGGCTCCATCCGGAGCGCCTCCCCGTCGACCCCCCATCGCCCTGTCATCTCGTTAGCACTGGTGATCTTTGTCCCAGCACTGTGGTTGGTCTGGGACGGGAACCTCTCCGTGCAGACCGCATTGGTTCGGTTCATCGGTGCCCTCATCGTCGGCTGGATAGCAGCGCGGTTGGTCTTCACCACCGTGAGATCCTTCGCGAGGTCCGCAAACCCCGCAGAGGCGGCGGGCGCGCCCGCCTCTGCGGGGGCTGGCACCACGGCTGGCACCACGGCTGGCACCACGGGGCTCGGTGGGGCGGACGTTGCTGGGCGGCCCGGTGATGCCGGCTAATGTGGCTCATCGGCCGACAACCCATCCTGGACCGCGACGAGCGCATCACCGCCTACGAGCTGCTCTTCCGTTCTCCAGGCAGCGATAACGCCATCGTCACCGACCCGGTGGCGGCGACCGCGACCGTCATCCTTGGCGCCCTCTCCGGCTTCGGCGTCGAGCAGGTTCTGGGCGATCATCAGGGCTTCATCAACGTGGACGAGGCGATGCTGTTCGATGACGCCCTGGAGCTGCTGCCCCGGGAGTCGATCGTGTTGGAGCTCCTTGAGTCGATCCGCCCGACGGAGGCCGTGGTGAAACGTTGCGAGCAGCTCCATGCACGACAGTGGAAGCTCGCGCTCGACGACCACGAGTATGACCCGGTATTCGAGCCGCTCTACCCGATGATGGACGTGGTCAAGATCGACCTCACCATCTCGCCCCTGGAAACGATCGGCCCGGCCATGGAGCAACTGCGCCGGTACCCGTTGCGCCTACTCGCCGAGAAGGTCGAGACGCGAGAGCAGTTCCAACACTGCTACGACCTCGGGTTCCACCTGTTCCAGGGCTATTACTTCGCCCGGCCCGCGACGATCAATCACCGCCGGATCGATGAGGGCGGTGCGATCCTTCTCAAGCTGATGCGGCTGCTCATGGAGGACGCCGACATCCGTGAGATCGAGGAGGTCTTCCGGGGAAGCCCAGCCCTCACCTACAGCCTGCTGATGCTCGTCAACTCTGTCGGATTCGGACTGCGCCAGCGAATCGGCACCGTGCGACAAGCCGTCGCCATGCTTGGGCGCGAGCAGATGCGCCGCTGGATCCAGCTCGCACTGTTCGGAGCCAACGGCGAAAACGGGATCGACAACCCCCTTCTTGACGCCGCCGCCGTGCGCGCCACCTTCATGGAACAGCTGGCGCGCCGTCACCCGGCGCTGGACAGGGCGCCCAGTGCCGCCGACGAGGCGTTCATGGTCGGAATCCTCTCGCTCCTCGACAAGATCTACGAGGTGGCGATGGAAGACCTGGTGAGGGATCTGCACCTCTCCAAGAATGTGGCCGCGGCGCTGTTGCGGCGAGAAGGGCCCTTCGGCGAGCTTCTGTGCCTCGTCGAGCAGATGGAACGACTCGAGATCGACGCGGTGCTAGACCAGGTCCGAGCGCTCCAGATGACGCGCGAGCAGGTGCTCGAGGCCCAGTGGAAGGCCTTCGCCTGGCGGAGCGCGGTTACCTGACCAGTGCGCGCCGAACGGCGTACCACCTGGCTGCCGGGTCGAACTCGGCGATCGCGCATGGCTGGAAGTTGGTCTCCTACGGACGTTTGAACACGGCGTGGCCACCGACTCGGCGCCAACGGCAGCGCAGGTCATCGTCGACGGTGATGAGTTCGAAGGTGGCGCGACCGTCGGGGCCGGCGAATGGCCAGGTCATTTCCAGTACGCCGGGCGCGTTGCGTACGGGCTTCACACGCAACGCCGAAGGCCAGGGAGTCGACGGATCGGCCGCGTAGGCGTCGCAGGCTGGCCCGAACTTTTCTTTGACCGCGAGACGAAAAGCAGTGCGGTGTTCGGGTTTGAGTCGTCGGTAGTCGCTGTCAAATGCAGGGGTCGTCTCGAACTTCACGACTTCGCAGCCGGGGATTCGATCTCGTCCAGGTGGGTGAGGAAGTCATCGGTCGACTCGTGCACGGCCACCTCGCCGCGGGCAACGTGCTGGTCGACTTCCCGCTCACGCCGCTGCCACTGTTCGGTCCAGAACCACGCCTGATCGGCCGGTACTGGCAATGCCGCTCGCAACTCGATCACACCGTCACTGCGCTCGAGGATTTCGACCTGAGCACCAGGCTCATCCAGATGCATCCGGCGGCGTAGCTCGCTAGGCAATGCGATAAGTCCGCGGGACTGCAGTCCGACGTAGCCATGAAAAGTCATGCCCCCAGTATGCCAGGTGCAGCAGATAAGCAGCAATGCTTTACAACTGATTTACCGCCGGCCCACCCATCGGATGCAAAATGGTATGTATGGCGGCCCGGTCACCACCGGGCGCTAGCGATCCGAGCCTTGGCGTGCAGGCGATCCGAGTCTTGACTTGGCGTCCCGATGAGAAGCGCCGCCCTGGCTCACCTCCGCCAGGTGGCATCGCTTCTTCGCCGGGCAGTCATGTCGGAGACACACCCGAAGGCGTTGCCCGCGTCACGGCCGGGTGGGGCTCCGACAGGAGACGTTCCAGGACGGCATACAGCCCCCGGTAGCGCAGTGGCTTGACGATGTAGGCGTCACAGCCGGCGGTCTGGCTCCGTTCCTCATCTGCCTTCATCGCCAGCGCACTCAGGGCGATGACCGGGATGGACGCGGTGGCAGGGTCCTGCTTCAGAATGGTCGTCGCCGTCAGGCCGTCCATGCCCGGCAGCTGAATGTCCATGAGGATCAGGTCAGGCTGCTCACCCCGCGCGAGCCGCAACGCCGTCTCCGCGTCGACGGCGCTCAGCACGCTGTGACCGGCACTGTGCAAGAGCAGCGACGTCAGCTTCATGTTCGCTGGGTTGTCCTCGACGACTAATATCTTGGCCATCTGACGCCTCCTTCTAGTCTTGCTGCAGAGCACGCCGGACTTCGGCTATGAAGTCAGTGCTGTTGAGGCCGGCCTTCTCGATGATGCGCACGGCCTGGCTCGGATCGGCGTTCAGGACCTGACGGTCCAGGGACGTGATCTCTCTGGCGGTAACGACCAGGATCGGGATGCCTGCCGTGCCGTGGTCGTCCTGCAACGCCTGCACGACGTCGAACCCGGTCACGTGGGGCATCATCAGGTCCAGCAGGATCAGGTCGGGCTGTATCCGATGCGCCAGGAGGATGGCCTCCTGTCCGCTGTGGGCACGCACCGTCGCGTATACGGGGGGCGGTAGGTACGTGGCGATCAGCTGCATCGACTTGGGGTCGTCGTCGACGACCAGCACCGTGTAGGTCTGGTCCTGCCCGTCGTAGAAGCCCAGGTTGGTCAGCGCCTTCTTCAGCGCTGCGCGACTGATCGGCTTCTGCAGAACGGTGGCCGCGCCGTCTGCCAACACCAGTGAAGCATCAGACTTGCCACAGATGACGACCACTGGGACCTTGGCCCAGGTGGGGTCCTCACGGATGCTGGCAAGGAGGTGCCAGCCGTCGATCCCCGGCAGCTGGGTATTCAGCGTGATGAGGTCGAGGCCCCTTGGCGGTGCCATCGTGAGCGCTTCCTCAGCGCTGGAGGCGCGTACGGCGGCAAAGCCTGCGGCTTCGAGAATGATGCAGACCAAGGCTGCGGCTTCGTCGTCATCCTCGACCACGAGCGCGACGCGCTTGTGGCTCTCAGAGGCTGCCGTCGTCTCCACCCTGACCGATCTGCGCTCGGTGGAGGACGGCTGGACGGCCGTTCGAAGTGGGACCCAGGCCGCGAAGCACGTGCCCTCGCCCTCTTTGCTGGCCACGGCCACACTCCCGCCGAGCAGCTCAGTCATCTGCTTGACCATCGCAAGGCCAAGCCCAGTGCCCTCGAACCTCCGCGCCAGACTGCTGTCGATCTGGGTGAATGCCTGGAACAGCTTGGCCATGTTCTCCTCGGAGATGCCGATGCCGCCATCGGTGACCCGGATCTCGAGGAACTCGGTGAACTCGTTGTCGGCCAACGCGAACCTGCGCACGGGCCAGGCGCCTTCCAACGTGCCGACGGAGCTTCGCGGGACGTGCCGCGCGCGCATGGACACGAGACCGCCCTGACTGCTGAACTTCACCGCGTTGGAGAGCAGGTTGTAGACGATCTGCTTGGTCTTGCGCATGTCCAGCTCGGTGACGCCGAGGTGCTCGTCCAGCTCAAGGTCAAGACCGATGTCGCGCGCCGCTGCGTTCTCCCGCACGACGGACAAGGCATTGGACAAGAGCACGTTCTCGTCCACCTCCTCCATCTCGAGGTTCATCATCCCGGCTTCGACCTTTGACAGGTCCAGGATGTCGTTGATCAGCGAGAGCAGGTGCTGACCGCTGGTGAAGATATCCCCGATGTACTCCTTCTGGCTGTCAGTCAGCTCGCCGACGAGGCCGTCCTTGAGCGCCTCGGAGAACCCGATCACCGAGTTCAGCGGGGTACGGAGCTCATGCGACATCGTGCCCAGGAACTCCGACTTCATCCGGCTCGCATGCTCCAGCTCGACGTTCTTCTGCTGGAGGGTGTGCTCGATGTGCCGGCGGTCGGTCACGTCGCGCGCGGCCGCGAACACGCCCTGCAGCTTGCCGTATCGATCGTGGATCGCCGTGGCGTTGCACGACACGAAGGTCTCTGCACCGCTGCGGGCGACGACGGTCAGCTCATAGTCGCTCACCTTGTCCTCAGCAAGGACACGCGCGATGGCTGCGTCGGCCCGAACAGGGTCGGTGAAGAAGTTCCTCCACGGGGCACCGATCAGCTCTGCGCGGACGCGCCCGGTCAGGGCCATCATCTGCTGGTTGACGTCAGTGATGATGCCCTGGGGATCGGTCGTCATCAACGCGTCGACGTTCGACTCGATCAGCGAACGAGTGTAGAACTGCTGGTCCCGCAGCTGCTGATCCAGCAGTGCCTGGGCCGCCTCGACCTCTTTGCCAGCGGTGTTGTCGGTACCGATCAGCAGGTAGCCGATGATCCCGCCTTCCGCATCGCGAAGGGCGGTCACCGAGACGATGGCCGGGAAGCGGCTGCCGTCCTTGCGAACGTACGTGA
>ERZ1739051.40-NODE-41-length-13018-cov-14.611510_pt1 | contig 13018 bp, 9 predicted proteins | sample MGYA00581757_ERZ1739051 | MGnify/ENA primary metagenome ERZ1739051 (study PRJEB42929, sample SAMN08275523) | rhizosphere metagenome | isolation source: Rhizospheric soil replicate 3 | host: Colobanthus quitensis | place: Antarctica: Devils point, Livingston Island...
GGTGGTGGCGGCGGTCGTCCAGGTGGGCCCGGTGGCCGTGGTGGCACCCAGGGTGCCTTCGGTCGCGGCGGCGGCCGCCCGGTGCGCGGACGCAAGTCCAAGCGCGCGAAGCGTCAGGAGTTCGAGCAGATGCAGGCCCCGTCGCTCGGCGGTGTCTCGGTTCCCCGCGGCGACGGCAAGACCGTCATTCGCGTGCGTCGTGGCGCCTCGCTGACCGACTTTGCCGACAAGATCAGTGCCAACCCGGCGAGCCTGGTCACGGTGCTCATCCACCTGGGTGAGATGGCCACGGCCACTCAGTCCCTGGACGAAGAGACGTTCCGCCTGCTCGGAACCGAGCTCGGTTATGACATCGAGGTCGTGTCCCCCGAGGACGAGGAGCGCGAGCTGCTGGGACAGTTCAACATCGACCTCGACGCCGAGCTGGCCGAAGAGGGCGAAGAGGACCTCAAGCCCCGTCCGCCGGTCGTGACCGTCATGGGTCACGTCGACCACGGAAAGACCCGGCTGCTGGACGCCATCCGCTCCGCGAAGGTCGCCCAGTCCGAGGCCGGTGGCATCACCCAGCACATCGGTGCCTACCAGGTTCTCGCCGAGCACGAGGGCATCGAGCGCGCAATCACCTTCATCGACACCCCCGGTCACGAGGCCTTCACGGCCATGCGTGCTCGTGGTGCCGCGGTCACGGACATCGCGATCCTCGTGGTCGCAGCCGATGACGGGGTCATGCCGCAGACGATCGAGGCGCTCAACCACGCCCAGGCCGCAGGTGTGCCGATCGTGGTCGCCGTCAACAAGGTGGACAAGGAAGGGGCCAACCCCGATAAGGTCCGTCAACAGCTCACCGAGTACAACCTCGTTGCCGAGGAGTACGGCGGCGAGACGATGTTCGTCAACGTCTCCGCCAAGGAGCGCACGAACATCGACACCCTTCTCGAGGCGGTGCTCCTGACCGCCGACGCGGCTCTCGACCTGCGGGCCAACCCCGACAAGGACGCGCGCGGTGTGGCCATCGAAGCCCACCTCGACAAGGGTCGTGGCCCTGTGGCCACGGTGCTGGTCCAGTCCGGAACGCTTCGTATCGGTGACTCGATCGTGGCCGGCGGTGGCTACGGTCGCGTCCGCGCCATGCTGGACGAGCACGGCGAGACGGTCGAGGAGGCCACGCCTTCGCGTCCGGTCATGGTGCTTGGTCTGACCTCGGTGCCCGGCGCGGGTGACACGTTCCTGGTGGCACCCGACGACCGCACCGCCCGGCAGATCGCCGAGCGCCGCGAAGCAGCCCAACGTGCGGCCAGCCTGGCCAAGCGCCGCAAGCGGATCAGTCTCGAGGACCTGAACGAGGCGCTGGCCGCGGGCAAGGTCGACAACCTCAACCTCATCCTCAAGGGTGATGTGTCGGGTTCTGTCGAAGCGCTCGAGGACGCCTTGCTCAAGATCGATGTCGGCGACGAGGTCGACCTGCGGATCATCCACCGTGGGGTGGGCGCCATCACGCAGAACGACGTCAACCTGGCGACCGTCGACAGCGCCATCATCATCGGCTTCAACGTCAAGCCGGCAGAGCGGGTGGCCGATCTGGCCGACCGCGAGGGCGTCGACATGCGCTTCTACTCGGTCATCTACTCGGCGATCGAGGACATCGAGGCAGCGCTCAAGGGCATGCTCAAGCCGGAGTACGAAGAGATCCAGCTCGGCACCGCCGAGGTGCGCGAGGTCTTCAAGTCCTCCAAGTTCGGCAACGTCGCCGGTTCGCTGATCCGCTCCGGCGAGATCAAGCGCGGCACCAAGGCGCGGATCATCCGCGACGGTGTCGTCGTCGGCGAGGGCATCGAGATCACCGGTCTGCGTCGCTTCAAGGACGACGTGGTCGAGGTTCGCGAGGGCTTCGAGTGCGGCATAAACCTTGGCAGCTTCAACGACATCAGGGTTGACGACGTCATCGAGACGCACGAGATGCGAGAGATCCCGCGCGCCTGATGGCTCACCATCGCGGCCACGCGGGATCTCAGATACCCGCGTGGCCCGTTGTGGATGGCCACCTCAGCCGCATGCAGTCAGGGCGAACGCATCAACTTCGGGTCACTTCGTAGGCTGTCACTTCGTAGCCCTTAGATTCTTGGGAGAGTAAGGACCATGGCCGATCCGGCACGCGCGAAGAAGATCGCAGACCGCATCAAGGTGCTCGTTGCCGAGACGCTGGAGTACCGCGTCAAGGACGAGCGGCTCGGCTTCGTCACGATCACCGATGTCCGGGTCACCGGCGACCTGCAGAACGCGTCGGTGTTCTACACCGTCTTCGGTGGCGAGGCCGAACGTGCTGAAACGGCAGTGGCGCTGGAGTCGGCCAAGGGCAAGCTTCGCTCGGCGGTGGGCAAGGGCATCGGCATACGGCTGACTCCAACGCTGGAGTTCATCCCGGACGCGCTGCCCGAGGGGGCGGCCCACCTCGAGGATCTGCTCGTCACAGCCAAGCAGCGAGATGCTGAGGTCGCCGCCGCCGCGGCCGGTGCGACGTATGCCGGTGACGCAGACCCGTACAAGAAGCCGGTCGATGACGGCGCGGATGAGTCTGACGCCGACGAAAGAGCCGACAGCGTGGACGGAGCCGACCGGGTCCACGAGGGCGACAAAGAAGACGCCGCCGGCGGATGACCACCCCTGACGGGCTGCTCATCGTCGACAAACCGGCCGGATGGACCAGTCATGACGTCGTCGCGCGCGCTCGACGACTGTGTGGCACCCGCAAGGTCGGCCACGCGGGCACGCTGGACCCGATGGCCACCGGAGTCCTCGTGCTGGGAGTCAACCGCGCAACCAAGCTCCTGACCTTCCTTGTGGGCTGCGACAAGACCTATGCGGCGACGATCCGCCTCGGTCAGTCCACCATCACCGATGACGGCGACGGAGAGATCGCGACCTCCCACGATGTCGCGGGTCTGACCGCCGAGTCGGTCGCGCGTGGCGTGGCCGCGCTCACCGGAGAGATCGCCCAGGTTCCCAGCGCCGTCAGCGCGATCAAGGTTGACGGGCAACGATCGTATGCACGGGTGCGCGCGGGACAGGAGGTCGTGCTGCCCGCACGTGCGGTCACCGTCAGCAGGTTCGACATCCTCGACCAGCGGACGAGAACTGTGCATGGCCATGGGGTCTGGGATCTCGATGTGATCGTGGATGTCTCGTCAGGGACCTACATCCGCGCACTGGCTCGCGACCTCGGCACAGCCCTGGGCGTGGGCGGACACCTCACGGCACTTCGCCGCACGCGTGTCGGGCGGTTCGGGATCGACGCCGCGCACTCGCTGACGGAGCTCGAGATCGCCAGCGAGGCGGACGACATACCGGTGATATCGCTGGCCGACGCGGCGCGGGCCTCGTTCGCCGTCCGCGAGCTGACCACATCGGAAGCAACCGCTGTCGGCTACGGACAGCGCATCGCATCGCAGGCCAGGGGTCGTGGCCAGCTGGTTGCCGCCTTCTCACCAGAGGGAAACCTGGTGGCCATGCTGGACGAAAGCGGCTCGCTGGCCAAGGCCCACGTCGTCTTCACACCGTCGGGTTCGTAGAGTGTCCCTCGTGCTGCAATGGACCGACATCTCCCAAGTCCCACAGGGCTACGGCCCGAGCGTGGTGACGCTGGGCAACTTCGACGGCGTGCACAAGGGCCATCAGGCAGTGCTGGCCACCGTCGTCCGAAAGGCTCGCGAACAGCGCCCAAATGGCGCCCACGCGGTTGCGGTGACGTTCGAACCGCACCCGGTCGCCGTGCTTCACCCAGAGCGTGCGCCACAGATCATCACGTCCCCGGACCAGCGTCTTGAGCTGCTCTCGGGCACCGGGCTCGACGCGGTGCTGGTCATGGAGTTCACCCACGAGTTCGCCCAGTGGACTCCGGAGCGTTTCATCGTCGAGGTGTTCGTCAAGGCGCTGGGTGCGTGCCTGGTCGTCGTGGGCGAGGACACCCGCTTCGGCGTTCGCAACTCCGGCGACGTGCGGACCCTGCGCGCGCTCGGCGCCGAGCATGGTTTCGAGGTCCTCACCCTCAAGGACATCGGCGAGGGCGGCCGCTGGTCATCCAGCCGCGTGCGCGCTCTGGTGAGCGTTGGCGACGTCGTGGCCGCGGCCGAGATCCTTGGACGGCCGCATCGGGTCGCCGGTGAGGTCGTGCACGGCGACCACCGCGGACGCCAGCTCGGATATCCCACCGCGAACCTCGCCCAGAGCTCGGCGGGTCTGACTCCGGTCGACGGCGTCTACGCGGGCTGGCTGATCCGTCCTTCGCTGCCTGACCGCGACCCTGACCACAAGCTGCCGGCCGCGATCTCGATCGGCACCAACCCCACGTTCGAGGGCACCCAACGTCGTGTCGAGGCCTATGTCCTGGATCGCAATGACCTCGACCTCTACGGCGAGACCGTGGTCGTCGAGTTCATCGAACGACTGCGTGCCACCGAGAAGTTCGACTCCATCGAGGCCTTGATCGCGCAGATTGTCAACGATGTCGAGCGTTGTCGGACGGTGCTGTCCTCCATCGTTGCGACCTGACCCGACACTGACCTGCCCGTGCTCGCATCGACGCCGACCGGATCCGCCAGGCTGATCTGGTCCCGGTCGGACTGGGGCCTGCTCATCGGCGGCCTCGGGCTCTCCCTCATCGGGGCGCTGCTGGTCTGGTCGGCAACGCGGCACCAGTCGGGATCGGCGTACCTTGCCCGGCACCTGCTCAACACCGGTATCGGTCTTTGCCTTGCGGCCGCGGTCACCCGGGTGGACTTCAGAGGACTGCGCGCCTATGCCCCCTGGCTCTATCTTGGGTCGGTCGCCGGGCTTGTGCTTGTCCTCACGCCGCTTGGCTCCACGATCAACGGATCGCACTCATGGGTGCAGCTTCCGGGCGGATTCTCCGTCCAACCCTCGGAGTTCGCCAAAGTTGCGCTTTGCGTGGGCCTGGCGGTCATCCTCGCCGAGCGGGGGGAGCGCGACCAGCCACCATCGCATCGTGACGTCGCCCTGGCGTGGGTCGTGGCCGGCATACCGATCGGCTTGGTGATGCTGCAGCCCGACCTGGGCTCGGCCCTCGTTCTGGGCGCCCTTGCCGTTGGTGTGATCGCTGTGTCCGGCGCTCCGAGACGCTGGGTGTTCGGGGTCCTGGCAGTAGTGGCAGTCGGCATCACCGTGGCCTTGACGACCCCAGCCCTGAACACCTATCAGCGCGACCGGCTCGTCGCCTTCGTCAACCCCGCCGCCGACCCGCAGGGGATCGGCTACCAGACCCGCCAGGTCCGTATCGCGATCGGTTCCGGCGGGTGGCAGGGTCAGGGCCTGTTTCAGGGGCATCAGACACAGGGCGGTTTCATCCCGTTCCAGCAGACCGACTTCGTGTTCTCGGTGGCGGGTGAGGAGCTCGGGTTCCTGGGCAGTGCAGGGTTGCTGCTCGTCCTGGGCTTCCTTGTGGTGCGCACCCTGATGATCGCGGTCCGGACCCGGGATGCCTTCGGTCGCCTCGTGGCGATCGGCGTCGCCTGCTGGTTCATCTTCCAGGTCTTCCAGAACGTCGGGATGAACCTGGGCATCATGCCGGTGACCGGTCTCCCGCTGCCCTTCGTCTCCTACGGCGGCTCGAGCATGTTCGCGTGCTGGCTCGCTCTGGGGCTCGTCAACAACGCCCATCTGTCCGGAATACGCAGACCGTGAGAATCTCCGACCACTAGTGTCATCCACGACTGCGCAGGACCACAAAACTCAGGAGAGACCATGGCTTTCTCAGCGGCCGACGAGCGTAATGACCTCTCCGTCATCGAGCACCGGGCGCGTTCGGTGGCGCACCTGTTCGTCGACCGGGTGGCGAAGTCGCCCGACATGGAAGCCTTCCGGTTCCCACAGGGCGCCACTTGGGAGTCGGTGACCTGGGCGCAGACCGATGACCGGGTGCGCCGGTTGGCCGCCGGTCTGGTTGCTCTGGGCATCGAGTCGGAGCAGCGTGTGGCGCTTGCGTCGAGCACCCGGTACGAGTGGGTGGTTGCCGACCTTGCGGTGATGCTTGCTGGCGCGGCGACGACCACGATCTATCCGACGACCTCCGAGGTCGACGTGACCTACATCGTCAGCGACTCCCAGAGCCTCCTCGTCTTTGCGGAGGACGACACCCAGGTCGCCAAGCTTCGGGCCAACCGCGCCCAGCTGCCAGACGTGGTCAAGGTCATCACCTTCGACGGAGCGGCCGATGGCGACTGGGTCATCTCTCTCGCTGATGTGGAGAAGCTGGGCGCGGCGCACCTTGGGTTGGTGCCATCTGCCGTGGATGATCGGATCGCCACCATCGAGCCGCAACATCTCGCCACGCTCATCTACACCTCGGGAACGACCGGGCTGCCCAAGGGGGTTCGACTGTCCCATGACTGCTGGACCTATGAGGCAGCGTCGGTCGACTCGCTCGGCATCCTTTCGCCGGACGACCTGCAGTACCTCTGGCTGCCGCTGGCCCATGTGCTCGGCAAGGTGCTGCTGACCATCCCGCTGCAGATCGGACTCCCCACTGTCCTCGACGGGCGGGTGGACAAGATCGTGGACAACCTGGCCGTGATCGCCCCGACGTTCATGGGTGCGGCCCCTCGCATCTTCGAGAAGGCCTACGGCCGGATCACCACCATGATGAGCGGTGAGGGTGGCGCGAAGGCCAAGCTGTTCGGGTGGGCCATAGGCGTTGGCCATCAGGTCGCGGTTCTGCGTGCAGCCGGGGCCAAGCCCTCGGGCCTGTTGGCCGTTCAGTTCGCGTTGGCTGACAAGCTTGTCCTGCACAAGGTCCGAGCCCGGTTCGGCGGCAGGATCCGGTTCTTTATCTCCGGCTCAGCTGCACTCAACCGCGATGTGGCGCAATGGTTCGACGCCACAGGCATGCTCATCCTCGAGGGCTACGGCCTGACCGAGTCCAGCGCTGGGTCGTTCCTCAACCGGCCGGACGCCTACGCCTTCGGCAGCGTCGGCTGGCCGATGCCGGGCACCGACGTCCGCATCGCCGAGGACGGGGAGATCCTGCTCAAGAGCCCGGGCGTGATGTCGGGCTACCACAACCTGCCCGAGGCCTCCGCCGAGTCGGTCGACGTGGACGGATGGCTCCACACCGGGGACATCGGCAACCTGGACGAGCGCGGGTTCCTGCGCATCACCGACCGCAAGAAGGACCTGTTCAAGACCTCAGGCGGCAAGTACGTCGCCCCGTCCGCCATCGAGACGATCTTCAAGGGGGTGTGCCCCTACGCCAGCCAGCTCATCGTCCATGGCGACGGACGCAACTTCGTGTCAGCGCTGGTTACTCTCGATGCCGATGCCATGGTGGGCTGGGCGGCCGAGAACGACATGGTCGGCAGGCCGTATGCCGAGATCGTCACCTCGCCGGCTGCACGCGAGATGGTCCAGGGCTACATCGACCAGCTCAACGCCAAGCTGAACCGCTGGGAGACCATCAAGAAGTTCGTCATCCTGCCTGCGGACCTCACGATCGACAATGGTGATCTCACCCCGAGCATGAAGCTCAAGCGCAAGGTCGTCGCCGACAAGTACAAGGCCGAGCTGGACTCGCTCTACTCTTGAACGCATGCCTGAAAGCCAGCCCAGGACCGATCTCCCCGGGGCTTCCCTGTTCCACCGCCTGGAGCCGTTGCTGGAGCAGGTGAGCAAGCCGATCCAGTATGTCGGCGGTGAGCTCAACTCCACGCTCAAGGACTGGGACTGTGGCGGGTTCGGCCCCAGCGGCGAAGAGCTGACCGCGCGTTGGGCCCTGATGTACCCCGATGCCTATGAGATCGGTCTGCCCAACCAGGGCGTGATGATCCTCTACGAGGTCGTCAACGAACGTCCCGATGCCCTGGCCGAGCGAACGTACTCCGTGTGGCCGGATATGGAGGCACTGCTCCGCAGTGAGGGCGTCTCGGCGTTCACCGTTGACGGGCACCGGGCGTTGCGTGACTTCGACCTTTTCGGCGTCTCCTTCTCGACCGAGCTCGGCTACACCAACCTGCTCACGGCTCTGGACCTGGCCGGCATACCGCTGCGCGCGTGCGACCGCGGCGACGACGACCCGATCGTCATCGCCGGCGGACATGCTGCGTTCAACCCTGAGCCGGTGTCGGACTTCATCGACGCGGCCATCGTGGGCGACGGCGAGCAGGCCGTCCTTCAGGTGACCGACCTCGTCACGGCGTGGAAGGCCCAGGGTCGTCCGGGCGGTCGCCACGAGCTCCTGTTACGCCTTGCGCGCACCGGTGGCGTCTACGTGCCCGCCTTCTACGAGGTCGACTACTTCCCTGACGGCCGGATCAGGCGCGTGGCCCCCGCGGTCCAGGAGCGGGGCGTGCCGTGGCGCGTTTCCAAGCACACAGTCATGGATCTGGATGCCTGGCCCTACCCGAAGCAGCCGCTGGTGCCGTTGGCCGAGAGCGTGCACGAGCGGATGTCGGTCGAGATCTTCCGTGGCTGCACCCGCGGCTGCCGCTTCTGCCAGGCCGGCATGATCACCCGCCCGGTCCGTGAGAGGTCCATCACGGGCATCGGCGAGATGGTTGAAAAGGGTTTGGCAGCAACCGGATTCGAAGAAGTTGGCCTGTTGTCGCTGTCGAGCGCCGACCACTCCGAGATCGCCAAGATCGCCAAGGGCCTGGCCGACCGCTACGAAGGCACCCAGACCGGCCTGTCGCTGCCGTCGACACGCGTCGACGCTTTCAACATCGACCTGGCCAACGAGCTGAACCGGGGCGGTCGTCGCTCGGGCCTCACGTTCGCGCCCGAGGGCGGCTCGGAGCGCATCCGCAGGGTCATCAACAAGATGGTCAGCGAGGAGGACCTCATCAGCACCGTCGGGGCGGCCTACTCAGCCGGCTGGCGCCAGGTGAAGCTGTACTTCATGTGTGGTCTGCCGACCGAGACCGACGAGGACGTGCTGCAGATCGCCGACCTCGCCAAGCGGGTCATCGAGACCGGGCGGCGGGTCAGCGGCCAGCGCGACATCCGTTGCACCGTCTCGATTGGCGGGTTCATCCCCAAACCGCACACGCCGTTCCAGTGGTGTGCCCAGCTCGGCGTCGAGGAGACCGATGCGCGTCTGCAGAAGCTGCGCGACGTGATCCGCTCCGACAAGCGGTACGCGTCGGCCATCGGATTCCGTTACCACGATGGCAAGCCCGGCATCGTCGAAGGGTTGCTGTGCCGGGGTGACCGACGTGTCGGCAAGGTCATCGAGGCGGCATGGCGTGACGGCGCCCGGTTCGACGGCTGGAGCGAACACTTCAACTACGAACGCTGGATGCGTGCTGCCGCAACGGCTCTGGCCGACGAGCCCGTCGATGTTGCCTGGTTCACCACGCGTGAGCGCGAACAGAACGAAGTTCTGCCCTGGGACCACATCGACTCCGGGCTCGACAAGGACTGGCTGTGGCAGGACTGGCAGGACGCTCTGGATGAGGTCGAGGTCGAGGACTGCCGGTGGACCCCGTGTTTCGACTGCGGTGTCTGTCCGCAGACGAACACCGAGATCGAGGTGGGGCCCACCGGTAAGCATCTCCTTCCGCTCACCGTCCTGACCGCAGGCAAGGACGCGCTGCTCGAGACCACAAGGTGAAGCGACAGGTCGGCTCGTTGCTCGCGCCGCTACTACTGCTGGTCGGCTGCTCATCTGGTCCTGCATTCGTGGCCACCACGCCTTCAGCGGCATCGTCGGCATCAGCCGCAACGACGCCATCAGGATTCGTGCCTTCCACCCCACCATCGTCCGTGCCTTCATCGCCATCAGCACCCCTTGATGACGCCGTGGTTATCGTGGGCACGGGGGACATTGCCGAAGGGGGCACGTCAACGATGGCGAACGCCACGTCGAGCGCCGACCTTGTCCGAGCGGCGAAACCCCTTCTCGTCTTCACCGTGGGCGACAACGCTTACCCGGACGGGTCGGCCGCGGACTACGCGAAAAAGTACGGTCCGACGTGGGGGCCGTTCAAGGCCATGACCCATCCCGTCCCTGGCAACCATGAGTACCATTCGACGCCCCCCAGCGGTTACCTGGGCTACTTCGGTGCCGCCAATGTCACCAACCGTGTCGATGGTGGGGTCTACTACGCCTACAACGTCGGCAAGGCCTGGAGAGCGTACGCACTGAACTCCGAGATCAGCATGTCAGCCGGCTCTGCGCAGTACGCGTGGCTGAAGTCGGACCTGAACGCGCATCCGGGGACCCACCTCATTGCCTATTGGCACCAGCCACGATTCGTCAGCAAGGTCCAGCACGGTGACCGCACGGACGAGGTCGCCATCTGGGACCTGTTGAGGATTCACGGAACGGACATCGTGATGGCGGGCCACGAGCACCATGCGGAGCGTTTCGCCAAGATGGACGGGTCCGGTGCCCTGGATCCGAAGGGCATCCGAGAGTTCATCACCGGAAACGGCGGCAACCAGACGTACGGTCTGCCGAGTGCGCTGCACGCCAACTCCGTATTCGCCAACGGCTACGACTACGGCGTACTGAAGCTGTCGCTGCACCTCAACTCCTACGACTGGGCGTTCATCGCCGGCGGACGCGCCTACAACGGTTCGTCCAGCGTCAACACCACACGCAAGGGCCTCGTTCTTGACTCGGGTACCGCAGCGACCAACATCACCATTGCCAAACCTTGACCGAACACCTCGAATGGCCCGAATTCCCTCTTCTGCCAGGGTAAAACGCGCCATCCGAGGTGTTCGGATGTGGGGTGGGCTTCAGGTCTTGCTGGCGAACCAGGGGTGACGGAGGTCCAGGTAGACAACGTCCCGCATCTGGGCCATCTCTTCATCCCACGCCTGCCGCATGTCGGCGGGCATCTCCTTGCTCTCACCTTCGCGCGCAGCCTCCTCGCTGCGGAAGGCGATCGTCTCGGTGAATCGGCCGTCGGGTTCCATCGCGATGGAACCGCCGATGATCTCCGGCCGGGCCTGGTGCAGCATGTCCATAGGCAGTTCCATGAACCTGCGGAACCGCTGCGGATCTTCCACCCGGCCTTGCATGACCTGGACGAATCCGGCGTCGTCCGCTCCGCCGTCAAGGAACATCATCGCCTCGTCGCAGTCGTGGAACGTCACGTCACCGTCGAAGCACTTCTCGGTCTCCGCCCACCAGACGCCCTGCTCGGGGCGAACCGAGTTGCGGGCTGCGGCCTCCTTGGACTCGAACCGCACCACGCCGATGAACCGGTTGTCCTCGGTGACGCCGTACGTCCCACCGAGCCAGCCTGCGGCTTTCGGCCCGAGTTCCTTGCGCCACACGTCGAGCTGCCGGTGCAGCGTGTCCGCGTCCCGACACTTGCCCTGAATAATCTGGATGAACACTTCGATACCTCCGATCCGGCGGGCCACTTCACGGCCGAAGTAGCCCATCGACCGACGGTACGCCGGACCACGCCTGCTGTCATCGGTATCCTCGCCGCTATGGCACGCACTCCAGATGGCCCCCCTCCGGCCCCGGCGGTCCAGAAGCTGCGGGTCCGCTATGCCAAGCGCGGGCGGCTGAGGTTCTCCTCGACACGGGACTTCCAGCGAGCCCTCGAGCGGGCACTTCGCCGGGCCGCCGTTCCGATGGCATTCTCGGCTGGCTTCCACCCGCACCCCAAGATCTCCTACGCCAACGCGGCACCGACCGGAACGGCCAGCGAGGCCGAGTACTTCGAGATATCGGTGACCGAGCGCGTCGATCCGCAGCGGGTGCGGGCGGCGCTCGATGCGGCGCTGCCCGATGGTCTGGACGTTCTGGAGGTGGTCGAGGCCGCCCCCGGGGCACTCGCCGACCGACTTCAGGCCAGTGACTGGGTCATGGAGTTCAGGGGTATGCCGGTCGGCAGCCTGGCGTCCGCGGCTGCGCAGCTGCTCGCCGAGGAGCGGGTCGAAGTCACCCGGGTCATGAAGAACGGTCCGCGAACCTTCGATGTCCGCAGCGCCGTCGTGTCGCTGGACGTTTCGCCTTCGCAGGACGGCACGTGTGCGATACTGAGGATGGTCGTACGGCATACCACACCCACCGTGCGCCCCGATGACGTTCTCACCGCGCTGCAATCAGTCGCCGCACTCACGCCTCCGACACCACCCCTGGTGACTCGGTTGGCGCAGGGGCTGCTGCGCACTGCAACCGCGACGGTGGCCGACCCTTTGGCTGCCGATCAGGACGTCGACGGCATCTGAGGTGGTGACGCGCGAGGATGCGCGAGCCCCGAGATGTAGGGATACGACTTCCGTTCCCGCCCGCTTCCAGCGGGGGGACGACGCGAACCGCGAACCACGCGGCGATGAGGGCCACCTGGCCAGGGTGTGGTTGTCGCCACGTGGGTGACGGGAGGACGCCGCAATGGCATCCAAGGACGACAACACTTTCAGTACAGACACCCAGACAACCGACGCTTCCATCACAGACGCTCTCAGTTTCGACAAGGCACTTGACCCGCCCGGCGGCGCGGCCGCTCCAGTGAAGAAGGCCGTAGCCAAACGGGCGCCGCGCAAGGCGACCAAGAAGGCCAGTGCCCCTCAGCAGGCTCCGGCTGAGGTGAACGCGGATGTACACGAGGTTGCCGCTGACGTCAGTGTTGGCGTGACCGCAGACGCCGAAGAGACCAAGGCGCCAGCCCGCAAGACGGCAAAGCGTGCGCCCCGCAAGAGCGTGAAGAAGGCAAGTGCGGCACCTGTGGACGTGCTGCCTGCTGATCTGCTTGCGGTTGATGGGCAGCCAACGCATCTGGATATGGCAGCCGACGAGAAGTCCGAGAAGCCCGAGAAGGCCCCGGAGATCCCTGGCTTCGGACTGCTGTTCCAGGCCCCCGAACCTACCCCGGCCCCTCGCCGTCGTAGGGCCACCTCCCCGGCCGCGGCTCCTGCCGCAGAGCCGACCCCCAGCCACAAAGCTCCCGAGGATGTCATCGCCAAGCAGGGGGCAGACGCCAGGCAAGCCCACCCACAACAGGCCCACGACCGGGACCGCGACCGCACCCCACGCCGCCCGGCGGCCCGC
>ERZ1739051.43-NODE-44-length-12896-cov-11.444981_pt1 | contig 12896 bp, 11 predicted proteins | sample MGYA00581757_ERZ1739051 | MGnify/ENA primary metagenome ERZ1739051 (study PRJEB42929, sample SAMN08275523) | rhizosphere metagenome | isolation source: Rhizospheric soil replicate 3 | host: Colobanthus quitensis | place: Antarctica: Devils point, Livingston Island...
GAAGCCGCCACCGAATCCGCCCCCGCCTGTGCCGCCCCCGCCCGTGCCGCCACCTTGGCGAGTACGGGTTCCGCCCGTGGGGTCGTTGCCGCCAGTCCGGAACGTGGTGCCGACGACCTTGTCGCCGGTCTTCAGACCGGTCAGGATCTGGGTGACCGCACCGTATGTCGTGCCGACCTGCACTCCTGGGCTCACCTTGGCGCCTCTGACCATCTGATGCACGACGGTCTTGCCGTTCTCGGTGTGCACGGCGCTGGTGGGCACGGTGAGCACGTTGTCGACCTGCTTGACGATGATGGAGACAGTTGCTGCGCCACCGGCATACAGGCCTTTCGGGCTGCCGGTGACGGCGATCGTGACTGGGAAGCTGGCGCTGCCGCCGGAGGACGAAGAAGCAACAATGCCAACGGTTTTGACCGTGCCGAAGACTTTGCTCGTGCTGCCTGTGGGTGTGATCTCCGCTTGCATGCCCTTCTTCAGCTGAGGCAGGTCCTCGCTGCCGACGCTGGCCTCCACGACCCAGGAGGTCGTTGAGATCACGACGAGCTGGGCGCCGGAGGAGGCCGCGTTCCCGACCTTGTCACCGGTGGCGATGTTGATCTGCGCCACGGTTCCGGCAATCGGCGAGGTCATCGTGGCTGCTGTCAGAGCAGCCTTCGCATCGGTGAGCCGGCTCTGAGCACTTGCGAGCTGTGCCCTGGCCGAGGCGATCTGCACCGCCGAGGCCCCGGCGTTGAGCTGAGCCGTCAGCTGGTCCTGTGTGGCGGTCACATTGGCCTGGGCCAAGGTGACCGCGGTCTTGAGCCCGGCGGAGTCGACCGTGGCGAGGACCGTGCCGACCTTGACCCGATCGCCGACGGCAACCGGAATTGAGGTGACCGCGCCGGTGGCGCCGAAGGAGAGGTCCGCCCTGTGGGCCGGCTCGAGAGTGCCGGTCGCGGAGACGCTTTGACGGATGGTGCTCGTGGTCGCACTCACCAGGGTCGGGGCAGCGGCGTCCGAGGCTGGCGGATGCGTCACGGACCAGGCCCCGAAACCGCCAACCACCAGCAGGGCGGTGGCGACTCCGACGATAGCGGGCCGCCTCTTGAATGCCAGTGCCCTGAACCGCACGAGCGTTCCTTTCGTCGAGCGAGGTGATTCCGCGCCAGGCGCAGACTCGCACAGGAGACTGGGAGCATCATGAATGAGACCTGTGAAGGGGCTGCCCTCCGTGTGGGTCAGCGGCGCGGTGACCGGCATACTGGTTCGTTAGCCTGCTGTGGTGAGTCAGAGCCCGCAGGACCGCACACAGCCCCCGCCAACCGCAACCCTGGACGCCGAGAGCGATCCGCGCGCGGATCGGGTGGCCTCGGCTGTGCGCACCTGGCAGCGACACCTGGTCGACCTTGGCGGTCGCAACACGCTGTTGTGGTATCGCGATCTGCCTTCCGGAACCCTTGACCTGACCACTTCCCACCCAAGTGGTCTGGCCATGCTGCTGGCCGGGCGCCCGACCAAGCTGTCCGATCTGGTCCGCGAACCAGCGGCACTGGAGGATGCGCGTCGACGGGCACGGACAGTCCGTGCCAAGACCCTCGAGCTGCATGAAGAGCGAGGAATCGCAGCCGGATTCATCGCTGTCGGTATGGCGACCTGGCAGGTCCCAGGGGCGCCGCGCCCCCCGTGCGCGCCAGTGCTCCTGCGCTCGTGTGTGCTCAAACCCACTGGCGCCGCCCAGCAGGACTTTGACATCGACCTCGGCGAGGAGGTCGAGCTCAACCCGGTTCTCGAGCAGTATCTCCGTTCCGAGCAGGGCATCGAGCTTGACCCTGAGGCGCTCGAGGAGATGGCCACGGTCACGAACGGTTTTGACGCACGGCCGGTTTTCGCCGCCCTGGGACGGGTGTGCGAGCGAGTCCCCGCGTTCGAGATCGCGCCTCGGCTGGTCCTGGGCACGTTCTCCTACGCGAAGCTGCCGATGGTCGCCGACCTTGCGGCCCAGCTCGAGACCCTGGCCAACCATGACGTCGTCGCCGCACTCGCCGGTGACCCCACCGCGCTCAAGGCCGTCCGGACCACCGTCCCGGACTCTCCGGCCGACACCGACCCCACTCGTGAGCACCTCGTCCTGGACGCAGACTCCTCCCAGCAGGCCGTCATCGACGCGGTGCGCAACGGGGCCAACCTCGTCATCAAGGGACCTCCAGGGACCGGCAAGAGCCAGACCATCGCGAACCTGATTGCATCCCTGGCCAGTGAGGGCAAGCGGACGTTGTTCGTGGCGGAGAAGCGTGCCGCCATCGACGCCGTGGTCGGGCGGCTGAAGCGTCTCGGTCTGGGCGACCTGGTGTTGGACGTCTACGACGGGGCGTCCAACAAACGACGGCTGGCGCAGGAGCTCGGCGCAGCTCTTGACCGCGCGAGTGACGCTGAGGACCCGGACACCGCGGCCATCGAGCGCACGGTGAGCGACCGTCGTACCCGCTTGGTTGAGCACGTCTCGGCACTGCACGCCAAGCGGGACCCTTGGGGCGTAAGCGCATTCGACGCACAGATCGCACTCGCCCGGTTGTCGGCGCGTCCAACGCCGCCCACCTCGCACGTCCGCCTCCACGGCGATGCACTCTTGGGCATCAGCCGCGAACGGGTCGCCGAGCTGAGCCAGTCCCTGACTGAGGCCGCGTCGCTCGGCGCGTGGACGTCGGGGCAGGACGACGACCCCTGGTATGCCGCTCGCGTCACTTCCCCCGACGAGGCTGCGCGGGCGCTCGAGATCGTCAGCAGTCTCGGCGGCGGGGGGCTTGACGCCGCCCAGGAGCGACTTGCTGCCGCGATGCGCGGGGCCGGACTTCCGGAGGCGAAGACCCCTGCGGACTGGGGCCGTGCTCTGGGCATCGTGGGACAGGTGCGCCAGACACTGGAGGTCTTTCGGCCTGACGTGTTCGATCTGCCCCTGACCGACATGGTGGGCGCCACCGCCGCCAAGGAATACCGCCAGGACCACGGGCTCCGGTTCGGTCTCTGGGCCCGGATGCGGTTGCGGCGTCAGTCCCGCGGCCTGCTCCGCCCCGGCACACCACCGGCCGATCTGCACTCCGCGCTCAGGGTCGCCCAGGAGCAGCGGGTCGCCTGGGGACATCTGGCCGGAGCCGGAGGGCGTCCCGAGGTGCCGGCAGGGATCGACGACGCCGAGCACGCCTACGAGGTCCTCGCCGGTGACCTCGGCTGGCTGGGCGCCCGTCTCGCCACGACGGCCTCCGGCGGTGATCTGGTGGGGACGGCCCTGGCCGATCTGCAGATTCGTCTTGGCGCGCTGGCCCAGCGTCGCGATCGCCTTGCCGTCCTGCCTCGGGTCGTGGCGGTGATCGATGACCTGCGCGAGTCCGGGATGGGACCCCTGGTCGACGATCTTGCTGGACGCGGTGTGGCCGCTGCCGACGTGGCCCCCGAGATGGATTTCGTCTGGTGGACCTCGTTGCTTGATGACATCAGCGTCCGCGACAGTGCCTATGGCGCACACGACGGCGACTTCCTGCGTCGTGTCGGGTCCGAGTACATCGAGGCCGACCACGCCCACCTGGCCGGAACCGTTGACCGGGTGCGCGCCGCCGTCGGGCGTCGACTGCGCGAGGTGCTGGCCGAGCACCCCCAGCAGGAGGCGTTGGTCCGGGCGGAGGCCGCCAAGTCACGGCGGCACCGAGCCTTGCGCGACCTGCTGCCCCGAGCCGGTGAGACGTTGACCGCGATCAAGCCCTGCTGGGCGATGAGCCCTCTGGTGGTCGCCTCGATCCTGCCGGCAGGGCGTTGGTTCGATGTCGTGATCTTCGACGAGGCGTCGCAGATTCCGCCTGCGCAGGCGGTCTCTGCCATCTCGCGGGCCACCCAGGTGGTCGTGGCCGGTGACGAGAGGCAGCTGCCCCCCACCAGCTTCTTCACGGCCGCGTCAGATGAGGACGCTGCGGCGGACCCCGCCGACGACTCGCTGACCGAGGGCTTCGAGTCGATCCTCGATGTCCTCTCGGCGGCGTTGCCGGTGCGTCGGCTGAGCTGGCACTACCGCTCGCTGGACGAGCGGCTGGTCGCCTTCGCCAATGCGGAGATGTATGACGGTGCGCTGATCACCTTCCCCGGCACCGGTGACGAGGCCGTGGTGCGGCTTGAGGTCGTCGACGGCTCGGCCCCGGTCCAGCCCGGTCTCGAGGCGATCGAGTCGACCCAGGCTGAGGTCGACCGGGTCGTCAGGCTGGTTCTGGAGCATGCACGCACGCGCCCGACCGAGTCACTCGGCGTCATCGCGTTGGGCATCAAGCACGCGACCCGGATCGAGGACGCGCTGCGGTTGGCCCTGATCAGCGCCGAGGGGGTCGGCGACTTCTTCGACGAGGACAGCGCCGAGCGGTTCTTCGTCAAGAACCTTGAGCGGGTCCAGGGCGACGAGCGCGACGCGATCATCCTTTCGATCGGCTATGGAAAGACCCCGCACGGCCGGGTGCTGCATCGCTTCGGGCCGCTCAACCTCCAGGGTGGCGAGCGCCGCCTCAACGTCGCGATCACCCGCGCGCGTCGCAGGATGACCGTGGTCTCCTCGTTCACGGCCGCCGATCTGGACCCAACCCGGCTCAAGGCGCGCGGCGCCCTCATGCTGCGGGACTTCCTGTCGTATGCCGCACAGGGCGGCTCCCTGCCCGCGCCCCATCGGCCCGATGACACTGCGGCGTTGCCGGATCCGTTGGTCGCCGACCTGGCGTCCCGGTTGCGGGCCGAGGGTCTGGTGGTACACGCCGGGTATGGCACTTCGGCCCAGCGCATCGACCTGGCCGTCGAGGACCCGCGACGGCGCGGTCGGGTTCTCGTGGCGGTCGAGACTGACGGCCCGCGCTACGCCGCGATGTCGAGCACCCGCGATCGCGACCGGTTGCGGTTCGAGCAGCTCGGCCGTCTCGGATGGCAGCACGTGCGGATCTGGAGTACCGACCTGTTTCGCGAGCCTGCTCGTGACGTGGCTCGGGTCAGCGCCGCGGTACGAGCGGCCTCCCAGCGCCCGCCCGACAAACCGGCGGTCACCAAACCTGAACAGACCCGTGACGACACCGACGCCGGTTGGGGCGAACGACCGAGCGAGGGCTCACACGACCAATGGCTGCAGGAGCAGCGTCCGCCGCACTGGGGTTGAGTCAGCGCAGGGTTTGAGTCAGTGCAGGGCTGACCTCAGTCGCGCGGGCCGCTGATCCGGCGAACCCCAGCCCAGGCCAGTGGCAGCAGCCCAGCGGCCAGCAGCGCCTTGAACGCGTCACCCGCAAGGAACGGCAGGACGCCCTTCTGGATCGCCCAGACCATGTCCTGCCCGGTAACCAGCGCAAGCACAGTGGCTCCGAACGCGTAGATGACCAGCGACCCCACCGCGTACGACGCGAAGACGCGAACCGGAGTACGGCTCCAGCCGCCCTTGGCCATGCGCCCCACGATGGCTGCGGCCACGATGAAGCCGAGCAGGTAGCCGGCGGTGGCGCCGAACACTGCCTGGGCACCGCCTGCGCCCTGGGCAAGGACAGGCAGTCCCACGAGGGCCGCCATCACGTAGAGCAGCTGTCCCAGCGCACCGCGTAGCGGACCGAGGGCGGCGGCGGTGAGCAGCACGGCCAACGTCTGGCCGGTCACCGGGACGGGGGAGCCAGGCACTGGAAAAGCCACCTGGGCGCTGAGCGCGGTGAGCCCGGCAGCGGACACGACCGTCACCGCGTCTGCCACTCGGGTGCGCGACCATACGTCGGCGAGCACGAGCGGCATGGGTGTGGGAAGAGCCAGGGACATCAGGACCACCTCAGGGTTCGGACGGACGACTGGACGGGACCGTCATAGGCACCGACGGTCACGGTACCCGCCGAGCCGGTCCCCTCCGGCCCAAGGGGTCACAGTGTGGACAGATGGGGTGACCAGCCCAGATTGACTTCGTTGGCGGAGTCCCTTCGCCGCGGCACATATCAATAGCGCCATGCGTGATGGAAACCCGCCAACCAAACCGATTTTCGCAGTCGTAGACCTCTCGCCAAGGCGTCGTCGTCGAGTTCGGCGAGGTCTCAGCTGCGAGCCTTCAGCGAGTCGCGGATCTCGGTGAGCAGCGCGACCTCTTCGCTCGGGGCCTTCGTCTCGGGCTCGAGCCCCTTGGCGCGACGCTCGGCCAGTTTGTTCAGCGGCATGACCACGACGAGGTAGATGGCTGCAGCCACGATCAGGAACGTGATCAGGGCCGTGATGAACGCGCCGATCGGCACTTTCCCAGGTCTCCACGCGTCGAAGTTGGGCTCGCCGCCGATCTTGCCGATGAGCGACATGATGACGTCGACGAAAGACTTGACGAGAGTACCGAACGCAACACCGATGACGACAGCCACGGCAAGGCCAACAACATTGCCGCGCATCAGGAAGTCCTTGAAACCCTTGAGCATCTATTGGGTCCTTTCAGATAGACGAAACAGAGAGGACCCAAGGTAGCGAAGACCGTACTCGGGGAGATGCTGGGTCAGCGCACCGGCTCCGGTGCCGGCGCTCTCATGACGAGGCTGAACGTGACGTCGGACAGACCGGACGGATCCACCGTGGCCAGCCGCAGGGCAGCGTCTCTCGTGACGGCCACGATCACCCCGCCGCTCGGCCCGGCCCCTACGGTGGCCGACCATCCGCCGCTGCCTGCCGAGTCGGCGTCAACTGCCAGAACCGCGACACCCTCGGCCACAATCTTGCCCTCCGGGCTTATGAGATCCACGTGGTCGCCAGGGTTCGCCATGGCCGCCATGGCCGGGTCTGCGAGCCGGACGTGGGCCGCCACGAGGCCCGGCAGAGCCCCTGTCAGAAGCCCCGGGCCTCGAATCCGGGCGGCTGTGACCGGCTCGCCGCGCGACATCCCGGCACCCAGAGCTTTGCCCACCAGTCCAACAGGATCTGCGACGGCGCCCACGGGGCTCAGGTCTTTGGGCCAGTCTGCGACGGCAAGGTCGCCAGCCGTCAGCACGTGTCCGGGCACCAGGTCTTGGGCGACGACCACGATCGGGACACCGCGAGGAGGCGGCTGGGGAAGAAAAGCACTCAGTGCCAGCCAGACAGCGGTCGCGACAAGCCCCGCAGAAACCACCCGGCGCAGTCGTGTGCGCTGCCAGCTCGGGCGACGTCCGGGACCCACCAGGCCCGCCGGGAGAAGCCGTCTGACTCCACTGCGCACCGCCTCCGGTTCACCCTCACCGCCCGGCAGGTCCTTCTTGTTGGGCCTCATGTGGGCAGGGTGATCGGCAACCTCAGACCATCCAGGGACCGCCGGCACGAACAGGTGGCCGAGGCGTCATCCTCGGCGGCGGGCATCGCGCCGATGGCCGACCGGATGACCGCCTTCAACCCGTCGAGGCTCTGGGCGAACACCTTGAGCACTTCTTCGTGGGTCACCCCCTCACCGCCGTCGACCCCGGCGTCGTGGTCTGTCACCAGCGCGATCGTGGTGAAGCACATTGCGAGCTCGCGCGCGATGGAGGCCTCCGGCATACCGGTCATGCCGACAACGGTCCACCCGGCCTGCTGGTGCCAGAGCGACTCGGCGCGCGAGGAGAACCGCGGGCCGTTGATGACCACCAGGGTGCCGGCATCGACCATGTTCTTGCGGGCAGCGCGACCGGCGTTCAAGACAGCCCGGCGACCCCCAGGACAGTAGGGGTCGGCGAACCCGACATGCACCACGTGGCCAACACCGTCGAAGATCGTGTGGTCACGGCCCGAGGTGCGGTCGACGACCTGGTCAGGCACAACGATGGTGCCCGGTCCGTGCTCTGGTCTCAACGAGCCGACGGCACAAGGTGCCAGCACCTGACGCACGCCGACCGAGCGCAGGGCCCAGAGGTTGGCGCGGTAGTTGACCCGGTGCGGCGGGAACGTATGACCCTGCCCGTGCCGAGCCACGAAGGCCACCCGCCGACCCTCGACATCCCCGATCAGCACATCGTCGCTCGGGTCACCGAACGGGGTGCTGACGGTGACGCGCTCGGAGCCGGTGAGGAACTCATAGAACCCCGAGCCCCCGATGACGCCGATGTCCGCGCGAGCCGAGTCGGTGGCGGATGTGTCTGTGCTGGATGCCATGGGCCGAGACTAGCCGCGGGCCGACCCCATGCCAGCGGTCGGCCGATGCCTGTGCATGGTGGGTTGAAGGGCCGAACAGATGTGGAGAAAGCCTCCAGACGAGGGACTCTCAGGCGGCCGAGCCCTTGGCGTTGGATGCCGTCTTGGAAGGGGTCCCGGCCCCCGTGCTCGAGCCCTCGGACTTCGAGGGTGTCTTCGTGGCGCCGCCCGAGGAGGATTCCGGCGAGGTCGACGCGGAGGAGGACTCCGAGGACGAGCTGCCCGACCCGCTCGATGGAGCAGAGCCGTTTGCCGGGCCTGAGCCGTCGCGGGAGTCCTTGCCCGAGCCGCTCCGTGAGCCGCTGCCGGAACCCTTGCGTGCGTCATTGCGCGAGTCGGTGCGATAGAAGCCCGAGCCCTTGAACACGACGCCGACCGCGTTGAACAGCTTGCGCAGACGGCCCGTGCACTCGGGGCACTCGGTCAGCGAGTCGTCGACGAAGGACTGGACGATCTCAAAGCGGTGCTCGCACGCAGTGCACGCATAGGCGTACGTAGGCACGGTTCCTCCTGTTGGCACTCTCAAGGTCTGACTGCCAAGTGTAACGGGAGACGCCTCACGAAAAGTCCGTGGATGACCAGGTAGTCCGCGCGTGCTTCTCGATGTCGATGGATCGATGCTTGCGTCCTGATACTTCAGCCCCGCTTGAGGGCGCAAATTTCCTTCTGTGGCGCGTAGTCGCTGCGCTGGGCGAGGGTGACCGGTGCGCTGCGCAGGCCGCCAGATTCCGGGATCTTCGTCTTGAAGATGCTCAGAATCGTGTTGACCACCACCGCGACCAGGTGCGGGATCGCCCAGCCGATGCCGACGGTTCCGGTCATGGTCAAGGTCGCCTGCCTGCACTTGATGATGCCGATAGCCGAGCCGTTCGTGATGCCCCATGAGGCGTTGAAGCCGAGTTCCAAGCCGGTCGCGAAGCCCCATGCCCCGATGCCGATTATCACCTTCGCCTGGTAGGCGAGCACCAGTCCGTTGACTCCCACGGAGATGCCGTCCACGGTGTCGACCGCATCAGTGATGGCCGTGACCTTGCCTGGTGTATCGACGCTGAAGTGGCCGGGCCGGTGGGTGAACCCGAGGCCGCCGCCGAAGGTGTAGTCGGCCTTCGCCGAGAGCGTCGAGTTCCTCGCGCTGAACGCTGTCTTCAGGATGAACTGCTGTCTCCAGCTCAGTGCGAGTGGGAACGGGCCGCCGAGCGGTATGGAGAAGTCGAGCGGCACGGCGACCTGTGACTGGGTGTTGCCGGTGAGCCCCAGCTCGCTGCCTGCCTCGAAATCCATGTGAAGACCGGCCGCACCGCGCAGCAGCATCGTGGCGTAGGTGATTCGGCCATGGGAGATGATGATCTCGGCGTGCACCGTAGGCGTGCTCAGCTTCAGCAGGAGCGTCGCGATGATCTTGACGCCGCCTTTGTCGCGGGCGAGCCGTACCCCGACGCCGCCACTGGCCACCGGCGTCATCGAGTAGCCCCCCGTCACGGCTGTGCCGCCCGGGAAAGCCAACGCCGCGGGGATCGCCGCCGTGACCTCCGCTGGAACCGTGGGCAGCGGCGGCGTCAGGGGGGCGCTTGCAGTCACCGCGACGAAGTGAACCGGCGGGGTATGGATGGTGCTGAGACCACCCCCCGGCGACTGCTGGTCTTCGCCGGTAAGCGACGTGTTGGTCGGTGTCGGGTTCGCCGGTTCGTATGGCAGGGGTTTGTCGATCGGCCTGCCGGATGAACTGGCGGTGCCCTCTTGAACCGCTCCTTGCTCGGACGGGCCCGGGTTGTCCTGTGTGTTGGTCGAGCCAGGGACCGCATCGAAGTTCTGGCCCTGATGGACCGTGGACGCAGCCAGGTCGACGGGCGTATCGGTCTTGATCTGAGCGTCCTTCACGACATCGGTGAGCTGGACGGGAGTCATGTACACCTCGACGCCGCCACCGGTGTGCTTCGTACCGACCACCCGGCCGACGATGCGGCCGGTGACAAAGATGATCTTGCCGGGTGTCAGGTCCGGCACGTGGGGGGCATCTGCCTTGAGCACCACGCTGAGCCCCGAGTTGCTCTGCGACATCACCGACGATGCGCCGCCCCCCACAATGACCACATCTGGCTGGTACGTGATCGACGGGTCTTCCTTCGGGGCCACGCCGAAGTTTCGCTCGGCCAACGCAAGCGTTCCCTGAGGGCTCGACCGATCCGAGGGGTCACCCTGAGACCGATCCGAGGGATCACCCTGGTTCGAACAGGCCGCCACGCCAAGGAGCGCTACGACGAGCACACTCACCATGGCTCGCTTCACTGTTTGATACCCGCCATGACGAGGCGCGTGAGCTGGATCGCCGCCGCCCGGTCCTCGGCGGTTGCCTCCGGGTGGACCAGCACGGTTACGTGGATCTCGGCCCGCTTGTAGACGGTGTCCACGACGGGGCCGACATTGCCGAAGATCTTGGCGACGTCGCCCAGCTTCGGGACGGCCTTGCCGTACCCCTGCCGGATCACGTCCTTGTAGTACGCCTTGAGACTTGTCGGCGGCTGTGGGTGCAGGGTGTACTGCACGACCAGACTGGACTGGAGGTACTTGGGTTCGAGATACCAGGTGCAGGACTCGGAATGTTGCGCCGGGTCGGTGGCCAGGCCGAGGAACCCGACCACCGGCAGGCCGGCGATGGTGGCCACCTGGTCGACGGACAGCAGCTTGCAGGCGGGATTTGTCGCAGCGTTGCCCCGTAGGGTCACTGCCTCGGTCGGCGACTCGTCCGTGGAGGGCGATGCCGGGACCTCTGACGGGGTCGAGGAGTCCGCCTGGCTCGTGACCGCGCCCGACTTCTGCGCGCTGCCACCACCGGGGGTGCTGCCGCAGGCGGCGAGGGCAAGGGACATCGCGACGGCGACAGGTACGGCATACCAGCGGTGATGTGGATAACGGTGCATGGCCAAGCCCTCTCAGACTCGTCCGAGAGCGAGCTTGGCGACGGGCTCAAGCTTGTCGAGCGTCGCCTCGGTCTTCAGGCTCACGATGCCCACACCGAGGGTGGCGCCGTGGTCGTAGATGTTGAGTATCCCGGCGAAGAGCCAGGCGCTCTCGCCGAGCCCAGCGACTGCCTTGCCCCCGTTGGCGCGCCAGGTGTCGTCGTACTGGCTCTTGCTCATGGCACTGTGCGGAAAGAAGGTGATGGCCAGGGCCACCCCGTTGGCGGTGCCGTCGGCGAAGTCGGTGCTCTCGTAGGTGCAGCTGGCGCCCTCCTTACCGGTGGGTCCCAGCGATTTGGTCTTGGCCGGACGAACCGGCTTGCCGAGAGCAGCCTGCGCGTCGGACGACGTGACCAGCTTGCAGACATCCACGGGCCCGCTCGCCTGGGTCGGGGCCGGCGGAGCGACGGAGCCGGTCGTGCCCGCGCTGGTCGGTCCGGGTGACGATGCTGAACTGCCGCCCTGCGTGCTGCTGCCGCCTGTGGTGCTGCTGCACCCGACAAGGGTGACAAGCAGGGCAGTGCTCACCAGGGCCGGAATCGATCGAAGGCTGGATCGCATGGTCATCGGACTTCTCCCGCCCGGTCGAGGGTCTGATGAGCTAGCCCGGTCAACACTGCGCCGTCAGCGGGAACGCTGTTCTTGATGACCTGGACGGTCACGCCGATCCCGTGATCGAACACCCCGATCAGTCCTGGGATGAACATCGCTGCCTCGCCCAGCCTGGGGACCGGCTTCGCCGCGGCACCCAGCTTCGAGATCTGCTGGTCGTACTGCGCCCGGGTGATCTTGTTGCCCAGATAGATGACGTTGACGACGCTCTGTGACTTCAGGGTGTGGTCGGTGCTGAAGTACGTACACGAACCGACGGGACCGAGCACCGTCTTGGAAGAAGAGTGGCTTTGGACCTTCACCGGTTCCCCAAGGATGGCCTGCGCCTCGGCTGAGCTGACCAGGCGGCAGAAGTCGTACGCGCCCGCTGGCTGGCCGTCTGATCCGCTGCCGGACTGCCCGGATCCCGGGTCGGTCGAGCCCGAAGCTGGCGTCGAGCCCGAAGCCGGCGTTGCGCCCGCTCCGGCGGAGGTCGCGGGGGCAGAAGTGGCTGCATCCTTGGCAGCCGAGTTCGAGCTGCTCCCGCACGCGGCCAAGGCGAACGTCAATGCCACGGCAACAACTCCTCCTTGGGTGAGCCGTCGCCCGCGGGCAGTCATGACAAGTGCTCCGAACAGACGGCAGTGCCGTTCCTGCGTGGGTTGATCATTTTCTTCTCTCCTTGTTGGTCAGGTCTTGAGTTTCGTGATGAGTCTTGGCGGACCAACGGGTCAGTCATCGGACTCGACCTCGATGGAGGGAAGCAGCCGGTCAAAGGGCACACCGGCCAGTTCATGGGCAGCTCGGACGGCCTGTGCGGTGCCCTCGAATCGCAGCGACAGAGCCTCGTCACCGGCCAGGAAGGTCCCACCGAGCCAGCGGACGGGAACACCGGACGCGGCCAGCTGTTCGCAGCTGGCCCGGACCTTGGCCATGGCAGCCCTGGCGGTGTCCTCGGTCGCGCCGGGCCAGAAGCATTCGGCGACGAACCGCGCGGCCTGCATCTACCTGGACCCAGCGACGGTCAGGATGAGCAGGACAGGAGCTGCGGCAACGGGTTTCACACTGCGGACGCTAAGAGATCGCAGGCCCTGAGGAACCGGGTGGTGCCCTCGCGGTTCCCCCCGGCTGTCTGCCGTTGGCAGTCTTGACGCTACTGGCACGCCGCGGCGCGCTGTGTCCCGGCATCGCGTCGTGAGGGGGAGG